>ENA-ORCW01000497-ORCW01000497.1-marine-metagenome-genome-assembly--contig:-NODE-497-length-21790-cov-3.981348_pt1 | contig 21790 bp, 20 predicted proteins | sample MGYA00237784_ERZ508517 | MGnify/ENA primary metagenome ERZ508517 (study PRJEB26187, sample SAMN06268979) | marine metagenome | isolation source: Tt ae E1 feedstock associated aerobic enrichment on... | reverse complement strand
GCCGCCTCGCTTCGCGGAAGGTCGGCCGTTCGTGGTGTCGCATGCCCGTGGTCCGTCGCGGTCGCGCCGAGCTCGCGGAAGATCTTGCGGCGTGCTCTGTGCGCATCGAGATAGCCTTCCCAACTGTCCGTTGCGATGCCCGAAATCCAGGCAAGCTGGTCGAGATTGTCGCGAAAATCCGGCAGGTCGGGATCGGTAACGGAATCTGGGCGATACGTCGGCACGACATGGCCATGCCAGTCCGACCGTCGCAGTTCCTCGTGCCAACGCAGATCGTCAAGCGGGCTGTCCGTCGTTGCGATAACCGCAATGCCGAAGCGTTCGTAAAGCGCGCGCGGCCGGCACGCATCCGTGGAAAGCTGCGACGCAATCGTCTCATATATGTCATCGGCATTTTCCGCCGTCGGCCTTTCGGCGATGCCGAAAACCGTTTCGAGGGAGTGTTCGATCCACATTCGCGACGGTGTCGCTCGGAAGAGATGGAAGTTCGAGGCGAAGGTTCGCCATATTGCGCGTGGATCCGTCTCTCCGTTCTGGCCAATCCCGAGCGCCTCGAAGGGGACGCCTTGGCTGATCAGCATGCGGGTAACGTAATGGTCCGGCGTCACGATCAGGCTTGCCGGGTCCGGAAAAGGCTCGTTCGCCCCCCACCAGCGCGGTTCGGTGTGGCCGTGTGGCGAGACGATCGGCAGCTCTGCCACCGTCTCATAAAGCCGCTGTGCGATGTCCCGCGTCGTGGGATCGGCGGGAAAGAGACGGTCGGGATGAAGAGGCATTACATTAACCAGTCCGGTAGAAACATCACGGTTTGGGGGAAGGTGATCATGATCGAGACCAGAGCCAACACCGCCACCACATAAGGAATAAGCTCGAGCGAATAATCCTTGTAGGAAGAATTGAGGATGCCGCAAACGGTGAACATGGAGACACCGAAGGGCGGCGTCATGCCCCCGAACGTGACGAGAGTCATCATGACCAGCCCGAAATGGACCGGATCGACACCGGCGGCGGTGATGACCGGCACCAGGATCGGCGTCAGCAGCATGACGAGAACGGTCGCTTCCACCAGCATCCCAAGCACCAGAAGCAGGCCGCCGATGGCAAAGAGCAGAACCGTCGGATTGGAAACGGCGACAAGTGCGACTTCGGCAATCGATTGCGGCACGCGTTCGAAAGTGATGACGTAACCGAATGTGCCTGAAAACAGAATGATCACCATGATCATGCCGATGTCGCCGACGCTCTTGATCAATGCATCGAGCAGGCTGGCAAGAGTCATCTCTCTGTGCAAAAGGAAACCGACGACAAGCGCATAGGCAACGGCGAAAGCGCCAGCTTCGGAAGGCGTGAAGAAGCCGAACCGAATGCCGACGAGAAGCCACACGGGAAAGAGCACCGCCCAGATGCTGTGCTTGAATTCTCTTGCCACCTCAACCACCGTCGGCGCGCGGTCATTAACCGGCTCATAGCCGCGACGAATGGCAATGAACCATGTGGTGAACATCAGGATGATGGTCAGAAGGACACCGGGAACGACACCCGCGATGAAGAGCCGGCCGATCGACACTTCGCCGAGATATCCGTAAAGAATGAGGCCAAGGCTCGGCGGAAGAGTTGCGGTGATAAGTCCGCCAATCGAAAGGATCGCTGCGGTGAACCCGCGGCCGTAACCCTGGTTCGTCATCGGCAGGCCCAGAATGCGTGACTGCATGGCGGCGTCGGCAACCGCCGAACCGGAAATACCGCCCATCAGCGCACTCAGTATCAGCGTCGACTGCGCGAGGCCTCCTCGCATCCACCCGGCAACGACTGTTGCCAGTCCGACCAGCCGTTGCGTAATGCCGGCCGTGTTCATCATGTTGCCGAGTAGGATGAAGAGCGGCACCGCGAGAAGCGGAAAGGACTGACTTGAAGCGACGATGCGTTGCACGGCGGTCGCATCCGGCAGGAATACGGACGGGATCAGGAAATAGCTCGCGCCGGCAATGCCGATGGCGAAGGCCACAGGCATACCGAGAATGATAAGCGCGAAAGCGCCGGCGAGAATGAGCGTGGAGATCAAAGAACCGACTCCGGCTTTACAGCAGGCGCTTCATAGACATGCTCGAGCCCGAGAACGAACAGACGGCGGACCAGTGTGATGGCGAAAAGTACGGCGCCCACGGGAAGCGCAAGCGTCACGAGACCGTAGGACAGTCCCGAGGCACCGAGCGTGCGTGCCCAGTTGCTGACGACGAGTTCCCAGCCATGCCAGGCGACGAAGCCAAGGAAAGCGAGAATGAGCAGGACGTTGAAGGCGGCCATGGACTTTCGGAGGCCGGGACTGACAACGTCCGGCAACGCCGATACGCGGATATGCTGACCATGCTTCAGCGTCAGGTCGCCGCCAAGCATGCAGGTCCAGATGAGGAAGAGCTGCGCAAAGGTGGACGCCGAGCCAACCGGAACACCCACGGTGCGCCCGGTCGCGGCGACGAAAACCGTCAGCACCATCGCCACCAGAGCGAGGACGGCAATCGTCAGCTCGATACGGTCGTAGACCTTCCAGAAGAGAGCCATGGAAACGAAATCCATTTCTTTCTGTTGGGAGAGGCGAAACGTGCGAGCCGCGGCGGATTTGCCGCGGCCCGGCACCTGTGCCCAATTAGTTCGATGGCAGGTAGGGCTTCAGAGCCTCGCGAGCTTCCACAAGTCCGACGTCCTCATAGACGCCAACGGTCGCTTCGCGGAAAGGGGCGATGTCGACCTCGTTGAAGACCACACCGGCTTCTTCCATCTCTGCCTTGACCTCTTCCAGCTTGGCCACCGTCATCTTGGTCGCCTCCATACCGGCTGCTTTCAGTTCCTCTTCGATGATCCCGCGAATGTCATCCGGCAGCGACTCCCACCATGCCTGCGAGGTCGCAAGGCCGGTGAAGAGTTGTATATGGTTGGTCAGGGCGATGTTGGTGGCGACTTCCTGCAGCTTGATGCCGTAGGCCCCGGTGAGTTGCGCTTCCGCGCCGTCGATGGCGCCGAGCTGCATTGCCGAGTAAACTTCCGACCATGCCATCGGGACCGCCGTCGCTCCCATGGCGTTGACGGTGGCGATCCAGCTCGGCGCGTCGATAGTGCGCACACGAACACCCTGGAGATCCGCCGGTTCAGCGACCTCGTTCTGGGTGATCATCTGGCGCGTTCCCTGGAACCAGTTGTAGTTCAACAACCGAATGCCGGAGCTTTTGGCAAGTTCATCGACCCATTCCTGATAAACGGGCGATTCCGTAATCTCGGCGTATTGCGTGTAATCGTCGACAAGATAGGGCGCAGCGAGAATACCAAGTTCGGGATAGAAGGGCGCCAGACGTCCCGCATCGACCAGAACGGCAATCGGCGCGCCGTTTCGGATCTGCTCGAGGACGTCATTGTCCTCGCCGAGTTGCGAACTCGGATAGATGGTGACCTCGACCGCACCGTCCGTGCGTTCCTCGATCTTCTCCTTCGCACCCTGCATGGCAATAACCAGCGGATCTTGTGCAACCTGCGAGGTGGACAGGTTGAGCGTGTATTCCTGTGCCGAAGCGGCACCGGCCGCGATGGACAAGGCCGCGCCGAACAGCAGACTTTTCGTGATGGTATTCATGTTTTCTCCTCCTGGTGTGCAAGAATGAGCCGCTCGCCGTGCGGCGAAGAGGCTACCGGCCAAAGACCGGCGCGCGCGCCTTCGGTGACGAAAAGCGCGACGTGGTAGAGCAGTCGGCTTAGGGCTTCCGGCCAGATCACACGCCCTGCCCTGTCGAGACGATTTACCCAATGCAGGCGGCCGCTGTCGGCGGCCGGGAAATAGCGGTCGAAGACGATGTTTGCGATCGCGCACGCCTTGGCGGCGGCGGCCCGATCCGATGTTTGGACGGACAGTGCGGCATAAAATTTCCCGGCTTCCGTGAGCGGCCAGAGAAGATGCGTGTCCTCTATGGGCCGACCATCGCTGTCTACCCCATCGAAAACCGCACCGGCCATTGGGCCTTCAGGGCGCCGGCCATGCCTTTCGGCGAATGCAACCATCCGGCCGGCTGCGGAACGCCACGCGCCATCGCCGGAAAGATCGCAATAGCGATGCAGAAGCCACGCCCATTCATACTGGTGTCCAGGCTCGCGTCGCACGCCATCCCTGCTTTCCAGGGGTTGCAGTTGCGGCCCCACGAATTCCCGCACGGCGCCCGTCGCAGGATCGATCAGCCAATCGCGAGCGATCTGGAGAAGAGGCAGCGCCCGCTCGAGCCAGATGCGCTCACCGGACATTTCATAGGCCTGAAGCAATGCCTCCAGCATGTGCATGTGAGGGTTCTGACTCCGCACGGCGCCTTCTGCGGGCCCCTCCTCCGCCATCCGGTCGTCTTCCCACAGGCCACCGGTACGCGGTTCGACAAGAACTGTCTCGATAAAGGCCCAGAGATCCTCGATCCGCGAGCGTGGAACCGCCTGTGGATCCGCCCGACGAAGCGTCACGAGCGCCAGTAACGCAAAGGACTGATCGTAAGCGCGCCTGAGACGGCAATTCTCGCCCGCGCCCTCGGAAAAGCGATAGCCACCGTCGGTGTCGCGCAGACTGGCATCGAGAAACGCATGCACTTCGCGGGCCGCTCGCAGCAGCGAAGTGTTACCCGTCGCAAGATGCAGATGGGCCAACGTAAACACCGTACGCGACTGGGTCAGCGTGGTCTTGGCGGCGTCCAAAACCGATCGATCCGAGGTGTCCAGGGCTTCGGCGACACCGCCCCGCGGATCGCGCCCATGCTGATACCAGGCAGGCACGAAAACGGTCGCGAAGTCCGCAGCTGCGAGGCGTGCGTTATCGGAAAGTCTCGTCACGAGAACCTCTCCTTCGCATCCTCAATCGCCTCCTGCTGATCGAAGTAGTCGGGCACCGCGCTGATCACGGCCGGAAGGTCATCCAGAATCTGGCGCAGATGCGTCCGCATTGCACTGTCTGCACCCGCGGAATCACCGCCTTCCACGGCGTCCACGATGGCGACGTGCTGCGCGAGGAGCTGGCGGAGAGGCAGTTGTCGCGCGCTCAGGTAGCGCACGCGATCCATCTGGGTCTTGAGCGGCTGGAGAATGTCCCAGCTCGGACCGTGACCGGATGCGCTCGCCATGGCACGATGAAATTCCTCGTCGAGACGCATGAAAGCATGAGAATCGTCGGCTTCCGCCACCTTCGTCTGTTCGCCGATCAGTTCGCGCAACAGCCGCACCAAAGCAGGATCCTTGCGCAGCGCGTGCAGGCGAACGATGTCTGCTTCCACAGCTTCGCGTACGAAACGAGCCGACATCACTGCGGAAACGTTGATTTGCGAAACATAGGTGCCGCGCTGCGGGCGAATCTCGACCAGTGCCTCCTCGGAAAGCTTGATGAAGGCCTCGCGCACGGGCTGCCGGCTCACTTGATAGGCGGCTGCAACATCCACTTCCGAAAGGCGCGTTCCAGGCACGAGCTCGCCCCTCACGATCCGCTCGCGCAATAGCCTGTAGAGCCGCGGGCCGACCGCCTGCGTTCTCTCCCCAGCCTGGATCGAAATGAATTTTGAGCCCTGGCGCACTTGTATTCTCCTCCCGTAAGTGACGTTGCAGCATACTACCATACTAGTCAACAGCAAATTTCGCTGCTATGTCGTTGGACATTGAAGTGGCGCGCATGAGGAGTGAGTGATGCGGCAGACTTGGCGTTGGTTCGGTCCGAAGGATCAGGTGGCGATCGACGACGTCCTACAGGCCGGCGTGGAAGGTGTTGTCTCGGCCCTGCACCATGTGCCGACCGGAACGGTCTGGCAGCCCGACGAGATCGCCAAACGGCAGCGTGAAATCGCGGTCATGCGGGGCGGCTCGCCATCGGGCCTTTCCTGGGAAATCGTGGAAAGCCTGCCTGTCTCGGAGGACATCAAACGTCAAAGTGGCGATTGGCGGTCGCATCTCGATGCCTGGAAGCAATCGCTGCGCCACCTGAAAACAGCCGGCATCGAAACGGTCTGCTACAATTTCATGCCGGTGCTGGACTGGACGCGGACCGACCTGGCCTATCGCTTGCCGAATGGCGCGAAATGCATGCGCTTCGACTTCTTCGATTTCGCTGCCTTCGATCTGTTCATACTCGAACGCCCCGGGTCGCGAGAGGATTTTCCGGATAACGTCGTCGCAGAGGCGGAGCGCCGTTATGCCAAGATGAGCGACGATGCGCGAAGCGCGCTTAGAGACAACATCGTTTGCGGATTGCCCGGTGCGGCCGAAAGCTTCTCGATGGCCGACGTCCGCGACCATCTGGCCCGCTACGCCGCGATCGATGAGGACCGGCTGCGCGACCACATGATTGACTTTTTGGCGGAAGTGACACCTCTCGCCGATGAACTCGACATGCGACTTTGCTGTCATCCGGACGATCCGCCCTTCCCGCTGCTCGGCCTTCCGCGCATCATGTCGACCGAGGAGCACTACCGGAAAGTGATGAATGCGGTGGAGCTGCGCGCCAACGGCATCACACTGTGCACCGGCTCGCTCGATGCACGACCCGGTAACGATCTGCCCGGCATGATCGAGAGGCTCGGTGAGCGCATTCATTTTCTGCACTTGCGCAATACGCGCCGCGAAAGCGGCGACATCCGCGGCAGCTTTCACGAGGCCGAGCATCTCGGCGGTGAAACGGACATGGTCGCGGTGATTGCGGCGGTGCTTCGTGAAGAAAAGCGGCGCAAGTACATTGGCCGCGCCGATATCTCCATTCCCTTTCGTCCCGATCACGGCCATGAGATCCTGGACGATCACATGCGCGGTGCGCAGCCCGGTTATCCGGCGATCGGAAGGCTGAAAGGGCTGGCCGAGTTGCGTGGCATCATCGCGGCACTCAACCATCCGGCGGAAGTGGAAGAGGCAAAACAGTGACGAATGCAACGAGGAGGCTCGGATCGCTTGAAGACGTGACCGGTTCCGTCAGACTGCCACGTTACGATCGATCCGCAATTGGCGTTGGCATTGTCCATATCGGCACCGGCGCTTTCCACCGCGCCCATCAAGCCGTGATGACGGAGGAGGCGATAGAGGCCGACGGTGGCGATTGGCGCATTCGTGGTATCAGTCTGCGCAGCCGCTCTGGCGCGAACGCGTTAAACCCGCAAGACGGCCTGTATACGCTGACCGAACGAAGCGAAGCCGGATCGCAGACACGAGTCATCGGTGCGCTCGCCGACGTCATCGCCGTGGATGCGGCTGCAACGCTGGAAGCGCTTTGCGACCCGGCGATCCGCGTCGTCACACTGACCGTTACGGAAAAAGGGTATGGAATCGATCGACCGGCAGCCGGACCCGACTGGAAGCACCCGGCCGTGGCCGCCGACCGAAACGATCCGGAGCGCCCGACCGGGGTCCTCGGCCTTCTGACGGAGGCGCTTCGCCGCCGCCGATCCTCCGGTGTCGCTCCGTTTACGGTACTCAGTTGCGACAATCTTCCGCACAATGGTGCACTCGTGAGGGGTGGCGTGATCGGTTTCGCGCGCGAGCGCGACCGGGCGCTTGGCGATTTCATCGAAGCGGAGGTCGCATTTCCATCCTGCATGGTCGACCGGATCACACCTGCCCCGACAGAGGCCACGTTTGCCTACGCCGAACAGGCGATCGGCTGCCGCGATCTCGCTGCCATCGAAACCGAACCGTTTATACAGTGGGTGATCGAAGATAATTTCTGCAATGGTCGTCCGCGTTGGGAGGCCGGTGGGGCGCTCTTCGTTTCCGACGTATCGGCTTACGAGCGCATGAAGCTGACCATGCTTAACGGCACCCATTCCGCGCTTGCTTATGCGGGATTTTTATCCGGCCGAAAGTATGTGCGCGATGTGATGGCCGACGACGCTTTGGCCGTACTCGTTGCGAGACACCTTGATGCCGCCATGAGCGTGATGCCAGATCTCGAAGGGATCGATCTCGGGGAGTACGCTGAAGCGCTTCGGGCGCGCTTCCGCAATCCGGCCATCGAACACCAGACCTATCAGATCGCCATGGACGGAACGGAAAAACTGCCGCAGCGCATCTTCGCTCCGGCCATGGCGGCGCTGAACCGCGGCCTGCCGATCGATTCCTTCGGTTTCGCGACGGCTGCATGGATACGCTATACCCTTGGCGAAACCGATAGCGGGGAAAAATACGCACTTCGCGATCCGCGCGAGGAGGAACTCGGGAAGGCCTTGGCGGGATCTCCACGTGAAGCAACCGCACTGTTGCAAGCGTTCCATCGACTCCCAGGCCTGTTTCCAGCGGAACTTGAGCGATCTCCCGAATGGAGACTCGCGGTCGAAAAGCCGCTCACCCATATGTTGAACGACGGCATGGCGGCAGCCCTGAACGCCTTCGTAAAGCGCTAGCAAGCGCTATGACGAAGTTAGAAACCTGAGAGCGGCAGGGCGAGCAGGTTGATTGCCTATCTGTTTGGCGTTCTTGGTCCGGGCGGTCGCTCATCGCCCCCGCCCTCAACGCGCCAGCACAACCCGCGCCAAATACGAAGAGCCGCCCGGCTTGACCATTGTCTGGGTGTCGATCTGTCAACTGTCGTATGATGACTCGATCTCGGCCTTGAACTCCGCCAGATAAGGATCGTCTGTTTCGCGCATGAAATCCTCCAGCATCCTTTGAAGCCTGCCCAGCACATCATCCAGACCAGGGTCGTCGATACCATTCGTCGTTTCGAAAGGATCCGCGTTTAGGTCGAAGAGTTCGTCACGATCACCGCGGTTCCACACATACTTGAAGTTCCGGTGCGTAACCATGCGCCAGGGCACCGCCTGCATCCACTCGCCCAGCGGTTTATGCAGACCGAAAAGCGGCCGATCTTCAAGTATCGTGTCCTCGCCTGCCAGCAATTTGGACAAGTCGATTCCGCGCCATTCGGGTCGACCTGGCAAACCGCAAAGCCCGGCAAGCGTCGGCGCTATATCCAACTGCGTGACCGGTGCACACGAACGTTGACCGCCACGGATGACGGCCGGAAGCCGCATGACAAGTGGCACGCGGATGGATTCCTCGTAAGCCACCATCTTGTGCCAAAGTCCGTGTGCTCCCAGATTTTCCCCATGGTCGGACATAAACAGCACGATCGTATCGTCGAGGATATCCTGCGCTTCGAGTTCCCGCAGCAGGCGCCCCATCTGGTCGTCGATTAAGGTCGTGAACCCCCAGTAGACCGCATAGCTCTTGCGCCAACTGTCGAAATCCTCGCCGTGGTCGAGAAAGAGCTGCCGGTAATAGCTTGTCTTGTTGGCATCCGGCTCGCCCGGCTGTGGTCCGAAATTCGCCGGGCACGTGGCAGCCATCGGATCGTACATGGAGAAGTAAGGCTCCGGGACGACAAAGGGCGGATGCGGGCCATTGAATGAGCATACTTGGAAAAACGGCCTCGACCGATCCCGAGTTTGCAAGTGCCCGATAGCGATATCGGCAATATACGCATCGTTGGTTTTATCGACCGGAAGGTCCTGCTCGAGCGCAAGCGGAGTGGACATGGAGGGTTTGCGGTGCGTCCGAACTCTCGGATCGTTGAAAGTCCAACCGTCCTTCAAACCCTGCGCCAGACACCATTCGGTATAGGCTTTGGTGCTGTCACCGGCATTTCGATCCGTGAACAGATCGATATTATCATGTCCAAGATGCCATTTGCCTGCGTAGTTGACCTCGTATCCGCCTTCGCGGAACGTCTCGAGCAATTGGCACTCTCGAAGCGCGCTGGTCTTGTTATCAAGCATCTGGTTTTCGTGCGGATAGAGTCCAGTAAAAGTAGCCGCACGCGCCGGCAGACAGAGCGGACAAGGTGTCATAGCCCTGTCGAAGCTGATTCCCTCTGCCGCGAGGCGATCCATACTGGGTGTGCGGCAGGGAGTTTGCCCCCGCCAACCCATTGTGTCTGGTCGCTGTTGATCGGAAATGATGAACAGAACATTGGGACGATCGATCACAGTGAGCGGCCTTTGCGGGAAAACTCGGGAATATGTCGCTCGACGGCCGAAACTATACCGGCGACGAGTCCATCGCTCACGCTTGTATATGGCCAGAGAAGCCTTGGGGACGATCGTGCCCAACCGCCCGCCGCAGCCATCGCCTTGTCGCAGGCGAAACCCGGAAAACCAGCGCTGATAATCGGAGCGATGGCCTCGTTCATGAACGCCGCAATCCGTTGCTCAAGCGCGACGGCGGCATCTGGGTCTCTTTCCACTTGACGTGCCCATTGTACGGCAGCGAAAGGATTGAGACATGTCATGTTTGAATAGGATCCATGTGCGCCGGCAATCACGCCGCTCGCATACCGGTGACCCGGTATGAACACCGACAAGCGTTCCAGGACCGATGCCATTTCCTGATACCAGGTGCCGTCTCCGCCTCCGCACTTCACTCCGACAACCGCAGGCACGGCTGCGGTGACATATTCAAGTTGAGCTGGTGACAACACCGTCTTTGCATGCGGCGGGTTGTACAGGACAAGCGGGACACCTTCGGAAACTTCGGCGCAACCTTGAAGAAAGCGGATGGCCGTAGCGGTATCGATCGCAGTCCAATCAGGCAGGATCACCTGGATGGCTTGGGGTCGATACGAAGCGGCGAAACGGACACGTTCGAGGCTCGCTTGTGGCAGGGGATGGGACGCGCCAATCTGAAAGCGTAATCCGGCCGCACGCGCGCAAATTGCGGTCCGATGTGAAATGAGTTCGAATTGGGCGTCGGTCTGGCAATGAAACTCGCTTGCGGTTCCATTGCTATAGATTCCGTCGACGCCGGCCTCAGCCAGAATGGAAATTTGCCGGTCGATGAAATCGGCGTCCACTTGCCCGTCATCCGCGACATCGAGCAGGATTGTCGCCCAAACGCCTTCGATCTCATGCATGTGTCGCGGGTTCTCCGGCAACGGCGTCCCGGCGCGTCATCAGGTGATGGCGCAGGGCGTCGGCGGCTTCGAGCGGTTCGCCATTGCGCACTGCGCTCACAATACCGGCGTGCTGACTGATGACACGTTCGTGGATTTGATCCAGCCTGGGACCACTTTCGGGATTGAACAGCCCCCATTCGATCAGAGCGCCGTGAAATGCATTGGCCACCGAATTGCCCGATACGGCCATCAGGCATCGGTGAAACGCACGGTCGGCATCGCGGAACGCTTCCGCTTCCCCCCTGCTGGCCTTGCATGCGCCAAGCGCCTCTTCAAGTGAGGCGATGTCATCGGGATCCTGCTGTCTGGCGGCCTCCATGGCTGCCGCCGTTTCCAAAATGATGCGCAGATCGTAGAATTCAGCACGATGCGTCTCGTCCGAAAGCATGGCGGCAACCATATCGCCAATCGCGTCCATCGCATCCTCGGGCGTCGGCGAAATCACCACCGGAGCCACACCGCGCTTGAGGCGGACGAAACCCTTGCGTTCGAGCATCAGCAAGGCTTCCTTCACCGAAGGGCGTCCAACGTCAAACATCTCCATCAGCATCCGCTCCGAGGGCAGTTTCGAGCCGGCAGGAAACTCTCCAGATCGGATCGATGAAAGTATCGATTCCTGAATCTGTTCGCTGAGCCGCACGCGATCGAGGCTCGTATCCATCGCTATTCTCCGTCAGTTGATCTCGCGACCGAGATATCCTGCAGATCCAGATACTTGTCCACTGCCTGTTCAAGGCTGGCCTTGGCCCCGGAACTGAGCGGCAGGAAGGGGGGACGGCAATCGCCCATCTCGAGTCCCTGTAGCCCAAGCACGAACTTCAACGAGGGCAGAACGCCATGATGGGTGATGACATCGATGAAGCCGTTCATCGCGGCCTGAATGCGTCGCGCCTCCTCGACATCACCCTCCGCGAACGATGCGGCCAATTTCAGAACCTTGTCGGCTTGAACGTTATAGGTCGAACCGATCCCGCCATCCGTTCCAAGGCTCATCCCAGCGAGAAGCGTCTCGTCGAAACCGTTGAGAATAACGCGATCAGGGCTCAGGCGCCGGAGTTGCTCCAACGCGTAATGATCGCCGCAGGTATTCTTGATTCCCACGATCCCCGGCAGTTCAAGAAGTTCGGCGAGTTGGACCGAAGACAAGCGAACGCCTGTCAGCGCCGGGAAATTGTAGATCACGAACGGAAGCGCCGTAGCCTGTGCCAATTCGGCGTAATGTGCCTTCAGCTCGGCGAAGCTGTAACCGTAATAGAAGGGTGGAACTGCCGATACGGCATCGTAGCCGAGGTTTTGTGCCTGCTTGGCCAATTGCAGCGAAACGGCAGGATTGAGATCGCCGATATGGGCGATCAAAACACACGCCCGTCCTGCGGCTTCGGAGGCGACGGCCATTAAACGTATCCGCTCCTCAACGCACATCAGAAAGGCTTCGCCTGTACTTCCACCGACGTAAAGCCCAGTGAGGCCCGCATCGACATTGCGCCGCACAAGGCGCGCCAGAACGTCGTCGCGAATGGCCGACCCATCGGGGGAGAAGGGTGTCAGAAGGGCGGCATAATAGCCCGAAAAATCGGTCATTCAGTTCATGTCCTGTTGCTTGAGACGGCTTTGCGGTTCACCAAAAGTGGCATGCTATGTTGACAGGATGCTATGATGCTATGTAGCGTTCGTCAATGCCACGCTGCGGTATCGCCGCAACATCCAAGGGAGGAAATGGAATGGAACGCTTGGCAATAAGACTGGCGGCGTCTGCGCTGCTCTTGGCGTTGGCCGGTGCCGCCAACGCCCAAACGCTGAAGTTTTCGACGGTCGGATCACCCAGCGATCCCGACACGGTCGCGATGAAGGATTGGGAGGCCTACATCGAAGAGAATTCAGATCTTGAAGTCGACGTCTTCGACAGCGCTTCCCTGGTCGAACAGGGAAAGCAGGCACAAGCATTGGCACGCGGCACCATCGACGCCGCCTACATGTCACCGACATGGATTGCGGAGAAAATCCCGGCCTGGGACATCCTGGCCACGCCTTACCTGCTGACGGGCCCCGACCATATCTGCGCTTTCCAGCAGAGCGACCTCTGGCCCGAGATGGTGGATGAGGTGGATGAGGCGATGGGAATTGTCCTGCTGGAAGCCGCATATCAAGGCACCCGCACGCTCAATCTGCGAGAGCAGAAGGATGTTAAGACGCCAGCGGACCTGTCGGGGATGACACTTCGCGTGGTCCCGTCTCCGGCAAACATCCTGATGGGCGAAGCACTGGGTGCCAGCCCCACGCCGATACCGTTCAAGGAGCTTTATCTGGCGCTCCAGACGGGCACGGTTGATGCCCAAGAAAACCCGCTCACACTCATCTACTCCAACAAGTTTCATGAGGTAACCGAGCAAATCGTCAATACCAATCACAAGGTGCTGATACAGATGCCCGCTTTCTCCAAGCGCAACTGGGAAAAACTGTCGGAGGACCAGAAACAGGTGGTTCGTGATGGCGCGCGCCGGGCAGCGGACAACTATTCGAAGAACGTTGCGATGCAGGAGGCGTCTCTACGGAAAACGATGGAGGAAGAAGGCATCGTCTTTACCGATCCCGATATCGACGCCTTCCGTGCAGCGATGCTTGAGAGCTTCAAAGGCAGCGATCTCGCAAAGGGCTGGAAGCCTGGCATGTTCGACACAATCGCCGGGATGGACATCCCGGCCGAGTGCAACATGGACTGAGCATCCTCTCCACTGCCACTTCTGAACGGCAACCATGGGCGTTTCGGATCGAACCGATCCGAAACGCCTCCAAGGAGCAAATGCAATGGCGGTTGATGAGAATGCTGTAAACTCTCGCGGTCACCCGTCGCGCAAACACGGGCTGACAAAAAGACTTCGCCAGGCTGCCGAGATTCTGTCGGTGGTACTCTTCGCGGCGCTTTTCTTGAATTACGTTGCTCAAGTCTTCACGCGTTATGTGCTGCGCGACCCACTGGTCTGGACACTGGAGGTCGCCGGTATCCTGTTCGTGGTGCTGAGCCTCTGGACATCGGCGACACAGATGGGTTTTCGCGATCACGTCAGGCTCGATCTCATCTACGAACTGTTTCCCGCCGCCGCAAAGCGCGTAATCCTTACCGTCTCGCTCGGCATGTTCCTTATCTTCACGCTCTGGTCCATCCCCGACACCGTACGGGTGCTCGAATGGATGTACGAGGAACGGACCTTTGCCCTACGTTTTAACCTTGGCCACCTGTTTGTGCTGATGATCTTTTTCCTGGTCGCCTATGCGGCACGAGCGGCATGGACGATCCTCCGCCTTTGGCGCTCCGGCTGGCGAGACGAGGTCTGACATGCTTTCCAATCCTGTCTTCTGGACCGCGGGCTATTTCGTTTTCCAGATGGTGGTAGGCTTGCCGATCGGCTTCGTCCTGATCTCCACTGTGCTCGTCTATTCGCTCGCCGCCGGCATCGATATGAGCCTGATGGCCGAGCGGGTGATTTTCGCATCGCTGGAAAACACGATCGTCATTGCCATTCCTCTTTTCATCTTCACCGCCAAGGTTATGGATTACGGCGGCATATCGGACCGGCTCCTGAAATTCTGCATGGCGCTGGTGGGTCACCGGCCCGGCGGTCTGGCTCAGGTTAATGTCGTCTCGTCGGTGATATTTTCGGGTATGAGCGGCGATGCCACGTCCGATATTTCTGGCATCGGGCAAGTCCTGATTCGAATGATGCGCAACAACGACCGGTACCCGCCCGCATATGCGGCCGCCGTAACGGTGGCGTCCTCCTGCATTGGTCCCATCATCCCGCCTTCGATCCCGATGTTGGTCTACGCCTTTTTCTCTTCGGTTTCCGTCGGCGCACTGTTTCTGGGCGGCGTCCTTCCAGGGCTTCTGATGGGCGGTACAATGATGATTCTGGTGGCTTGGCAGGCGCGCCGCCGCGGTTTCCCTACAGAACCTCGCGTGGTGGGGCGCGACCTTCTCATCGCCACCATCCGGGCGACGGGTCCGCTCCTGATGCCGGTCATCCTGCTCGGAGGTATATATTCTGGCGCGTTCACGCCGACGGAGGCAGCGGCGGCGGCCGGCGCCTACGCCATTCTGCTTTCAATCTTCCTTTATCGTGCTTCCTCCTGGGCTGCTCTCTACGAAGCGCTCCTGGAAAGCGCGAAACAGTCGGGAATGGTCTTTCTTTTGATCGGTGGCGGACTTGCCCTCAATTACGTCTTTACCGTGGAAAAGGTGACGGTCGCCATTACCGACCTCATCCTTGCACTTGAATTGAGCCGGTTGCAGCTTCTCCTGGTCATCAATCTGGCCTTCATCCTGATGGGATTGTTCCTAACCAAAGCCCCGATGATGTATGTAGTGATCCCGGCACTTCTTCCAGCTCTTCAGGCGGCGGGTGTCGACCTCCTCCATTTCGGGGTCATGATCATCCTGAATATGATGATCTCCATGATCACCCCGCCCATGGGTATACTGGTCTTCATTGCTGGCGGGCTCGCCCGTATTCCGATCGGCGACATTTTCCGTGAAAGCGTTCCGTTTATGATTGCCCTGTTCGGGGTGCTCTTCCTGATCACCGTCTTTCCCGGCATCGTCACTTGGCTTCCAGGTCTCTACCAATGATTAAAAACGTTCTTCTCATCGGCGTCGACCAAATGCGGTTTGATATAGCAGGACCGAAGAAAACCGCTCCCGCTCTCACGCCAAATCTGGATCGTCTCTATCGTGAATCCATCTGCTTCGAACGTGCCTACGCTTCCTGTCCGCTCTGCTCGCCGGCACGTGCCTCTATGTTTACGGGCGACTATGCCTTCAGGCACGGCATGGGCACGAACTGCGATATGTATCACAGTCTGGCAAGCGAACTGCCGATGCCGGAGCGCTTGTTGCACCACAAGCTCGCCGCCGCAGGCTACCGTTGCGGCTTCGTCGGGAAATGGCATGTAGGCACAACCCTGGGACCGGGCAGCTTCGGGTTTGAAGGAATGGATCTCTCCGGTTACGGCAATGTGACCTTGTCTGACGGTTTCCTATCCTATCTCCGGAAGAACGGACTCGACTACAAGATTGAACCGACCCTGTTCTTCAATCCCGAGCGGCAGACCATGGCGGCCGGGCGCTGGCGTGGATCCGTCGCCTCGACGCCTTCCCACTATCTGACGAACTACACGATCGAACTACTCGAAGAATTCGCAAGGTCGGACACGCCGTTCTTCGCAACCTTGCAATACTGGGATCCGCATGCCCCGCATCTTGTAGCCGACGAATTCTATGGCCTAACCGATCGTCAAAAACTCCGCCCGTGGCAAAATTTCGTCGACGATCTTTCGGGCAAGCCTCGGCGCGTCATGCGCGAGCGCGATGACTTTTATCGCCTCCACCCACGATCGGATGCGGAAATCGTAGAGTATATTGGACTTTACTGCGATCACATGGCCATGTTGGACGCCGAGATCGGCCGCCTGCTGGAATGGCTGGATCAAACGGGACTTGCCAGCTCCACGCTTGTCATCTTCACGTCGGATCACGGTGACATGACGGGCGCCCATGGCGGCCTGATCGACAAGGGACTTCTCTACGAGGAAGCCATTCGCATTCCCCTCCTTTTCCGGCATCCTGATCTTCCCGCCGGGTCGAGAGATGCCCTCGCCTCGAACATGGACATCATGACCACGGTGCTCTCGCTTCTGGACATCCCCTACGAAGAGCGACACGGCATGGATCTCAGCCGCATTCTTGGAGGAGAAGACGAGGCGGGCAGAGACCATCTCCTCGTCGAATATCACGGCCTGCGCTTTCTTTACTCTCAGCGCGCGCTGATCGGAAACGACGGCTGGAAACTGATATTCACGCCCGGGGACTACGACGAGCTCTATAACCTTCTCGACGATCCACATGAGATGTCGAACAAGGCGACGGATGCCTCGGCTTCGAAGCAATTGAACACCATGCGCGCGCGACTGATCGACGAAACGGCTCGGCTCGGCGACCCATTGCGCGACTGCGTGGCGAAATTCAATGGCCAATGGCGAACGGGATCCGGTCAGTTTGACGCCACATCGGCATACATGCGTTCATCGGACGAGTGAAGTCCTGGGTGCTTTCACTTTGTCGGATAGAGCATACAAGACGCTCGGCGTCTCTTGATCAGCAAAAACGATCACGATGTCCTCCGGCGCGCTGAAACCTGCTTCGATCAAGAGTTGCCGATTTTATTGCCGCCAAACAATATGACCAGCCGGTCTGCGACAAGCGCGTGTTTCCGGCTGCTCTCTATCTCCACTGTGCATTTCTTCCGTAGTTCCATTCCCCGGCTTTACTCCCGATGCAGTCGTCCAGAACGAACCGGCCCTGATCGAGACTATGCCATTCCGAGACGCCCAGCTCGCCCCGATCGTGCCTTAACGTCTGAAATCGAGCGAGATGCCGGTAACCTCACAAAGCCTCGAAAACGCCAGCCGCGCCCATCCCGCCCAAATGCACATCGTCACGACGACATGCTTCGCGCGGCCCCGATCGCCTGCCGATGGTGCGTACGGGCAGGTCTAAAACCGCGATACCGTAGACGAGTTGGGCGGCCTTTTCATATCAAGGCGCCATCGCCGCGCGGCGCTTTACAGAGCTATATCCATCAAAAAGCGCCGCACCTGTCTTATCATAAAAACGAACGATAATCTTGCATTATCGCTCGTTTTGTGTGACGCATGCCGAGTGGTCCTTCTCATCGACGAGAATCCCGAAACGCGCGTCTACGGATACTCGGCTCGACCAAAGAAAGCGTTTACGCATGTCGAAATCGCCGCGTTCCGAGCTTGCCAAACCTTCCCCGCTGGACACAACAGATGACCTGCCAGACATCGTCGAACTGGTCATGCAAATGGACGACCAGGAGAAACATCAGGACGAGCCTCCCTGCCCTCCGGTCCCCGCACAGGACCGTTTACCCGGTCATCTTGGCGACCTCGCCGACACGGCACGGAGCTATGTCGAGGCTTCCAGTTCCGCGAACACACGACGCGCTTACGCTTCCGACTGGAAGCATTATACCGGCTGGTGCCGGCGACAGGGGTTCGCGCACATGCCGCCCGACCCACAAACGGTGGGGCTCTACATCACCGCGCTGGCGTCGGCCGGCAAAAAATCCGTGTCGACGATCGAGCGCCGCCTTTCTTCGCTGAGTTGGAACTATGCGCAACGTGGACAGCCGCTCGACAGGAAAGATCGTCATATCGCCACGGTCATGGCCGGTATCCGCAACAAGCATGCTTCCCCTCCCCGGCAAAAGGAAGCGATCCTGCCGGAAGATCTGATCGCCATGCTCGAGACCCTTGATCGCGGCACCCTGCGCGGCCTGCGCGACCGGGCCATGCTGCTCCTCGGTTTTGCCGGCGGTCTGCGACGTTCCGAGATCGTCGGCCTGGATTTCGGCCGCGACCAGACCGAGGACGGCCGCGGCTGGATCGAGATTCTGGATAAGGGTCTGCTCGTTACGCTGCGTGGCAAGACGGGTTGGCGCGACGTTGAGGTCGGCCGAGGATCCTCCGATGCCACTTGCCCGGTACTCGCGCTGGAAACCTGGCTCAAATTCGCCCGCATTGGCCATGGCCCATTGTTCCGTCGTGTCACCGGACAGGGCAAGCAAGTTGGCGCCGAGCGGCTCAACGCGCAGGAAGTGGCGCGATTGGTCAAGCGCACCGCCTTGGCCGCGGGCGTGCGTGGCGACCTTTCCGAGGGTGAACGGGAACGAAAATTTGCCGGGCATTCACTTCGCGCAGGGCTTGCCTCCTCTGCAGAAGTCGATGAACGTTTCGTGCAAAGACAGCTTGGTCATACCAGTGCAGAAATGACCCGCCTCTATCAGCGCCGCCGTGATCGCTTTCGCGTCAATCTCACCAAGGCCAGCGGTCTTTGATCGATCAGTGGCATGAATCGGTCGCGGCTGATCGATTCATGAAATGCGTTGGACGATGCCTGGCATTCCGGGCCACGGTCGTCCCATGGTTTCCAATCCGCAATCCTGCTGTCTGAGGCGTGTCGACCCAACCCGCAACATGGCGCGCTATTACACGCTTTCTGTAGAGCCCACTTTGTTCGGCGATGCGGCCCTCGTACGCCAGTGGGGGCGCATCGGCACACGCGGGCAGTTCAAGATCAACCTTTACGATACGACGAACGCCGCCGAACTCGCGCTCCAGCGGTTGCGGAAGCGCAAGGAGCGCCGCGGTTACCGGTCGCAGCCGCGCTGATCACAGCCAGGATGCGGGATCCTTCGGCAATCTGTGCTCGGGATCGGTCACGGAAAGCTCCGGCATCCCTTCGCCGTTCCAGCGCCACAAGGCAACGCAGCTGCCGCCAGGCGACATGTAAGAGGGAAAGATAATCCCGTGAAAACCTTGCCCCATAAGGGTTTCACGCAGTCGATGCGTTTCGGGGACGCGGCCGGCATCCATCTCGGCCCGCCATTCGCATTCATGAATGTCCGGCGAAACGCCATGGGCGTGCATCACGCGCTCGTCTGCCAGGTCGACCAGCCGCGCATCGGTGAGCGTCAGTTGCGCAATAAGCGCCGGATGCTGAACAAATCCCTGATTATACTCGGCCCAGGCCGTGGATAGCTCCCGCGCCGCATAGATCGTTTCCGCTCCAAGAGGATTCCAGCGACCGCCGAAACGCGATGCTCCCGCGCCTGAAAGCGGCGCATGAGCCCAGCGCGGCACATAGGCCCGCCAAAGGATCTCGGTATGCAATGTCTCAGGCATAAACGCCGGCACGCACCGCTTCGAGATAGGAGAGAACCTTCTCTGCCTTCCCCTCCCCCACAAGGTCGTAGGCGGTTTTCCCCGCCCATCCCGGTATTGGCTGATGCTTGAACCAGATCACCGCCCGGTGCTCGTTACCCGCCATTTCGGTCGCCATCGCCAGAATGCGCACGACAGGGCTCAAGGCCTGGTCCACCTTACGCTGGCCGGATTTAGCCGTTAGCGTGTTGCGGGCAACGCCAATGAGACGCGCAAGCTCAACCATGGTAACGCCAAGCAGCTCCGAAACGCGTCTCGCGGAGAGAAATGGCGCACGTTCGTCGGCAAAATGCGCTGCCGCGAAATCGAGTTCTGCTGCTGTCATCGCCCAAAACCTCCAAGTTTCGATACCAGATTGAACACACATTGATCAACCAGATAGAAATCTATGCGCAAAATATGTTCTCTTCAAGGAAAGAAACTCCTAACTTCGGGCGGAAACACCCTTCTGGCGGGCCGAGATCAGCGCATTCAACATGGGTTTGACTGAGAACGCACCGCCATTTGCTCGTTCTGTGAGACGCCTGAGGTAACCGCCAGGCGAACGAATAGCTTCAGCGCGTTCGAGCATGGCTGCGATGGTGATGGCTGCGTTGATTTCCCCCATCTCGGCACGCGCCTGCGCCCATGCGTCGGGTGAAACGCCCAGCATCGAGCGCACGGTTTCGGCCGCTTTCATCAGATCGCGCCAGTCGGAGAGCCCGCCGGGCGCGTAATCGCGCATTTGCGGACAGGCCGAGGTAACGGTTTCCAGCCCGACGACCGGCATTCGCGCGTCTTTTTCTCTCTCCCGGTCCCGTTTTTGTCCAGCATTGCGGTCGTTGATGCTTCTCTTACCCGCCTCCCGGTTCTTTCCAACCGCCGATTTCGTTTCAAGATCGGTCGGTAGCGCTTCCGCTTCAATGGTCTCGATGTTGTGTTCAAAATTGGAGTCTGGGTTTGAATTATGAATATGGCGCTCAGTTTGAGACTCATTGGCGCTCATTTTTATATCTTCATTTACCATGAATGCTGCGTCATGGGCATCCAGGGCATCTTCGTCCAGCCCATCCAGATAAGCTTTTTCGACATCGTTTCGCAGCGTCACAAGCGCATCGCGCCGGGCTTTAAGCGTCTCCCAATCGGTGTTGCGCCCGAGACGGCCGGAAAGCGCTGCCAGGCGCTCTGCATAAGTCGTGAAACGGCGTGCCCTGCCCTCGCCCGCTGCCGCTTCGACAATGGCCGCGATATCCCGCAAATGAATCGTCACCTCACTTCTTAGCGCCCTCAGCGCCCGCGCCAGCCGACGTGCGTCAGCCGCATGGGTCTCGATTTCGGCCGCACGCATGACCAGAGGCGCCAAATCGAAGCCGAAAGCCTCTTCGATGCGCCCTTCCTCACCCCGGCGGGCATAGCGCTTCCCATTGGCGCTGTCGCGCCGCAGGATCAGTCCCGCCTTCACCAAAGCCGCCAGGTGCCGGCGCAGCGTTGCTGGCGCCATGCCCCGCGCACGGATCGAAAGCTCCGCATTCGATGGGAACACGACCAGCTCACCACTCGGATCGAGCAAGCGTTCGCTGCTGAAACTTGCCAGCGCCTCGAGCACGACGATCGTCCTGTCGGAAAGCCCGAGCGCCAGCCGCGCTTCAGTCACGGCACGCAGCAATTGCCATTTGTCTACCGCGTTTTCGGCTGAGGCCACGGGCTTGTCAGACCCCGCATCGAGCGCTTTTCGTGCGCGGCGCACCTGCTCGTTCACCATGAACTGGGCGCGCGCCAACCCTTTCCCGCCGAATGGCGAGATTGCAAATCTGTCCGTCATTGTCTTACCTCGGTTCAGGCAAGAAAAAGACGCTCACCGGAACGCACCGATGCTTGACATTGAACCTTGGAAGTGATTCTTTCAGATTGCTACATCGAAAGGGGCTTCCGGAATGGCAACGTTCTGGGGGCCTTTTTTCTTGCGCGTTTTCCTCTCTTTTCCCTTTTCTGTCCTCGTCTGGCCGGCCCTTCGGCCGGCAGCGTTCACCGCACGCATGATGGGCGGCGGCTATGTCTCGCCCCCCCGCTCCTTTT
>ENA-ORCW01000496-ORCW01000496.1-marine-metagenome-genome-assembly--contig:-NODE-496-length-22003-cov-3.165831_pt1 | contig 22003 bp, 15 predicted proteins | sample MGYA00237784_ERZ508517 | MGnify/ENA primary metagenome ERZ508517 (study PRJEB26187, sample SAMN06268979) | marine metagenome | isolation source: Tt ae E1 feedstock associated aerobic enrichment on... | reverse complement strand
TGAAGATAGAGAGGATTCTGGAGAAATCCATCAAGAGCCCGCTTCCCCCTGAAGCGGGCTTTTTGTTGGGCGCTTCAGACATCGATGACGTCGTCGTCCTTGCTGACCCGGCGGGTTTGGCCGGGCCGGGGGCCGATGCTGCCGGAAGTGCGGACCTGGACGCGGATCTTCGGTCGTGGATTGATGACCAGGTTCACGATGATCGAGATGAAACTGATAATCAGGGAGCCGAGGAAGGCCGTCCCGAACGTGGGCACGGTGAATCCGGGCACCAGCTGGCCGGCCAGGTAAAGCAGGACGGCGTTGATCAGGAGGATGCCGAGGCCGAGGGTGAAGACGACAAAGGGCAGGGCGAAGAGAATCAGGAGGGGGCGAAGGACCATGTTCAGCAGGGCCAGGACCAGGGCCACCACGACGAGGGTGGTGGTCGACTCAACCTGGATGGAGTCCATCAGCCAGGTCGCGGCCAGGACGCCCAGAAACAGGATCACGGCGTCCCGGATGAATCCCAGGACGCTCATCTTGTTGTTGGTCGCGTTGCTCAACTGGCCTCCATGGATTCCGCGACATTTCGGTCCAGATGGACCAGGACATTGGCCATGGATTCCGAAGTGCCGTCCTGGTAGCGGACAATGATGCGGGACCGGTACTGGTAGGGGGGATAGAGGTTGCGGGGGGCGGCCAGGCAGGCATCGTCGCCCGGCACCAGCACGCTGCGCCACTTGTCGCTTTTGTGGCCCGGTTCATCGACGACGAAGAGAATGGACTCCGCCGGCGACTCGGCGACCAGGCCTTCCGCGTCGATGAAGCAGGCCTGCAGTTTGTTTTCATGGACGAACAATTGCAGCTTGAGGCCGTTCTCCAGCTCACGGATGGTGCCCATGTCCTTCATGGGCTCGCCGACCTCCGTCGCCGGGGCGATGGTTGCGGTGACCAGCAGCAGCAACAAGGCAGTCAGTAAATTACGGATCATGGGGGCAAAGTATTATTCATGCCCCCGGATTGCAAGATTGGAGGCCCCGCCCGCTTGTCAGGAACTGGTAAAATCAGTTGCCATGGCTTCCAACTGGCGTCTACTAGGGAGAATATGGCAAACGAAGTTTACGATTTGGTGGTCATTGGCGGTGGTCCGGCCGGATATGCGGCGGCCATCCGTGCCGGGCAGCTGGGCAAGAAGGTGGCCTGCATCGAGGTCGAGCGGGCCGGCGGTACCTGCCTGAACTGGGGATGTATCCCTTCCAAGGCCCTGCTCAAGGCGGCCGAAACCGTTGAGAGTATCGCCCACGCCTCGGATTTCGGGGTCGAGGTCAAGGATTACACGGTGGATTTCGCCAAGGTCATGGCCCGATCCCGGAGTGTCAGCGACCGCATGGCCGGCGGCATCGAGTTTCTCTTCAAGAAGAACAAGGTGGAGTACCTGCTCGGCACGGGACACGTCTCGGTGCCGGGTATCGTGGAGGTGACGAGCGGCCCGGACAAGGGCAAGTTCCTTTCCGCCAAGAACATCCTCATCGCCACCGGATGCAAGGCCCGGCGCCTTCCCGGCATCGACGTCGACGGTGAACTGGTCATGACCAGCCGCGAGGCCCTGGCCATGAAGAAGCAGCCCAAGTCCATTGCCATCATCGGGGCCGGGGCCATCGGGGTCGAGTTTGCCTATTTCCTGAATACGCTCGGCACCGAGACCCATCTCATCGAGATGCTGGACCGGGCGGTTCCGGTCGAGGATCCGGAGATTTCCCAGGCCCTCACCCGTTCCTTCAAGAAGCAGGGGATCAACGTCAGGGCCGGGACCAAGGTCGAGAACATCGAGGTCGGCCGCAAATCGGTCAAGATGGAGCTCGTCAAGGGCGACAAGCGGGAGCCCCTGGAGGTGGAATCCATTCTCCTCTCCATCGGGGTGGTCCCCAACACCGACGGGTTGCTTTCCCCCAAAGTCCAGCCCAAGCTGGATGACCGCGGCTACATCGCCGTGGACGAACGCTACCAGACCTCGATCAAGGGCATTTACGCGGCCGGGGATATCATCGGGCCCCCCTGGCTGGCCCATGTGGCCACCTACGAGGCGGTCCAGGCGGTCAACGGAATGTTCGGTCACAGCGAACCCAAGCGGGTCACCCTCTACCCGGGCTGTACCTACTGTCATCCCCAGATTGCCAGTGTCGGCCTGACCGAGGAGAAGGCCAAGGCGGCCGGAATCGATTTCAAGGTCGGCAAGTTCCCCTTCACCGCTTCCGGCAAGGCGGTCGCCGTCAACAAGCCGGAGGGCTTCGTCAAGCTGATCCTGGACGCCAAGCACGGGGAGATTCTCGGGGCCCACATTATCGGCAACGATGCCACCGAGTTGATCACCGAGTATGTCCTGGCCATGAAGTCGGAAATCACCGCGGATGAGATCCACGCCACCATTCACGCCCACCCGACCATGAGCGAGGCCCTCGCCGAGGCCGCCGCCAGCGCCCACAACGAGGCCATCCATATCTAGCTTTGGTCCGAATCGTCCGATCCGTCTGACGGGTCAGACAAAAGAAAAGCGGGACCTCCCCAAAGGTCCCGCTTTCTTTTTCTCTGGCTATGAACAGATTATCTTATTCGGTCTGGCCGTTTTTGATTTCGCTAACCCCGAAGGCCAGTAACAGGGTGGTTGTCAGTGCGATGATGAACATTGGTTTGCTTCCCCAAAAGAGTTGATGGTTGTTTTTGCTTAGTAGTCCTGCTTCGGGTGGATGGCGTCCTTCAGTTCGAAGAGACCGTAGCTCAGGAGGCAGGTGGAGATGAAGATGATAAGTGTCATTGGTGTGTCTTTCGTTTAAATTCGTCTTTTATCATGCTGGTCGCGTGCCAATCTTAATTTTGTATGCGTAAGCAATTGTATGCAAATAACTTAAAAATTTTTGTCATTTCCCGGGATTCTTCAAATTCCCGAAATCGAAGGGAAAGTGTGCGGTTCGGGGACAACCTTTGTCCCGGATCTGGGACAGTTTTGGAAGAGTCGCTCCCGGTGCCGCTCCTGGTCCGGTCCGCCTCTTGCGAATTCAGACAAAAGAAAAGCGGGACCTCCCAAAAGGTCCCGCTTTCTTTTTCTCTGGCTATGGACAGATTATCTTATTTGATCTGGCCGCTTTTGATTTCGCTAACCCCGAGGGCCAGTAACAGGGTGGTTGTCAGTGCGATGATGAACATTGGTCTATTCCCCAAAAGAGTTGATGGTTGATTCGTTTGCTTAGTAGTCCTGCTTCGGGTGGATGGCTTCCTTCAGTTCGAAGAGGCCGTAGCTCAGGAGGCAGGCGGAGATGAAGATGATAAGGGTCATGGTTCTGTCTTTCGTTAAATTCGCCTTACTTATTGCTGGCGGCGTGCCAACTTTTTAAAAACAGTTGTAAGTAGTTGGTCTGGATATGCTTAAAAAATCCAATAAAATCCCTGGGGTTTTTTTGACTTTCTAAAGCCCCGGAAAGTGTGCGGTTGGGGGACAGTCCCTGTCCCGGAAGTGGGACAGTATTGGAAAGGACTCTGGCAGGCCTGCGAACGACCCGGATGCCTTTCCGGAAAATCCTGCGCTGGCGATGCCCGCGGGGTCCGGTCCAGGCAAAAAAGAAGCGGGCTCCTGAGAAACCCGCTTCGTCTTTTGAACTCACCCCCCAATCCAGGTTCATAGATGAAATTTAATGGTTGAGAGTATCGCTGAGCTCGAGTGCCCCAAACGTGAGCAAGAAAGCCGTGTAGATGATGATGTAGGTCATTGTATTTCCTTTGCTGGATTCGGAAGTAATTACGCTTGGCCTGTGCCAATTGTTACAAAAACAATTTAAGGCATTGAAAATCAGCATATTATAAACCGTGCTATCTGGCCTGGGCTGAATTTGCCAAGCTTTCCCGGCCAGAATCTGGCGAATTTGCCGCGAATGGGGGACAAGTTCTGTCCCGGAAGAGGGACAAGTTTCCCGTGGATCGGGACCCTCTCCCCGCCGGTCCCGGAGGCATGGCAGCCGGTGCTGCGGCGGCCGGATTCGCGCAACACAATTCGCGCAAAAAATGAAGCGGGCTCTCGTTGAGAAACCCGCTTCGTCTGTTGAACTCTCCTCCCTCTGTCCAGGTTGTTTTGATGAACATTAGTTGTTGAAGTATTTGCTGAGCTCAAGTGCTCCAAAGGTGAGCAGGAAGGCCGTGTAAATGATGATCAGTGTCATTGGTTTTCCTTGGTTGAATTGTGAAAATACACTTGCTGGCGGCGTGCCAATATCTGAAAACTGTTTGTAAGGAGTTGAATAAAAACGAATTATGAAATTGAAAATTGCGGTTCCACTCTGGTTGCCCCGGTTTTCCTGATTCCGCTTTAGCGAAAAAGGGACACCCGGCGTCCCGTTTTTGGGACGACTCCGCGGCTTGAAGCTGCGGTCCCTCTGCCAGACCGGAGAAAAGCATTGACCCCCGCAGATTGGCGGCACAGCTTTTCCCCTCTTCCGGAATGCTCCCATAGTGTAATGGATAACACGCGGCCCTCCGGAGGCTGAAATTGGGGTTCGAATCCCTATGGGAGCGCCATCCTTCGCCCCTCGACAAACTCGGGGCTTCGGATGGCAAGCCAGGCCAGCTAGACAGGTCCTTGAAACAGTGACACCTCAGAGTAGCGCTTTCACGCGCGAAGATCCGGCACCAAGACCTTCCACAAATCCGCTGTCCTCGGGGCGACCGGCTTCGCGCGTCTCTCCATTGGGAGAAAGGCATCGCTTTGCCTGCCGCCTGTCCCCTTTTGGGAACATATAGCGCATGCCTCTATTGAAGAACGCTCATCAAGAAAGGAGCAGATGAAATGAATATGAGGCTAAAAATTATTTCCACAGCTACGCTTGTTTTTTTCCTGTGTGCCACCGGTTTCCAGGCATGGGGAGCCAAGGGTGGCATACCCGGTAAACCTGATCCAGTCGAGGATCCGGCAGATCCGCCGGACGATCCTTCACCCCCGCCGCCGGAGCCTGAGGATCCGCCGGATACCCCTCTGGACGGATACTATTTCTGGCGCCTCGGGCATATGGACGGCCCTCACGACTCGAGCGTGGCGCTTGGTATTTCCCGCGACGGTAAAACCGCCGTCGGCACCACCCTCGTGGTGGATTTCTACCGCGCCTGGCGGCTCGATATCGACTGGGCCATCGCCACGGATGACGGCGTGCCGCCGCTCTACAACGAACTGCAGGTTCAGGAGGATATCGGCGTGGTTCAGCCGTCACAACCCAGCGCCGCCCTGGCGGCCTCGGACATGACGTATGTCCCCAATTACGACAAAGTGAACCTGATTCTCGACTGGGGCGGATCCCTTCCGGTAGGCACCTATAATGTCGGGCAAGTATCCTACGCCATCGAATGGCTGGTCCCGGTACTGGACCGGGTGGGAGAGGAGTTTGTCGCTGGCACCGACTACCTCGCCATACCCGACTATGGAGGCGGGCTTTCCGAAATGATCGCCACGGACGTGTCGATCGACGGCCAGATCATCGTCGGCACCGGCAACACCACGACGGGTCCGGTCGCATTTTGGTGCGATCTGGCGGTAGTGGATGAGGAAGGCGTGCCCGTTCCGGTGCAGCTGACCATTACGGACACCTTCTACACGGAACAGACACTGCATACCAGTTCGGCGGAGGCTGTTTCGGCGGACGGGACTGTTATCGTCGGTTATGGAGGCACCAAGCAAGGCAACCTGGCCTTTGTCACCACCTTCCTCGGAATCGATGGGACGACTGGAGAGGCCCTCTTGGAAAGCTATGTCCTGCCGGCATTGGACGGCGGCAAATGGTGCGAAGCCTTTGCCCTGGCGGAAACGGACATTGGCATAGTCATTGCCGGTCGCAGTGACAGCCCCAAGGGACCGCAGGCCTGCATCTGGTTCCCGGGCGATGATCCCGAAACCACAGATGTGGTTGAGACTTATGTGGTCAGGGGCATTGGAGGACTCTCCAAGAAGAAGTACGACAGCGTGGCCTCCAGCATCGCCTACCGGCCCGGATCAACGGCCGGCGACCTGATGGTGGTTGGAGCCAGCAGGTCGATCCTCTATGAATCGGAAGCCTTTGTCTGGACCGGCAATCCCGTGCTTGAACCCGATGGTCCTTACACCCTGCCGGATGGCGGGGAAAACGAATACATCGGCTACCTGTACGATCTGGAAAAAATCCTGACCAAGACCGGTGCCGGTGAAGCGTCCCTGTTTGGTTCCTCATGGATCCTGACGGAAGCCACCGGCGTATCCGCTGCGGGCGACCGCATCGTCGGCTATGGGATCAATCCGGAAGGCGGCGAGGAAGCCTGGCTCGTCACGAACTATCCATACGACGACCTGGTGTTCACCCACGAGTGAGGCCGCTTTCAGGAGTTGCCACGAATTCACGCCAGGCTCACGGGAAACTTGAAAAGCCTCTGTTTGCGAGACTGCCCTGAGCGCTTCCATCTGACAAGCCCCGACAATTTGTCGGGGCTTTGCCATATTCGGGTTTCCAGATGGGTTTACTGTCAGGATGACGGGTCTTTTGCCAATCGGGTTATTCAGGGCCTGGGTGGAGGGTGCCCATTCCGTGGATCTGTTCATCCACCCTTGACCGGACCCGCGGAGAGACGTACAGATTGAGGTTCATCCTCTGAGCAAAAATCCTCAGCAAACCTTCAAGGAAACAGACACAATGGAAGATAATGCAACGCACCTTTACCTGCACTCGCCCGAGGCGACGCGCTGGATGGACACGGCCGAACTCAGGGCCAATTTTCACAGCGACCAACTGATGAAGAAACCCGGTCTGGAACTGATCTACTGGGAACAGGACCGGACCGTGGCCGGCTCCGCGATGCCGGCCGGCGAGGAAGTGGTCCTCGGCGGCTGGGACAAGATCCGGGCCGACTATTTCTGCCAGCGCCGCGAGCTGGGCATCCTCAACATCGGGGCCGCCGGCAGCGTCACGGTCGACGGCACCGATTACCCGATGGAACACCTCGACGGCCTCTACGTGCCGCGGGGATCGAAGGAGATCAAGTTCAGCTCCAAGGACGGCAAGGATCCGGCCAAGTTCTACCTGCTGAGCTATCCGGCCCATACGGCTCATCCGCTGAAGCACATCAAGCAGGGAGACATCAAGCCGCTGGAGCTCGGGTCAGGCGACACCTGTAACGAGCGCAAGCTGTACCAGGTCTTCCACCCCGGAACGCTGGAAACCTGCCAGCTGGTCATGGGCTACACGGTCATCGCCAAGGGCAGCACCTGGAACACTTTCCCGCCGCACACCCACGACCGCCGCTCGGAGGTCTACTTCTATTACGGCATGGCTCCGGAGACCCTGGTCATCCACCTGATGGGCGAGCCGGTGGAAACCCGTCACATCGTCATGCGCAACGAGGAGGCCGTGTTCTCCCCCTGCTGGTCGATTCACGCCGGCGCGGGCACGGGTCCCTACAGCTTCATCTGGGGCATGGGCGGTGAAAACCAGGACTTCACGGACATGGATGGCTGTGACCTGGCGAACTTCTATTAATCCCAACGGAGCAGCAGCACTTGATTATCGATAAATTCAAATTGGACGGGAAGACGGCCATGGTGACCGGCGCTTCCCGCGGCCTTGGCGAAGCCATGGCCCTGGCCCTGGCTGAAGCCGGAGCGAACATCGTCGGCGTGGCCCGGTCGGAAAACAAGGAACTGATGGCCAAGGTTGAGTCCCTGGGCCGCAAGGCTCTCTGGATCAAGGCCGACCTGGGCAACCGGGAACAGAGCCGGACCCTGATTGATTCGGCCGAGGAGGAGGGCATGCTGCCCGATATCCTGGTCAACAATTCGGGTATCATCCGGCGGGCCGAGCTGCCCGACTTTTCCGAGGAATTGTGGGACGAGGTGATGGAAATCAACCTTTCCTCCATCTTCGTCATCAGCAAGTCCTTCGCCTCGCACCGGGCCGACAAGGGGGGCCGGATCATCAACACGGCCAGCATGCTTTCCTTCCAGGGAGGCATTCGCGTCTTCTCCTACACCGCGAGCAAGACGGGAGTGGTCGGGTTGACCCGGATCCTGGCCAACGAACTGGCCCCCTCGGGGATCACGGTCAACGCCATCGCCCCGGGCTACATGGCCACCGACAACACGGCGCCCCTGCGCCAGGACGACAAGCGAAACGCCGAGATCATGGCCCGCATCCCGATGGGTCGCTGGGGGGCGCCGGACGACCTCTCCGGGGCCGTGGTCTTCCTGGCCTCCGATGCTTCCGCCTACGTCACCGGGCAGGTCCTTGCCGTCGACGGAGGCTGGCTTTCCCGTTAATCCGGGGTGTTTCCCGAACCTCAATCGCTATTCCCTATGAAATACCTGACCTGCATCTGCAGTCTCTTCCTCGTTGCGCACATGGGCCTGGCCCTGGCTGACCATGACTACACCCTGCTCGCCGACGTGGTGGTGGAGAATCCTTCCAACCTGGCCCAGAATGAAGTGGTGGTCAGCTTTCCCGTCAGCGCCCTCGTGGTGGAACCCGACAACCCCCGGCTGAATCGAATCGGGGTCTGGGAAGACGGCATTCCCGTGCCTTGTTCCCTGACCAGCAGCGCCGCGGTGGAGCCGACGGTCCTGGTCCTGCTGGACTTCGAACCGGGACAGAGCCGCCATCTGCAGGTGGGCTTCTCGGGCGACCAGTTCTCAGTGGCCCGCCTGGAGTTGCAGCGCACCTACGCGGAAATCTCCCGCAAATTCGGCGGCCACTGGGATGGCCGCGAGTACATCGGGGGCCATTTCCGGAATGTCATCCGGACCACCACTCCGCCCGAGCACACCGACCACTCCTGGTTCTATCGCTATGAGGGACCGGGCTGGGAGAGCGACAAGGTCGGCTACCGGATCTACCTGGACTGGCGGAACGGGATCGACATCTTCGCCAAGAAGGTGAACGGGATGGTCCTGCCGCAGGTCGGCCAGGATGGATTCGATTCCTATCATGAGGAATCCGACTGGGGAATGGACATTCTCAAGGTCGGCGATGCCATGGGAATCGGCGGATTCGGCCATTGGGACGGAGAGAAGGCGGTCCGGGTTTCCGACACCAGCGCCATGACCTGCACCATTATCCGCAACGACGGCCTGGTTTCCGCCTTCCGGAACGAGTACCTGGACTGGAACTTTGGAGGGGACCACACCGCCAACCTGGTGGCCGACTTCGAGATCGAGGCCGGCTCCTACCTGACCCGGATGGCCCTCAAGACCGACAATGACGACGTCAAGCTGGTCACCGGCCTACCGAAGCACGAGGGGGTGGAAGTCTTCCGTGGAACCACCTCCGAGGGCAACGTGGATATTCCCAACGCCGGCTGGAGCTACCTCGCCACCTATGGCGACCAGAGCCTGGACGGGGCCAGGCTGGGCATGGCCATCTTCTTCCAGGGGGGGCACTTCCTCAGCTTCGAGGAGGATGACTTGAATTACATGGTCCGGCTTCGCCAACGCGGCGGTGCGGTGCGCTACAGCTTCGGGGCCCTCTGGGCGGTGTCCGCCCCGGAGGCGGCCGACCGGGAATCCTTCGAGCAGTACCTCAGGGACACGGTGGAGCGCCTCAACAAGAGTCCCCGGGTGACGGTCAACTCCGCGGCCCGCTATTCCCTCATCCAGGAGCATGATCCGCTCAAGGAACCGCTTTTCTGGGGAGGCAACCTGGGCAAGTCCGTGGTCCGGCGCCGGGGCAGCAGCCTGGCCTACGGCCGGGACGATCCGGAGCGCGGCGGCTCGGCGCGCTGGGGCTACACCACGGGCCTGCTTTCCCAGGCCGTGTATCAACTGGGTGAATACGTTGAAAGCGACGCCATGCGGCAGTGGGGCGTGGACACGGTCTCCAGCTTTATCAACGAGGACGGGACCATCGCCACCTATCGTGTCGACGACTACAACATCGACCAGATCAACTCCGGGAAGATGGTCCTCGAGCTGTACGCCGCAACCGGCAAGGAACGCTACAGGAAGGCGGCGGAGCTGCTCGTGCACCAGCTGGAAAACCATCCCCGCACCTCCGGCGGCGCCTTCTGGCACAAGAAAATCTATCCCTACCAGGTCTGGCTGGACGGGGTCTACATGGGCGCCCCCTTCTACGCCCGGGCCGGCCGGATCTTCAAGCAGGACGAGTTCCTCGACGAGGTCCTGGAAGAGTTCCGTATTGTCCGCACGACCCTTCGCGATCCGGAGACCGGTCTTTACTACCACGGCTGGGACGAGTCCCGCGAACAAAGCTGGTCTGACCCGGAAACGGGCCTCTCCGATGAGTTCTGGGGCCGCGGCCTGGGCTGGTACGCCATGGCCCTGGTGGACTGCCTCGACTACTATGAAAAGGGCAGTGACGGGTATGCCTACCTGACCGACACCCTGGACGAGCTGGCCAAGGCCCTGGTCCGGTGGCAGGACGAGGATTCCGGCACCTGGTGGCAGGTCCTCAACAAGGGGGGCCGGACCGGCAATTATCTCGAGGCCTCGGCCAGCAGCATGTTTGTCTATGCCATGGCCAAGGGCATCAACGAGGGCTACCTGTCCGATGAATACACCTACGCGGTCAAGCGGGGCTGGAACGGACTCGTCAATGAATTCATCGAGGTCGACGCCAACGGGATGCTCAGCCTGCGCCAGATCTGCCAGGTGGCGGGTCTCGGCTTCGGCCGCGACGGAACCTACGACTACTACATGACCGAGCCGGTGGTGAAAAACGATCCCAAGGGGGTCGGCCCCTTCCTGATGGCCTCGGTTGAAGTCGACAAGCTGCTCAAGAACTGAAAGGAGCCCTGATGCATTCCGTAATTGCTTCCCATCGTGGTGGCCCGTGCCGCCGTATCCTTGTTTCCTCAATACTGCTGGGGCTTCTTGCCGGATCCCTGCTCCGGGCCGGCGAGCCGTCCAACTACGAAGGGCCGTGGGCGATCGTCACCCAGATCGAGCAGCGCATGGCGGAACCGCAATTCCCCGACCGGGACTTTCCGGTGGCGGATTTTGGCGCCGCAGGCGACGGGGAACGGGATGACTCGCAGGCCATCAAGGCCGCCATCGAGGCCTGCCACGAAGCGGGCGGGGGACGGGTCTACGTCGGCCCGGGCAATTACATCACCGGTCCCGTTCACCTGAAGAGCAACGTCAACCTCCACCTCGCGGAAGGCGCGACCCTCCTCTTCAAGACGGATCCGGATGCCTACCTGCCGCAGGTCTACACCCGCTGGGAAGGGGTGGAATGCATGAACTACTCGCCCCTGGTCTACGCCATGGGGCAGGAGAACATCGCCATCACCGGCAAGGGCACGCTCGACGGGCGGGCCGACGACACCAACTGGTGGCCGTGGAAAGGGAAGACCGAGTTCGGCTGGGAAAAGGGGGACCCGGAGCAGACGCCCGCCCGCGACCGGCTCATCGCCATGGCCGACGAAGGCATTCCCGTGGAGGAGCGGATCTTCGGCAACGGCGATTACCTCCGGCCCAATTTCATCCAGCCCTACCGCTGCCGCAACGTCCTCATCGAGGGGGTGACCATCCTCCGCTCCCCCATGTGGGAAGTGCATCCTGTCCTCTGCCGGAATGTAACGGTCCGCGGAATCACCGTGGTTTCCCATGGACCCAACAACGACGGATGCAACCCGGAGAGCTGCCAGGATGTGCTCATCGAGGACTGCGTCTTTGATACCGGGGACGACTGCATCGCCATCAAGTCCGGCCGCAACACCGACGGACGACGGGTCGCGGTGGCCGCGGAGAATATCATTGTCCGCAATTGCCAGATGCGCGACGGTCACGGCGGCGTGGTCATCGGGAGCGAGATCTCCGGCGGATGCCGCAACGTCTTTGTCGAGAACTGCGTCATGGACAGCCCCAACCTGGACCGGGCCATCCGCATCAAGACCAACTCCGTGCGCGGCGGCCTGATCGACGGGGTCTATGTCCGCAACGTGATGATCGGTCAGGTCGCGGAGACGGTCTTCAAGGTCAACTTCCTTTACGAGGAGGGCGCCGGCCACGGCTTCAATCCCGTCGTCCAGAATGTCTATTTCGAGAATGTGCGGAGCCGGGAAAGCCGCTTCCCGTTCTACATCATCGGGTACGAGGACTCGCCGGTCCGCAACCTGCACTTCAAGGACTGCCGCTTCGAGGGGGTCAAGGAGCCCAGCGTCATCCGCCATGTCGAGAACATGGTCCTCGACAACGTCATCATCGGCAAGGAGGCCCCCATGGACGAGTGGGGCGGGATGCAGTGATGTAACGAATTTCCGCTACAGACCCGGCATTGCGATTGCCGCGTTTCTACAGCGCCTCCTTTTGCAAGTGAACAGCGCCTCTCTTTGTAATTGAACAGCGTTTCTCTTTGTAATTGAACAGCGTTTCTCTTTGTAATTGAACCGAGCCTCTCTTGCGGATGGGTGAGGACGGCCAAAGGCCGGACCCTATATCAGCCCAGCCCGGAGCGAAGCGCAGGGCTGGGGATGCGTGGCAGTCAGAAGTCCAGGGCCAACGGCCCGGCCCCATCCATGCACACGAAGACCGGTACCCGACGAAATTCATCGTTCCCACCGAATGGCCCACAAGCGCAATGTGTGATACAACTGCGGAATCGCCGAACTGGTGCCGGGCCGTTGGCCCTTAATGAATGGTTTGGACCGGGCCTTCCCAGCCCTCCGCCCCGACAAGTCGGGGCTACTGGCTGGGCTGGTATGGGGGCCGGCCTTTGGCCGTCCGGGACCATCCACCTGCCGCGCTTCAGGGTCCGGATGACCGCCCGGGCTGCCTTACGGCCTTTTCCTGGGCCATCCTTACGGCCCTTTTCTGGGCGACCCTTCCGACGTTATGGTTATCATTCGGCCGTTTTGGCCATACCTTGCGGTATTCCGCTACAGCACCAACTGAAATACGAGATACAGCCCGGCCATGATTGCGGCCAGGATGCCCCAGCCGATGAAGCCCTTGCGCCCCAGGCCGGGGTGTTCCCGGTAGGTCTCGACGAGGGAGGGCAGGGGTTCCTCCTCGGGCCGGTTTCTGGTGGCCAGCGAGACGCCGACCATCAGCACCACCAGGGTGCAGAAGAGGTAAAAGGACTGGAGGAGAAAGTGCGGCAGGATGGATTCCCCGGTTTCGTCGAGGAGGAAGGAGGCCTGGCTGAAGCTGGCGATGCCGATTCCCAGGCAGAGGATGCTGCCCAGAACCAGAGTGGTCAGGGCCCCGGTGGCGGTGGCCCGGCGCCAGAAAATGCCGAGGACAAAGACCGCCGAGACGGGCGGGGCCATGTAGCCGATGATGGACTGGAAGAGGTTGAAGAGGTTCAGGCCGCCGGCCTCCTGGGCATGCCTCAGGTAGAGGGCGATGCCGATGGCCATGACCGAGGCCAGGAAGGTGGTGACCCGGCCCACCCGGCGGACATGGTTCTCGTCGATGTTCCTGGAGAACCAGCGCTGGTGGACATCCAGGGTGTAGATGGTGCTGAAGGAGTTGAGCCCTGAATTCAGGGTCGAGACCACCGCCGCCACCAGGACCGCAATGATCAGTCCCTTCAGTCCGGAACCGAGGTAGGTGTTGACCATCTGCAGGAAGACCTGCTTGTCGTCCTCGATACCGGGAATGAGCATGGCCCCGAGGATTCCCGGAAGGAGAAAAATGAAGGGCGGGAGGATCTTCAGGAAGCCGCAGAACAGCGTCCCGCCCTGGCTCTGCTTGAGGTTTTCCGCCCCGAGGACGCGCTGGACAATGGTCTGGTCGGAACACCAGAACCAGAGCGAAAGCACCGGGTACCCGAGGACGAAGGCGAACCACGGGGTGTCCGAGTCGGCCGGATGGAAAAGCTTCCAGGTCAGCTCCTGCGGGGTGCTGCCGACCTGGACATGGCGGAGGGCCTCGAAACTCTCGATATGGGAGAGGGCGATGATGGAAAGCGCCCCGGCCCCGGCGATCATCAGGACCGACTGGAAGGAGTCGGTGACCATGACCGCGACCAGCCCGCCGGCGATGGTGAAGCTGGCCGCGATGGCGGCCAGGACCACGATGGAAAAGGTCACGTCCCAGCCCAGCAGCTGCCCCAGGAGGGCGCCGCCGGCGTAGAGGGTGCCGCCGATCCAGAGCACCACCGTCCCGAAGAGGGCGTAGAAGGACATGAAGGTGTAGCAGCCGTTGCCGAAGCGCTTCATGAGAAACTCCGGCATGGTCGAGATGCGGGTGGTCAGGTAAAAAGGGACGAAGACCATCCCGAGCAGGAAGAGGAAGATCCAGGCCATCCACTCGAAGTTGGCGGTGACCATCCCGGTGGTGTAGCCGGCCCCGCAGGTGGCGATGAGGAAGGTCGGGCCGATGTTGGTCCCGAAAATGGAGAAGCCGATGTTGCCCCATTTCATGGAGCGGCCGCCGAGGAAATAGTCGTCGCTTTTGTGATGCCGGATACTGACCACGGCGCCGATTGTCAGCAGGGCCACGATGTAGAGTCCGAAGACGGACATGTCCATGACGGACATGTCGATTTCGCCGCCGGTGAAGGCCAGTGGAAGTCGTGGGAAATTCATTACCGGGGCCCTATTCGACAGGATCCATGGAGACCCAGTTTCCATCCACGCCGGGCAATCCCCGCTGGCAGGCGTCGGTCAGTTTCCACCAACGCTGGTTGATGATGTCGGAGTTGTTCCTGGCGTCGTCCTTTGCCTGGTCGTCCCCGACATATTCCAGGTAGAGAAACTCCACCAGCAGGTCGTCGATGCCGGTCATGAAAACGCAGAGGTCGCGCAGGTTCCCCCGCACCACCTGGTCCACGACACCCGGCCAGACGGTCTGGTGCAGGCTGCGGTACTCCTGTTCCTTTTCCGGAATGACGGTGGTGACGATCATCAGCCTGCTCCTGGCCGGTATGCTGATGTCGCGCCCGCGGATGTAGTTGATCCACTCCATCTGGAGCCAGCGGCTGCCGAAGCGCCGGGCCCGTTCGTGGGGGATGACCAGCTCGCCGAGGCCTCTGGTCCCGGGAGTGGCCCCCTCGAAGTCCCGGGCCGCGCCGAGGTAGGGCCGGTTGCCGTCCTGGACGAAGTGGAGCACCAGCCAGGTCTGGTCGCCGATCTCCCGGGTAAAGGCCGAGAGGTTGCGGATCCCGGCCTTGGCCTGGGCCGCCTTCTCATCGGCTGACTGGAGCTTGGCGAAGGCTTCGGGCAGGTCCTGCAGGCGGTCCGGGTGGACCCGGGCGATCAGGCCCACCTGGCGGGGTTTGCCGGAGGCGAGGTAATTTTCGTAGGGGCTGAAGGCTTGCGCGCTGAGGCACCAGGCGAGGGCCGCGGCGAGCACAATTCTAGGGAGTAGCTTTCTCATTTTGAATGGGCCAGTTGTCGGTTCTGAAAGGGGTAACGGGAAGTCCGGTGGCGCTGACCAGGTTGGGATTGGCGGTTTCATCCCAGCCGAAGCGGACCGCCACGGGATGCTCGATTTGCGGGGAGGTCAGCTGAACCCGGTCCTTGCGCACGACGGCGCTGGCCGGATGAAAGACCCGGTCCGGACCGGCGATCTCGAAGCTGTCCGGCTTTTCCCCGTCCCGGGTCTTCAGGTCCCCGTCGACGGTGTCAAACTTGAGGATGATGTGCCGGTCCCGGATGGTCACCTTCTCCAGCATTGGAGAGCGGGGGTGGGGGGCTTCCTTTTCCGTCTCCGGAAGGTAATCCAGGGCCAGGCTGGCCAGGCGGTCGCCGACCTCGAGCTTGCGGACCGGATGGATGTCCCTGGCGTCACCGGCCAGGTCGGTGGTGACCACCATGCCGGTATCGGGATAGGCCAGGACGCTGGTCTGGACCTCCCAGAACAGGGGCAGGGCCTCGGGGGTCTGCCGCTTCGGGAACTTGTCCCATTCCGAGTAGTTGAAGGGCGCCAGCTGGACATAGAGGAAGGGGGCCCCGGGCTGTTGGAAGGCGTCCCGCCAGGCCTGGATCAGGGCCTTCATCTTGCGCGCGTAGATGGTCGACTCGGAGTACATGAGGTTGGCTTCCCCCTGGTACCAGAGAAAGCCGTGCAGGGTGAAAGGCACCATGGGCTCGATCATGCTCTGGTAGAGGTCGGTGGCCTGGACCCCGTCGACCCAGGAAAAGTATTTCCGGTAGAGGAGGGGCTCCAGGAGCGGATCCCGGTGGAAGGCGGAGGAGGGCATCCAGGCCTCGATCATGGTACCGCCGAAGCTGGAATGGATGATCCCGACCGGAACATCGGCCTCCAGATGGACCTTCCGGGCAAAATAGTAACCCACCGCCGAAAACCGGCTCGAGGCCAGCGATTCCGGGGAACAGCGCAGCCACTTCAGCTGCCAGTCCGGGCTGCTGACCTTGCCGTAGTGGGGGTACTGGAAGAGGCGGATTCCGGGGTAACCGGCGCGGGCGATTTCCTGCTCGTAATTCTCCGTCGGCAACTGGCCGTGTTGTTCCCCCATCGGCTTCTCCATGTTGGACTGGCCTGAGCAGAGCCAGACCTCGCCGACCAGGATGTCCGCCAGTTCGATCCTGTTGATGCCGCTGACTGTCAATTGAGCCGGATCGTAGGAGGCCTCCATGGGATCCAGGATCACTTCCCAGCGGGCGTCATCCCCGGTGGTGGCCTGGAGCACCTGGTCCTTGAACCCGACGGTCACGACCTCGCCCGGGTCGGCCTTTCCCCAGACGCGGACCGGCTGGTTCCGTTGCAGGACCATGTGGTCGCTGAAAATGGGCGGTAGACTGACTTCGGCCTGCAGCGGGGAAATCGCCAGGAGGGCCGTTATGGAAAATACGTTTCTGAGGTGGTTCATTGATCGCGGATAATGACGGAGGCGGATTCCAACCCGGAGGAGCTGGCCGTCAGGGTAATGTCGCCTGCCTCCCCGGTCGGGCGAAGGACCACCAGGGCCCGTCCCTGGAAGGTCGGCCGCGGGTTGGCTCCGTATGGGATTTCGGTGGCCAGGTCAGCGCTGCCGATGGCCTGGATCACCGCCGGTCCATGGACTTCGTATTTCACGGGGAGCGCGGCGGCCGGATGATTGCGCCCTTCGCCATCGACAATCTGGACGTCGACAAAAATCACGTCGGAAGAATCCGACTTGTGGGTGCCGGATTCCGGGGCCAGCCAGATGGCGGCCGGATCCCCCGCCGTTTCCAGGCTGAGCTGCTGCACGGGTTCATCCCCGGTCAGGCCCTCGGCGGTCAGCTGGCCGGGCTGGTAGGGAAGCTCGAAGACGGCCTTGAAGGCCTCCTCCTCGCCGGTTTCCGCTTCCCCGATGAGCTTGCCATTGCAGTAGAGGCGGACCTTGTCATGGCGGGAATAGACCTCGACGGTCAGGACTTCCCCCTCGTGGCCGGGCCAGGTCCAGCTGGCCTCTGCCGGGGGAGGGGCCCATTTGGTCGGTTGCCATTGACCCCCGCCGGGGACCGGAGGGACCACTGCCAGGTACAGCTTTTCGCCCTTGTCCCAGACGATATTCCGGTAATGGGAGACCGGGCGGCGGTGCCCCAGGAGGTCGATATCGCCGCAGGCGGCGCCGTGCCAGGGCCAGTGACTGCCTTCCCAGTGCATGCGCGGCTCCTCGCCCGGCAGGAAGACTCTTCCGATGGCGGCTTCGCCGAGGTAGTCCAGTCCGCTCCAGATGAATTCCCCGACCACATAATCCGCCTCATGGATGATCTTCCAGTTTCCGAAAGCCTCCGTCAGGTAGGATTCCGAGGCGTAGATGATCCGGCCGGGGACGCGTTGGTGGTCCTCCGCATAGCGGTGCAATTCATAATTGTAGCCCGCCAGGTCAAAGGTCCCGAACAGGGGATCCAGGTCGGACCATTCCCCGGTGGTGCCAAGTCCGTTGATACCGGCGGTAACCGGACGGCCCGGGTCCAGGCTCTTGACCAGGGCCACCATCTGCCGGGACAGCTCGGGAGCATAGTCCTTGCCGCGGTCGTACATCTCGTTGCCGGTGCTCCAGAGGATGACCGACGGATGGTTGCGGTCGCGCAGGACCAGCGTTCTCAGGTCCTCCCGCCAGTGGTCCTCGAAGTGGCGGCTGTAGTCGTACTTGACCTTGGCCACCTTCCAGGTGTCGAAAGCCTCGTCCATGACCAGCAGGCCGATTTCATCACAGGCCTTGAGAAATTCAGTCGAAGGGGGGTTGTGGGCCGTCCGCACGGCGTTGAAGCCGGCGTTCTTGAGGATCCTCGCCTTGCGCTGGGCGGCAGCCGGAAAAACCGCCGCCCCGAGCGGTCCGTAGTCATGGTGGACATTGGCCCCCAGCAGCTCGACGGCCTGTCCGTTGATCAGGAGCCCGCTCTCCGGGCTGATCTCGATGGTCCGGATGCCCACCCGGGCCTCCTTCCGGTCGACCATGGCTTCGCCGTTGAAGACGGTCGCCCGGAGTGAATAGAGCTGCGGCGTATCCGTCGACCAGGGGGCGGGATCGGATACCTCCAGCAGGGTGGTTTCGCCGGCAGATCCGCCTGCCGGAATGTCGAGCCGCATTCCCGTCCGTCCGGCCAGCCGGCCCTCGGGATCGTACAGGTTCAGGTCCAGCCGGGCCTTCACCGCCGAGGCGGTATCGTTTTGCACGCTGCCTTCGATTTCCAGCACGGCCCGGCCGTCCTCAAGGCTCCGGGTCCGCACGGCCAATCCGCCGAAGGGAATGTGGAGGGGATCCGAGGCCTCCAGCCAGACCGGACGATAGAGGCCGGATCCGGTGTACCAGCGCGAGGCCGGTTCGCCCGAGTTGTCGACCTTCACCGTAACCGTGTTCGGGCCGGCGGGATCGAGGTGATCCGTCAGGTCAAAGATGGCCGGTGTGTAGGCATTCACATGGCTGCCCAGACTTTGTCCGTTGAGCCAGACTTCCGACTCCCGGGCAATGCCTTCAAAATGAAGGACGACCCGCTTGCCCTGCCATTTTTCGGGGAACAGGAAGGTGTTCTGGTAGATCCCGGTTCCGCTCTCGAAGAATCCGCCGCCGCCCTCCGAGGGATCCTCCGCCGCCCGGGGCCGTTCTATGCTCCAGTCGTGCGGGAGCTGGACCTGCTGCCAGCTGCGTTCCCCGACCGCGTACGGCGGTGCGGATTCAATTTCACCAAGATGAAATTGCCAGTCCTTGTTGAAGGGCAGCTCCTGGCCCGCCTGGAGGGGCGTGGCGAGTCCGCCCGCGATTCCGGCCACCAGGACTGCGGCAACAAATCGGGATTGACTGAAAAGGCGGCAACGGGATTGTTTAAGTCGTTCCATGGCAGAAATTTATAATGAAGTAGCGGAAGCCTTTCCAGTCAGGGGAGGGGGGTGTCTTGCGGAATGGAAAAGGCGGGGATTGAAATCTCGTCCCGAGAATGCCAGCCTTTGCCTTTGAGACAAGCTTTTTCATGAAACAGATTCAATGACTCTTTATTTCATATGAACTTCAGCATCCTGAAACGACTCCTTCTCCCTCTGGCCCTCGGCCTGCTTTCCCTCAACGCCTGCCCGGCCGACAGCATGACGGAGCAATTCGACAATCCCCCGGCGGAGGCCCGGCCCCGGGTCTTCTGGTACTGGATGCAGGCCAGCGTGACCCGGGAAGGCATCCGGGCCGATCTCGAGGCGATGGCGGAGGCCGGAATTGCCGGAGCCTACCTGATGCCCATCAAGGGGCCGGCCGAACCGCCGTGGATGGAGCCGGTGAACCAGCTCAGCCCGGAATGGTGGGGCATGGTCCGGTACGCCTTCGAACAGGCGGACCGCCTCGGGCTGAAGCTGACCCTGCATGCCTGCGACGGATTTGCCATGGCAGGGGGGCCGTGGGTGACGCCCGAATTGTCCATGCAGGAAGTGGTCTGGTCGCGGACCGAAGTCCGGGGCGGGGAGGAACTGGCCCTGGTGTTGCCGCAACCGCCGACGCGGGAGGACTACTACGAGGACCTGGGTGTCTACGCCATCCCGGGCCTGACCGGTGCCGGGATCAGCACCCGTACCGTGAGGCCGGTCGTCACAACCAGCCTGCCGGGCGAAAAGGCGGAATTCCTGGTCGAGGAGCAGACGGAGGAGCGTCTGGCCATGCGCGAGGCCGGCTGGATCCAGTACAGTTTCGACCAGCCGTTTACCGCCCGCTCGGTCCGGGTTTTTCCCCAGGGAACCAACTTCTGGGCCAAGCGGCTGCGCCTGGAAGCCAGTGACGACGGGAAGCAATTCTACCTCGTCCGGCAGCTGGAGTCCCCCCGCCACGGCTGGCAGGACGGCGAGGCCCCCTTGACGTATTCCATTCCCGAAACCCGGGCCCGGTACTTCCGTTTCGTCTACGATCCGGAGGGAACCGAACCGGGATCCGAGGACCTCGACTCCGCCAAGTGGCGACCCTCGCTCAAGCTGTGCGGCATCACCCTGCTGGCCGAGCCCTCTATCCACCAGTACGAAGGCAAGTCCGGGCGCGTCTGGCGGATCAGCCCGGAGACACCGGCCCGCGACCTGCCGGACTACCTTTGTGTGGACCCGGACCGCGTCATCGACCTCTCGGACCGGATGGACTCCGGCGGCCACCTCCAGTGGAAAGCCCCGGAAGGCCGGTGGACAATTGTCCGCATGGGGCATACCTCGACCGGGCACACCAACTACATTGGCGGGGCCGGCAAAGGCCTTGAAATAGATAAATTCAATCCCGCCGCCGCCGAGCTGCAGTTTGACCGCTGGTTCGGAGAAGCCATGCGGCAGGTCGGGCCGGAACTTTCGGAGCGCGTCCTGCACGGTTTCCACGTCGACAGCTGGGAATGCAGCAGCCAGAACTGGTCGCCGCTATTCCGGGCGGCCTTCCTTGAACAGCACGGATACGACCCGCTGGAGTGGTTGCCGGCCATGGCCGGGATCCCCCTCCTGAGCCGGGAACGCAGCGAGGCTTTCCTGCATGACGTCCGGGAGACCATTGCCGGCCTGGTCAACGAAAACTTCTTCGGCACCCTGAAGCGCCTGTCCCGGGAAGCCGGCGTGGTCTTCAGCGCGGAATCCACGGCTCCCGTCTTTGTCGCCGACGGTCTGCGCCATCACGGGGTGGTGGACCTGCCGATGGGCGAGTTCTGGCTCCGCAGCCCCACCCACGACAAGCCCAACGACATGCTGGATGCGATCTCCGGTGCCCATATCTACGGGAAAAACATTGTCCAGGCGGAAGCCTTTACCGAGGTGCGGATGGCCTGGGATGAACATCCCGGCAACATCAAGGCGCTCGGCGACCGCAACCTGGCCATGGGCATCAACCGCTTTGTCTTCCATGTCTTCACCCATAATCCCTGGACCGACCGAGCGCCCGGCATGACCCTCGACGGGGTCGGGCTCTACTTCCAGCGCGACCAGACCTGGTGGGAACCGGGCCGGGCCTGGGTGGATTATGTCAGCCGCTGTTCGGCCCTCCTGCAGCGGGGGACTCCCAAGGCCGATATCGCCGTCTTCACCGGGGAGGAACTGCCCAGCCGGGCCCTCCTGCCGGACCGGCTGGTCACTGTCCTGCCGGGACTCATTGGCGGGGAACGGGGCCGGGATCACGCCGCCCGGCAGCGCAACGAGGGCCAGCCCATGCATGAAATGCCCCGGGGCGTCTACAGCTCGGCCAACATGGAGGATCCGGCCGACTGGGTTGATCCGCTCAGCGGCTATGCCTACGATTCCCTCAATCCGGATGCCCTGCTGCGCCTGGCCACGGTGGAGCATGGCAAGGTTACCCTGCCGGGAGGGGCCGCCTACGGCCTGCTGGTGGTGCCGGGTCCCCGCAGGATGTCGCCGGAGGGGAATGCCTTCTCGGCGCCGGTTATTCATAAACTGTATGAGTTGATTGATGCCGGGGCCACGGTCCTTTTTGAGGAGACACCGCAGTTCCGCGGTCCTGGACGCCCGGATGAAAAAACCGCGGCCAGGCTGGAGCAGCTGCGGGGAACCCGGCCGGTGGGGGAAATCGGGTCCGGCCGCATCCTCCGCGGCCCGTGGAAGCAGGACACGCTGGAATCCGTCGGATTGGCGCCAGCCGTGCGCTTCCGCGACGCCGCCGGCGATCCGGCCGGCGACCTG
>ENA-ORCW01000495-ORCW01000495.1-marine-metagenome-genome-assembly--contig:-NODE-495-length-22011-cov-3.550926_pt1 | contig 22011 bp, 19 predicted proteins | sample MGYA00237784_ERZ508517 | MGnify/ENA primary metagenome ERZ508517 (study PRJEB26187, sample SAMN06268979) | marine metagenome | isolation source: Tt ae E1 feedstock associated aerobic enrichment on... | reverse complement strand
AGCGTCGCCAGACGATGTCGTCGGCGGTCTCGGCCCATTCCGTGTTGATCAGATACCGGACTTCGGCCTCCGTCAGGTCGGCGAGTGCGGCGCCGTCGGTCAGAAGATCGGAGCGCGAGAGCTTGTAGGCGCGGGCGAAGCCGCCGTTCAGAAGTGCTGTTTCGGGCTCCAGCCGGTAAATGACGAAATCGGGAAAGTCGACATAGAGCTTGGCCTTGGGATGGCGTGCGAGATAGCGGCGTTTGGCGCGTTCATGAGTGTCTGCGCCAGGTTCCAGCCGCGCGGCGACAGCCTTCACCGAAAGGCGGGGGTGAGCCAAGGGGTCGCCCTTGCCGGGCTCGCCGATGAGGAGTGAGCAGCGGGGATCGGCTTGAAGTCCTTTCGTATGCGCGGAGAGGCCGGAAACCAGAATGATCGGTGCGCCGTCGAGGTCGGTGGCGGTGGCGGCGCGGGTGGCGAAGGGGGCGCCGTCATCTGGATCGAGGGTCGCCAGCGCGCCGAAGCGGGATGTCCGCAACAGCGTTTTGCCAAGGCGGATGGCATCCGCGTCGGTGTCCAGAATAACGTCTTTCTTCTTCTCTTCGCTCATCATGGCCTCAATGCGTTGAAGCCTCTCCTTCGCCGATGATGCCTTCGGCTGCAAGCCTTCGTTGCTCCTCTTCGCTTATGCCGAACTCCGAGAGCGATAAAGCCGTATTGACGTGCGGCGCCGTTTCAGCCGGTGTGCGTGAAAAGCGCGGGGCGGGTGCGGGGCGCAAAAATTCCTCGTTCTCCACATGCGCCCGGCGTGCGCGGTTGTGTGGATGGCGGGCGGCTTCACCGGGCGTCAGGACGGGTGCGACGCAGGCATCCGAACCCTCGAAACGCTCCACCCAGAAGGCACGGTCTTGCGACTTGAAGGATTGAGCGATCACTGTGCGCATTTCGGGCCAGCACCGCTGATCGTATTGCGCGGCCGTCATCGCATCGTTCAATGGCAGAAGACGTGCGAATTCCGCGAAAAACTGAGGCTCGAGGCATGCGACCGCCATGCATTGCCCGTCCGCCGTTTCATAGGTGTCATAGAAGGGCGCGCCGCCATCGAGCAGGTTGGTGCCGCGTTCCGGTCGCCAGAAACCTGTCGCCATGAACCCGAAAAACGGGGCAGCCAACATGGAGGCGCCGTCGGTCATGGCTGCGTCCACCACCTGTCCCTTGCCGGATTGGCTACGTTCCAGAAGCGCTGCCAGAATGCCGGCGATGAGAAACATCGTTCCCCCGCCATAGTCACCGACGAGGTTGAGCGGTGGCACAGGGCGTTGGTCCTTGCGGCCGATCATGGAGAGCACACCGGAATAGGCGAGATAGGTAAGATCGTGACCGGCGCGGTCCGCAAGCGGGCCATCCTGGCCGAAACCTGTCATTCGGGCGTAAATGAGGCCGGGATTATCACCCAGGGCCATATCCGGTCCGGCGCCGAGGCGTTCCATGACGCCGGGGCGAAATCCCTCCATCAACACATCCGCATGGCGCATCATTTGCAGGAGAAGCGCCTGGCCGGCGGCCCGTTTCAAGTCGAGTTTCAGGATTTGCCGCCCATGCCGGTCGAGATCGTATTGCGGCGGCACGTTTAGGAAATCGCGCTTGGCGTCCTTGCGTTCGATGCGCAGCACGGTTGCGCCCATTTCCGCCAGCATGAGCCCGGCGAGCGGCACCGGCCCCAGACCCGCCATCTCTATGACGGTGAGGCCTGCGAGCGGTCCTTTCCGGTTGTCGCTCATGCCTTGCCTATTTCGGCGCCATGCGGATTGCGCCGTCGAGGCGGATCGTTTCGCCGTTCAGCATCTGATTTTCCACAATGTGGCAGGCAAGCGCCGCATATTCGGAGGGTTCGCCGAGGCGCGGCGGGAAGGGCACCTGTTGGCCGAGAGACGCCTGCGCGTCTTCCGGCAAACCCGCCATCATCGGCGTCTTGAAGATGCCTGGCGCAATGGTGCACACGCGTATGCCTGAACGTGAAAGATCGCGCGCTATCGGCAGCGTCATGCCCACCACGCCGCCCTTGGATGCGGAATAGGCGACCTGGCCGATCTGTCCGTCGAAAGCGGCGACCGAGGCCGTGTTGACGATGACGCCGCGTTCGCCGCCGGTGAGCGGTTCGAGTTCCTGGGCCTGAGCCGCATAGAGCCGGATCATGTTGAACGTGCCGAGAAGGTTGATCTCGAGCACTTTGCGGTAGAGATCGAGCGGATGCGGTCCGTCCTTGCCGACGGTTTTCATGGCGATGGCGATTCCGGCGCAATTGACCAGAATACGTGGTGGACCGAGTTTCTCGGTCGCCTCTGCAATGGCCGCCTTGCCGTCATCCTCGCTCGTCACGTCGCACTTCACGGCGATGCCGTCGATATCCTCAGCCACGCGCTCTGCCTTGTCCATGCCGACATCCGCGATGGCGATCCTGGCGCCTCTGGCTGCAAGGGCCCGCGCCGTCGCTTCGCCGAGCCCCGAGCCCCCGCCCGTGACGAGCGCAACAATGCCGGATGGATTCATGAACAGGCCTCCCTTCCTTCGTTTCGGAAGGCACAGTAGCCGGGGATAGGGATGTGGGAAAGATGCTGCGGGGACTGCATGGCGCAAGGCCGATGTGCGGGGTGTGTTGTGCGACCGATCACGATCCCCGCATTGCCTCGGGTCCGTAGGCGCTGAGGAAAATCCGCACGCTTTCCTGCGCGTGTTCCCGGCGTTGCCTGGTGCCGGGAAGAGCGGCATTGCCCAAAAGCATTGCCGCATTCGTTGGAGCCCCCATCAATATCCAGTTGAAATAGGCGGCGGCATTGGCCGGATCGGGGACGTCGAGTCGACCCGCGTCATTGTAGTGCGCGAAGAGGCGGGCAAACCTTTCGATGGATTTGCGCGGACCGTTGTCGAAAAGCGCAACGCCGAGATCGGGGAAGCGCTCGATCTCGCCGATCACCATACGGCGCAACTGCATCAACCTTGGGGTCAGAACGACGTTCAACTGGTTTATTGCCGCTTCCATCAGGACGTCCTCGACCGGACGGCCGTCCGGTGCAGCTTCGGTGTCTTCATGCAATGCATGGGCGGCTGTCCCCGTCATGGAAATCACGACTTCGCGAAACAGCGCCTCTTTCGATTTGAAATGCGCGTAGACCGTTTGCTTCGACATGCCTGCCGTCTCGGCCACCTGGTCCATGCTGGTGCCGAGAAATCCGTTCTTCAAGAACACGCGCTCCGCCGCGGTCAGAATGTTCTGCCGAGTGCGTTGCTGGCGGGCTGTGGCGTTGCTGCTCATCCTGGCCGTCCCTCGGTTCGCGGGACGGAGCATAGCACGCGCGCTTGACAGATAAAACTAGACCGTACAGTCTAGTTTTGAGAGTATGAGGTTGCGGAATGACCGTTGCGACACGATTGACATGCAAATGCGGGCTGGTGGGTTTGCGTGTAGAAGGCAAGCCGATCCTGAGCACCGAATGCCTGTGTTCGGATTGCCAGCAGGCTGGAAGCGTTTTCCAGTCGTTGCCCGGCGCGCCATCGACGCTTGACGACAGGCGCGCGACCCGCTTCGTTCTTTATCGGAAGGACCGGGTTCATTGCGAAGCGGGCGGTGACTTGCTGCGCGAACACCGTCTGACTGCGGATAGCAAGACGCGTCGTGTGATCGCCTCCTGCTGCAACACGCCGATCTTTCTGGATTTCACCCAGGGCCACTGGCTGAGCGTCTACGGCAATCTTTGGCCGAGCGATGCGATACCGCCCCTGCAATTGAGAACGGCGACGGGTGACGCACCGGCAAGTATTGCCTTGCCCGACGATGTGCCCAACGCTTCCGGGCACGGTTTCGGCTTCTTCGCAAAATTGATGCTCGCCTGGGCCGCGATGGGCTTTCGAAGGCCCAGGATTGATTACGTCAAAGGGGCACTGAAAACTTAGCGCAATCCGGGAACGACAGCACATGCCCCGTCTTTCAAATATGGCAGGGCGTGCGCGGTCCTTGCGTCAACGCCGTATGATGGAGCCCAGCACGTCGCGAATGCCGATGGCGCCCAGGAAGCGCGAGGCGTCGTCGAACAGGGCCACCGGTGCCGTTTGCGATTGCTGCATGGCACGCATCACCGTTTTCAGCGACGTACCGGCGGTTGCCCAGAAGACCTTCGGTTTGTCTTCCGGTAATTCCTCGATATCGTCGCAGGAGACCCATATCGCCGGTTCGCCATTGCGCTCGGCATCGACAACCAGCATGTTTTCGTCGAACTTGAAGCGCGTTGTCCGCCGGCGATCGAGCCAGAGCCAGCCTTCGCCGGCCGCCTCCAGATCGCGCACGTCGCGCATCACGTTCCAGGCTGTCAGCACCGAAAGCGGGTTCACATTGGAGATAAAGTCGCGGACATAGTCGTTCTCTGGCTTCAGCACGATGTCCTCGGGCGCACCCGTCTGGACGATCCGTCCCCCTTCCATGATGGAAATACGGTTGCCGATCTTCAACGCCTCTTCGAGGTCGTGACTGACGAACAGGATGGTCTTCTTCAACCGTTCCTGCAATTCGATCAGCTCGTCTTGCAGCTTGGTGCGGATCAGCGGATCGAGCGCGGAGAACGGCTCGTCCATCAGCAGGATCGGTGCTTCCGTTGCAAAGGCGCGGGCAAGGCCGACGCGTTGCTGCATGCCGCCCGAGAGCTCGTGTGCGTATTTGTCGGCCCAGTCCGTCAGATGCACCAGGTCGAGCTGCGCCATCACGCGCTCCTTGCGTTCCTTCGCCGGAACGCCCGCAAGTTCGAGGCCGAATCCGACATTCTCAGCCACCGTGCGCCAGGGCAGGAGTGCGAATTGCTGGAACACCATGGCCACGCATTCGCGGCGGATCCTGCGCAGTTCCGCCTGTGAGCAGTCGACCACGTCGGCCTGCCAGTCGTCGTCATGAACGATGACCTTGCCGCGCGCCACCGTGTTCAGCCGGTTGACGGCACGCAGCAATGTAGACTTGCCGGAACCCGAAAGCCCCATCAGGACGGAAATCTCACCGCGCTCGACGGTGAGATCGCAATTCGCGCAACCGAGCACCGCGCCCGTTTCGGCAAGGATCTCCTCGCGGTTCTTGCCCGCATCCACGAGCGGCAGTGCATCGGCCTTCTGCCGGTCGTCGCCGAACAGGATGTCGACTTTCTGAAAATCGATGGCCACGCTCATTTGCCGTTCCCCCGTTCGATGCGTGCGATGCGATCGAGAATGATCGCCAGCACCACGATGGCAAGGCCCGCTTCGAGGCCGAGAGGAATGTTGACCGAGTTCAGTGCCCGCACCACCGGTTTGCCGAGCCCGTCGGCGCCGATCAGCGCGGCGATCACCACCATGGAGAGCGACAGCATGATGCACTGCGTCAGTCCTGCCATGATGGAGGGCAGGGCGGCGGGCAGTTCCACCTTCCACAAAAGCTGGCGCTTGGTGGCGCCGAAGGCCTGGCCGGCCTCCAGCATGGGTTGTGGCACGGATGTGATGCCGAGATAGGTGAGCCGGATCGGTGCAGGAGACGCGAAAATGACCGTTACGATCAGGCCGGGCGCGGCGCCGAGGCCGAACAGGATCAGCACGGGAATCAGATAAACGAAGGTCGGCAGCGTTTGCATGAGGTCGAGAATGGGGCGCAGCACTCGGTAGACACGGGCGTTGTGCGCCGCCCAGATGCCCACCGGCACACCGATCGCCATGGAGACGGCTGCCGCCGCGACCACGAGAACCAGTGTCTCGACGGTCTCTTCCCACAGGCCCTGGTTGATGATGAAGAGCAGGCCAAGGCCGACGCCGAGGGCGAGCTTCCATGAACGCTGTAGCGCGTAAGCCAGCGCGGCGATGGCCAGCACCAGAATGATGGGGGGAATGACAAGCAGGATATCCACCAGCCCGTCGAGCACATCGGCAAGCGCATCTGCCAGCGTGTCGAACAGCCAGGCGAAATTGGTGGTCAGGAAGTCGAAAAAGTCACGGCCCCACCGGCCGATGGGAATTTTCCAGTCAGCGATCCATTCTGAAAGAGGGTCCATGAGCCCGCGCGGTTCCTTTCTTCGGATTTTTTCTTATGCGTTGACGGTCGCCATTGGCTCTGGCGACCGGCACCCGGCCGGATCCGGGTGCCGGGGTGTCTGCCGATGCGTGCCCGCCTCGAGATCGGGGGCGCATCGGCTGATCGTCGCTTACATGCCCAGATGGGCTTTGACGGCGTCGAGGCCCGGCTCATCCGTCAGCGTGGTCACGCCTTCGAGCCAGGGTGTCATCGCGTCGGGATTCGCCTGGAGCCATTCCGTAGCGGCCTTTTGCGGCTCTGCGCCGTCATCCAGGATCTTGCCCATGATCTCGTTTTCCATCTGGAGAGAAAAGACCATGTTTTTCAGTAGTTTGCCGAGGTTTGGGCACTCTTCGGACAGGCCCGCGCGCGTGTTGGTGTGCACCGTCGCACCGCCGTAATTCGGGCCGAACACGTCGTCGCCGCCCTCAAGATAGGTCATTTCGATATTGGCGTTCATCGGGTGCGGTTCCCAGCCGAGGAACACCACGTGTTCTTTCGACCCCACGGCGCGGCGCACTTGCGATAGCATGCCGGCTTCCGAGCTTTCCACCACTTCGAAGTCCTTGAGGCCGAACGTGTCGTTTTCGATCATGTCGAGGATCAGACGGTTGCCGTCATTGCCGGGTTCGATGCCGTAGATCTTGCCGTCCAGCTCTTCGGTAAACTTGGCGATGTCGGCAAAGCTCTTCAGGCCCGCGTCGTAGGTATATTGCGGAACGGCCAGCGTGTATTTCGCGCCTTCCAGATTGGTCACCACGGTTTCAACCGTGCCATCCTCGCGGTAGGGGGCGATGTCGGCTTCCATGGTCGGCATCCAGTTGCCGAGAAAGACATCGACATCGTTGTTCTTGAGCGAGGCATAGGTGACCGGCACGGAAAGCACCTGCGTCTCGGGTTCGTAGCCGAGACCTTCCAGCACCACCGAAGCGGTCGCGGTTGTTGCGGTGATGTCGGTCCAGCCGACGTCGGAGAAGGTGATGGATTTGCAGGATTCCGGATCCGCGGCCAGGGCGGCGCCCGATGCCAGGCTCGCTGCGACCCCCAGGATCAAGGTCGCTTTTCGGCTGGATAACATGACGGCTCTCCTCTGTGGTTGTTGTTCGGCAGAGCGCGGGTCTTAACCGGCTTTGCTCATTATTTCAAAGGCAAGCACCAATTCAGGATCGCTGCAAGCACAAACAGGGAGTTGCTGGCGCCAAACAACGCGCCCTATGCGACGGTATTCCCGTGGAAGAAAACAATGCGACGTTTTCTATGGCGCCCATGTGGTGTTTAACAGCGCCAACGGGACAGGCAGCGCGATGGCAAAGCTCTATTTTCACTATGCGACGATGAATGCCGGCAAGTCGACCATGCTTCTTCAGGCATCCTACAACTATCGCGAACGCGGAATGAACACGATGCTGTTCGTTGCCGGCCATTACCGCAAGGAAGATGGCGGCTATATCTCGTCGCGCATCGGGCTCGACAGCGATGCGGAAATGTTCCGCGACGGCGATGATCTTTACGCGCGTATCGCCGAGCATCACAGCCACGCGACGGTCCATTGCGTCTTCGTTGACGAAGCACAGTTTCTTGAAGAAGAGCAGGTCTGGCAGTTGGCGCGGGTCGCCGATAGGCTGGGCGTCCCCGTCATGTGCTACGGGTTGCGGACCGATTTCCAGGGCAATCTGTTTACCGGATCGCAGGCGCTGCTTGCGCTGGCCGACGAGTTGCGCGAGGTGCGCACCATCTGTCGCTGCGGCCGCAAGGCCACCATGGTGGTGCGGCTCGGGCCTGACGGCAAAGTCGCCCGCAAAGGCGCGCAGGTGGCCATCGGCAAGGATGTCTATGTCTCGCTTTGCCGAAAGCACTGGGAAGAGGAGATGGGTCGCTGGAAGGCGGAAGATCTCGTGGGGTTCGCCGGCAGCATTGCCGAATAGATCAGGCGACGCCCAGAAAGCGGATCAGCGCGTAGCTCACGATGCCGAGAACGGTCAGCGACAGAAGGGCGGCGACGATCACGCGTCCGCTGCTTTTCATCACGCTGCGAATGTCCACCGTCAGGCCGAGCGCCGCCATGGCGATGATTGTCAGAAGCCCGGATGCCTCGTGCATCGCCGGCAGGGCCGGGGAAGGGATCAGATCCGCCGAACGCAGCCCCATCATGACAAGAAAGCCGATGATGAACCACGGAACCATCTGCAGGAAATGAAGTTTGGTTCCGTGCTGCCGGCCGTGCGCGAGACCCAGAAAAAAGACGACCGGTCCAAGCATCAACACGCGCACGAGTTTCACCAGGGTGCCGACCTGGATGCCGATCTGTCCCGCGGGCGCCGCTGCGGCCAGGACCTGCGGCACGGCATAGACCGTCAGACCCGCGAGAACGCCGGACTGCACCGGGCTCATGCCGACGGCGACATAAATGACGGGCAGCAGCAACACGACGAGAATGCTTAGGAATGCGGTGAAGGACAGGGATGCGGCCACTTCCGAGGCTTCGGCGCGGATCACCGGCGCGGCGGCGGCGATTGCCGAATTGCCGCAGATGGAATTGCCGCAGGCGACCAGTGTCGAAAGTCCCGGAGAGAGGCCGAGCGCGCGGCTGATCGCATAGCCGGCAAGCAGCGACAGCGCCACCACGCCGACAATGCCGCCGACGAGCCCAAATCCCGCATCGCCGAGCGCACCGAGACTGATGGATGCGCCGAGCAGCACGATCGCCACTTCCAGCACGGCCTTCGCGCAAAAGTCGATACCGGGACGGAAAATGGCACTTACTCTGGCGAGCGAACTGATGGCCGCGCCGAACAGTATGGCGAGCACCAGGCCTTCGAGCCAGACCTCGCCGAACCATGCCCGTTCCGCCCAGGCCGCCGCCAGTGCCAATCCCGCGACAAGCACGGAAAGAAGAAGGCCGGGCAAAAGCTGGAGCGGATGACGAAGTGCGGACATTTTCCGGTTCTTTGGATCGGCCTGATGTGACGAACGCTTCCTTGTTCGCATGACGTTTTATGGATTTCCATCGAATAGTCTGGCATGTATCATTCGATTGGATCGAATGATGATATGACTTTTGAACAATTGTTGATCTTCGTTGCCGTCGCCGAGCGGGAGCATCTGACCCAGGCCGCCACGGCTGTCGGGCGCACGCCTTCAGCGGTCAGCGCTTCGATCAAGGCGCTGGAAAGCTATTACGGTGTCGAGCTTTTTCACCGGGTTGGCCGGCGCATCGAATTGACTCGTGTCGGCCGGGTGTTTTTGGGGGAGGCGCAGGCCACGCTTGCCCGTGTCCGCTCGGCCGAGACAATGCTGTCGGAGCTTGGCGGCCTTCGCCGCGGCACGCTCAACGTTCACGCGAGCCAGACCGTGGCGAGCTATTGGCTGCCGCCGGTTCTGATGCGCTTTCACAAGCTGTATCCAGGCATTTCTCTCAAGCTTACCGTCGGCAACACGCGGATGGTGGCCGATGCAATGCTGGAAGGTGTGGCCGAGGTCGGTCTGGTCGAAGGCAGGGTGGACGAGGCGGTTCTTTCCGTACGTCGGGTGGACCGGGATGTGATGGCGGTGGTGGTCGCCCCCGGCCACCCCTGGGCGATCGGGCGGGTGCTTCAACCGGGAGATCTCGTCACGGGTGCGTCATGGGTCATGCGCGAGGAGGGGTCGGGCACGCGCACTGCCTTTGAAAGCACGCTCGTGGAGATGGGCATCGATCCGGCGGCGCTCGACCTGGTGATGGATTTTCCCTCCAATGAGGCGGTGCTTTCGGCTGTGCGCGAGAGCGGTTGCGCGGCTGCGGTTTCCATGGCTGCAGCGGGGCCTCTTGTTGAGCGTGGTCTCCTCAAACTTGCGAACATCGATCTCGGTGCGCGCGATTTCAGCCTGCTTCGCCACAAGGAGAGGCGGCAAAGCGGTGCAGCCACCGCCCTGGAGGAATTGTGCGTCGAGGCGGGTAACGTCTTTCAATCGTCAATCGACCCACATATATTTCCGCAACCCTGACCTTTGCGGAGCGTTTCATCATGGCCACCTTGCAGAATTTCGACACGGAGATCGCGAAGACCCGTGAGGTGGTCGACGAGATGCGGTCGAAGATCGAGCAGTCGGGCACGGTGCTGGACAAGTTCGCGCGCACCGACGAGAAGATCGGCCAGGCCGATTTCGACATCGAGAACGCTCGTATTCAGGATGTGCTCACTCAGCAGAAGGTGATGGAGACCAACATCGCCGACCTGATCATCGGACTCGAGGATGCTACCAACGTGTTTGGCTCCGAGTTCGAGAGCATGAAGAGTTACACCGGTTGGGAAAACTTTATCGGCATCTTCTCCAAACAGAGGAAGCAGCGCATGCGCACCGAGCGTGTGCGCAACATGTCGCTTTCGGGAAACCTGCAGGAATTGCTTTCGAAATCCGACACGATCACCGGCATTTTGAAGGATCAGAAGCAGGTATTGGAAGAGCGCTACCAGACTTCCGAAACGAGCCTTGCGAAGGTGATCGAGCGGCGCAAAACCACGATGGAGACGCTGGAGACGACACAAAAGCGCATCGAGGAGCTGAACCCGATGCTGCTCGACATCGAGAACAAGATTGCGGCCTCGACCAACCAGAAGGACCGCGCCGGGCTTGAAGGCGAGCGCTCCAAGCTTGCGACCGAATACAACGAAGCGCAGGCCAAGGAGCAGGAACTGCTCGCCGAAAGCCAAACGCTCGAACGCTACACGTCCATGTTCCAGACGTTCGTGGATTCGCTCAACAACCAGATCGCCGCCCAGTCGACGCTCATCAACAAGCTGACCATCGACACCGAGCAACGCATCGTTCTTTACAAGGCGCTCGAAGATTCGCTGAAGACCGCGGCCCAGCAGGACGTCGCCCACCGCATCAATACGCTTGGTTCCAAGGTTGACAACACCGCAGAAGAGACCATGGCCGGCATCGGCGCAGCCGCGCAGCGCCACATCGGAGATTTGCTCGAACTGCACGAGAAGAACATGGTCACCACCGCCGACATCCAGCGTCGCAAGAAGCTTGCCGACGATGCCTTCGCCCGTCGCTTCGAAGATGTGATGAAGAAGCACGATGCGGCCAATTACATCCGCACCTGATGATGTGTACCGTGCCTGACGTGTCCATGCGGTGCGCGCTTCGCCTTTCCAGGTTGCCCACACCATGAATCCCGCCAACCGGGCAGCCGACCGTTATTTCGATGCGATCGCCTCCGCGCTCGAGGGGCTTGGCGTGTATTTTGGCGACCGCACGGCCTCGCCCTTCCAGTCGCACGGTCTCGTGGCCGAGGTTGTCGCCCCTTATATCGGGCGGCTCGAGCGCTCCTTTGACTGCTGGCAGAATCGCCTGGGCTTCATGGAGAAATTCCGTATCCAGCGGGCGGAAAGCGGCTATCCGGTTTTTCAGAGCGTGCTCGAACTGGAGAACGACCGGCGTCAGGCCGAAAAGCGCCTGGCCGGCATATCGGGGCCCGACGAATTGCGCGCCGAAATGGTCGATTTCATCCTGCGTCATCGCGCGTTTCCCGCCGAACTCCAACAATCCATGGCTGAACGCCTTTATCTGGAAGAGGTGAAGGAAGGAAACGTCTTTTCGCCCTTCATTTTGCCCGAAACGGTGCGCGTTTCGGTGAATCCGAGGACGAAACGGCCTTACTATCTGGTGCATTGGGGCGCTTTCGACGGAAGTTCGAGCCTGCCCATGGTCTATATGGCGGCGGTGGAGGATTCCTCGCCGGCCATGGTCAAGGCGCTCGTTTCCGGCGATGGCAAGCTCAAGAAGGATGTCGAGTTCGGCCTGCCCGTGGGCGGTCTGCTCAACCCGGAACTTGCCCATCAGTTCGACGATTTCGCCGAGAAGAACTCTGCTTATTCCCTGTCGCCGGCCACGATTGCCGGCAATCTCGACAAGGATTTCGATCATCTTCACCCCAAGCAACTGCGCCGGGTGGTGCTGGGGCCGTTCTACACGGCCGGCATCACGGAGAACAATTCGACCGTCTCCGAGGTGCTCGGCAAAGTGCGCCGACAGGAGAATGCGTGGCTTCTCACCTGGACGGTGCAGGAGGTTTATTCAAAGACCGAGCGCCCGGCGCGCAAGGGGCTGTGGTCCAGCCAGCCGGCGCGTGAGGAGTTCTTCATCGACACCGACGATCTGGACGCAGCCCGCATGGGCGTGAGCGCTTTCGAACAGCATGCGCTCGTGCCGCACGAGGCTTACCAGGCGCTTTATGCGGCCGGCGAGGCGCAGAAGATTTTCGATGGCTACGACGTGCACGTCATTTCCGGCGGGCGGGTCATCACCGACGTATAGGACATTTCATGGACACCGGCCTGACGACCATCGACGAGAAGGATATCGAGAAATACCGCGCCACGGCGCAGAGCCTCGTGACGCGTTTCGTGGTCCTTCAAAGCGATAACGGCCGTTCGGGCACGGAGATCGCCGGTACCGGGCGGCGTTTCGTGTCGACCGTTTCCACCGGTGCGCTGCGCAAGACGCGCGAGGTGGAACTGGCGAAAACCGTCGCCGCCATCCGCCAGGGCGACCCGATGCTCTCCATTCCGCAGCACACGCTGCTTTTTCGCGCCCGGCGCGGGGCGGCAGTGGCACTTGCGGTGGCCGATGTCTTTGCGCGGTCAACCGAACTTGAAAGCCTTCAGGAGCGAAACGCCCGCAGCCCGCTGGAAGGGGCGGCGGCGCAGTCCTATCACACGCTCCTGCAGGCATCGGCCTATGTCGCGGCCTTCACGCTCTCATCCTATCTTCTGCAGATGCTCGATGCCGACAGCGAGCCGGTGAACGACACGGATGAACCGGATTTCCAGTTCGACACCCCGCAGGATGCATTGAAAAGTGTGCTCGCCGCGCTTGATGGCGCGATTACAGATGCTGGCGACGACACGGCGATGACCGCGCGCGCCCGCGCGCTTGCCCGCATTGCCATCGAGGGGCTTTTGCAGCGCCGCAGCCGTTTCACCGGTCTCGGTGCGTTTGAAGACACGCATATGCGGCTTGAGGCCGACGATTTTACGCTGGACGGGTTCGACGTGGCGCCGGGAAGCCGGCGCAAGCCGCTCGTCATGACGTTCAAGAAGCCCAACGAGATCATCGGCAATCACATCGCCAAATATCAGGCCATGAAGCTCGCCAAGATGCTGATGGCCTATGATTTCGAGCGCCAGCTCAACCCTTTTGTTGAACTCGGCGGATTTCTCTTCACCTTCATCGGCGACGGCGCGCCGGGCACCGGCAAGACCATTCTCATCCAGATGACCGCCGGGCTTTTGAACGATTACTGCCAGATTGCGGGCGTTCCGTTCCATTACGAGAATTTCGGCGTCGACCAGATTTCCTCCTATCAGGGAAAGTCGGGGCAGAACTGCAAGCAGTTCATGGAAAATGTTCTGAGCCCGCGCGCCATTGGCTTCGGCACCATCGACGACATCGACCAGGTCGCGGCCAAGCGCTCCGACGACCGGGCATCCGCCGGCCAGCAGGAGGTGACGGGCGTTTTGATGGAAAGCTTTGCGGGTGCGGGCACCGTGGTGCGCGGCAATTGCTCCTTCGGCATGTTCTCCAATTATCCGGAGAATGTGGACGATGCGCTGCGCCAGCGTGCCGGCGCGCGCTGGCTTGTCGACGGACCGCAGACGTTCGAGGATTACGTCGACATTTTCGTGCTTCTTGCGGGTAAGAACCATTCGATCCCGCTTGGCGAGCACGAGCCGTTTGCAACGCAGGAAATCAAGCGCGCGGTGGAAACTGCCTATGAGGCGCATTCGAAACCGCAGGAAGAAGGGCTTGCAAAGGTCTATGAGCGCTTCCTGAACGATCGCGGCGAGCCGAAAACGCTGACGGATATCGGCGCCTATCTCCACGAGATCAAGCTGGCGGAGCCGCGCTTCACCGGCCGCGCGATCAAAAACATCACCGACGCCATCAAGATGCGCGCCATGGATATCGAGCTTCCGGACGAATGGTTCGAGACGCCTGATGCCTTCATGCGCAAGTCCTATGATGAGAAAGAAGCGATGATCGCCGAACTGCGCCGACCATTCACGATGGACATGGTGATGCAGGAGATCAACCGTTATGCGGATTCGGAATTCCGCTATTCGGACCGTTCGGACGACGCGGCCGTCTCCACCATCGTCCGCGACCAGCGCCTGCGCGAACGCGCCCTGCGCGAGATCGAGGACATGAAGGCGAGGGGTGTTTGGTGAACCTCCTTCGCGAAAATGATCTGATCTTCGGTCGCCTTCTGAAAATCGAGGAACCGCATCTGATCGCGCGCTACAACAAGGCGCTCGATGCTTTTGGCGTGCGGCAGACGAAACTCGCCTCCTTCGAGATAGACCGCACCGGCTTCTCGCCGCAGATCGCCGAGGAACTGGGCGACGAGCAGTATCTCGACCCCAACGGGATCAACCGGCGCTTCATCATCCTCACCCCGGCGCAGATCGAATTGCCTGTGGTGCACACGGCCTTCTCGAACACCTCGCAGCTCGTCTACGAATTCATGATGGCCAATGCCCGCGCCATCAACGCCATCACCATCAAGGACGTGGTCTATGGTGAGATCGAGGAGCAGGTGAACCAGGTGCGCGACATTGAGGATCTGCTCTCCATCGTGCAGGTGGAGTTCAAGGTCCTGTCGGCGGAAGACTTGCTCGGCAAGGCGGCGGAACTCGGGCGATTGGCGGACCGTGTGAGGCACGAACCAGACGCTTGGCGCGACGATACGCTGCTCAACCGTATGGTGGCGCTTGCGCGCGAAACCGGCGATATCCGTGAGAACAGCCTCGTGCCCGAACAGGTCGTGTTCCGGCACGATGCCTATTGGACCAGCCATTTCGGCGGCGTATACATTTTCGTCGACCGCGATGCCACCACTGTGATCGCCGATCCGGCGACGCCGGGCTTCCGCCGCTCGCGGCCCTGGCAGGTGAGCTATCTGTCGAAGGACGATCCGGCGCGCATTTTCCGGTTCCTGGCCGAAACCGGCCGCATCCAGTTGCCGCGCGCCTCGTGGATCGAGCGGTCGGACTATCTCGCCCATCGCGGCGAGATGGTGCTGCTCGATATGGTGCGCCGTGAAGACCCGGATGCCGATTTCGCGCGCATCGACCCGGTCTGGCTCCAGACGTGGACGCACCGCAATGCAGGACATGTGGCTGGCGAGGGGAGCATCCCCTTTCTCAATGCCGCCGTGCGCGAGATCGGTCAGACGGGCAGGCTCAAGATCGAGGAAATCCCACCGCATCTGCGCTTTCTTGTGACGCGGGCCGACCCCGAACACAGGGACGCCTGGCTCACCAACCGGTTGATCTCCGATTTTGTACCGTCCGATTTTATCGCTCGCTATGTCTTCAACAAGCAGGGCTTCTATCAGGATTACGAAACCTGGCCGGAGACATGGCGCGAATATGTTGTGGCGCGGCTCAAAACCGCCTATCTCAAGGATAAGCCGGCGCTGAGGAAGCGCCTCTACGGCCTGGACTAAAATCGCCCGAGGGAGGCGCTTCGTGCTCGATCCGATCGTTGATTTCTTCACCCGCGTCTTTCACTGGATCGGTCGTGGCCTCGGACTCGTGATCGCCTGGATATTGTGGCCTTTCATGGCGGCCGGGCGCTGGTATACGCGTCGCGGCTGGATTGTGCGCGGTTCCGTGGGACTGGCGCTTCTCGCCCTCATCGGCTTTTACGGCTATTTCTTCTGGCAAACGCAGGTCTGGTCGTCCTTCGACCCGGACTATGTCGAAGAATATCAGCTCGATGCGCGTGGCGTTTCCGCCGGCGAGCAGACGGCGGCCACGCAGGGCGGCGAGACGCGCACCTGTGGGCGCTCGGCCATCGTCGATCTGACTGCGGATCTGACCGACTTCAACGTCAACGAGAACGCATGGATTTCGTCCATGCTGCTTTACAAACTCGGTTTCTTTTTCGCGCTCGACTGGGACGACACGCCCTTTTTCGACAACAAGGCGTCGTTTCAGCGCGGCATCAACCAGGCCACACGCCGCAGCGCCATCGAGTTGGTCGATGCGCTCGGACGCGTGCGCGGTACCTCGCAGATCGATCGCGACCTTCAGAACGCGCGTGGCGCACTGACCTTCGATGAGGAGACCTGGTATTTCGGATTGAGCCCGTTCGGTCCCAAGACGCCGACGCCGAGCTTCTACCGTTCCGCCATTCGTGACCTGCGAAGCTTTAATGACCGTCTTGAGACTTGCGAGGCGGTGTTCGATGCACGCGCCGACAATCTGATTCAGTATCTGGACCGTATTGCCAGCGATCTGGGATCCACCTCCGATCTTCTGCGCCAGCGTTCGGAGAACTACAATTCCGGCTGGTTCGACACCCGCGCTGACGACCGTTTCTGGTTCGCCTATGGCCAGCTCTACGCCTATTACGGCCTCCTGAAGGCGGCGGGTGCGGATTTCGAGGATGTCATCAAGCAGCGTTCGCTGGGCTCGCTCTGGGATACCACGGAGGAGCAGTTCCGCGCCGCTCTCGACGTCCAGCCTTTCATCATCTCCAATGGCCGCGAGGATGGCTGGATCATGCCCACGCATCTCGCCACGATGGGCTTTTACATCCTGCGTGTGCGCTCCAATCTCGTCGAGCTGCGGCTGGTGCTCGACCGATAGAGAAAGCAACGGCATCGATTTGGAAATGGTCGTTTTCTTCTGTTCGTTCGGCGGTGAATTGAAGCTGCCATCGCCGGGAAACGCGCCATGCTGATCACCATTGCCGTTTCCGGGTATCGTTCGGTGCGCGATCTTGTTCTGCCGCTCGATCGGCTCAACGTCATTTCCGGCGCCAATGGCAGCGGCAAGTCGAGCCTTTACCGATCCATCAGATTGCTCGCCGACACGGCTCAGGGTGCGGTCGCTGCCTCGCTTGCGCGAGAGGGCGGGCTGACCTCGGCGCTGTGGGCCGGCCCGGAGCGCTTCTCCGCGGCCATGAAACGGGGTGAACAGCCTGTTCAGGGAACCATACGCAAGGAGTCCGTAAGCCTGCGGCTCGGCTTTGCAGACGAGGATTACGGCTATGCGGTCGATCTTGGACTGCCGGTTCCGGCAAGCAGCGCCTTCAACGGCGATCCGGTCATCAAGGCCGAAGCCGTTTGGACGGGAGAAAAGCTCGCCCGTCACAATGTTTTTGCCGAAAGGCGGGGGCCGCATGTCGGTGTCCTCGACGAGACGGGTGCGCGCAAAACGGTGATGAGCGGCCTGCCGTCTTTCGACAGCATGATGACCCATGCCGCCGATCCGAAGAATGCGCCCGAGCTGCTGCAGCTTCGCGAACGTATGCGCAGTTGGCGCTTTTATGATCATTTTCGCAGCGACTTCGAAGCACCTGCCCGTTTGCCGCAGGTCGGTACGCGCACGCCGGTCCTTGCCTCCGATGGCGCGGATCTGGCGGCGGCGTTACAGACGATAGTCGAAATAGGCGACCGCGACGCGCTGCTGGAGGCGGTGGACGATGCCTTTCCGGGCAGTGCGGTGGAAGTCTCCGTTAGCCCGGACGGTATGTTCGAGACGCGTATGCGCCAGCATGGGCTTTTGCGGTCGTTGCGCGCATCCGAACTGTCGGACGGGACGCTGCGCTACCTCTGTCTTGTGGCGGCACTTCTTTCGCCGCGCCCTCCACCGCTTATGGTGCTGAACGAGCCTGAAACCAGCCTGCATCCCTCCCTCCTGGCACCGCTTGCACGGCTTTTGAGCCGCACGTGCCTGTCCTCGCAATTCATTGTGGTCACGCATTCGCACACCCTTGCCGAGGCGCTGCGCGATCAGGGAACTGCACGCTTCTTCACTCTGAAGAAGGAGTTGGGGGAAACGGTCGTCGAGGAGGAGTACGAGAAACCGGCCTGGGTTTGGCCGTCGCGATAGCGGCTCCTGTCGCATTTCACGCATTGCGCGCCTCTTTTGCGACGGTGGACGTTTCCATTTCGCGGCTTTATGCCATTCGGCGAACGTTGCGGACCACCGGGAGAGGGAATCATCGTCATGGCCGAAGTGAAATCCGATATCGAAATTGCCCGCGCGGCGAAGAAAAAGCCGATCCAGGAGATCGGCGCCAGACTGGATATTCCATCCGAGCATCTTCTGCCCTACGGCCATGACAAGGCAAAGGTTTCGGCCGAATTCATCGCTGAGGCCCGCAAGAACGAGAATGGCAAGCTGATCCTCGTCACGGCGATCAATCCGACCCCCGCCGGCGAGGGCAAGACCACCACCACGGTCGGCCTCGGCGACGGCCTGAACCGTATCGGCAAGAAGGCGGCGATCTGCATCCGCGAGGCTTCGCTCGGCCCCTGTTTCGGCGTCAAGGGCGGCGCTGCCGGCGGCGGCTATGCTCAGGTGGTGCCGATGGAGGATATGAACCTTCATTTCACCGGCGATTTTCACGCCATCACCTCGGCCCACAATCTGCTCTCGGCTCTGATCGACAATCACATCTACTGGGGCAATGCCGAGGAGATCGACATTCGCCGCGTGGCGTGGCGGCGTGTGATGGACATGAACGACCGGGCGCTGCGCGAGGTCGTCTGTTCGCTGGGCGGTGTGGCCAACGGCTTTCCGCGCGAGGCGGGTTTCGACATCACCGTGGCGTCTGAGGTCATGGCCATTCTGTGTCTAGCGACGGACCTGAAGGATCTGGAGAAGCGCCTCGGCGACATCATCATCGCCTATCGCCGCGACAAGAGCCCGGTCTATGCCCGCGACATCAAGGCCGATGGCGCCATGACCGTGCTTCTGAAGGATGCGCTTCAGCCCAACCTGGTTCAAACGCTGGAAAACAATCCGGCTTTCGTCCATGGCGGTCCCTTCGCCAACATCGCTCATGGCTGCAATTCGGTCATGGCGACCACCACGGCGCTCAGGATTTCCGACTATGTGGTAACGGAGGCAGGTTTCGGCGCCGATCTCGGTGCGGAGAAATTTTTCGATATCAAGTGCCGCAAGGCGGGGCTCAAGCCGGCTGCCGCTGTTATCGTCGCGACGGTACGGGCGCTCAAGATGAACGGTGGTGTGAAGAAGGACGATCTAGGCGCGGAAAATGTCGAGGCGGTTAAGGCGGGCTGTGTCAATCTCGGCCGCCACATCGAGAATGTGAAGCAGTTCGGTGTGCCGGCCATTGTCGCGATCAACCATTTTCACACGGACACCGATGCTGAGATCGAGGCGGTGAAAGCTTATGTCGCCGGGCAGGGCGAAGAAGCGGTTCTGTGTCGCCACTGGGCTGAAGGATCCGCCGGCATCGAGGAACTGGCGCACAAGGTCGTGGCGCTTGCCGAGAGCGGCGCGTCTCAGTTCGCCCCGCTCTATGCAGATGACATGCCGCTTTTCGACAAGATCGACACGGTGGTCAAACGCATTTATCGCGGGTCGGAGGCCATCGCCGACAAATCCGTGCGCAATCAGCTCAAACAATGGGAGGAACAGGGCTATGGCCATCTGCCCGTGTGCATGGCCAAGACGCAGTATTCCTTCTCCACCGACCCCAATCTGCGCGGTGCGCCCACCGGTCATGTGGTGCCGATCCGCGAGGTGCGGCTGTCGGCCGGCGCCGGTTTCGTGGTGGCGATCTGCGGTGAGATCATGACCATGCCGGGGCTGCCGAAAGTGCCGTCGTCCGAGCGTATTTTCCTCAATGAAAACGGACTTATAGAGGGGCTTTCCTAATAAGTTGATTCTGGATCGGAAGGCAGGCCAGGCGCCTGCCCCTTTATGTACGGTCCTATTCCGGTACGCGTGTGAGCACGCGAAAAGCCAAGGCTGCCAGTGCGAGGGCAAGAACGAGCCCGATGACCGCGCTTAGCGACAGGCCGGCTACGAACGCCTCTCTCCCGACGACGAGAAGCTCCTCGCCCTTTTTCTCGTCGATCTGCCCGGCGGCGGTCACTGCGTTGCCGAGCGATTCCATCGCCTCCATTGTGCGGTTTGCGCCGAACGTTTCGGGCAGAGACTGTGCGACCTGATTGCGGTAGACGGCGGTGGCGAGGCTGCCGATCACGGCCAGCCCGAGAGCCATGCCGAATTCGCCGCTCATCTCGGAAAGGCCGGATGCCTCGCCGGCGCGTTCTTCGGGGGCGGCGCTGACGATGATGTTGACGATCAACGCCATTGTCGCGCTGGAGCCGATCGTGATGAGGGCAAGCCCGCCGAGTACGGTTTGCAATGCGCCTTCGGCCGGGACAAGTGCGAGAAGGGCAAATCCTGTTGCGGCGACGAGCATTAAAAATCCTGTCACGCTGCCCGGGTGCAGGATGCGGGTTGCCGTTGGCGCAAGCAGGGCGGCGGCAATGCCCGCGAGCATTGGCGGCAGCATCGCGAGACCGGCTTCCAGCGGCGACAAACCAGCGACCAGTTGCAGATACTGGGTCGAGAGAAAATAGGGTGTCGCCACTGCGAAGATTGTAAGGAATTGTGTGGCAAGGCCGGCGCTGAACCGCAAGTTCTTGAAGAGTGACAGGTCCAGCATCGGATCGGAGAGCGTCGTCTGTCGGTAGACAAACATGATGCCCAGGCAAAACCCGGCAGCGAGCGTCGAGAGGGCCTGGAGGTCGAGCGCTACGGAAGCCACGTGTTTCACGCCGTAAACGGTAACGAGGACCGCGCACAGGAACAGCGCTGCGCTCGCCAGATCGAGCCGGCCACCGCGCGTGCGTGCGCTTTCCGGCAGGACGAACGGTGCGATGATCAGAAGAAGAAGCATCAGCGGCACGTTGAGCAGGAAGACCGAACCCCACCAGAAATATTCGAGAAGCGCGCCGCCGATAATCGGGCCGATTGTCGTTCCAGCCATGAACATGCTCGACCATATGGCGATTGCCACGCCTCGCTGCCGATTGTCACGAAACATATCGGTCAGGAGAGCGAGGGTGGAGGGCATGAGCGCAGCCGCCGAGATTCCGAGCAGCGCGCGGGCGGCAATCAGTGTCGCGGCGCTCCCGGCAATGGCGGCGATCGCCGATGCGGCACCGAAAAAGACGGCGCCGGCAAGGAGCAGTCTGCGCCGACCGATGCGGTCGCCGAGCGTTCCCATCACCACCAGGCAGCCCGCAATCATGAAGCCGTAAATATCGACAATCCACAGAAGCTGGGCACTGCTGGGGCGTAGCGCGGCGGTGAGGTGCGGCACCGCGAGATGCAGAACGGTCATGTCGATGGCTACGAGAAATGTGGGTAAAGCGAGAGTGGCCAGCCCGAGCCATTCCCGCATGGATGCTTTTGCGGGGGTGGGTGTGGCGGCGGCGATCCCTGTCGTGGCGGTCATGTGGGTATCCTTGAACATACCGGTTGCGAGGCGGCCGGCGTTGCCCCGCCAAGGCGGGAGCCGGCACATGCCTCACGCTTCTAGAAGTTCAAGTAAGCTTGAAGTAAAGCGTCGAATGTGAGATTTCTTTTGAACTGACAGGAGGCTCTCGATGCTGACCATCAACCAGGTTTCGCGCCGCAGCGGCGTCGCCGCATCCGCCTTGCGGTACTACGAAGAGAGAGGGTTGATTGCCTCGGAACGCGCCGGTTCGGGCCACCGACGCTATGAACGCGCGGTTTTGCGGCGCGTCGCCTTCATCGTTTTTGCGCAGCGGGTAGGGCTTTCGCTCGACGAAATCCGGGAAGAGTTGGACAAGTTGCCCACCGATCACGTGCCAAAGGGAGACGATTGGGCACGCCTTTCGGAAAACTGGACAAAACGCATCGACGAACGGATTGCCGAGATGGAGCGGCTGAAGCGCGGCCTCACCGAATGCATTTCCTGCGGATGTTTGTCGCTCGAAACCTGCGCGCTGACGAACCCGGCAGACCGGGCGGGCCGATTGGGGCCGGGACCGCGATACTGGGTGGGGAGCAGGGGGTAGGAACGTCGCCCGACTGTCGGCCATGCGTTCGGTTCGCGCATAGCGACTGCCAGCCGATTGGCAATTCCGTTCCGGGCGGCCCCTG
>ENA-ORCW01000494-ORCW01000494.1-marine-metagenome-genome-assembly--contig:-NODE-494-length-22116-cov-2.786923_pt1 | contig 22116 bp, 20 predicted proteins | sample MGYA00237784_ERZ508517 | MGnify/ENA primary metagenome ERZ508517 (study PRJEB26187, sample SAMN06268979) | marine metagenome | isolation source: Tt ae E1 feedstock associated aerobic enrichment on... | reverse complement strand
TTCACGCCGTTCTCGAAAAACTTTGCCGGAAAGCAGCTGCATGATCCGGTGGAAACAGACGGAAAGCCCGAGGCTCCGCCAGCCTGGCCCGAGGGCGAAGAGCTGGAGGCCCTGGGCCTGTTGCCGGAGATCCCCTGGGACGAGGGCTTGCAAAACTTCTGGGATCCCACCCGTGCCGGTGGTTTCGAACGTCTTGAGACCTTCCTTTCCGACGGCATGGAGTCCTATCATGAAAACCGTGATTACCCGGCCGTGGACGGCACCTCACGGATGTCCCCCTACCTGCACTTTGGGCAGGTGGGCCCGCGGGAGGCCTACTGGAGACTGGCCCGTCACCGGTCGGGCAAGGGGAGGGAAACCTTTCTCAATGAACTGGTCTGGCGGGAGTTTGCCTATCATGTCCTGTATCATTTTCCCGACACTCCGGAGGAGCCCCTGCAATTGAAGTACGCCCGGTTTCCCTGGCAGCGGAATGAGAGCCAGCTCAGGGCCTGGCAGCAGGGCAGGACCGGTTATCCCATTGTCGATGCCGGGATGCGGCAGCTGTGGCAGACAGGCTGGATGCACAACCGGGTCCGGATGATCGTGGCTTCCCTGCTGGTGAAGCATCTCCTGCAATCCTGGGAAGAGGGGGCCCGGTGGTTCTGGGACACCCTGGTCGATGCCGACCTGGCCAGCAACACCCTGGGCTGGCAGTGGGCCGGCGGTTGCGGGGCGGATGCCGCCCCCTACTTCCGGATCTTCAATCCCATCACCCAGGGGGAGAAGTTTGATCCGGAGGGGACCTATATCCGGAAGTACGTTCCGGAGCTGGGCAAGGTGCCGCTCAAGTACCTGCATCAGCCATGGGAAATGCCAGGCCCGGTCCAGGAATCCAGCGGGTGTGTGATCGGGGAGGATTATCCGGAACCGGTCATCGAGCACGCCAAGGGACGGGAGCGGGCCCTGAAGGCACTCGAATCGATCAAGGAAGGGGATTGATGGCACCTGTTCCGGAGAACTTGCGGAACCTGGTCATTGTCTTCGGCGACCAGCTGGATCCGAAGGGGGCGGCCCTGGAGAATTTCGATGAGGAGCGGGACCTGGTCTGGATGGCGGAGGCCGAGGGAGAGGCCACCCAGGTCTGGTCCAACAAGAACCGGATCGCCTACTTCCTCGCGGCCATGCGGCATTTCCGGGAGGCGCTGGAAAAGCGCGGTATGCCCGTCCATTACCGGGAACTTGCCCCGGAGCGGGAATCGCTTCCGGAACTTTTGGCCGGTGACTTGAAGCGGATGCAGCCGGACAAGGTTGTCTGCACCCATCCCGGCGAGTGGCAGGTGCTGGAGGACCTGCGCCGGACCTGCAGGGAGCCGGGGATCGCCCTGGAAATCCGGGAGGACAGCCATTTCCTGGATACACTGGATGGATTCAGGGAGTGGGCCGGGGGACGAAAGGAGCTGCGGCTGGAGTACTATTACCGGGAACTGCGCAAGCGTCATGGAATTCTCATGACGGAGGATGGCGGCCCGGAGGGAGGCCGGTGGAATTTCGACAAGGAAAACCGGGAGAGTTTCGACAAGAGCGGCCAGGGACCGGATGTTCCCGCAGTACCCGCCTTCAGCCCGGACAGAATCACCCGCGAGGTTCTGGAACTGGTCGGAAAGCGCTTCGCCAAGCATCCGGGGAGCCTGGAGCATTTCAACTGGCCGGTCAGCCGGGAGCAGGCCCGGCAGGCTCTCGACGATTTCATGGAAAACCGACTCCAGCGTTTCGGCCGCTATCAGGATGCGATGTGGACCGGTGAGCCGTTCCTCTTTCATTCGCTCCTTTCCGCGGCCTTGAATGTGAAGCTGCTCGATCCGCGGGAGGTCCTGGAGGCGGCTGTGCGGTCCTACCGGAAAGGAAAGGCACCCCTGCCCGCCGTGGAAGGCTTCGTCAGGCAGATTCTCGGATGGCGGGAATATGTCCGGGGACTCTACTGGTGGAAAATGCCCGGCTACCTGAGGATGAACGCCCTTTCGGCGGACGAGGAATTGCCGGAATTCTACTGGAATGGCGAGACTCCCTTGCGCTGCCTGGGGGAAGCGCTCCAGCAAACCCTCCGGTTCGGCTATGCCCACCACATCCAGCGGCTCATGGTCACGGGGCTGTACGGGCTGCTCCTGGGAATCCAGCCAAGGCGGATGCACGAGTGGTACCTGGCGGTTTACGTGGACGCGGTGGAATGGGTGGAACTGCCGAACACCATCGGGATGTCGCAGTTTGCCGACGGGGGGCTGATGGCCACCAAGCCTTACGCGGCTTCAGGGAAATACATCCAGCGAATGAGCAATTACTGCGCCGGTTGTCCGGCCAACCCGGCCCAGGCCAGCGGCGACCGGGCCTGTCCCTTCACCACCCTGTACTGGGATTTCCTGCTCCGGCACAGGGACCGCTTGAAGGATAACCGGCGCATGGCGCTGCAGCTGAAGAACGTGGAGCGCCTCTCGGCCGGGGAACGGAAAGCAATTTGCGAAAGGGCCAAAGAGGTGCGCCGGGATCCCTCTTGTGCTAAACTCTTCACATGACGGAAAACAGTAAATCCCGCGAATCAGAAAAGGTGATCCTGGTAACCGGCAGCAGCGGATTTGTCGGAAAGCATTTGGTTCCCTACCTTGAAGGCCATGGCTATACCGTCCGGGGACTGAGCCGCAATCCCGACCGGGCCGGCGTTTTCGGATGGGATCCCGGACGGCATTCCATGGATGAAGCGGCCCTGCAGGGCGTGTACGGCATCCTTCACCTGGCGGGCGAGGGAATCGCCTCCGGCCGTTGGACGGAAGAGCGCAAGAAGCGCATCCTGGACAGCAGGGTGGACTCCACCCGGACCCTCGTTGAGCACATCGGCCGCATGGCTTCGCCACCCCGGGTCCTGGTCTCCTCCTCAGGCGTCAACTACTACGAGTCCGGATCCGGATTGCGGGACGAACAAGCCCCCGGCGGCGACAGCTTCCTGGCCGGGGTCTGCCGCCAGTGGGAATCCGAGGCCCGGAAGGCCGTGGAATTCGGGGTGCGGACCGTCCAGCTCCGGACCGGGGTGGTGCTGGATCCCTCCGGAGGGGCCCTGGCCAAGATGCTTCCCGTCTTCAAGATGGGCACCGGAGGTCCCGTCGGCTCCGGCCGGCAGGGCTTTCCCTGGATCGGCATGGAGGACCTGGTCCGGATCATGGAGTGGTCCCTGCGGGAAGACTCGGTCAGCGGGCCGGTCAACGCGGTTCATCCGGACCGGGTCAACCAGGAAGCCTTCAGCAAGGCCCTCGGCAAGGCCCTGAACCGCCCCGCGGTGGTGCCCCTGCCGGCCTTCGTGGTCAAGGCTACCTTCGGACAGATGGGACGCGAGACCCTGCTGGCGGACCTCAACGTCGTCCCGGGGATACTGCAATCGCACGGCTTTGAATTTAAATACAAAAACCTGGCCGAGACCCTCGACAAAATGCTCCCCTGAAGCATGGCTGGTTAAGCAGTGGCCCTGAATTTCCTCAATCCGCTCCTTTGCGCCTTCCTTTTCGCGCTGGCCAACCTGGCCTTGAAGCGGGGCCTGATGGAGGGCGCCGGGGCCACCCGCGGCGTGTTCATCACCAACGCGGTCTTTTTCGTGGCCCTGGTGCCTTTCTGGTGGATGACCGACCAACCGGTACAGCCGGAGCTTTGGTGGGCCCCGGCCCTGGCCGGCCTGAGCGCCTTTCTCGGTTCCTTTTTCCAGACCATTGCCCTCAAGCTGGGGGACGTGTCCGTGGCCACCCCACTGCTGGGCGGCAAGGTGCTGTTTGTGGCCCTCTTCTCGACCCTCGTCCTCGGCAATGTCCTGCCCTTTGCCTGGTGGATGGGGGCCATCCTGGCGGGCGTGGGGATCTTTTTCCTGGGCCAGACACCCGGGCAGAAATCGCCCCAGGAGCGCCTCCTGCTGACCGTGGTCCTATCGCTGCTCTCCGTCTGCGCCTTCGCCTTCATGGACATCTGCATGGCCGGGTGGGGGGCTGAGTTCGGTTTCCGGCGGTTTATCGCGGCCCAGCAGGTGGTCACCTTCAGCCTCAGCCTGTGCCTGGTCCCGTTTTTCAAGGAATCGCTCTTCCGGATGTCGCGTGCCTGCTGGACCTGGCTGCTGGCCGGAAGCGCCGTCATCGTCCTCCAGTACTACATCCTCAACTGGACCATTTCCACCTATCAGCAACCGACCGTGGTCAACATCTTCTACAGTTCCCGCGGAGTCTGGTCGGTGTTGCTGGTCTGGGGGGTGGGCTCCTTCTTCGGCAACCGGGAGCGCCATCTGGGCTGGAGGGTTTTTCGCCGCCGCATCCTCGGGGCCAGCCTGCTCCTGGCGGCCATCAGCGTGGTGCTCCTGGAGCGTGCATTTCACTTGTGATTCAGCCCGTTCGACTTAATCCTCTCCGCTAAGATGGCAGAATTCATCATCCGTGTCCTGAAATGGCTGGCCGCCCTGGTGGTGGCCTATGCCTTGTTGTTTGTGCTGCTGATTGTCCTGCTGATCGGCCTTGGGGTGGCTTTCGAGCCGCCGGTCAAGTCGGTCCAGCCGGGCAGTGTTCTCGTGCTCGACCTTGGGTTTGAATTCAACGAGAAACCAGCCTCCGACGACGCCTCCGTCCTTTTGAGCGCCCTCAGCGGGAACATTCTTCAGCAGGCCACCCTGAGGCAGGTCCTGGACGGCCTTGACAAGGCCCGGCATGATCCGAAGGTCAGTGGCCTGCTGCTGCAGGGCAATCTGCTCCTGGATGGCGGGGGCAACCTGGCCTCGCTGCATGAGTTGCGCCAGGCCATTGTCCGCTTCGCCGCGGAGAAGCCCGTTTACGCCTTCATCAAGGGGGACAACCTGAGGGATTATTATCTCAAGTCGGCGGCCAGCGAAGTCTACAGCGATCCCTATGCGCTGGTGGATTTCCGGGGCCTGCGGGCGGAGCGCCTCTACATGGGCGACGCCTTCAAGAAGATGGGCATCGAGGTCCAGGTCACGGCCTTCGAGGAATACAAGACGGCGGCCGAGTCATTCCAGCGGGGCAGCATGTCCGACCCGGAGCGCAAGCAGCTCCAGGTCCTGGTGGATGACATCTGGTACACCCTGGTCACCGATATCGCCGCCTCCAGGGGAATGGAGGTCGCGGACCTGAACAACGTGGCCAATTCCGAACTGATCCTTTACGGCGGGGAGCTTCTTGAAAAAGGCTTCATCGACGAGCAGCTGGAATCGGATGTCCTCATCGACCGGCTGGTCAGCAAGGCGGGCTACGATCCGCAGCTGGAATCCTTCCAGCAGTTCGACTTTATCGAATACGCCAAGATGAGCGGCAGTCCGGTTCCCGATTTCGGGCTCCCGGGGGCCGGCAACCGCATCGCCGTGGTCTATGTCGAGGGCATCATGGTCGATGGCACGGCTCAAGACGGCATGGTCGGGGCGGTGACCATCAACGAAACCCTGCGTGAACTGCGCAACGACGATTCGGTGAAAGCGGTCGTCCTCCGCATCAACAGCCAGGGCGGAAGCGCCAGCGCGGCTTCCCGGATGGTCCGGGAAATCGAGCTGACCAAGCGGGTCAAGCCGGTCATCGTCTCCATGGGCGGCATTGCCGCCAGCGGCGGCTACATGCTGGCGGCGGTCGGGGATGATATCTTCACCGAGCCGACCACGGTTACCGGCTCCATCGGGGTCGTCTCCATGCTGCCCAACATAGCCGGTCTCACGGAAAAGCTTTCCCTCGAGATCGACGGGGTGGAGACGCACCCCTACGCCGGGGCCTTCTCCCTTTCCCGGCACAAGACGGAGGACGAAATGAAACAGGTCCGGGCCCTCGGGGCACAGACCTATGATGAATTCCTGATGCTGGTCTCCGTCAACCGGGAGCTGACCCTTGAGGATACCCAGGCCGTGGCCAAGGGTCGCGTCTGGACCGGACGCGCAGCGCTGGCCAACGGGCTGGCCGACGAGGAGGGCGGTCTGCAGGCCGCCATTCAACGCGCCGCCGACCGGGCCGGGATCGGGGACGACTTCGACATCATTGAACGTCCCCGTCCGCTGACCCTGGAAGAGAAGATCCAGAAGTTCCTGACCGGGACCAAAAGCGTCGATCCGGGGGTCCGTTTGCCGGATCATCCATTCCTGAGGGATCTCGAAGCCGAGTTCAGGCGCCTGGCCAGTCTTAACGATCCCCATGGACAATACACCATTCTGCCCTATACTTTAAACATCCGTTAACCCCGATTGACCGCCATGTCCCTGCAAGGAACCAGTATCACTCTCGAGAAACCCTGCCGCGCCACCCGGATCCCCTCCGGGGAATCGGTGCAACTGCGCCCGGGCGAGGAATATGTCATCAGCCAGGCCCTTGGCAACAGCGTCACCTTGCGCGATTCCGGCGGCTTGTACCGGGTCGGGCTGGAGGACATCGATTCCCTGGGAGGGGAACTGGCGGTCCGGATCCGTCAGCAGGCCGAGGAAGAGCTCCCGGATGCCCCGTTCAGCGAGGAATTGGTCTGGGATTCGCTCCGCCAGTGCTTCGACCCGGAAATTCCGGTCAACATTGTCGACCTCGGGCTGATTTACGACCTGCAGGTGGAACCGGCAACGGAGGGTCGCTACCAGGTCGGCGTCAAGATGACCCTGACCGCCACAGGATGCGGCATGGGACCCACCATCGCGGCCGACGCCCAGTCCAAGATCGAGGCCATCCCGGCCGTTGAGACGGCCCGGGTCGATATCGTCTGGGATCCCCAGTGGACGCCCCACATGATTTCCGACGAGGGGCGCCGGATACTGGGGCTGGACTAGGGACGAAGGACAAAGGACAAAGGACGAAGGACAAAGGACAAAGGACGAAGGACGAAGGATGGAGGGTTGGCATTTAGCGTGAAAGCAGAAAGGGTGCATGAACAGCTTTGACTTGCCGGCCACGGAACAGGGGCAAATCGACCGCTTCCTGAAATTTCTCGAGTCGGAGCGCCAGTACTCACGCTACACCATCCGCAACTACCGCCAGGCCCTGGAGGGTTTGCTGCACTATGTCAGCGACGGCCGCAACGATGTGGACAATTTTTTCGAAGTGATCGGCCCGATGTCGATCCGATCCTACATCATCGACGTGCAGAGGACCGGAATCTCCAAGAGGACCCTGCACCTGAGGCTGTCGGCCTTCCGCTCGTTCTTCCGCTACCTGCGCAAACAGGGAGTGGTGGACCATAATCCCGTGGCCGGGGTCAGTGTCCCGAAATTCCGCAAGCCCCTGCCCAAGTTCTTCACGGAAAAGGAGATGGAGCGTTTTCTGGAAGGGCCGGCGATCCTGCTGCAGGAGGAGAAGATCGACGCCTTCACGGCGCTTCGGGATTCCCTTGTTTTCGAGCTCTTCTACGGCGCGGGTCTGCGGATCAGCGAGGTGGTCCAGGCGGACTGGGGCCACTACAATCCGGATTCCCGCTGCCTGAAGGTCCTCGGCAAGGGGAAAAAGGAGCGGATCTGTCCGGTCGGCCGCCATGTGGCCGATTTGCTCAAGGCCTTCCGGGAGCATCATGCCATTGCCAAGGGTCGCGGCGATCCGCTCCTGCACACGCTGGACGGACACCGCCTGACGCCTTTCTGGATCCAGAAACGGATGAAGGTCTACCTCAGGCTGGCGGATTTGCCGGAGGACCTGACGCCGCACAAGATCCGTCATTCCTTCGCCACCCACCTGCTCAATGCCGGGGCCGACCTGCGGGTGGTGCAGGAGCTCCTGGGCCACGCCAGCCTGTCCACCACCCAGGTCTACACCCATGTCGGCCTGCGGCGGCTCAAGGAAGCGCATTCCCGGGCGCATCCCCGGGCTTAGGGAGAAAGCGGACGCTGTACCAGTGCGGTTCCCCGTCTGCGGGTTCCTCTATCAGGCCGAGGCGCTTCATCTCGCCGGCCATGGCTTCCAGACGTTCCGGATCCAGCCGGCCGACCTGCGCCCCGTCAGGCGCTTCCCCGGTGACCAGGTTCCGCTCGCGGAGCGTGTGCACGCAATAATCCATGAAGGCCTGGTTCATCCGGGGATTCCTTTCGGCGATCAATTCCAGGGCCGGAGAGGGGTCGTTGAGGATGAAATCCCGCCAGCCCCGGACCGAGGCCTCGACAAAGGCGCGCACCTCTTCCGGATGCCTCTCGGCGAAGGCGGTCAGGCAGTAGATCCCGTGGTAGGGATCGAATCCCGACTCGCGCAGGGGAATGACTTTCGGCTCAACGCCGGCCTGCCGGACGTAGAAGGGCTCATTGGTCAGGAGGCACTGCTGGATGAAGGAGGGGTCGTTGAGAAAGCGCTCCAGGCCGAAATCATGGGGAATGATCTCCAGCCGGATCCCGTACCGGGCTTCCAGCCACTTGATCCAGGTCAGCCCGGGCACCGCCATGACGCGCTGGCCATCCAGTTCCTCAAGGCGGTCGATGGGATTCGAGGCATGCAGGAGAATGGCCTGGGGATCATGCTGCAGGGTGGCCATGACCATCTCCACCGGCACCTCGCGCTTGGCCAGGCTGTAGATGGTGTCGGCCCGGTTCATGGCGAACTGGGCGGTTCCCTTGAGGACCTTCTGGGTGGACATGGCATTCGGTCCCCCGGGCAGGATTTCCACTTCCAGTCCCGCTTCCCGGTAAAATCCGCGGGCCAGGGCCTGGTAGAACCCCCCGTGCTCCGGCTGGGGAAACCAGTCCGTTTGGAGAACGATCCGGACCGGCTCTCCCTCCGGATGCGATGGACGGCATCCGGTCCCCGTGAGGGACAGGACAATCAGGGCGGCCGGGACCACCGGCAGGAGGATGCAACTCCAGTGACGACGTTTCATCGGATGGGAAACTGACAAAAAAAAGCCGGATGGGAAAGTCCCATCCGGCTGAAGAAAATTAACTGGTCCGGCCTCAGGAGCGGCGGCGGTTCTTGAGCACGTCGCGAATCTGGTTCAGGTAGGCCTGAACCGTGTCCTGGTAGCTGATGGTCTGGGCCTGCTCGAGCAGGTCCGCGGCCTTTTGCAGTTCATCGCGCTGGACCCGCAACTGGGCTTCGCCGATGTAGGCACGAACCCGCGCCTGGTCGTCGTCCAGGTCCTGGGCGCGCTCATAGTAGATAAGGGCGGTCTGCTGGTAGCGGTTGCGCATCGTGTCCTGCTGGATGTCGTCCAGGCTGGAATCCGGTTCCAGGTCGCCGTAGTAGCGGGCCAGGCTGAGCAGGGCCCGGGCGTTGAACGGATCCCGGCGGAGCAGTTCCTCGAGGTTCTTGGCGGCTTCGTCACCTTTACCCAGGGAGATGTTGATTTCCGACTTCAGGGACAGGATGTTGATCTCATCCTCCTGGTCGAGCTGGCCTTCATAGGCATTCTCGATGGCGGTGAGGACTTTCATGCTGTCGTTGTAGGCGGCGTAATTGTTCAGGGTTTCCGTGGCCCGGACAAAGCTCTCCAGATTGGCGGGGTTGGGCTCCAGTTTGATGGCGTCCAGATAGACCTCGGTGGCTTCATCAATCATGTTCTTGTTCATGTAGACGTCGCCGAGAAGGAGCAGGGAAGGAACATTGGCCTCACCCATGAAACGGACAATTTCCAGGTTCCGGGCCGCCTCGTCGATGTTGTCCAGGGCGATGTAGCAATTGGCCTGGGCCATCCAGAAGTTGGCCTGGTTGGGGCTCTTCATGAGCAGTTCCGCGAAAACATCCTTGGCTTCCGAATAGCGTTCCTGTTGCAGCAGGACATTCCCCAGGAGCTGCTTGAACTGCTGGATGTTGGGATTGATCATGATGCTGTTCCGGAGTGCCGTCTCGGAGGAGACCAGCTTGCCTTCCTCCATGTAGATCGCCCCCAGGATGCCGAAGGTGACCGCATCCCGGTCGCCCAGCTCGATGGCCTTGACGAAGTATTCCTTGGCGTCTTGCCCGCGGTCCAGACGGAAGAGCAGGTTGGCCAGGTTCTTGTAGGCGCGGAGGAAGTTCGGAAAGCCGGTGTTCGGGTCGACGGCACGCTTGAGGTAGGTTTCCGCCGCCTTGTTGGCCCGGGTCCTTTCCGCTTCATTGCTGCTGATTTCCGCCAGGCGCATCTGCAGGGTACCGGCGATCTGCAGCATCAGCGGGCTGGTGTTGACGCCCTTGGCCTGCTGCGAGCGGATCAGGGTGTCCACCGCGTTGACCGCCTGCCGCAGGTCGGCATCGGAGCCGGACTGGAGGAAGTTCTTCACCTGGGCGAGCGTTTCCCGTTCGGCCTGGTCTTCGGGCATTCCCGGCTCGGTCGCAGCATTGACACCGTAATACCCCATGAAGGCATTCTGCCATTCCTGGGTAGCGTAGAAAGCCTTGGCCGGGGACGCGTCCACGTCGACGACTCTCTGTTGGGCCTGTGCCAGGACACTGGCTCCGGCAAGGGTGATAAGGATGATGGTTCGTTTCATGGGAAAAATGGGTTATTCACTGTTAACGGTTGAATTTAAACGGTATGGGGACACGGACTTTACAGCTGACGGCCTTGCCGTCCTTTTCCCCGGGCTTGAAGCGCCATTTGCGGACTGCGCGGATAGCAGGCTCTTCAAATGCCGGGTTGTCCGACTTCTCGACCCTGATATTGCTGGTGGTGCCGTCCTGGCGAACCACGAAAAGCAGGATCACCGTTCCGGAAATTCCGGCCCGCCGAAGTTCCGGCGGATAGGTCGGGGTCACCTGGGAGATGGGCTCAGGCCGGCGGGTCAGGTCTTCAAGCTCGTAGATGATCTCGTCGAGCTGGCTCCCCACGTCGATTGTGGGAACCGTGAAGTCCGAGCTGGCAAAACCGGAGAGGTCGGCATTCATGGACAGTTCCAGCTGCTCCAGGGTGGGGGGCTGGCGGTTCTGTTCAATTTCCTCGATCTCCTCCTGCTCCTGCTCTTCCGGCGGGGGCGGCGGTTCATCGATGACCGGGGGGGCCTTCATTTCCACCACATCCACTTCCGCACCGGCGTTGGACGCGAAATCCGAAATCCATTGGGAGACGGGCAGGGCGAGGAGAACGGCAGCCATGAAGATAAAGCCCGTGGTCAAGGACCGAGGCAACTCGGACTTGAGATCGGGTGGCTGGTTGAGTTTTACATCTGACATACTCGTTACCTCAGGTTTTTTCGGTGGAGATGCTGACCGTGGACATCGGGTTGGCCAGTTTGCACTCGTCAATGACCCGAATCACCGTGGCCGCCGGGGCGGCACGGTCCACTTGGAGGATGACCGGCATTGTCTCGTTGTCCGAGGTCAGGCGCTTGACCACGCCGCGAACCCCGACAATGCCAATCGTGGAACCCCCGTACACGACATCACCATCGGAGGTGACGGCGATCAGGATGGAGTTTTTCTCAAGGTCGAGAGCCGACATGGCGAACTCCCGCTGAACCTCGACTCCGGGCTCCTGGACAAAGACCGTGGTCACGATAAAGAAGATCAGGAGAATGAAGACCATATCAATCATCGGCGAGATGTTGATATCGCTCATTTCCGCTTCGTCTTGGAGAATGCTTCCGCGCTTGCTCATTTGGCTTCCTCCAGCTTGTGGACCCGCTGCACGATGGTCGTTTCCAGCTCGGCCAGGAAGGCCAGGTAGGAATTGCGCGAGCGGATCACGAGGGAGATGAAGATATAGCCCGGGATGGCGATCATGAGACCCGTCTGGGTCGTGATCAGCGCCACCCGGATCCCTTCGGCCACGAGGTCGACAGCCTGCCCGGAGGCGGTGGCCAGACCCCGGAAGGTGGTCAGCATCCCGATAACCGTTCCCAGCAGCCCCATCAGGGGGGCGATGGTGACGAGGATGCTCAGGACCACGATCCGTGAATTGATGTCCGGAAGCAGCTTCGACTTGACGGCCTCCACCCGGAGGATGGCGTCGTCGTTGCGAATGCCGTTTCCGACCACGAAGCGAATCACATCGCCGATGTGGCCCGTTCCCTCTTCCGGCTTGTCAATCCATTGGGACCAGATGGAACGGGGGGTCTTCTTGACCTTGGATTTGCCGAGGCGAAGAATCAGGGACATGGCCTCGAAGTAGATGAGCATGGCTAGACCCGCGAGCGGAATCATCAGCCAACCCCCTTCGACCCAGGTCTGCCACACGAAGTGTGTGAACTTGCCCAGGTCCATGCCGCCGGCCTGGCCGACAAGCAAGGTGGCGATTTCCATGTTAGCAGGATCCATTATCAGGTTTCCTTAATTTGAGGCTGGAGTAGCGGACGCTCAATGGTCCGTGCTCTCACCACGCATTTCAGTGATACCATTCAGGAAGCTGACCGCAGCCTGTTCCATACTGCCCACAACACCCTTGGCCTTGCGGTTCAGGAGAGCGTGCATGATCAGGGTCGGAATGGCGACGATCAGGCCCCACTTGGTGGTGATCAGCGCCTCGGAAATACCCGAAGACAGGTTTCGGGCGTCCCCGGTACCGACGATGGTGATCAGCTTGAAGGTCTTGATCATCCCGGTCACCGTACCCAGCAGGCCCAGGAGCGGCGCGGTGGCCGCCACGACAGCGATGAAGGGCAGGAACCTTTCCAGCTTGGGCTGGGTCTTGATGATGTTCTCGTAGAGGACTTCCTCGATGACTTCGCGGTCTTCCCCGGAGTTTTCCACCGCGGCGCAAAGCATTTCCCCGGCGGGACCGCCGACCGACTTGGCGTGGGCCAGGGCGGCGTCCTGTTGTCCGTTGCGGAGCTGGTCCATGATGATGTCCAGGTCCTTGGCATTGGCCGCCTTGACCCGGAACAGCTCGACGGTCTTGAAGAGGGCGATCAGGATCGCCAGGACGAAGAGGCCGAGGATCGGGTACATGACGAAGCCGCCCAGTTCCCATTCCTCGATCAGGTTGATGTCCTGGGTGATGCCTTCCAGCGCTTCCCCGTCGGTGGTGTCGACCGGCAGGGTCCCGGACTTGGAGGAGATGGTGGCGTTGATGCCGCCGGCGTAATCCGGCAGTTCGTAAATATTGGCACGGTTCTGGATCATGCCGTTGGTGAGCCCCACGGTACCGCCTCCATCAGTGAAGTAGGAGACCGGGCCGAGGAGGGCGAACTGCCCGTCGAGAAGCGTCCCGTTGACGATGGCGGGCCCTTCGAAAACCTCACCGCCGAGGACCTTTTGCACCCGGTCCAGGGACATGTCGATGATCTTCAGCTGGCTGTTGAAGATGGTGGCGTCGTCCACTTCTTCTTCCGATTCCATGAAGGCCAGGGTATCCCGGATGGCTTCCGTGTAGAGGGGAATCTCGGAGGGGTCGATGGTCAGTTCCAGCCGCCGGATGTACTCGTTGAGCAGGGAGGACTGGATGTAGTTGTTGTTGTCGATGACGCTCTGCTTTTCCTTTTCGAGCTGGCTCACTTCAACGTCCACCCCTGCCTTGAGGCGGGCGGCATTGGAAGCCTCGTCGCGGAGGCGGAGGGCGGTGGCCTCGACTTCGTCCAGGCGGGCTCCGAGCTCCGGCTTCTTGCTGTTGACCTCCTGCTGGATGGTGTCCAGTTCATTGAGGGCCTTTTCCAGGCGGGCCTGGGCCTGATCGGCGGCGGAAACGAAGGCCTGCGATCCGGATTGGGCGTTGAGGCCCAGGGCGGCCAGCAGGATAAGAATCGTTGCGGTCTTTTTCATTAGTTTTGTGTCTCCTCGCAAAAATTAGTTACCGATGCTCACGGAGCTGATCTCGACGGGCAGATCGACCAGCATGGCCGGCTTGATGTCGCCGTTGTAATAAAGAACCGCGTCACGGATGGCCGGGGCCAGGTCGTTGCGCTCGGTCCAGGACCACTCGCCGGCGGCCGGGACCCCGACGCCGCCGACCTTGCCGTCCTTGTCTGAGTAGTAGGCCACGGCCAGGCCGAGGTAAATCACGTCGACCAGCTTGGTTTCGCCGCTGGGGAGGCGTTTCTCATCGGTGTCGAAATTGAATTCGGCGTTGAACTTGTCCACCTCGTTCAGGATGCCGATGACGAGGGCCATCCGGTCGGAGGCCTGGCGGGGCTTGCCGAGCTGCTGGACCAGTGGCTGGACCTTGTTCTTCAGGGGGCGGGGAAAGTACTGGTAGAGTTCCCGCATCTGGTTTTCGTAGGCCGGCATGGCGCTGGCCACGATATCGTTGGCGGAGCGGAGCGTGGCGATGTCTTCACGAATGGCCGCGATCCGGCGCTCAGCCTGGGTCGTTTCGTTTTCGGCTGCCTGGATCTGGTCCCGCAGTTGCTTGATCTCGCGCTCGTAGAGGTCAATCCGGCGCTCGGTCAGTTCCTGGTAGGAACTCCATTCGTTCTTGACCTTGGCGATCGCCTGGCGGGTGTCGACATACTGGGCAATGACTTCCCGGGCCTTGGCGATTTCCTTTTGGACAGCGGCCTCATCCTGGGCGTGCAGGGTGCTTCCCGCAACCAGTGCGGCCAGACCATAGAGGATTTTTTTATTCATGAGTTTTTGGGTGGTTAATGTTTAAAACAACTGATAATGACACGGCTAGCGCATTAGGAAAACTGATAGGAGACAGGGTAGGGTTCAGGTTCAGGAATCGTAGGGGAACAGGTATGTTTCTGAAAGCGGTAGGAAATCGCTGTCAACATCAGAAACTTGGGGGATAGGAGAATTCATGGGGAATACAGATAAGATTGTTAGACGATAAATGGAGCCAGCGCCAGTGCGAATGTCCGCATTTCATGAAAAAAGTGGGATGGAAACAAGGGCGGGGGAATGAATTATTGGATTGTCTGTCAGATTTCCCGAAATTACACGGTTTTATGCAACTTTATGGGTAGACCTTCACGAGCAGGATCCCAACACGATGGCCGCCTTCATTGAACTGCGGGACATCTCCAAGTCCTTCGGAGCGCTCCAGGCGGTCCAGCCGACGCGCCTGACGCTGGAGAAAGGGGAGATCTTCTCCCTACTGGGACCGTCCGGGTGTGGAAAAACGACCTTGTTGCGGATCCTTGGAGGCTTCATCGAGCCGGATGCGGGGAGTGTGATCGTGGAGGGACAGGACCTGACCCGCCAGCCCCCCAACAGGAGGCCGATCAACACGGTCTTCCAGAACTACGCCTTGTTTCCGCACCTGACGATCCGGGACAACATTGCCTTTGGCCTGCGCATGGCCCGGCGTCCCCGTGCGGAGATTGTCCGGGAGACAGAGGCCATGCTGGATCTGATCCAGATGCGGGGGCATGCGGACAAGCGGCCGGACTCAATCAGCGGTGGCCAGAAGCAGCGGGTGGCCATTGCCAGGGCCCTGATCAACAAGCCGCGGCTGTTGTTGCTGGATGAGCCGCTGGCGGCCCTGGACCTGAAGCTGCGGCAGCACATGCTGCTGGAGCTGGAACGGATACATGACGAGGTCGGGACGACTTTCCTCTACGTGACCCACGACCAGGGCGAAGCCATGGGGCTGAGCGACCGCATCGCGGTCATGAACGCCGGGCGGGTCGAGCAGGTCGGGCCCCCGGCGGCCATCTACGAGGCGCCGGCCAGCCGTTTTGTGGCGGATTTCATCGGGGACACCAACATCCTCGACGGGGACGTCCTGGAACGGATCGACAGCAACTACCTGCGGCTCGGGCTGGACGACTTCGGGCCGGTCCTGGCCTGGAACGACAAGGGCCTCAAGCCGGGGGACTCGGTACACCTGAGCATCCGTCCGGAGAAATTCACGATCAGCCGGGAGCGGCCTGCCGGGGACGGGCAGGTCAACACCATCCGGGGGCGGGTGGTGGACCTGATCTACCTCGGCGCGCAGACCAAGTACCGGGTGGCGGTGGGGGAGCGTCACCTCCTGGTGCAGCAACAGCACCAGCGCTTCCAGCTGGATACCCGGCCCATCCGCTGGGACGAGGACGTATGGATCAGCTGGCATCCGGATGACGGCTACATGATTCTCGAGCAGGAGGCCCCTTCCGGGGAAGCGGGATGAAGAAAAGCCGGGGCCAGTGGATCCTCTCGGTGCCGAGCCTGGCCTGGCTGCTGGCCCTGTTCCTGATTCCCTGCCTGCTGGTCTTCGCGGTCTCCTTCCGTCCTTCCGGTCCCTACGGGGGAATCGGGGAAGGCTGGACCCTCGAGACCTGGCGCAGCCTGACCAATCCCAGCTACCCCGCCATCATCTGGCGGACCCTCTGGCTGAGCGCCGCCACGACGGTGCTCTGCATCGCCTTCGGCCTGCCCGTGGCCTACGCCATGGCCCGGATGAGCCCGGCCTGGCGCAACCGGATGCTCCTGCTGATCATCCTGCCTTTCTGGACCAACTTCCTGATCCGCATTTTCGCCTGGCGGACCCTTCTCCATCCCGACGGCCTGATCAAGCAGGTGCTGGTCCAACTCGGGCTGGCCGACCCCAACGCCCAGCTGCTTTATAATTCATGGGCCATCCTCCTGGTCCTGGTCTACAGTTACCTGCCGTTCTCGATCCTGCCGCTTTACGCCGCGGCCGAGAAATTCGACTTCAATCTCCTGGACGCGGCCCGGGACCTCGGGGCCAGCCGCCTGCGGGCCTTTTTCTCCGTTTTTGTCCCCGGAGTTTCCGCCGGCCTGCTGACAACCTTCCTGATCGTCTTCATTCCGGTCCTCGGCTCCTATGCCATCCCGGACATCGTCGGCGGGCCCAGTTCGGAGATGATCGGCAACAAGATCGCCCAGCGGGTCTTCAACGACCGGAACCTGCCCCATGCCAGCGCCCTCAGTGCGGTCCTGGCCCTGATTGTCCTGACGCCCCTGCTGGCGGGGCTGGTTCTGCGCCGTTGGCGGGGCAATGCCACCGGTGGAGGGAGGGCCGCATGAAGCGGAGCCGGGTCCCCGCGGCGGTCACTGTCCTGGTGCTGCTGTTTTTCTACCTTCCGATCCTGATCCTCGCGGTGCAGTCCTTCAACGCGGCCAAGTTCGGAGGCAGCTGGAAGGGGTTTTCCCTGCGCTGGTACGAGGAACTGCTGCAACGCGAGGATATCCACCGGGCGGCCTGGAACACCCTCGCGGTGGCCACCTCCTCGACCCTTGTCTCCATGATCCTGGGGACCCTGGCCGCCTGGGTCATCCACCGCTACGGCCGGACCACCCTGCAACGCTTCCACTACGGGCTGGTCTACGCCCCGCTGGTGGTGCCCGACATCCTGATGGGAATGAGCCTGCTCCTGCTCTTCGTCAACCTCTCCATCCCGCTCAGCCTGGGCACAATAATCCTGGCCCACACCACCTTCTGCATCAGCTACGTGGCCTTTGTCGTCCTCGGCCGGCTGCAGGACTTCGACGACACCCTGATCGACGCGGCCCAGGACCTGGGCGCGGGCTGGGGCTCCATCGCCGGGCGGATCCTGCTTCCCCTCCTGGGACCGGGTATCCTGGCCGGCGGACTGCTGGCTTTCACGCTTTCCATTGATGATTTTGTCATTACATTCCTGGTTTCAGGTCCCGGCGACACGACCCTGCCGCTGAAGATCTACAGCATGATGCGCCGCAGCACGCCGACCGTTATCAACGCCCTCAGCGTGGTCATGATGGCGGTCACTTTCACCATCGTAATCATCAGTCAACGCATGACGCAGAAAAAGCTATGAAAAAGATCCTCATCTCCATTCTGGCCGGTTCGGTCCTCGCGGGCCTCGCCGGTTGCGGCGGCAACAAGGACCTCCCGGTCCTCAATGTCTACAACTGGGACGACTACATGGCACCCGAGGTCTTCGACCTGTTCGAGGAGCAGTACGGCTGCCGGGTCATCCTGGACACCTTTGATTCCAACGAGGCCATGTACGCCAAGCTCAAGGCGGGAGCCTCGGGGTACGACGTCATCTTTCCCTCCAGCTACCAGGCCTACATCATGAACGAGGAAGGCATGCTGCACCCGATCGACCACGCGGCCATGCCGAACCTGGTCAATGTCGATGCCAGTTACCTGCAGCAGACCGCCATCGACAAGGCCATGGCCTACAGCGTGCCCTACATGTCGGGGAGCACCGGGATCGCCTACCGGGAAAGCGCGGTTGAGGGTTTTGTTCCTTCCTGGTCGGTCTACCAGCGGGAGGACCTGCGGGGCCGGATGACCCTTCTGGACGACATGCGGGAAGTGCTGGGGGCGGCCCTGAAGTCTCTCGGCTACAGCCTCAACACCACCGACAAGGAGGAGATCGCGAAGGCCGCGAACCTGGTTATCCAGTGGAAGCGGAACATCGCCACCTTCGAGAACGAAGGCTACAAACAGGGGATTGCCTCCCGCGAATTCTACGTGGTCCAGGGCTACAGCGGCGACGTGATGCAGGTCATCGACCAGAACGAGGACGAGGACATCGTCTATGTGCTGCCCCAGGAGGGTTTCTCGGTGTGGGTGGACGACATGGTCATTCCGGCCGACTCCGACAACATCGAGCTGGCGGAGCAGTTCATCAATTTCATGCACGACCCGGAAATCGCCCGCCTGAACATGGAGTACAATTACTATGTCTGCCCGAACACGGCCGCCTACGCGGTGGTCGACGAGGAACTGAAGGCCGACGAGACGATTTTCATTCCCGAGGAATTGCAGGCCCGGGGGGAAATGATCCGGCCCATCGGGGACGACCTGCAGACGTACGTCGAGGCCTGGGACCGGGTCAAGGCCGCTCCCTGAGCGGCGTGACCCTCACCGTGGCGGCGCGGCCTGTTCAGTCCTTGCGGGGGTCGGTGGTACGTCCGCTGCGCAGGATATCGAAGGCGACATACGCTCCCAGTCCCGCGGAGAGGAGGTAGCCGATCAAGCCGAGGGCGGGATAACCCCAGAGCAGGGGCTTGATCCCGGTCTTGATGACGATTGAACTGCCGATGATGAGGGAGCCGATGATGACGGCCAGGGAAAGCCGGCTGAAGGCGTGGTGAATGGTGTTGGTGGCGCGATTGACCCCCTTGTGCTCGAGGGTCAACGGCAATTCCCCGTCCTCCATCCGGTGCAAGACCCGTTGCAGGTCCTGCGGCAGTTCGCTGAGCTGGGTCAGTTTCTCGCGCCAGTCACCCCAGACATGGCGGGCCAGGTTGGAGGGATTCCAGCGCTCCCAGTTGAGCCGCTTGATAAACGGCTTGCCGACGGAAGCGAGGTTGAAGTCCGGATCCAGGAGGGTGGCCGTCCGCTCGATGGAAATAATGGCCTTGGCCAGGAGGGTGTAGTCCCGGGCCACATGGATCCCGTTGGAACCGAAGACAAAGACCAGCTCGAAGATCACCGTGCCGATGTTGTCCATCCGGCGGAGGTCGGCATCATACTTGAAAAGCACGGTGGTGATGTCCTTCTCCAACTGGGTCCGCTGCATGCGATGGGGCGTGCGCCCCAGGCGGAGGGCGATCCGGGTGACCATGGCCGCGTCTCGCTTGGAACAGGCCTCGAAGAGGTCGATCAGGGCGTAGCGCATGCGCGTGGTCAGCTGGCCGGCGAGGCCCCAGTCGAGCAGGCAGAGGCGCCCATCCGAGGTGACGAGGATGTTTCCCGGATGCGGATCGCCGTGGAAGAATCCGGTGATGACGATCTGGGAGAAAAACGAGTTTCCGCCCGCCTCGGCGATTCGTCGGGCCAGCTGGGGGGTGAAATTGGCCCGGGCCGGGGCCTGGCCGTCGATCCATTCCGTAATGAGCAGGCGCGAAGTCGTGAACGGATCGAGCACCTCGGGGGCGAAGACCTGTTCCGGAAACTGGTTGAGGGAGTTGAAGACCGAGGCGTTGCGGGCCTCGTTGGAAAAGTCCAGTTCCAGCATCAGCCCCTGTCTCAGTTCCTCCAGTACCGTGGGCAGGTCATAGGCAGTCAGGGCCTCGACGTTGGCGTGGATCTGGTCGACCAGCCAGGAAATGATCTCGAGGTCCGACTGCATGGTCCGCCGGATGCCCGGTTTCTGGATCTTGACCGCCACCTCCCGGCTTTCCTCCCGCATGCGGGCCTTGTAGATCTGCCCCAGGGAAGCGGAAGCGGTGGGAGTGTCATCGAACTCGGAAAAGACCTCTTCCAGGGGGCAGCCCAGTTCCTTTTCCAGGCGCGGCTGGATGGTCTCGAAGGGGAGGGGATTGATCCGGTCCTGGAGGGCCTCCAGTTCCTTGATCAGTTCCCACGGGAGGAGGTCCGGCCGGGTGCTCAGGACCTGTCCGATCTTGATAAAGGTCGGTCCCAGTTCCTCGATGGCCAGCCGGATTCTCCGGTACAGGGGGATGTTCTCCGAGGAACTGGGAACAAACTTGGCCAGCCAGGAGGCCGGCGTGTCGGTCTGCTTGAGGATCTGGTCGAACCGGTACTTGATCAGGATGGATACGATCTCCTTGGCCCGGACCACATCCCTTATGAGGTGCAATTTCACGAATTGCTCAGGATTTCGATTTCTTCAGCTCCTGTATTTCCTTTTCAAGGGAATCCATGCGTTCCCGCAGTGGATCGAGATCCTTCTTCCGGATCACCGGTGATTTCGCGAGCATCTCGTCGAAGAGGTCCTTCAGGGAAGTCTGGGCCTCCTCGAAGTCCTTCTTGCTTTCCTCGGAAATCTTTTTGGCCGTGGCCCTGGCTTCATCCGCGGACAGCTTGCCCTTTTCCACCAGTTCCTGCAAGGCCGACTCGATTTTCTCGGCGGTGACGACAGTCGCGCCGATACCGGCGTACAGAGTTCTTTTTAGTGCATCGATCATAGGACCGGCAACTCTAGGCGACGATTGGGAAAAAATCAATCATTGCCGAGGCTGTAGACCTCGTCCTGCTGGATGAATCCCTCCGCCCCGGAGGAGGTCATGACGCGGAAGAAACCCTTCTGCTGGTCGATAATGCGGATCGGGTCCCCCTCGACGAGGACGGATTCACCGGGACTTTGCTCCGTGGGGGCCACCCGGAGGGAGACCAGGGAGGAGGAGACGACGGCCCATTCCTTGTACAGCTTGTGCTGCATGATGGCCACCACGGCGAAAGCAAAGACCAGCAGGGAGATTGTCCCCAGGGTCTTGCTGAGGGGGATCCGGAAGCGGAAGAACTCCCGGTGGAAGAAGAAAATGAGGATCAGCCAGAAAGTGACGGCGGCCACGCCGCCCCATTGCCGTTCGGAGAGCAGGCGTCCGGGGGTGGCCAGTTGCGGGTACTCCTGGGAGAGGCCCATCCGCTCGGCGGCCAGCATGAGGTTGCCGCGGGCGGCCTCGAGGTTGGGATTGAGGGCGTAGGCCTTCATGTAGTGGAAAGCCGCTTCACTCCACTTGCCCTGCTGGGCCAGGGTGTTGCCCAGGTTGTAATGGACCTCGGCCGACTGCACTTCCCCGAGCACGCTGCGGTAGGCCTGCTCGGCTTCGCCGTACTGGCCGTTGCCGTAGGCGATATTGCCCTTGAGGAAATTTTCCTGGACCGATTGGGCCTGCACCCGGGAAGAGCCGAGGAGGCACAATCCGATGAATAGAACATTGAAGAGTCTGGCAAAAGGCATGGGAGTGGTTACTTGGAGATACGGTTCAACTCGGTGATGGCCGAGGCAAGATCCTTGTTCAGATCCTCCAGCTGGGGTGTGTCGAAGCGGGCCCCGGCAAACTGGGCGGCGTCCGCTGCATAGAGGAGCTTTTCGATTCGGATCACCAGGTCATCGGCAAGGTTGTTATCCTTCATGATGGCCAGGCAATCGGAAGTGACAAGCGTATTGGCCTCCAGCGGCTTGCGGGAGAGGTGGCAGAGGCTTTCCTGGATGGCGAAGCGGGCGTTTCGGAGGAAGTCTTCCGCCTGGCCCTGGCCAGAGGCCTCCTGTGCCGCCTGCAGGGCCTGGCGCACTTTCCTGCTGCCGGCATGGCGCCGGGCCAGCCGTGAATCCGTCTCCAGCCGCCGGCGCCGGCGGTTCCAGAGGGCCAGCGCTCCCAGGACGACCAGGCCCAGGGCGTTGCAGAGCCAGAAAAGGGGCTCCTTCCAGAACACCGATCCGACCGGGACCAGCTGCCCGGGGCCGGGCTTGAGGGGAAGGATTTTCTCCGGCACCTGCTCGGTTTCCTCATCGTTGCCGGCCCCGACCGAGAAGGTGATCGGAGTGGAGTCGACCGGCTTGTCCGAGGGCTTGACCTCGACCGGACGGGCCTCCAGCTGCATGGTCCGGTATTCGCCGTCAGCAGGATTGAAGGTGGCGTAGGCGATGGCCGGGATTTCCGTGATCTCCTCGGACTGGGGAATGAGGATGTA
>ENA-ORCW01000493-ORCW01000493.1-marine-metagenome-genome-assembly--contig:-NODE-493-length-22303-cov-2.904886_pt1 | contig 22303 bp, 17 predicted proteins | sample MGYA00237784_ERZ508517 | MGnify/ENA primary metagenome ERZ508517 (study PRJEB26187, sample SAMN06268979) | marine metagenome | isolation source: Tt ae E1 feedstock associated aerobic enrichment on... | reverse complement strand
AGGCGCTGACCACACCGAAGGACGGCCCGCGCAAGCCAAGATGCATCGAAACCTGACCGCGATAGAACAGCAGCAGACCCGCCACGAGAACCTGCGCAGCCGCTCGACATTAAGCGACATTCACACCCGGATCGTGGCCAATGGCTGCACCGAACCGACCCGGATCGTTCGACGCGAAGTCAGGCCTTTGGGGACTGAGGAGTTGGTGCGACGCGAAAACGGCAACCGCGAAACGAGCGTCATCGTCCGCAGAGGCATCGGCCGGCAGGAGATGCAGCTCAAGGAGGCCAGCGACCAGTTGGCCAAGGCCAGCATTTTCGCCCCCATGTCCGGGACCGTGGTCGCCCTGGCCTCGGAAATCGGGGACCGGGTGGTCGGTACCGGCCAGTTTTCCGGTACCGAGATCATGCGGGTGGCCAACCTTAACGAGATGGAGGTCGTGGTCGAGGTCAGCGAGGCCGACATTGTCAATGTCGAGATCGGGGACGTGGCGGAGATCGAGATCGACGCCCTGCCCAAGGACACCTTCAAGGGCACCGTGACTGAGATCGCCAACTCCGCGGTAACCGCCAACGAGCGCAGCCAGGAGGAAATCACCACCTTTGAAGTACGGATCAAGATCGAGGCCCCGGGCAAGAAACTGCGCCCCGGAATGACCGCCACCGCCGACATCGAGACCGATACCGTGACCGACGTGGTGATGATCCCGATCGGCGCGGTCGTGGTCCGTCCGAAACGCGAGGTGGCCGGCAACGGCGAAGGCAAACCGGAGGGCGAAGCTGAAAAGCCGCAATCCGAGGATGCCGAGGCAGGGTCCGGCGAGGGTCGCGGTCAAAACGGCGGCAACGGTGGGCGCGGCGGCCGCGAGGACAACCGCGTCCGGGTGGTCTTCCTCTTTGACGGGGACCAGGCCAAGCTGGTCCAGGTGGAGACCGGCATCGCCGACCGGGACAACATCGAGATCAAGTCAGGACTGGAAGGTGACGAGGAAATCATTACCGGCAGCTACACCGCCCTGACCCGCGAACTGAAGGATGGCAGCAATGTGGTCCGCCGCGAGGGCGGATTCGGCGGATTCGGGGACAAGGGCAACGGCGGCCCGGGCAATTAATTCAGCCATGGAACCGGTCATCAAGATTCGCTCCCTGCGCAAGCTCTACCACCTCGGGGAAACCGAGGTCGTGGCCCTCAACGGGGTCGATGTGGACGTTCACCAGAACGATTACATGGCCATCATGGGGCCTTCCGGGAGCGGCAAGTCGACCCTGATGAACATCATCGGCTGCCTCGATGTGCCAACCAGCGGAACCTATCATCTGGCCGGTGAACCGGTGGACGAGATGGATGACAACGAGCTGGCCCATATCCGCACCCGGCAGATCGGCTTCATCTTCCAGAGCTTCACCCTCCTCCCCCGGACCACCATCCTGCGGAACGTGGAACTGCCGCTGGTCTATTCCGGGATCAGCCGCGAGGAACGGGCCGAGCGGGCCGCCAAGGCCCTGGAAATGGTCGGCCTGCGGGACCGCATGCTGCACCAGCCGAACGAGCTTTCCGGCGGCCAGCGCCAGCGGGTGGCCATCGCCCGGGCCCTCGTCAACAATCCTTCCATCCTCCTGGCCGACGAGCCGACGGGCAACCTCGACTCCCGCACCGGACAGGAAATCATGGCCCTTTTCGAGGACCTCTACGAACAGGGGCAGACGCTCCTGGTGGTCACCCACGAGGACGATATCGCCAATCATGCCCGGCGCAGCGTGCGGCTGCGGGACGGCCTGATCGAATCCGACACCGCAATTCCCCAACCGGCCCTGGCCCGACCGAGATGAGCCTTGCCCAGCGAGTCAGTGAATGGACCGAAGCGTTCCGGATCGCCCTGGAACAGCTGCGCAGCCACAAGGTGCGCTCCCTCCTGACCGCCCTCGGGGTCATTATCGGCATCGTCGCGGTGACCCTGATGGGGACCGCCATCAAGGGCATCGACAAGGGATTCACCAACAGCCTGGACATGCTGGGCCAGGACATCATGTACATCGAGAAGTGGCCCTGGAAAGATGTCGGGGACGAGTGGTACAAGTACCGTAACCGGAAGGATATCGACCTCGACGGTTCGACACAGATCAACGACTGGATCAACCGCAATCCCGACAGCCTCCTGCGCCTGGCCGTCCCTTCAAAGGGCTACGGAGCCAACATTATCCGCGGCGACCGCAGCGCTCCGGGAATCTACATCAACGGGACCAGCGCGGACTTCACCCTGATGAATACCGCCGACCTGCTCTACGGCCGCTTCTTCACCCATTCCGAGGACATCAGCCGGCAGAATGTAGCCATTATCGGATACGACGTTGCGGAGACACTGTTCCCGGAAGGCAAGGAGCAGGCCGTAGGCGAGGACATCCGCATCCGCGGCCTGAAGTTCCATGTGGTCGGAGTCCTGGAGCGGCAGGGAAGCTTCCTTGGCCTGCAGAGTTTCGACAAGCAGGTCATCATGCCCCTGTCGGCGCTGCTGAAGATCACCCGCTGGGACCGGGGCAACAGCATCCGGGTCCAGGTACGCGAAGGGGCCGATTCCACACTCGCCATGGACGAGTTGACCGGGCTCTACCGGCGTATCCGGGGCCTCCTTCCGGAAGAGGAGAATGACTTTGAGATCAACCGTTCAGCAGCCCTCGAGGAACAACTGGGTCCGGTCAAGTCGGGCCTGGCCCTGGCGGGATTCTTCGTCACCGGACTGGCCCTTTTTGTCGGGGCCATCGGCATCATGAACATCACCTTTGTCAGTGTGAAGGAACGCACGCGGGAGATCGGAACCCGGCGGGCCATCGGGGCTCGGCGGCAGGCCATTCTCCTGCAGTTCCTCATCGAGGCGGTTTCCATCTGCCTCCTGGGCGGGGTCATCGGCCTGGGCATCGCCTATGGGATGAAAGCCGTCGTCTCCCATGCCTTCCCGAGCTTTCCCTTCACCTTCTCCACCGACCTGGTCATCCTGGCCTGCCTCCTGTCCATCCTGACCGGTGTCCTTTCCGGACTGGCCCCGGCCTGGCAGGCCGCCCGCCTGGATCCGGCCAACGCCCTGCGACACGAATGAAACTGCAGTACGTCGATCTTTTCAACCTGTCGGCCCGGGCGCTGGGTGCCAACAAGCTGCGCTCCGGCCTGACCATCCTCGGGATCACCATCGGGGTCTTCTCGGTGGTCGGGGTGATGACGGCGCTCTCCGCCATCCGGCAGAGCATCGACGAGGGATTGAGCGTCTTCGCGGCCAATGTCTTTGAAATCTCGAAGTATCCGGCCATCCAGTTCGAGGGGGGCCGGCGCCGCTGGCACAACCGCCCCAACATTTCCCCGGACCAGGCCATGGATTTTGCCGAGCGGATGAACGAGGAGGGCCTGGTGGTGACCGTCTCCGCGACGGATGGAGGCGAGCGGGTCCGTTTCGAGGACCAAAGCACGGCCCCGAATGTGCGGGTTGTGGGCACCAATGAGAATTTCCTCCTGACCAACAAGTTCGATATCGCCTACGGACGGAACCTGACCCACTCGGACCTGGAGTTCAACCGGCCGGTCATTGTCCTGGGGGACGAGGTGGTGCAGAAGATTTTCCTGAACCAGGATCCGATCGGAAAATCGGTGGTGGCCGACGATCAGCGCTACACCGTGGTCGGGGTTCTGGAAAAGCGGGGCGACCTCTTCGGGCAAAGCATGGACAACCTGGTCCTGATTCCGGTGACCCGCTTTGTGGCCAACAACTGGGGCCGCTGGCGGTCCATGGACATCTCGGTCCTGGCCAACTCGGCGATTGAGATGCCCTTTGCCCAGGATACCGCGATCGGGCACTTCCGCCAGGTCCGGGGACTGCAGCCGGAAGAAGAGAACAACTTTGAGATCTACTCCAACGATTCCCTGCAGGAAGCCTTTGCCAAGATTGCCCGCATTATCGGGACAGGCGGCCTCCTGATCAGCGCCATCGCCCTGGGATGCGCGGGGGTCGGGATCATGAACATCATGCTGGTCAGCGTGACCGAGCGGACCCGGGAAATCGGGTTGCGGAAATCGATCGGGGCCCGGAAGAAGGATATCCTCCTGCAATTCCTGCTGGAGGCCATTGCGCTTTCCCTGCTGGGCGGTCTGGGGGGCATCGTCCTTGGCTGGGTAGCCGGGAACTACGTTGCCGCCCTGATGAACGTCCCGATGATCATTCCCTGGTTCTGGATCGCGGTGGCCATCGGGATCTGCTCGGCGATCGGGATCTTCTTCGGATTCTATCCGGCATGGCGGGCAGCCCGGCTGCGTCCGGTCGAGGCTTTGCGGTACGAGTAGACGGGCTCAGGCCAGCCCGTGGATTTGTAGCAGTTCCATGAATACGGGACCCACCTCGCTGTGGATTTCCCGGTTGGCGTAGCCGACCCAGCCCATCGGGGTCAGGGTGTCCATGGGACCATCCAGGGGTTTTCCGTCGAGGCCGGTCAGGATCAGGCCGCACTCCTCGCCGATCAGGTGGGCCGCGAGGTCGTAGGGATGGCAGGTCAGGGTTGGGCGCACACTCCCGTGGAGCTGCTGGAAGACCGCCGGGCGGATGTCGGCGATGAAGCGGTCCTTGCCGGTCAGCAGTTCATACAGCTGCCCGCCGGAGGCAATGTACTGGTCCTCGAAAGTCAGCACCTCCCCGTCCGGGGCATCCGGAAATAGGCGGGCGATCAATTCCTCCTCGATGCGGGCCATCAGTTCCTTGCCGGATGGGAAAAAGCGGCTGATCTGGGCAAAGCCGCCCCGGATGGTGGTGTGCCGGGAGGGCTGCGGACGGAAGGGCTCGCGGGAATTGTCCAGGAGGTTGCGGCGGTAGGCCTGCGCCCCGCCCCCACGGACGGCGGAGAGGACATCGCTGACATGCATGCGGCTGGTGCTGATCTCCACCATGACGGAGACCTCAATGTCGCGCAGCCGGGTTCCGATTCCCCGGTTCGGAGCCGCCCCGGCCAGGAAGAAGGCCGAGCGCTTGTCGTACATCAGGCCGCGGGTCCCGTCGATCGGATCGAGCAGCACCCGCCATTGAGCCTGTTCCGGGGACGAGCCCCGGGGGTAAACCGTCTCGCCGGTCTTCCCGATTCCCTCAGCCACCAGGACGATGCCCCCGAAGCGGGCGGCATTCTCCTCCAGCATCCGGACGATCACTTCCTCGGCCTCGACATCGATGGCGTAGATCACGTCCGAGTCATGATGGAACCGGATCCGGGTGCGCTGCTCGACATCCTCCCGCCGCAGCATGGCCTGGGCAACATCGCACACCGCCTCGCCCACGGAGATGAGAAAGTCCCGCATGGGGTCCAACTGGGATTCGGCGTCCATTCCAGAATGGCAACAGGAGGCATCTCCGGACGTCGACATGAAAATGAACAATTTGTCATTAAACTGACATGAAGGGTTCATCAGGAACGGTCATACTCCCTCCCGTACAATCCCAATGAAGGGATGCAAGAAAACAGAGTAACTATGAAAAACCAACTGTATGTGATCGCCCTGCTGGGATTGGGAAGCCTGACGGTCGGGGCTGCCGAGAATGAATGTCAACGGGGGGACCGCCCGCCCCCGCCTCCCCCTCCGGAAGAAATGGCGGCCCAACTGGTGGCCGACTTTGACGCCGACCTGGACGGCGCCCTGAAGGCCGAGGAACTAGCCACGGCCATGGCCTTCCTGTATGATAACCGTCCGCCTCGTCCCGGGGATGAGGAAATGGAAGAACCGCCCGAGCCGGACCACGGGCAGGTGGCTCTGGATATGATTTCAACCGCGGATCTGGACGGGGATGGGGAACTCAATGAAGCCGAGCTTGAGGAGGCTCTGGTGATCTTCATGAGGCCCCACCCGCCCCGTCACCATAGATCCTAATGTAGTGAAAAGCCGGTATCTGCCGTGAAAAGCAATGCCACGTTCCCAGAGGAGTTAGTGATGCCGCGTCCATGCACCCCACAAATTGGCCACCTTGTTGGTCTCTGTCTGGAGCGAGGGGAACAGCGTGGACGCTGGTTGGAGTATCTGGAGGTCTAGAGGGGAACTGGCAAGGGGTTGTTTGAAACGGTAGATCCGGCAAGTCCTGAATACGGCCGGCAGGCTCCGCGAGAGGCCTGCCGGCTTTTTCTGTCTTCAGGCCGGCACGATTGCGGGATTGCCAGGCGGCGGCAAAGAGTTTGTAAACCGTTTAGCCCCCGACCATTTCCCGGCCATGCAGCGAATCCTGAGCATCATCACCAACCTGTTTCCCGTGTGGGTGCTCCTGTGCTGCCTGGCGGCGCTGTTTCAACCGGAGTTGTTTACCTGGTTCGACCGGCCTTTCATTGTCTGGGGACTGGGCATCATCATGCTGGGAATGGGCATCACCCTGAGCCTGGACGACTTCAAGCGGGTCCTGACCATGCCCCGATCGGTGGGGACCGGCCTGCTGGCCCAGTTCCTCCTGATGCCGGCCTGTGCCTGGAGCATCGCCCACCTGCTGGACCTGCCGGTGGCCTACAAGGTGGGCCTGATCCTGGTCGCCTGCTGCCCGGGAGGAACGGCCTCCAATGTCGTGGCCTACCTGGCCCGGGCCAACGTGGCCCTCTCGGTGCTGATGACCATGTGCTCCACGGCAGTGGCCATTGTCCTGACTCCCCTGCTGACCTCCTGGCTGGCCGGGCAGTACGTGCCGGTCAACGGCTGGCAGCTCTTCGCCAGCATGGTCAAGATCGTCCTCCTTCCGCTGGTGCTCGGGATCAGCCTGCACCACCTCTTTCCCAAGGCGGTCAAGGTGGTCCTTCCGGTCGGGCCGCTGGTGGCCGTCTTCGTCATCGCCCTGATCTGCGCCAGCATCATCGGGGCCAACGCCGAAGACGTGCGGGAATCCGGACTCAAGCTGCTCGGGGCGGTGGTCTTGCTGCACAGCGCGGCCTTCGCCAGCGGCTACGGTTTCGCCCGGATGCTCGGGTATGGCCCCATCATCTGCCGGACGGTTTCCATCGAGGTGGGCATGCAGAATTCCGGGCTGGCCACGGTTCTGGCCCGCTCGCATTTCGCCAATCCGCTGACGGCCATTCCCTGCGCGATCTCCGCGGTTATCCATTCCGTCATCGGCAGCATCCTGGCCGGATACTGGCGGCTGCGGATGCCCCGGAAGGCCGATCCCAGGCGCTCAGATGTCGATGGTGCCCTTTAGGTAGGGAACACAACGCCCGCTGATCAGGACTCGGTCGCCGCGCAGTTCGCAGACCAGGGAGCCGCCCCGGCGGGACAGTTGCCGGGCCTGGAGACGGTTGCGGCCGAGGCGGGCGGCCCAGAACGGGGTCAGCATGCAATGGGCGGAACCGGTCACGGGATCCTCGTTGACGCCCACCCGCGGGGCAAAGAAGCGGCTCACGAAGTCGGCTTCCTTCCCGGGAGCGGTGACGATCAGGCCGCGCAGGTCGATACGGCCCAATGCGTTGAAATCCGGCTCGAGGGAAAGGATTTCCTCCTCGGTGTCGAACACCGCCATGTAGTCCATGGCCCGATACAATTCCGCTGGCCTGCGGCCCAGGGCAGCCACCAGCGAATCCGGCAACAGGCATGGCGACACCTGAAGGGCTGGAAAGTCCAGGGTCAGCAGGCCGTCGTCACGCGACACCTTCAGTTTCCCGCTGCGGGACTGGAGGAACAGCTCGCTGCCATCGACCAGGCCGAGGTCAAAGAGCACCCAGGCGGTGGCCAGCGTGGCGTGGCCGCAGAGGTCGACCTCGCTCCCGGGGGTGAACCAGCGAATCCGCCAGCCGCTCGCCTCCCGAACGACGAAGGCCGTTTCCGAGAGATTGTTTTCCAGGGCGATGGACTGCATGACCGCCTCGGGCAGCCATTCCTCAAGCGGGCATACGGCGGCCGGGTTGCCGGTGAAGAGCTTCTCCGCAAAGGCATCGACCTGGTACAATTGCAGCCTCATGGGAAACGAACCCGATTCCTGACCGGCAGGCTATTCATTGTTCGACTGGTAAATCGAGAGTTCGTGCTCGCGTCGCGAAAGGTCATAATCAGGAGTCGGCACCACGGTCTCGATCCGGGCCAGGTAATCCTCCGGGAGGCCGGCTTCCCGGGCCCCGTGGAGGACGTGTTCATGGTACCAGTCCATGGGTTGCAGGGCCGGATTGATCCGGGTTGCGAAATAGGATAAGGCCCGGACCTGCTCGCCTGATTCCAGAAGAACACTTACTTCCTCCCGGTCGTAACCGAGGCCCTGCCCCTCGAAACGGTCCAGGGCGGGGAGGTCGTCCGTCCGGATCCGGTACAGGACCCCGAAGACCCGGTCCTCCTCAAGACCCGTCCGGTAGGCGTCGCACTTGCCCGACCCGTCGATCAGGCTGATCTTGTGAAAGCGCAGTTCGTGGTACGGGAGAGTGGCGATTCCCTGGAAACTTGCTCTGGGGATGCGGGCCAGCATCCGCCGTTGGCCCATATTGGAACCATAGGCGAAGTAGAGGAGGCCATTCCCGTTTCCAGTCGCTTCTGATGCCGATTCCATGGGTCTATCCGGTATTAACTGAGTGTTGCACGATGTACTTCGCCTGCCGGGCGTGAACCTGAAGGTGAAATCCAAACATACAGTTCCAGGCATGGGCGTCAAATGTCCCGAAGACCGGATGTTCCCGGGTTTTTGTGCCGCGCAATTGTCCCAACGAGGCAACCATTTTCAGGTGACTCCGTACCGAATCGCGGAAAGCCTCCACCTGTTCCGGCCCGGGATTGGCCGAGGGCATGACGCCCGTTTTGGGATCGATGTCTCCGGGCTGGACGGGATCCCAACCCCTGGCCAGGCGCTCCACCACCCGGCTGATGGCGTGGTTGACGATGGTGTTGTGCTCAAGAAGCATGAAGAAGGACCAGTCCCGCATGTCCTCGTCCACCCCCTGCATGGCCGGCACCCGGACCGGGCGGGATCCGCCGGAGGCATCCAGCTTTCCGGCCAGACCAAGGTAGTAGCGCAGCCAGCGCTCGGCCTGCCGGTCCGCCGTTTGCCGGCTGGTGAACCGGAACTTGGTTCGCACGAGTGCCTTGATGAGAGGATTTACTGGCATGGGAGAGGGAGCCCTTGCGGGCCAAAGAAGACGTGTAATGAAAATCCAGCTACCGATCCAACCATTCCCGGGGGACATGGACGACACAAATATTCATGCTGCGGTCGTCCTCGGAAAGCATGGCCGACTGGAACTGGATCCGGGTCCCGTCCTCGCTGAAGGTGGGATGGACATGGTCCCGCGCGGTCGGTTTGTGCCCGGTGGTCAGCATCATCTTTTCGCCGGTTCGCCGGTCGATCAGGTACAGGCTGCGGGAAAAGTCGTCCCCGCAGGCAAATCGCCCGTCCGAGGAGGCGTGAACGTGCCAGAAGCCACTGCCCTCGTCGGTTTGTCCCTCGATTTTCATGAGGCCGGTCTCGGTATTGATGATGGCCAGCCCGGTGGGCTTGTCGCGGGAGCCGCACTCACCCCATTCATCGACTTGTCCCGGACGGCGGTGGCCGAGGATGGCGAAGGTCACCTCGTTGGGCCCGGTGACGGCCTCGTGGGTCACCCATTCGAAGGAGGATTCCTTGTAGAGGGGACGCAGGCCGGTGCCGTCTCCGTTGACTATCCACGTACGCTGGGGCGACTTGCCGCCGGTTTCCCAGCAAAAGACGACCTGGCCGGGCACATAGCGGCTGGACTGGACGTGCCCGACCTGGAAACCGACCACCGTGACCAGGCTGACTTCGCCGGACTCCAGGTCCATCCTGGCGATTCCGCCGGGTCCGGCTCCCATGTTCCGGGGCCCGTAATCCTCGACCACCTCGACGTCCCCGGGCAGGTGCCGGGCCGCATATTCGCTTCCCAGGCGGAAGTACACCAGGTCTTCATTGGCATCAAGATCCATGTCGCCCCGGGCTCCCATCCCGGCGGGGACCGCACCGCAAACAGTCTCGTAGTGGGACTTGTCCTGAAGCGTTCCGGCGGCGCTGTCGGCGAAGAGCTTTGCCAGGTCGATGGCAACCACCTCCATGTCGCCATACGGCACATCCCGGCCGGCCCCGATTTCCCGGTTGGGATCCCGCATGATGTAGAGCTTCATTGACTTCTGGGCGATACACAGCTGCCCGGTGTAGCCGCCCTCCGTTACCTGGACAATGTCGCCGGACTCCTCATTGACCGCCATGGCCTCGCCGGGAACGCGGTTGGAACGGAAAATGACCCACTTTCCGTCGGCGGTCCACTGGGCATGGGTCGGATAGATCTTGGAATCACCGGCCGGCTTGCTGGTCAGGAAGACCAGGTCCACCCCGGTGACCGGATCCGTGACCACTTTCCGCTCGGAGGGGAAGCGGGTCCCGATCCGGGCCGTAAGGGAGGTGGCGAAAACAAGGGTCAGGAGAATCGTGAAGAGGGTTTTCATGAGATCAAAATAGCGTTTACCCGTACCACGTCAAAGGTCCACCGCCGGTAATTCTATCAGACGGTCCGGGGGATGTTGGAAAGATACGTCCCCGATCAGACCGTGCGGGGGATCTGGGAGCTGTGGTGGTGCAGGATCGGGTCGGGCCGGCTGAGGTCCACCGTGTAGGTGAACCGTGCTTCAAAGCTGAGCATTTCCTCATCCTCCTCGAAGCGCCAGAGGTAGATCCCGCTCAGGCCATGGATGGAATCCGAGAACTGCTGCATGACGAGGGTCCGCTGGTGCAGTTCGACGGACAGCTTCAGCTTGCTGCTGACCCGCTCAAAATAAGCCCGCCGCTCGGCGGGCCGGGTCAGGCGTCTGCTGGAGAAGGTGGGCAGGAGCACGGCATCCTCCTTGTAGAGGGAGGTGACGCCGTCGACATCGCCGGAATTAATGCCGTCCAGCCATTGCTGCAGGACTTGCCGGAGTGCGTCGTATTTTGGGGAATCGGTCATGGGGCTGGGAACAGGTGAAAGAATCCCTTGTCCGGCGTCAGGACAGGCGCCGGGCCCGGGGCTCGAGGTTGGTGAGTGAGGCGATGCGGACCGGGTCGCCGGTTTCGATGCTGTTGCGGGCGGCCACGCCGATGAGGATGGACATGGCCCCGTCGCGGATGCCGGCCGCCCGGTCGAAGGGATCCTTCTGGTCCGGGTGCCGGAAGATCTGGTCGTGCAGGCGCTGGTCTCCTCCCCCGTGGCCGGCCCGCTCGTAGCTGACCGGAAGGGCCTCGAAGTCATTCCACAGCTTGTGGACGACGATGTGCTTTGTATCGAATTCCTCAGTACCGGACTGGTCCATCTCGGCGGCGTGCAGTTCCGCCTGGTCGACCTCCATTTCCTGGAAGTAGGGAATGTCCTGCCAGGCCTCGATGCGGCCATCGGTCCCGTTGAAGGCGATGCGCCAACCCTCGAATGGGGAATAGGTGGTCAGGGAATAATTCACCACGACGTTGTTGGCGTACCTGATCTGGGCCGACATCTTGTCGTAAATGTTGATCTCCCGGCGAAAGAGGCAGTTGTCCCGGATGTAGCCGTCGTGGTGCTCATTCTTGACATAGAGGTCCATGAGGCGCTGGTCCCGGGTGATGTCCCAATAGAACTTGCAGTCGCCCTGGTGGGGGCAGGAGCGACAGTTGTCCCCGCGGAATGGATTGTTCTCCCCGTAGAGCTCGAGGTCCCCATAGGCGTACACTTCCGCGGGGTCGGAATCGAGCCACCAGTTGACCAGGTCGAAGTGGTGGGTGGCCTTGTGGATCCAGAGGGTTCCGCCGGCTTGGCGCAGCCCATGCCAGCGGCGGAAGTAGGAGGCGCCGTGGTAGGTGTTGAGGTACCAGTTGAAGTCGACCGAGGTGATTTTCCCGATGGTCTCCTCCATCAACAACTCCTTGATCCTGGTCATGTAGGGGCTCCAGCGGTAGTTGAAGCCGACAATCAGGTTGGCCCGGGAGCGGCGCTCGGCGTCGATGATCTGCTGGCACTTCTCCTCGTCGATGGTCAGGGGCTTCTCGGTCAGGACATCGATGTTCCGGCCCAAGCCCTTGATGATGTAGGTATGATGCGTGGCATCGACGGTGGTGACGATGATCAGGTCCGGCATGGTCTCATCCAGCATGCGGTCGAAATTGGTGTAGGTCGGGCAGTCGACGCCCATGTATTCAAGGGCGTACTCCAGGCGGCCGGGATTGATGTCGCAAAGGCCGACGAACTGGATCAGCTCGGGATAATTCTCAACCAGCCTTTTGCCCCAGAAGCTGGTCCCGCGGATGCCGGTCCCGACCAGCACCACGCGCAGCTTCTGGTCGCCGAGGACCCATTTCATCTTGGGGACGCTGAGGGCGGCATTGGCGGCCAGGAGACTGATTCCGGTAAGAAAGGAGCGGCGGGATGTATTCATGGTGTCTTTAGGGTTTCACACCAGAAAACAAGACAGCGGGGGAAAGACAATCCCTAAGGCCGGATCTCATTCCCGGGGCAGGACCACCTCGAACTCGGTCCAGTCGTCCTGGCTGGACAGGAGGGCCACCGTCCCCCCGTGGATCCGGACCAGCTCCTGGACAATGCTCAGGCCCAGCCCGGTGCCGTCCACCTTGCGGTTGCGGGAGGAATCCCCACGCACAAAACGGTCAAAGACGTGGGGCTGGATTTCCGGGGAAATGGCCGGCCCGGTATTGCCGATACGAAAGCGCAACTGGCGGCCTTCTTCCTGGAATTCGATCCGCACCCGCCCCTCCGGCCGGTTGTACTTGGTGGCGTTGGAGACCAGGTTCTGGACTGCCTTCATGAGGAGAACCTTGTCGCCGCGGAAGGGAACCGGATTGGCCGGCTGCGGATTAATTTCCCAGGACAGCCCGCTGTCTTCGTAGTCATTGGCAATTTCCTCCACCAGCTGGCGCAGGTCCAGGTCCTGCTGGTAGGTGCGGACGCGTCCGCTGTCGCCAAGGGCCAGCAATAGCAGACCCTCCGTGATGTGTTTGAGCCGGGCCACCTCGTCGAGGAGCGAACTGAGGGACTGCTGGCGGCTGGATCCTGTTTCCTCCTGGGCGATCTCCTGCTCCAGTTGGCCCTGGAGAATGGTCAGGGGCGTTTTCAACTCATGGGCGGCGTCGGCACTGAACCGCCGGGCCTGGTAGAAATTGCGCTCCAGCCGGCCCAGCATGGAATTGAAGACATCGACCAGCCGCTGGAACTCCGAAGGGACCATTTCCGGCTTGAGCCTCACGTCCAGGCGGTCGGCATCGATACCGCCGGCCAGCTCGGTCATTTCCCGGATCGGCCGCAGGGCCCGGGTCACCACCAGCCAGGTAACCATAAGGATCAGCACCAACAGGGCCGGATTAAGCCAGGCCATCAGCTTGAGAACATCCTTGCTTTGCCGGTAGACCGGATCCAGGGCTTCGCCCAAGACAAACCGCACCCCTGCCCCGCTGAAGGCCACACAGCGCCAGCGGCCGTTGGAGAGCTCGACGGTGACCGGCTCGAGCTCCGTATCGAATTGTTCCATACGCGGACGCACCGGAGCAGGATCGAGCTGGAGGAATGGCGGCACCCGCATTTCCGGGAACCGATCAACGCCGGGGCCCTGGGTCCGGCTGCCCGGATCGTTGGGGTCTCCGGGAGGCGGTCCCCCATGTTCCTCCATTCCCGGGGCGGATTCCGGTATCAGGCGGCCCAGTACATCCAGGTCGGTTTCCGGCAGGTCCGCGTTGAGGTCGATCCGCTGGCCCGAGCGGTCATAGGCAAGGAGGAGACGCTGCCAGAGTTCGGGCTGGAATTCCCCGGACTGGATGCCCCGTTCCCGCTGGTGGAAAAGCATGACCGGAATCATCTGGTAACCGGCTGCGCTCAGTTGGGCGTCGACTTCATTGAGCCGGCTGGTCAGGACCAACCGATAGACCCCGTACATCCAGACCGAGAGCAGGGCCCAGAGCCCGAGGGTGGTCAGGATGACGATCCTGAAGCGGAAGGAGTGCCAGACCGTGCCGAGTTTCATGAGGGCTCCCGAATCATCCGGTATCCGACACCCCGGATGGTTTCCACGAAGTTGACCGGACTGGCCTCCGCAAGTTTCTTGCGGATGCGCTTGATGCAGACATCGACAATGTTGGTGTTGGGATCGAAATCGTACTGCCAGACATACTCCATGATCTGGGTCCGGGTGTAGACCCGTCCGGGCGAACGCATGAGGAACTCGAGCAGGTTGAACTCCCGCGGGGAAAGGTCGATACGGACCTCCCCCACCAGGACTTCGCGGGTGGCCAGGTTCAGGGACAGTTCCCCCACCCGGCGCAGGTTGAGCTGCGCCCCGGTTGTGCGGCGGTTAATGGCGTGCAGACGGGCGATCAGCTCATCGACAAAGAAGGGCTTGGCCAGGTAATCGTCGGCTCCCGCATCGAGTCCGGTGATCCGGTCGTCCAGCTCGCTCCTCGCCGAAACGGCGATCACCGGGGTATTGACGCCCTTCAGGCGCATGGACTTGAGAATGGAGATCCCGTCCTTCCCGGGAAGCATGATATCCAGGATGATCGTGTCGTAGGGACGGGTCAGGGCCAGGATCAGGGCGTCGTCACCGTTGTCACAGGCATCCACGGCGAATCCCCGCGCCTCCAGACCCTTGATCATGAAGTCGGCGATCTTCTTCTCGTCCTCCACCACCAGCACTTTCATAACCGCCAAGTATGGGGGGCGGGACCCCCTTTTGACAAGTAACCAAAGATGTCAGTTTTGTCATGATTCATTCCATCGCGATTATGACAATTCTGTCATTCCCGGCGACATTCGGTTGTCATTTTGGAGGTTCCTAATGCGAGGCTCAAAACCAATGGTTACAGCACCTCCGCATGAGCAATCCAGTTCCGTACCTCCTCAAATGGTTTCGTCACGCATCCTTCATCCTCTTCGCTCTGGCCATGGCCGGTCTTCCGGAAATCCGGGCCGAGGACGCACGCACCCTGGAATTCCAGATCCAGGCCTTCCGGCAAATCACGGACCTTGCTGACTTTCCATCCTTCAAGGCCCTTTACCACTTTCCGGTCCAGCAAGGGGATAGCTCCGAACCGGAGGACGCCCTGCTCATTCTGCGCAACTTCCAGATCCGCTATCGTGAACTGGTGGATGAGGATGATGAAACGACTTACGAGTACCTGACCCAGGCCATCTATACCTCCGCCACGGACAGCGCCTACTCCGTGCCGGAGTTGGGCTACCTGATCATAGAGATGCCCGATTCGGACACCTACTTCTCCACCGGTACGATTGGCTTTGTCCGGAAGACCAGGCGGATCGCAACCTATCCGACTGTTTCCACCGGAGGCATGTTCGACGGCGCTTCCGGGTGGATGGACTGGTATCCAAATAATGCGATCCGTACCCTCGAGGGGGAAATCCACTATAATTTCAATGGAGTGGACGAGGTCCGCGCGCTGGACACGACCTATGGATTGTACGGCGTGAACATAAACCTCGGGCAGCTTGACTTTCCGGTCGTCGACGAGGACACGGACCTGTACTGGATCTTCGGGACCAGCACCCTGAATTACCACCAGGATGGTCACTATATCGGGACCATCAGCCGGTCCGATGACCTTGAAGCAGAAGACCTTGAGGGCTATATTCCGGAAGGAACCGATCCGACGGCATTGTGGGAAAACCTGTATATCATCTCGGCCTACAGCCCCGGGGACGCAGATGGGGACCAGATTCCGGATATCGCCGACACCGCCACCTCGGAGATCCCGTTTCCCTGGTATGCCGACTTAGACACCGGCCAGGGCTGGTACCTGATGCGGTGGATGCAGGACTGGACCTACTCCGACCGTCTCTCCACTTGGGACTACCTGGTCCGCCTGGGCTGGAGCTTCGCTCCCGTCTCCGGAAACCGCGATTCCATGTGGCTGGTCTGCCCGGCCATCTCCGACAGCTGGCTCTACACCACCACGGAGCTCTTCCCCTACCTGTACGACTTCGCCAGAGGCGAATTCATGTACCTGGCATACCCGACCGGGGGAAACGCCTGGCTGTACTCAATTTCCCACGACACCTGGACCCGGGTAACCTTTTGACCTCCGACCCATGAGACTTCGTCAACTGCAACGCCTTTCCATCCTGGCCGCCATGGGCCTGGCCACCCTCGGGGCCGGAGCTTATCCCCTTCTCTACTTTGAGAACATCGAAAACACCACCCGGGAGGGAACGAGTGTCGATGTGACCCTTGTTCTCTCGGAGAAATCCTACCTCGATGTCCGCGTCCCCTTCGAGGTGGATCCCGCCTCGACAGCCTCCATCATGCTGAGCGACGACGACGAAGACAATGACTTCTGGATCGAGGAGAATGACGACGAGGACCTTGGCTACACATGGGATCCGGAAACCGGACAGGGCGTGCTGATCTTCGACCCCGGAACCCGGGAGTTCACCATCTCCGTCAGCATCGCCTCGGATGACCTTGACGAAGACACGGAAACCGTCCTGCTCAAGGTGCTGACCGATGAGGTTACCGTGGCCCGTCCGGTCGGGACCATGACCTACACCCTCAGCATCCTCGACGGCGATGCACCCACCGGCCTGGTCGAAGTGACCACCACGGAAATGGATGCCGAGGAAGGAGACCTGCTGTACTTCAACCTGACCGCGGGCGACACCATGGAGGAGGACCTGAACATCGCCTACCAGTTCGAGCTGGTCAGTGTCGATGAAGGCGACTTTGACCTTGATGAAGACGAGGAATTGACCGGAACGGCGACAATTTCCGAGGACAGCTCCTCGACTTATGTGACCCTGCAGATGCTCGACGACCTGATCGAGGAATCGGAGGAAGTCTTCATCTTCCGCATCCTGAGCGCAGTCGGCCTGGACAGCGGGGACAGTTATCCCCTCGGGGACACGGAATGCGTGGTCACGGTCACCGACAACGATCCGGTCACCGCGGGATTCAACGAGGATTACGAGGAGAACACCCGCAGCGTTGAGGAAGGCACCTACATTGGACTGGTGGTGACCATCTCCGGATCGCTTCCCGAGGACCTGGAGATCCCCCTCCAGATCTCGGGAACGGCCACCCGGGGGGAGGACGAGGACGACACCCTGAACACCACGGATTACTATATCGATCCTGATTACCTCGAGGACAACGATACGCTGCTGTTTGAAAGTGGAGACGACAGTGTCACCATTCCCATCTACACCTGGAACGACGACCTGGTCGAGTCCACGGAAACGATCAACATCACGCTCGGCACGCCGGTCACGGTGGACTCGGGAACGGTCATTGAGTTTTCCGGGTTCACCAGCTTCTCCATTGAGATCGAGGACAACGATCCGGTGAAAGTCAGCTTCGGGCGGATCAATCCGGACTACGATGCCTACGATACCGATTCCGAGGAACCGCGCTATATTCCAGTAACGGAACGCATCATCAAGGAAAGCGACGGCCAGTTGTCCTTTCCCGTGTACCTGAGCGCGGCCAGCGAACACGACATCACTTTCGACCTCACCCTGGAAAGTAGCGGTACGACCGCGACATCCTACGACAACGACCTGGATGCGGATGAGCAGGACTGGGACTACCTGCTGCAAACCTCTTCCGACACGTGGCAGGAAGACGACCGGACCCATGAGGTGACCATCTACGCCGGTTACACCACCGCAACGGTCCATATCGGACTCAACGACGACCAGGAAAGCGCCCTCATCCCGGGACAGGCTCCCGCCGACGACATCGAGGATGACGATACAATCCGGCTCTCCATCGGGAACCTGGACACCGAATCCACAACCGCCGAATTCGGGACGGCCACCTCGATTGACATCCTGGTCAAGGAGATGCCCGATATTGATGTCACGGACCTCTTCCGGGAAATTCAGTTACGGGAAGATAACTGGACCAACGGACAGCCCCCCCTGAACAGGATCACGGGACTGCATGAGCTTGGATGGGATTTCCTGCCGCCGGAATCCGTCGATGGGGACTTGACCGGATACCGCTCCTACAAGATCAGTTTCGACCTGACCAGCTATGATCCGGATTATCCTGCCTCGCCGGGCAACGACAGCCTGAAGACCACCCCCGCGGTACCGGAGACCTACGAGGAGTTCGAGTACTATGTGTACACGCCGTTCCGGCTGCGCTACCCGACGGGAACCGAACGGATCGTCCTGCAGGAGGGGGACACCCTCGAGGAGGGTGAGAAGTTCCTCGATCATCACGCGGATATCGCCACCTACCGCAGCTACATCCTCTGGCCACTGGACCTTCCAGTCCTCGAACCGGAGTTCACCGACGAGTCCGACCAGACCCGCCACGCTATAGACGAAGCCTTCAGCTTCAATGTGGACTTCCGCAACTCCGGCGTGGAGCAGTTTCCGGTGCAGCGCCTGGACCTTGACCAGTACCCGGACAGCCTCCGCATCTACCTGAGCGCCGGGGACATCCTGAACAGCGACACCTACAGCGGCAGCTCGGTGACCGTTTATCAACTGGTGGAGCGTGATGACGGAGGCATGATGCTGGAGATCGACACCTCCTCCGTATCCAGTCTCCAGATACAATACCTGGATGACAACGGTGGATGGCGCGTGGCCCACCCCGCCTACATCTACACCCAGGGAAGCCGGCTCTTCTGGACCGACCGGGGTCCGCCAACCACCGACCATCCGCCGTCCGAGGTCAATTTCCGCATTTACCGTGTTATTGCAAATCCCTGATCGCCGCCATGAAACTGCACTTAGCACCCATAACCTGCCTGCTGTCCCTGGTTCTTCCCATGGCCGCCACCGGCCAGGAACCGAAAAGCGACCCGGCATTCTACCAATCGGCCCTGATCAATTCCCATTCCCGGTTGATCGTGCAGGCCAAGGCCTTGTTTGGCATTGAGGCGTCGTTCTCCAACCTTGGGGAAATCGGTTATCCGACCGATGAGAGCGATGACGGTGACCTCCTCGAGTATTATTTCAATGATGGCTACATCAACCTTCTGGATGACAGCAGCACGCTGACCTCGGACTTCCAGTTCGAGATGGACAACGCTCAAGTGAACCTCTCCGGGCTCGTCGAATCCTTCACCCTGAGCCGCTACCGGTCGACCGCCACCGATGAGATCTTCAACGAGTCACCCGACAGCAAGCTGGGTTGGGAAATCGCCTACCAGTACGAGTGGGGAAGCCGGAAAAGCAAGCTCCGCTGGGGGATCGTGACCGGCGTGGCCCTCAACGACATGGATTTCAATACCACCCAGACCATCAACGGGGAGATGTACATCCAGACCGCCCAGATCACATTCACCAACCCGAGTATCAGTTATGTCTCAGGGGAGACCTACTACGGAAGCGCCGACGGTCCCATGATCAGCCTGCAGGACAACCTCGTCATGGATCTCAGCCAGGAAAGCCTGGTCTATCAGGATGTCTGGCAGGGGGATCCCGTCCTGATCGCCTCGGACGTCACCTCGCGGGTCAACATGGACGGGATCCTGGCCAACCTCAGGATAGGTCCCACCGTCAACTACGCGATGAACGACCGGCTCCACCTGCAAGGCGGCATTGGGGTTTCCTATACCTATTTCAGCTACAACGTCTCGGTCTGGGAATCGCTCAACAACACCCTCCTGAACAGCAGCTACACCGAGTATGACGACCAGACGCAGGGCCAGTGGCTGCCGGGATACTACATTGAAAGCGCGCTCTACTATTCCATCAACGAGCGGACCAGCCTCTTCAGCTCGCTCCAGATCCAGGGCCTGGACAATCCGGGAACCGGCTCCGTCGAGGATGTCCAGTACGATGTCGATCTCAACGGGACCTATTCCATCTCCGTCGGCTTGAACATGGCCTTCTAGCCGGCGGGCGGCACAATCAGGAACTGGTGGTGGTAGGACCGGCCGGTCTTGAGGATGTACTTGTCCAGTGGTGCCGCCCCCCAACTGTTGATGCCGCCAAGTCCGGTCTGGCCGTAATCGATATTGACGATGACCCGCTTCTCCGTCGGCAGCTCATGCGGATGATCCGCCTCCTCGATGGCCGCGTCGGTGTACGGCTTGGCGGAGACCTCCAGCGGCCGGCCAACGGCCTCAAAAGTCAGGCCGGCCATGTCATCCGCATCAAACCTGGCCCAGCGGACGCCGGTCCGGTTGCCGGATTCCTGCGGATCGATGTAGCGGAAAAACAACTCGTCAACGCGGCCACGGTGCTCGGCGACCCAGGAGCCCGTGTTGCGGTCCACGTAATTCTCGTATGGTCCCTTCCCAAACCAGGTCCAGGTATCGTAATCCACGGGCAGTTCCACGACCATGCCGACCCGGGGCAGCTCGGGGCCGTCTCCGGCAAAGGGATCAAACTCCATGTCCACCTCAACGGTACCGTTCGGCCAGACAGAATACTCCACCCTGGCGGTCGTTCCGTTGGAACCGATTTTGTAGTGAAAATTCACAACAACAAAATTGTCCAGACGATGGGTTTCCGCCTTGGTCACGACCGCCATGCCCGCCGCGGTCCGCCAGAAGGCGGCCTTTTCCTGCAGCTTGCGTCCCCGGTCGTTGTTGGTCGGGGCGCGCCAGAAATCCATGGTCAGCGGCCCGGCGAGCATTTCGCGGCCCTCCAGGACATAGCTCTCCAGCTGGCCAAACCGGTTGAAGCGCACGGTGAAACCCTGGCCTGTGACGGTGAAAGCTCCTCCTTCCTGAACGTACTCCAGCGAGCCCTCCGGAAGCGGCGGGGGCCCGTCCCCGGAAGCAACGAAGGGCAGTTCAAACTGGTCCCAGGAGACTTCAAATCCGGGTGCGGCCCAAGCGGTGTAGTCAGCCAGCGAATACCCGATCCGCAGGTGGTAGACGTGGCCCGGCTCCAGCACGTCGTCCCCGAGCCTGATCTCCGTCTTCACCGTTTCCTGCGGGGCCACGGACAGCGCTTCCAGGTTCCCCTTGGCCACTGCGACGCCATCCCGGGTCAGGGTCCAGTCTCCCCGGATATCGTCGAGCGAGGTAAAGAAGCGCTCGTTGAACACCTCCAGTTGGACGACGCCGTGCTCCAGGCCCCTCATCGTGGTCCAGACATCCTGCATCTGCTTGCGGACTTCCCATGCCTGCGGGGACCAGGTCCGGTCCGGCCGGACCAGGCCGTTGAGGCAGAAGCTGCCATCGTTGGGCTGGTCCCCAAAATCCCCGCCATAGGCAAATCCGGTGACCGGGCCGGACTCCGTCGGCCAGGTCTTGCGGATGCCCTGGTCCTTGAAATCCCAGATGAAGCCGCCCTGCAGGAGGCGCTCGGAACGGAAGAGATCCCAGTACTCGGCGAAGTTGCCCGAGCTGTTGCCCATGGCATGCTCATACTCGCAGAGCACGACCGGACGCTGCTGGTCCAGCGGCTTCAATTCTTCCTCGGCGATGTACCGGCGCAGCTCATCCGGGGTGGAATACATGCTCGAGTACAAGTCGACATAAGGGCGCTTCACAGCCCGGTCATAATGGACCAGGCGGCCGGGATCGCGCGCATGGATCCATTCCGCCATTTTCTCGAAATTCGGCCCGTGCCCCGATTCGTTGCCCATGGACCAGAAGATCACGCAGGGATGATTCTTGTCCCGCTCGACCATGGCCGTGATCCGGGCCTGCATCGAGGGCAGCCAGGCCGGATCGTCGGCCAGTGGGTTGGTCGCCCAGCCCAGTCCGTGGGCCTCGATGTTGGCCTCGTCGATGACATAGAAGCCCAGCTCGTCGCAAAGGGCGTAGAAAGCCGGGTTGTCCGGGTAATGGCAGGTCCGCACGGCATTGATATTGAGCCGTTTCATGACCAGGAGGTCCTCCCGCATGGACTCGACGCTGATGGTATGGCCGTGGTCGGGATCGTGGTCGTGCCGGTTCACCCCCTTGAAGTAGACCGGTTGGCCGTTGACCAGGACCTGGCCGTCCTTCAGCTCCACGGTCCGGAACCCGATCCGGGTCGAATAGTACTGCGGCGCGGTTTCCCCGTCGCCGGCCACAAGGAGGACCAGGGAATAGAGGTTGGGCTCCTCGGCCGACCAGGGCTCGACATGCTCCAGTTCATAGAGGCAATGCTCAAGGCCGCTGGACGCCCCGTCCAGGTGGCCGTCGCGGAACTCGGAAAGGATCTCCTCCCCGTCCGGCCCGTAGAGCGCGACCGAGAACCCGTATTCCGATTCCTTTTCGGAGAGGTTGCGCAGGTCGGCCTCGATCTCCAGGACGCCGACGGTTCCTTCCTCATAACGGTAGGCCGGCTTGACGAAGACGTCGCGGAGCTGGAGCGGGCTGGTGGCCCACAGGGTCACATCGCGGAAGATGCCGGACAGCCGCCACATGTCCTGGTCCTCCAGGTAGGAACCGTCGCTGTTCTGG
>ENA-ORCW01000492-ORCW01000492.1-marine-metagenome-genome-assembly--contig:-NODE-492-length-22340-cov-4.368189_pt1 | contig 22340 bp, 14 predicted proteins | sample MGYA00237784_ERZ508517 | MGnify/ENA primary metagenome ERZ508517 (study PRJEB26187, sample SAMN06268979) | marine metagenome | isolation source: Tt ae E1 feedstock associated aerobic enrichment on... | reverse complement strand
TCTGGCCTCTTGCCGGCTGCGCCGGCCGCGGTTGGCGAGCAACCGCGGGTACCCGAATCCTCACACCTCACACCTTGCTCACGACCCTGCCGGCGCTTCCGCAGCAATCTGCCGATACCGCTCGACCGCGCGACGGTAGCCCGCATCGGCCGCAGCACGTTCCTCCTCCCGGATCATCCGGCTCCGGTTGTCCCACAGCAGTTCGACCGACTCGGCACACCACTGGGCACTTCGGCGAGAAGCCCGAATCGGCGCGCCTCCCACGATGACGCGCACGGGATTCGTGTGCAGCTGCGGAAACTGACGCAGCGCGATCCAGCCGCTCCGTTCGACCGGCACCTCAAACGACAGCTCGTGCACCTGTCCATCCGCCGGTACGGTTCGCTTCGCCACCACCCGGCCGTTCATCACCAGTTCGACCTCACGCTCGCCGCCGGCGACGGTTCCCTCACTGCGGGGAGCGTGCAGAACCCGCGTATCTCCCACCTCCCTGCGCGCCACCGGCGCATCGAGCGTGCCGTGGGCGACCGCCTCGGGCGTTTCCGGAGCGAACGCCACCTTTGCAGCGACGGCTACGGTCTCCGGGCTTTCGAGTGCGATGTCATCCAATCCGGGAGCAACGCCGCTGACGCGGAAATCGAGTGCGTGCGCGTAGCCGTCCGAGACATACGAGCGACCGTTCCCCAGCCCTCTGCACCAGTTCGTGAAGTTGATTGACTTCACGTCGCCGAGCTGCACGTAGACGCGTCCCTGCCCGACCCGCCGGCTGCTCATGCAGGGGAAGTCGGTCTCGCCGCTCAGCTTCAGCGGGAACCCGCAGTTCATCAGGTGGTACCAGGTGTTCCACTCACCGACCCGCCCGGTATCCATTGCCGAAATGAAGTCGCAGACACCTTCGGGCGTGCTGACGAAGATCTCCATCGCCCCGGCCCCGGTCATCGCCGGCAGCACGACATTGGGCAGATCGTTCGCCGCACGGTCGCAGCCGACCGCAAGCTCCTGACGGTTCAGGCGGCCGTCTTCGTCGGAATCCATGGACTGAAACGACGACGGCAGCAGTGCGGCGACCGCCTCATTGGCATCGAGGAATCCGTCGGCACTTTTGTCAAACCGCTTGAGCAGTCGTGCGGACGCAGAGGCCGGGTCGACCCGCATGTCGGAATGTGGATAGCCGGTCACGCCTCCCTGTTGTTTCGCCCACCGCATGACGGGGACGGTCCAGCTTGGCCAGCCGCGATTGCTGGTCCCTTCCGATCCGGGATACGTCTGGTTCTCGAGATTCAGCAGGCAGACATGCCCCATCGCGGCCGAACCGAATCCGCTGATCTCCAGGTCGTACTTCAGCACCGTCAGCGGTTCGCTGACGGCGTCGGCCAGCGGCGAGAAGAAGTGACGCTGGTGATCGAAGCAGGGACCCCAGGTCAGCACGCAGCCGACGTTCAGTCCTTCCCCTTTCACCTGCAGGAACATGTCCCGCGGCGTAACGCCTTCGGTCGGGATCTGGTAGTGCGCACACCCGGCACCATGAATGTGATGATCGCCGCAGTAGAACCCGTACTCCATCGGATCCACCCACCGCTCGAGCTGTACGTCGAGGACCGGATCGCCGTTCGAAGGGACTTCAAGGCGGGTCGAGCGCACGACGTATTCGGGCCCGCGGCTGAACGTCACGTCGAACGCACCGGGCGGCAGCAGTACGACGTCGCCATCGCGGCGGTAGATCTGTGGCTGGAAGAAGAAGTCCGGGGCCGTTCGCTTGGCCTGCAGCGGATAGACCCGGCCGGTCTGGTCGCGGAACGTGAGCCGGGACACCGTTGGCTGTCCATCGAAGTCGCGAATCTGCAGCCGGACCGGAATCGCCGGCGCGACATCGAACAGCACCGGCACTTCGCCGCGGAATCCCAGATCCTGCGTTCCCTGTCCGATGTCGAAAGTGATGGTTGCTTCGCGCCGCCCCGCCTCGGACGAAGAGACCAGTGCGAGGGCGTATTCAACTTCGAGACCGCTCAGCCGGGGCGTCATGGGAGGCGAGGCGAACATCTGCAGATCGAGGAACCGCTCGCCGGCATCGTCGCTGCGCTGCCCGGCTCCCAGTTCGGTCTGCTGCTGACGTTTGAGACTGAACTCGGACGCTCCGCCGAATGCCGCCCCCGCCTGGGGACTGCCGATCCGGAGCCGTTCGGTCACAGTGCCGCCGTTGATCACCTTGACGATGACCGGCGTGAAGCCGCTCTGCTGAATATGGGCCCGGGCCGGTCCACGGGTCACCTTGACGCGGAGTTCCGGATTGATGTCGACCGCGAGCAGCACATGGTCGTCAAGCAGCGTCTGCAGGCGGGCCGCGTCCCGTTGTTTGATGGCGGTCTGCAGCTGGGCAGTTGTCTCATCCGGCAATGGTGTCCCCAGGAAGTCGAGCGCCTGCACCAGCCGGCGGACGTTTGCAGCGAGCGGCTGCCCTTCCACTGCGGGTCGGTTGAGTTCCGCGGCAGCGTGATCGACCGGCAGCAGAAGACCGATGAGAAGAGCGATCGTCGGCAGCGTCACAGTTCGCAGGCAGCCTCGCATCCGGTCCGTCTCCTTCAGGCAGTCACGGCCCGCACCGCCGGGCGAGCTCCCGGCAACACGCCCCCATCATGTCGCAATGACGGCTCTGGAGCAAAGGACGCGAAGCGACCCGTCGCCGATCGTCAGTTTGTGCTCGCCGCCCGAAACGCGGTACAACACGTGGACAGGACGATGCGTCGCCGGTCTGGTCGCCGCGTTGCCCGACCTGTTCCGATTGCCTAACGAATCCATGAGGCTGCTGATGGACCTGCTTGCCACACTCACACAAACCCCGTCTGTTCCCGGCCGCGAGGCCCGCGTCCGCGAAGTGATCGAGAACCACGTCCGCCAGGCCGGACTGTTCGACGAAATCCGGACCGACGCGATGGGCTCGCTGATCGGAATTCGCCGCCCCCGTCCCAAGGACGGCGGCACGATCGAGAAGCCGCTCAAGGTGATGCTCGCCGCGCACATGGACCAGATCGGTTTCCTCGTTTCGCACATCGACGAGAACGGCTTTCTCCGTGTGAACCCGGTCGGCGGATTCGATGCCCGCAACCTGTTTGCCCGGCAGGTGCGTGTCTGCACGGCTGGGGGCGATCTGCCCGGCGTGATGAATCCCTCCGGCCGTCCCATTCACATCGCCACTGCCGACGAGAAGACCAAGGTTCCCGAGATCAACGAGTTCTTCATCGACATCGGGATGACCGGCGAGACGGTGAAGGAACGAGTGAAGATCGGCGACATGGTTGTGCTCGACGGCCCGTTCCAGGAAGTGGGTGACTCGGTCATTTCGCAGTGTCTGGACAACCGGGTCGGCTGCTGGGCCCAGATTCGGGCTCTCGAAAAGCTCCAGCATCACGACTGCGAGATTCACGCCGCCTGGACCGTGCAGGAGGAAGTCGGACTCCGCGGTGCGATGCCGGCTGCATACGACATTGCCCCCGACCTGGGGATCTCGTGCGATACAACGCTCTGCTGCAAGATCCCCGGCGTGCCGGACGAACAGCGGGTCACCGTGCCCGGTGACGGCGTCTGCCTGAAGGTGATGGACTCCTCGACGATCGCCGACATCGGCCTGCTCGAAGACATCGAAGCAGTCGCGGCCAGGCAGGGGATCAAGTGCCAGCGGGGCGTGTTGCCGCGCGGCGGACAGGACGGCGCGATGATCCAGCGTTCCCGTTCCGGCGTGCGGACGGCGGTGTTCGCCTGCCCGGTGAAGTACATCCACACCGTGACCGAGATGGTGCACAAGGTGGATCTGGAATCGTACCCGGAACTGCTGGCGGCGTACCTGCAGCAGCTCTGACGGACGACAGCGGAACGGCTCGCGGTCCCCTCTTCTCCAGCCTCGGGAGAACCGGTCATGCGGCGACGGACTCTGGCGTTGTTTTTGGTGTGCTGCACGCTGGTGTGCAGACCGCTCCCTGCAGCAGACCCCCAGCCGGTGACGATCGAGATCGTGGACCAGGCCGGCACGCCCCTGCCGGCCCGCGTCTACGTCCAGTCACTCGACGACCGGTCGTGGCGCTATGTTCGTCCCGCCGGGGACGAGGGGACCGCGTTCCGCTATGAGAAACAGAACTGGAACAACAGGGATGCGGTCGAGTACCACACAACGGTCTCGGCCGGTCCCTGTATCGCCGACCTGCCGGACGGCCGCTACCGGCTGACAGTCGAGCGGGGGAAGGAGTACTTCCCGGAAGTCCGCGAGATCGAAGTGGCCGGCGAGCCCGTTGAGCTGCAGGTGCCGCTGCGGCGGATGATCGACATGGCGGCCCGCGGATGGTACTCGGGCGAAACGCATCTGCATCGCACGCTCGAAGAGACCCGCAACGTCGTCCTCGCTGAAGACCTCAACGTCGCGTTTCCTCTCTCGTACTGGGTGACGCACGCCGGGCAGCCTCCAACGGCTGGTGACAAGAATCTCGGCGGAGACATCCCCGATCAGTTGATCACCGTCGACGACACGCACGTCATCTGGCCGCGGAATACCGAGTACGAGATCTTCACTGTCGGCGAGAAGCGACACACGCTGGGGGCGCTGTTCCTGCTGAATCATCGCAGCGTCTTTGACAAAGGGGTTCCGCCGTGGGGACCGGTCATCCGGCAGGCTCGCAGTGAAGGGGCCCTGTTCGACATGGACAAGCTGGACTGGCCATTCAGCATGATGCTTCCGGTCGCAGCTGAGGGTTCCCTGTACGAGCTGGCCAACAATCACGTCTGGCGGACGGAGTTCGGCTTCCGCAACTGGAATACGGCCACGCCCTCCTGGCTGCAACCACCGTGGGGGGCCCGGCAGGGGAACGAGCGGGAGTGGCTGCACTACACGCTCGGCATGTACTACACACTGCTGAACACCGGGATGACGATGTCTCCGACGGCCGGGACCGCGAACGGCGTGCATCCGGTGCCGGCCGGCTTCAGCCGTGTCTACGTCCATCTCCCCGACGGTTTCGACTACGACAGGTGGCTGGCCGGCCTGAAGGAGGGTCGCAGCTTCGTCACCACCGGGCCGATGCTGTTCGCGACCGTGGGCGGTCGCGATCCCGGCACGACGTTCGAATTCGACGACGCAGGGAACCCGCTCGAACTCCGGATGGAGGTCATCTCGCAACAGCCGATCACGTTCTGCGAGCTGGTGCGCAACGGCATCCCGGTCCGGACATACCGGGTGCAGAACAAACGTCAGGAGAACGGCGGGTATCGCTCGGAAGTGACTGACACGTTCAGCGTCCACGAGTCCGGCTGGCTGGCGGTGCGGGTCTGGGAAAATCACGATGACGGGCGGTATCGGTTCGCCCACTCGGCACCGTGGTACGTCTCTGTGGCCGGGGAACCGGTCCGTCCCCGCCGCGAAGAGAAGGACTACCTCGTTCGCCGGGTGATTGACGAGATCGAGCGCAGCCGGGACGCGCTCTCCGACGAGGCCCTCATCGAATACGAACGGGCTCTGGACGTCTACGAGAACCTCGAGCCGCAGGATGATTCGGCCGCAGTTCAGGCGAACGCCCGCCGGCCGGAGTCGGAGGAGGCCCTCGCGTACTGGCTGGACAACATGGTGCGGCACCATCGCTTCAGTATTGAAGAGGTGCACCAGGCGACCGGCATGGACCATGCGGCGATCGAGGCGGCGATCGAACGGTTGGGATTGAAGGACGCTCCTTTGCCGGAGATTGCGCAGGACCGCATTCGTGTGCTGCCGTATCCGGGAGGCCGGCATCCCCGCAGCGGCTTTCTCGATGGTGCCATTCTGCCGCAGCGCGACACGAAGGTGAGCGTCTTTCTGCCGTGGGAGAACTCCGGTTACGTTGTCGTCGACACGCCTGAGGCGATCTTCACGAACCTGGGTCTGACCTATCTGGCGCATCGGCATGTGCCGACGATCTGGACAGACGAGGGCGTCGCGCTGCCGCCGGTGGAGTGGGTCCACAACGACGACGGCTCATTCGCATTTGAGCGGACTCTGCCGAATGGCATCCGGTTCGGAAGCCGCGTGGTGCCACAGGAACGATCGGTGGCGATGGAGTTGTGGCTGCACAACGGCACGAAGCAGCCGCTGACCGGCATGCGGGTGCAGACCTGCGTGATGCTGAAAGGGGCGATCGGGTTCTCGGACCAGTCGAATCACAACAAGCGGCTGGTCTCGCCATTCGCGGCCGTGCACTCGGAAGACGGCCGGCGATGGATCATCACAGCATGGGAGCCGAATCACCGGACGTGGGCCAATCCACCGGTTCCCTGTCTGCACTCCGATCCGATATTGCCGGACTGCGCCCCGGGCGAGACGGTCCGGGCCCGCGGCCGGGTCTGGTTCTACGAGGGTGACGACATCGACGGAGAGCTGGAACGGCTGCGGGGGAGCATCGAGGGGTGAGCCTCGAGGGGTGAGCCTTGTGCTGTGAGTCTTGAGTGGTCGCAGGGCACGCGGGGGACCCTGGCGAGTCCAGAGCGTGAGCACCGGGGTAACGTCAGGAAGGAAACCACGGAGTTGTCATGACGGTGCGTCGCCCCGGAGGATGAAAATGAGGGCGACCCGGGTGGCATGCTTGCCCTTGAAGGCAAGCATGTCCGTGTGTGCCACGGGCTTTGCCCGTGTCCCCTGGAAGCGACAGGGCCACGGTCTATTTTCATAGGAGACACGGAGACACGGAGGAAACCGGGTGGCACGCTCAGAACGGAGCGCAGCGGAGTGATGGGCGTGGTTCGGAAGACTTGAGGCTCGAGACACGAGGCTTGAGTAAGCGCCTGCAACGTCGAGAAGCAATACCAGCACGAAGCGCAAGCGAGTGCATCCAGTAAAGCCACCACGGAGACACAGAGACACGGAGGAAAGCGGGTGGCACGCTCAGAACGGAGCGCAGCGGAGTGATGGGCGTGGCAATGAAGGGGTGAGACTTGTGTATCCCGGGTCCCGCAGCGGCGGGACGAAGCTGCCAGGACGTTCGAACATCGGGTGAACGGTTTCCTGCGACTGCGTCGCGTGCGAATACCAGCACGAAGCGCAAGCGAGTGCATCAGCACGACGTTCGCACTGCTGGACAAGCCAGCAGTGGCACCCGCGTTCACTCGAACGATCGGGCTGGGACCAGTCCCAGCCTACGACATTGTTGGCCTCTTGCCGGCTGCGCCGGCCGCGGTTGGCGAGCAACCGCGGCTACCCGATTCCTCACGCCTTGCGTCTCGATCCTCACGCCTTCCGAACCATGCCCATCACATCATTGCAATGAACGTCGGGCGCTCCATTCAGGTCTGTGTTGACAAGAGGCACAGAGTTCCACAGGTGCTGACCGGAACCTCCCATGCAGATGCCGATGCCAGGATGCCCCGCAGCGCTCGCCTCGATTCTGTTCACCCGGTACGATGCAGCCCGCGCCTGCCAACACCTGACCCACCTGCAGCGAGGAACCACCCCATGACCCCTGAAGAAAAAGCTCTCGAACTCGGCATCACCTTCGAAAAACAGGAGCCGGGTTACCTCAACCTGTGCATCAGGACCGGCAACCTGCTGATGACCTCCGGCCACGTCAGTGACATCAAGGGGAAGCTCGGCGACGGACTGACCGTCGAACAGGGCTACGCCGCCGCACGCGAGTGTGCCGTCAAGATCCTGCAGTCTGTTCACAACTCGCACGGCACGATCAACGGTCTGCGTGTGATCAAGCTGCTCGGCTGCGTGAACTCGACACTCGACTTCACCGATCAGCACCTGGTGGTCAACGGGGCTTCGGACCTGCTGCACGAGCTGTACGGCAAGGATGGAGACGGCTTTCACGCACGGAGTGCCCTGGGCTTTGCCGCCCTGCCGACCGGTGTGGCCGTCGAAGTCGAAGCCATCTTCGAGATTCTCTGACGCGGACCATCGCCGGGGAGGAGCGGTGTCGAACCTAAATGGTCGACGGCTCCTCTTCGGGCGAGTCCTGCCAGGCGTTGTCGCTGATCATTCGTTCGACAACCTTGCGCCGGCTGAGCGTCTCGTCGTACAGGGCGATCTGCTGTTCCGCCCCTGATTCCGAAGGCAGCCGCCGGCAGGCTTCGAGTTCGCGCACGCAGTGGAGCTGCTCTGCGACTGGCAGCAGCCGGTCGACGAGCCGGTCCGTCGCTTCCTGAACGGACCGCTGACTGTAGTCATCGTTGTCGACGAGCTGGGCCCGGCTGCCGAATCGCGTAGCCCGCCACTTGTTCTGCGCCACCATCATCGGATGGTATTCCGACTGGTACGTCCCTTCGTCGATCTCGTGAGAGATGGCCGTCACCAGAGACTGAACCAGCGCCGTTATCGCCAGGACGTGGTTGAGATTCTTGGGCACGTCGCAGACGCGGATCTCCACGGTGCCGAAGTTGTGATGCGGACGGATGTCCCACCAGATTTCGCGGATCGTGTTGATGAACCCGGTGTCGACGAGGTGATTGACCAGCCAGGTGTACTCGCTCCAGTTCCGCATCTGAACCGGGAGTCCGGCGGTGGGCAGACCTTCCATGATCTTCGATCGGTTGGAGTGCAGCCCGGTCGGTCGTCCCTCCCAGAACGGGGAGTTCGAAGAGAGCGCCAGCAGCAGCGGCAGATGCCGGAGCATCCGGTCGCAGACCATCACCGCCTTGTCGCCCGATTCGACGCCGACGTGGACGTGCAGGCCGAACGTCACCAGCCGGCGGGCGACGTCCTGCATCAGTTCGACAAGCTGGAAATAGCGATCGTTGACGGTGATCTGCTGACGCCGCCAGGAGGAAAACGGGTGCGTCGCCGACCAGAACAGCTTCAGGCCGAGATCATCGGTGACCCGTTCGAGCGTCGTAAGCGTCTGCTGCAGATCCTTGCGGACACAGCCGACCGTCTCGCAGATGCCGGTGTTGATTTCGAGATAACTCTGCATCAGCTCCGGTTTGACGTTCGGCTCGAGCTCAGCCGGCATCCGGGCCAGAACGTCATCGATGGAACTGCTGAGGGCAAACGTCCGGGAGTCGACGAGCTGCAGCTCGATTTCCACTCCCAGCGTCGGCCGGTCATTGCGGTGAAACGAGAGCGCAGGCATGCGGAACATCCTCGAAGTCGCGACGCGGAACGGACAGGGAGTCACTGTGGAGACGGACGCCGTGCTGTTGAGTGACGTCTCGACAGCCCCGGTGTTGAAGCGCAGAACCGCCCCGGACTGTTACATGGTCTTCCGGCGATGCGGTCACTCCGGCCGGGGAGCGATCATGGGGAATCCGGTGGTATCGGGCATCGCGGGACATGATGGTGACCGTGTTGAACGCTATCCGGTGGCCAGGGGGGCTCTCGGACCAGTTGCGAGCAGCAATGCCGCCCGCATGATGATCCGGGTGCCGACCGCCAGTGTCCGTTCGTCAATGTCGAAGTCGGGAGCGTGCAGGAACGGTGCGGTGAATCCGGGGGGCGCGCAGCCCAGACGGAGCATCGCCCCCGGGACGCGGGACAGGTAGGCCGAGAAGTCTTCGCCACCCATGCTGGCGTGGTCGATGTACTGGATGTTCTCGCCGCCGAGAACGCGGCGGGAGGACTCTTCGAGCGCGGCGGTCACTCGGGGATCGTTGTAGACGGCATCGATGCTTTCGAAGAACCGGAGGTGGATCGCCGCGCCACTGGTCTCTTTCGCCCCGTGGACGATCTCCTCGATCCGGTTCTTCAATCGGGACCGCGTCGGATCGTCGGTTGTTCGCAGAGAGCCGAGGATTTCGACCTTGTCGGGAATCACGTTGGGAAGGCTGCCGCCCGCCAGCTTGCCGACACTGAAGACCGACGGATTGCGGGAATCGACCGAGCGCGGCAGGAACTGGTAGAGGGACGTGATCAGGTGGGCCGCCGCGGCGATCGGATCGCGGGTGTGATGCGGCCGGGCCGAATGCCCGCCTTTCCCTTCAACGACAATGCCGATCTCGTCGCAGTTGGCGGTCAGCGTACCGTAGCGGATGCCGACGGTTCCGAGCTGGCGTTCCGGATCGACATGGACCGCGAGAATGGCGTCGACATCGTCGACCGCTCCCTGTTCGACCATCCAGCGGGCGCCGTCGGCACTCTCTTCGGCCGGCTGAAAGATGAACCGCAGGCGGGCCGCGGGAGCGTCATCGCTGCCGTCGCAGACTTCGTTCAGTCCGGCACAGCACATCGCCGCACCGAGAACGATCGCGGTATGGGCGTCGTGGCCGCAGGCATGGCAGAGGCCGGGATGCTGCGACGCGTACGACGTCTGCTTGGCGTCCTGGATTCTCAGGGCATCGAGGTCAGCCCGGATGGCAATGCGGGGGGCCTCGTCGTCGCAGTGGCCCAGCCGGCAGTCCGCGATCACGCCCAGACCGTCGCGGGCGATCCGGGCGTCGAGACCAACGGACGCCAGGCACTCGGCGACGTACCGTGAGGTCTCGATCTCCTCGCGACTCGGTTCCGGGTGAGCATGCAGGTGTCGGCGGACCTCGATCTGCCGGCTCTCCAGCCGCGCGATCTGTTCGTCGAGTGCCTCCTCCCAGGCGGTCAGTTTCCGCAGGGATTCGTGCGGCAGTTCGAGGATCTCGGCGTTGCTCATTCCCGGGGTATTCCCACTCACGAAACGTCCTGCATACCTGAGTTTACGTGAGTGGGAGGCAGTCGCCTAGCCCGCCCGCGGATGGATCGGGAGGGCCCCGAACTACTTCGCGACTCCCATTGCCCGGGTTTCCCGCATGACGACCACCCGCACTTCGCCGGGGTAGGTCATCTGTTCCTCGATGGTCTCGGCAATGTCGCGTGCCATCTTGGCGGCCTCGCGGTCATTGATCTCCTTGGGATCGACAATGACGCGGACTTCGCGGCCGGCCTGAACAGCGTACACCTGGTTGACTCCGGGGAATCCGCAGGCGATCGCTTCGAGTTCCTCCAGTCGCTTGACGTACTTCTCCAGCGTCTCGCGACGCGCCCCCGGCCGGGACGCCGAGCAGGCGTCGGCCGCAGCGGTGAGCACCGTGTAGATGAACTCGGGCCGGATGTCGTCGTGGTGACCGGCAGCGGCATGGACGACTTCGGTCCCTTCGCCGTAGCGTTTGAGCAGCTCGGCACCGATGGCGGGGTGGCCCCCTTCCATCTCGTGGTCGGCGGCCTTGCCGATGTCGTGCAGAAACCCGCACCGACGGGCGAGGGTTCCGTCCAGGCCGAGCTGTTCGGCCATCAGCCCGGTGAGGTGGCAGACCTCGATCGAGTGCCGGAGCACGTTCTGGCTGTAGCTGGTCCGGAAGTGCAGTCGGCCCATCAGGTAGACGAGCTTCTGGTGCAGATTGGCGATGCCGGCCTCATCGGCGGCTTCGCGCCCGAGATGATTGATGTGCTCGTCCATCTCGGCCTGGGTTTCGCGAACGATCTCCTCGATGCGGGAGGGATGGATGCGGCCGTCCTGGATGAGCTTCTGCAGGGCGATCTTGGCGATTTCGCGGCGGACGGTATCGAAGGCGGAGACGACAACCACGCCGGGCGTGTCATCCACAATCACGTCGACGCCGGTCTCTTTCTCGAAGGCCCGGATGTTCCGTCCTTCACGGCCGATGATTCGCCCCTTCATCTCGTCGCTGGGGATGTCGACGGTGGAGACGGTCGTCTCGGAGGTATGGGCCGAGGCGTACCGCTGGACGGCCATGCCGATAATCTCGCGGGAGAGCTTCTCGGAGTTGGTCTTCAGCTCCTGCTCGTACTTGAGAATGAGGCTGCCGGTCTCGCTCTTGAGCTCCTGTTCGAGCCGGGTGAGCAGGCGTTCGGTCGCGTTCTCGCGGTCCAGTCCGCTGATCTTGTAGAGCTCTTCCTGCTCCTGCTTGATGAGCTTTTCGAGTTCGCGTTCCTGGGTTTCGACGACGCGGCTGCGTTCGGAGAGGCGTTTCTGGGTCGTCTCGAGCATCCGCTCCCGCTTTTCGAGGTCGCTCTGCCGGTCTTCGAGGGTGCTCTCGCGTTTGTCGAGGGCGCGTTCTTCGCGGCGGAGTTTTTCGCGGGAGGCGTTCAGTTCGCCTTCGAGCTTTTCGCGCCGGGCGAGGAGTTCTTCCTTGGCTTCGAGTTCGCGGGCGCGTTTGAGGTTTTCGGATTCGGTTTCGGCGTCTTTGAGGATCTGCTCGCGGGACTGGTAGGCGCTGCCCAGCCGCACCCGGTCAATGAAGTAGCCGATGACGATACCAACGGCGGCGCCAATCGCAGCCGCTATATACTGCTGCATGCTCGATTCCCCCCCGGCGCAGCATCGTGAACCCGATCCGTTGATCGTGTGCGCATCGTGCGAACAACGGGCGTTCCGCCGAGATCATCTCGGCAGGCGGTCGCGTAGGGAAGCGGTGGGAGGGTGCGCCGGGCATGTTGGCAGAGAGAGCCTGGACAGGATCTGCGGCCTCTGCCGGAACCTGCAGGTCAGCGAAGATGGTCTGGGAGACGGGGTCCGGATCGCCGGACTCCACAGGAAACCATGGGAGCCCGAACGACAGCGCGGACTGGCCGCAATCCCCGGACCCGCAACACGATCCATTCCAGAACGGATGCATCGCCGTTGCCGGTCACCGTCCCCGGACCATTGCTCCAGATCGCCGCAGGCGTATCCGGGGCAGACCGACGGAAACCGCACACACTCCACAACAGGTGCAGCAGCAGCGTCAGCATCTGGTCCAGGAGATTCATCATTCGATTATCCAACACGTTCTTGACTGCTTACACTGGTCCGCCCCCGGATGACCCCACCCCGACTGGGCAGACATCCCCGGAACTGCAGACCGGCACACCGAACCATCGGATACCTACAGGTTCACATTATGAACTATGTGATGTGGGTCCCTGACGTTCGTGTCTCGGAGGCCCGATGACGGGCATCGAACCGGACCGATGAACCCCGCATGCTACCATAGACCGTCGTATGGTCAACCGATCAGTCTCCGCAGATGCACTCAGATCGCTTTACCACGCGAGGTTGAGACCGATCACACCGGATCCGACAACTCCGACACCTGGGACACATGATCGCCCTTCTCCAACGCGCCCTCGATGATCTGACTGTCGCAGACGGGACCGTCGTCGTGGGTGTCTCCGGCGGGGCAGACAGCGTTGCCCTCCTGTACGGCCTGAAACGCCTCGCCAGCTCACATCGGCTCCGGCTCGTCGCCGCCCATCTCGACCACGGTTTGCGCGGCTCCCTCTCGGCCGAGGACGCCGCCTGGGTCCACCGGCTCGCCGGACGACTCGGGATCCCGATCGTGACCGACCAGATCGACGTCGCCGCACGGGCGGTCGCAGCCGGAAAAGGCATCGAGGAGACGGCACGGGACGCGCGATACCGGTTTCTGCAAACGGTCGCACAGGAACGGGGCGCCCGCTGGATTGCAGTCGCCCATACCGCCGACGATCAGGCCGAGACGATCCTGCATCACATTCTCCGGGGGACCGGTCTGTCGGGGCTGCGGGGGATGCCCGCAAAGCGGACGCTTCCCTCACATGTGGTGCTCGTCCGTCCACTGCTGAGCGTCTCACGTGCGGAACTGGAAGCGTACCTGGCAGAGATCGGCCAGGACTACCGGGAGGATGCTTCCAACGACGATCCGCAGTTCACCCGCAATCGCCTGAGGCACTCCGTTCTGCCGATGCTCCGCCGGGAGGGCAATCCCAAGGTCGACGAGGCCCTGCGGCGGCTGGGAGCACAGGCTGCGGAGCTGCAGTCCGCCATGGAGACGCTCGCCGTTCGCTGCCTGGAACAGGCCATTCGCGATCTGCAGCCGGGCGTGGCCCGCCTCGACCGGGACGTGCTGGCCGGTCAGCCCCGACACCTGATTCGTGAAATCTTCGTGCAGCTTTGGACCCGCCAGCAGTGGCCGCGGCAGCCGATGGGATTCGACCACTGGGACCGTCTGGCCGATCTGGTGCTGGAGACCGGTCCGTCTGCGGCAACGCTGCCGGGGCGTTGTGATGCCCGCAGGCGGGGGAGACTGATCGTGATCGAGCATCCTGTCGGAGCGCGTGCGGTTCGCCGGTCCGCGGAGTAAGTGATTGTCCGCGGTTTGTGGCAATCGGTTTCATCTCCGGTTAGCATGATGGAGCCCGGCGGTCTTGTGCCGGGGATTCTCTCATTCTCTCCACTCACATTCTCGGTTCGGGAGACGATCTCCATGAGCGAAGCGAGCACGAACGCTCCTGCGGAATCCGGTTCGGGCGGCGAAGACTACGTGCTGTTCTGGGCCTGCTTTATTGCCCTGATCGCCACGGCCTTCGGGTTTATCATCCGTGCCCTCATCATGGATGAATGGGGACAGGAATTCGGTCTGACCGAAACCCAGAAGGGTGAGATCTTTGGCGTCGGGCTCTGGCCGTTTGCCATCAGCATCGTGCTGTTCAGCCTCATCGTCGACAAAATCGGCTACGGCCGGGCGATGATCTTCGCGTTCATTGCCCACGTCATCTCTGCGGTCGTGACGATCCTGACCCCGACGATCGCTGCGGGGGATTCCAACACCGCCTACTGGATGTTGTACACCGGCAACTTCATCGTTGCCCTGGGCAACGGGACGGTCGAAGCGGTGATCAATCCCGTGGTCGCCACGATGTTCTCCCGTCAGAAGACGAAGTGGCTGAACATCCTGCACGCCGGCTGGCCGGGTGGCCTGGTGCTGGGCGGTCTGCTGACGCTCGGCATGGGCGACATGAACTGGCAGTACAAGGTCGGCCTGATCTTCATCCCCGTCATCGCCTACGGTCTGATGATGCTCTCCTGCAAGTTCCCGGTGAGCGAACGCGTCGCCGCCGGTGTCTCGTACAAGGCGATGCTGCAGGAAGTCGGTGCACTCGGCTGCCTGATCGTCACCGCCCTGATCGTCTTCGAAGTGACCCGCGTGCTGACGGGAATGGATCTGATCTTCTCGGAATCGGCAGCCTTCATGGCCGGTGCAACCGAACAGGTGCAGCTGGGTGTGAAAGTCGGCATCACGCTGGCCATCACCATCGTCTACGGGTTGATCGCACAGTCGCTGGGACGGCCGATGTTCGTCTTCCTGCTGCTGATCATGATTCCGCTCGCCACGACGGAACTCGGCACCGACAGCTGGATCAGCGAACTGATGGAACCGGAAATGGCCCGGCTCGGCCTGGCGGGCGGCTGGGTGCTCGTCTACACGTCGGCCATCATGATGATCCTGCGATTCTTCGCCGGTCCGATCGTCCACAAGCTCTCCCCGCTGGGACTGCTGGCCGCCAGTGCCGTCGTCGCCGCATGCGGCCTGGTGTTTCTTTCCAAGGCGACCGGTGTGACGATCCTCGCCGCGGCAACGCTGTACGGATTCGGCAAGACCTTCTTCTGGCCGACAATGCTGGGTGTGGTTGCTGAACAGTTCCCCAAGGGTGGGGCGCTTACGCTGAATACAACCGGCGGCGTCGGCATGCTGGGCGTGGGCGTCGTGGGAGCCGCTCTGCTCGGAAACATCCAGGACAAGACGATCGACGACCAGCTGGCCAAGGCGGACCCGGCCCTGCACGCAGAAGTCGTCGACAAGCCGGAACGGAGCGTCTTCGGCACTTACCAGCCGCTCGATCCGGCGAAGGTCGATGCCCTTCCGGAAGCCGAACAGGAGACGATCACCGAGATCCGCGATGGCGCAAAGAAGAGCGCCCTGATGACTGTCGCGATCTTCCCGGTCCTGATGTTCGTCTGCTATCTGATCCTCATCGCCTACTTCCGCAGCAAGGGTGGCTACGAAGCGCGTGTGCTGACCGAACACGATGCGGAGGATGCCGAGTTCACCGGCGGCGTCGAAGGCCCGATGGAGGCCTGACACCTGCCGGGATGTCACTGTTCGCAAACGGGTCTGGAGAGTTTCTCTCCGGACCCGTTTTTTGATGCGCGGCCGTTTTGCGCGACGACCGTTCCGCAACCAGCTACTGCGAAGCGCCGCGGCCCGGCCCCAGCAGAGCGTAGCGATACCATCGCAGGTAGTGCGGCAGCCAGCGGAACAACTGAAAGCGTGACTCCCCCGCTTCACGGTCGCGCCAGGTCGTCGGGACTTCCGTAATGGTGGCGCCCCGGCGGAATGCCTTGGCGGTCAGTTCGAGAGCGATTTCAAAGCCGTGCTCGCTGTCGATTCCAAGTTCGCGGACCAGTTCGACATCGTACAGTCGGAAGTTGTTCGTCGCGTCGTGCACGGGAAAACGGGCCATCCAGTGCAGCGACAGCCCTGCCGTCCGGCTGAGAGTCCGCTTAAGCCAGGGACCACCAATCTGCCGGCCCCCCTTCATGTAGCGGGATGCACAGACGATGCGGCTGCCGGCCTGATACTGCCCGAGCATCGCCGGTACGATCGACAGATCGTCGGAGAGGTCCGCCATCACGACCAGAGCGGGTCCGGGATCGGCGGCTGCAAAGCCGGCGCGGATCGCGTTGGCCGGGCCCCGCCCCAGGTCGTTGCGGACCAGTTCCAGCCAGGGGCGTGAAGCGGCCAGGTCGCGCGCAACCGGAACGGTCGTGTCCTCGTCGAAGTCGTAGACAACGAGCATGCGGAACGGTGGGGCCAGCTGCTGCTCGACCTGCTCGACCAGGCGGGGGAAATTCTCGTGCTCGTTGTAGACCGGCACAATCAGCTGCAGCGTCGTCGCCATGCGTCCGCCTCAGATTGTGCCGAGCTCAACCTGCTCGCGAATCCACGGAATCACTTCATCGAGGATCTGGTCGAGCGTCGTGGTCGCCTCGAAGCCCAGAACCTCCTTCGCCTTTTCCGTGGCCGGCGAGCGGCGCTGCACATCGTGGGGAAATGGATCGTCGCAGACATAGCGAAACGGCGTGTCGTCCCCGTTGACGCGATGCCAGATCGCTTCGGCAAGTTCCAGCACGGAAGTGGCAACGGCGGTGGAGATATTGAAGTCGTCGTTGACCGCATCGGGATGCTCGACGCAACACCGCACCCCCCGGGCCAGGTCGCCCCCGTACGTGTAGTGACGCACCTGCTGGCCGTCTCCGAGAATGTGCAGCGGATCCTGCCCCTTGACGATTTTCTGCACCAGGTCGGGAACGACATGACTGAGCGCCAGCCGGATGTCTCCCGAGTAAACGGTTTCGTCCCGGACTGCCCGCCGCTCACCAATGCCCACGCAGTTGAAGGGGCGGACGATCGTGTACGGCAGGCCGTACTGCTGATGGGCGCCTTTCGCGAAGTACTCGGTCGCGAGCTTCTGGAATCCGTAGGTCGAACTGGGAGGCGGGCAGCGGTGCTCGGCTCCTTCGGGCGTCGGGTACTCCTCGGTGTTCTCGAACACCATCGAGGAGGAGATGACGGTGATCTTCTGCAGCCGGTCGTTCCTGTGCGCGTCGATCGCTGCCTCGAACGACGCCGCGGAGATCCGTTCGTTCTCGGCGAGCAGATCAAAGGCGAGGCGGTGGAAGTAGGCGATTCCTCCAATCATCGCGGCGCCGGCGATGAAGTGGTCGCAACCGCTCAGCAGTTCGCGAATCAGACGGGTGTCCTTGGCATCCCCACACTCGAACCGGTACCGGGGATGGTCGTTGTACGGCTGATGCAGCTCTCCGTACTTGGAGAAGTTGTCCAGGCCAACGACTTCATAACCTGCTTCCAGAAACTCTTTGACAAGATAGGTGCCAAGGAATCCGGCCGAGCCGGTGATCAGAATCTTCATCGTGTGTCTCGTGGAAGGAGCCCGAAGGACGTCCGGCGGGCCCGTCGAACTGGCCGGGAACGAAGGATCGGTGGTCGAATGTGAATCATGCGGTGGAACGGTTCGGCCTGCAGCAGTGCTGTCGTGGTGGACATCGGTCTGTCCGGAACGGGCATTCCGACGCCTCCAGTCGTTCGGGCGCTCCTGCTTATCTTAGGGCATCGGGCGACGGCCGACACCGTCGACGGCCTGCGGAAGCGGCAACGGGGCGATTCGGCGGACGTCGTGACGCCCTGTACCGGCCGGGCAGGAACGGGGCGAGTCCGGTTCCGCACGCTCATCCCGCCTGCCGCTCCGGGTGTTGCTGGTAGGGCCGTCCGCTGCGATACAGTTCCAGACGCCCCTGCAGATCGGCGATGAACTCCGGCGGCCCCTGATTCCCGGAGAGCTGAAGTGCCCGCTCGGCAAGCTGCGTCGCGTTCTCAAAATCTCCCCGTGCCGCGTAACCGGCCGCAAGCGTGTCGAGCAGAACAGGGACCCGCCAGGCGGTCTGCTCGCACAGTGACGTGGCGATCCCGACCGCCTCGTCTGCGTTGCGAACGCCTGCGTCGGGGCTGGTGGCCAGCAGCCAGGCAAGTTCGCGGGCAATGGTGGGGATTTCCGGTTGCCGCCTGTAGGCAAGACGCAGGTTCTGTTCGGCGTCGGACCATCGGGCCGCCCGGGCCTGCGCCCGCGCCAGATTTGCCAGAAACCGGGTCTCCTGCGGGGCAAGTTCGACCGCCGCCTGAAAGTGCCTGATGGCCGGTTCGTTCTCCCCCCGACTCGCCAGTGCAATTCCGAGATTCGAGTGGACATCCGGCAGCCGGTCGTTCGCCTTCAGCACATGCTCCAGCTGCTCGATGGCCTCCCCGTGTCGCCCGAGCTGCGCCAGAAGTCCGCCCAGTGAGGCCCGATACTGCATGTTGTCGGGAGCCGTCTCGCAGGCCTGCTGAAGCATGGCGACGGCTGCTTCAAGCTGACCAAACCGTTCCATCGCCGTGCCAAGTTCATAGTGGGCCGCAGCATCGTCTTCAGCAAAGTCACGCGCCGCCGCGAAGAGCGTTCTGGCCTCGTCGTTGTACCCCATCTGCACAGCCGCGACACCCAGCAGGTACCTGGCGGTATAGATTCGGGTCAGCTCGCCGCGTGGGGGGTGTTCGGTCCCGGCCAGCCCTTCAAGAATGCCGAGCCCCTTCTCCAGGTGCGGAACAGCCGCATCGATCTGGCCGTTACGGAGCAGCACGCCTCCGAGAGCGACACGAGCCAGGCCGGCATCGAGCGTCGTTTCGGGTGCGTGCTCGAGCGAACGCTGAAAGTGCCTCACCGCCAGACCGTCGTCGCCGCGGTTCTCGTAGATGTGCCCCAGATAGCGGTGGGATTCGAACCAGGTCGGATCGCTCTCGATGACCTGATGAAAGTACTCGGTCGCGGTGTGGGTCTCGCCACGCGAGTACAGCAGGGCCGCCAGATTGCTGCGGGCCAGCAGTGCCTCGGGATTCTTTTTCAGCGTGTCGCGCCAGATCACCTCCGGCCCCGCGAATGCCCGCGCGTAGTTGACGGAAATCACCAGCAGAATGCTGCACGCAATGGCCGTCGCCGCCGGAACGAGGACGTTTCGTGGCAGGGGGATTTTCGCAGGATTGACCCGGCTCAGGGCCCAGACCACCAGCACGATCACCGCCGGCAGGGACTGGTAGACGTAGTGATCGGCAACGTACGAGTACCGCCAGTAGAAGACGTCGATCAGGCCGATCGCCGGAAACAGACTCAACACGTAGAACCCCAGTCCCCCCAACCAGGGGAGCCCCCATGACGCCCGCTTCCACCAGCAGACGGCCAAAACCGTGATCCAGCCGATGTTCGGCAGGTAGTGCAGCGGATTGGCCGCCGAGACATCCCACCGCGGGTAGACGAACATCAGGTTCCAGGGCAGGATCGTCTTGAGGATGTAGAAGTTCAGAACCCAGCCCATCGTCAGCAGGCGTTCCATCAGCGTCTGGCCACGCACGTCCAGGCCGCCGATCAGCTTCTGCTGGTAGAAGACGCCGACGAGTCCCAAGATCAGCGACATGATCCAGAAGGGGAGTGTTCGCACCACGGCATCGCGCAGTGACGCCTTGCGGAACAGCAGTTCGTATCCGGCCAGGATCACGGGAAGCGTAATCAGCGTCGGCTTGGCCCCCAGGGAAAGGAAGAACGCGACCGTCATCCCGACGGACGTCTTCCAGCCCGGTTGACGTTCCCGCTTCACGTACAGCCAGGTCGCCATGAATCCAAAGGCGGCGGCCAGAAGTGACTTCCGCTGCGAGATCCAGGCGACGGTCTCGACGTTGAGGGGATGCACCGCGAACAGGGCCGCCGCGATCCAGGCTCCCGGAATCCGCAGTTCTGCCAGCGTCAGCCAGAGCATGACCACGGTCAGGGCGTGCAGCAGCACGTTGTCGACGTGGTACAGCAGTGAATCATTGCCGACGAGCTGCCACTCGATCCAGAACGTGGAGTAGGTGAGGGGGTAGTAGTCGGGCGGATCGTTGGTGAGCCAGAAGCGGTACAGGCCGTCCGGGGCCCGCAGCAGATCGTTGTTGACGATGTAGATCGTAACATCGTCCCAGATGAAGTCCCCCTGCAGCGCAGGCAGGCATGGCAGGACGCTCAGCAGGATGAGCATCAGCAATGCGGGCAGGGTGGAGCGGCTGGGGTCAGCAGGCATCGCGGCGGGTATCCGGTGAGCCGGCGATGCGTATGACATCACCGGGGCTGGCATTCGGGCCGCATCGCAGAATCGGCGGGTCTGTTTAAATCCTGATGAAGCTCGCGTTATGAAACGCGAAATCAGTCCGTTGCCGGACCGGCCCCGCAGGATTGCCCGTCTCGTGCGAATGCCCGAGCCTTTGCCCGCCCCGTTTCCGGTCAGCCGGTCCCGCGGCCCTGCTCGTACGCTTCCAGATCCCGCATGAAGACCGCCAGGGACGACTGCAGCGTTTCGCGGCGGATCTTCCACTCGGGGTGATCCTCGGTGTACTTGCTGCAGTGATCGATCAGCAGCCGGTACAGGAACTTGAACAGATGCCGGGGTGCCCGCAACCGGTCGAAGATCCCGATCAGGTCGTTGGTCGTGATGGACTCTTCGAAGAAGTCGCCGATGCCCGGCTTCTTCCCTTCGGCCAGTTCCGCACAGGCACGGATCCGGTCGTTGGCGATATCGTAGAGTCCCTGTCCGGTCCAGGTGAGGGAGTGGATCAGGTTCTGTTTGTCGAGACGTGAGCGCTCGTAGAACTCGCGTTCCTGACGCTGCAGGTAGCCGGCCACGTTGGCAGGCAGCAGCAGCTTGAACGCCATGCCGGGATGCTTGAGGAACTTGTTGTCGAACATCGGCCAGAGGAGATCCCGGATTCGTTCCGGCGATCCATTGACCAGGTGCGGCTCGTCGACGCGATCGACGAGAACGAAGATGCTGGTGAAACCAAGTGAGCGGAGGACTCCCTGCAGCTTCAGCAGGAGTTCGTAGCGATCATCGCCCCGCGGCCGGCTGGGGACCGGCTGTCCAGCCAGGTCGGACCGCTCGAAGTTCGACAGAACCTTCCGCAATGCCGAGGTCTCGTGATCGAGAACCCGAATCTGCCGCGACACCCGCCAGGCGAGCCAGCTGAGCTTGGCCTGATGCCACAGGAACGGCAGCCAGCCGACGACAATGATCGTCGGCACCCACCAGTTGAGCAGTGTTCTCCATTCGCTGAGCCACAGGACGAGAAGGATCGTGAGGATGGTCACGCCGGCCCCGAGACCGACATCCCACCAGGTCTTCCAGTTGTTGTACCGGAGTTTCCTGCGCAGCGCCTGCCACTTCTGACGGGCCGAGAGTTCGCGGTTGTTGTCGTACAGGGCCGCCAGCAGCATGACGTCCCGCTTTTCCTGGTGCGACAGGCCGTCCAGCTTGTTGACGGCCAGCGCGTGGGACTTGTCGTGGGGATCGCGGCCGTCGTCGCGAATGGCATCGGCCAGCCGCGTCGTGGCCAGCGTAAGAATTGCATCCATGTGGTCCCACAGTCGCCAGTTCTGCAGGGCCCGTTCGGGCCTGCGACGGCGACCGCTGAGACGCTCGCGAAAGCAGTCCAGGAACGGGTTGAAGTCGTCGTACTCGACGATGAACGCCCGATCGTCGACATGCTCGCGGTTGTACTCGCGAAGCTGGGCCATCATCTGCAGTCGCAGGGCCGTTTTGCCGCTCCCCTGCTCACCAAACACGACCGACGTCGACGGTGCGTTGGGGGAACCGTAGATTTTGTCCCACGCGGAATGGTGCGTGCCGGTCAGACAGTGCTGCTGAAAGACCGGATCGGACTGCGCGTCCTCCTGAGCGAACGGGTTCTCGGTGATCCCGTAGTGATCGAGGAACTGATGGACCTTCATGCTTTCCGCCTGTCTTGGCCAGCTTCGCAAACCTGCAGAGAGGATGAGTTAGTGGATTGTCACCCGGGATTCAACCCGGCCGTCGATTTCGGGCCTGCCTGGTGAGGTCCGGATGAGCGCCGGCCGGCACTGGCATCGCCGTTCACTGATGCGTGGGACCGGCCGGCAATCCACAAATCGGGTAGGAGGCGGGGTCGCCCCCGCCGTCCTCCCACACCACCGGACGTACTCATCGTATCCGGCGGTTTCC
>ENA-ORCW01000489-ORCW01000489.1-marine-metagenome-genome-assembly--contig:-NODE-489-length-22520-cov-3.543065_pt1 | contig 22520 bp, 20 predicted proteins | sample MGYA00237784_ERZ508517 | MGnify/ENA primary metagenome ERZ508517 (study PRJEB26187, sample SAMN06268979) | marine metagenome | isolation source: Tt ae E1 feedstock associated aerobic enrichment on... | reverse complement strand
GGCTTGTGATTACCGGATCGCGGATACCAGGGCCAGGCTAGGGCTGCCCGAAGTGAATCTTGGGCTGATTCCGGGCGCCGGAGGCACCCAGAGGTTGCCCCGACTGGCGGGGGTAAACCTGGCGTTGGATATGATCCCCTCCGGCAAGCCGATTGATGCACATCGAGCCGAATCCGAAGGGCTGGTTGACCGCCTGAGCGAGGGCAACCTACTCGAGAATGCCCTGGCCTACACCCGCGAATTGATTGAAGCGGGCGCGCCGGTGCGCAGCTGCGCCGACAGCCGGATTGATATGCACGTATTTCCGGCATCAGGCTTCGATGATTTCCGTGCCGCCATCGCCCGTAAAACCCGCGGTTTCTACGCACCCGAGCGCTGCATTCAGGCCATCGAAGCTGCCTGCAGGCTACCCTTGGCAGAGGGCCTCGCGCGCGAACAATTATTGTTCAGGGAATGCATGGCTACGCCCCAGGCTCGGGCGCAACAGCACCTGTTCTTCGCCGAAAGGGAGGCACTCAAGGTGCCCGGGGTCGACCCTTCGACGCCCGCTCGGGCCATTCGCTCGGTAGCAGTAATTGGCGCCGGCACCATGGGCGGGGGCATCGCCATGAACTTTGCCAATGCCGGGATTCCGGTCAAGCTCCTGGAACTCAAGCAGGAGGCTCTGGATCGCGGTCTGGACACCATCCGGACCAACTATGACATCTCCGCCCGCAAAGGGCGTATGACGGAGGCCGAGGTAGATCAGCGAATGGGCCTGCTCGAAGGCACCCTGAGCTATGGCGACCTCGCCGATGCGGATCTCGCCGACGAATGGGTGGGTACGGCCATAGCCGCGCTGCGTCGAATAGCCGAGCGCCAGCAGGAAGCCCTCGTCGCCGCGCGCCAGCGCCTGCAGCCGCGTGTCGCGCGCCATCGGGAAATCCATCGGCGTGCGCGTCAGGTCACCGATCTCGTCGCCCGGCACGTCGCCGTCTTCCTCGATCAGGCCTTCCTGCGCGAGAATGTCGGAGACGCGCATCACCGGCGTGTCGTCGCCCTCGCGGCGCTCCGCTTCCGCGACCTCCTCGTCGCCCGCCAGTTCCGGATCGAGCAGGCGGTGCGTGTAGTCGAAGGTCGGCCCAAGCATCTGGCCGCCCGGCAGGTCCTTGTAGGTCGCCGAGACGCGGCGCTCGACATGCATCGCGCCGGTGTCGATCGGCACCGAATAGCCGAAGCGCGGCAATGTCGTGCGGTAGGCGCGCAACAGGAAGATCGCCTCGATCAGGTCGCCCCTCGCCTGCTTGATGGCGAGGGCGGCGAGTTCCCTGTCGTAGACCGAGCCTTCCGCCATCACCCGGTCGCACGCCAGCGCCAGTTGTTCGGCGATCTGCGCCAGCGTCAGCGACGGCAGCGAACGGTCGCCGCGCCGCCTGTCGGCCAGGAGCTTGTGCGCGTTGTGAATGGCGGTTTCGCCGCCCTTGACCGCGACATACATGGTCAGGCCTCCGTTTCCGAGATGCGCGTGGTGCGCGGCAGGCAGGCCACCGCATCGGGCGCCGCCAGGATGATGTCGACGCCGCGCGCAGCCGCCGCCCGCGCATAACCCCAGGCAACCGCATCGTGACGCGCCGTGCCGCCGCGCCTTTGCAGCGCCGCGCCCATGACCGGATAGCGCGCCTCGCGCGAAATGTTGAGCGGCGGGCAATAGGCCTTCGCCGCCTCGGGCGTCAGCCATTCATTGTCCACGCCGTTCAGCCGGTTGGCATGGATATGGCGCTTGAACACCTGCACATCGTGCACATTGTGCGCCAGCATCATCACGCCGCGCGGTGAATACATGACGTTGTAGTTCAGATCCTGCGACAGTCCATCCCACAGCTTCACGGCGCAGTCGTAGATGCCGGCGCTTTCGTCATAGAGATAGTTGGAGCGAATGATGGTTGTGTTGCGGCCGGTGTTGCCACCGCCGAGCCAACCTTTCTCCAGCACCGCGACATTGGTGATGCCGTGCTCTTTGGCAAGATAATAGGCCGTGCCCAACCCATGCCCTCCGGCGCCGACGATGATAACATCGTAACTCTTCTTCGGCTGTGGAGAAGACCATTGCTCCGGCCAGCCCTTGTGGCCACGCATGGCCTCGCGGGCGATGGCGAAGACGGAATATTTGCGCATGAACCTCCCCGCAAAACACATATCGCGCCAGTGCCGGGCGCATCGGACAACAGCCTAGCAGTAGCGAAATCCGACGCAATGTCTTGCGCTGATTGCGACGGGTTTTGCCGTTTTGCGTAAAGCCTCGCCGCCGTTTCCTTCGTCCGTTTTCGGGTGGCTGGCCCGGGTCACACCTGAGAGTTTCGCGCCACCCCGGCAATGCGGGTGAAGCGAAACGAAAGGAAACGAGATGACATCACTGAAAAACAAGGTCGCCATCGTGACCGGCGCCAGTGCCGGTATCGGACGGGCGACGGCCAGACTATTCTCCCAACACGGGGCCAAAATTGTCGCCACCGCCCGACGGCAGGCCGAACTGGACACGCTGATCGGCGAAATCGAGGCGGACGGAGGCGAGGCCATTGCTCTGGCCGGAGATGTCCGCAACGATGCCCACAACCTGGAACTCGTGGCGCTCGCCGAAAATCGATATGGCGGCCTCGACGTTGCCTTCAACAATGCCGGCACGGTTGGCCCAATGGTGCCGATCGATGCGCTCGAGAAAGAGGATTGGGACGAAGTGATCGAAACCAATCTGACCTCTGCCTTTTCGGCGGCCCGATACCAGGTGCCCGCGTTAAGGCGCCGCGGCGGCGGTTCCTTGATCTTCACATCGAGTTTCGTTGGACACGAAACCGCAGGCATGCCCGGCATGTCGGCCTATGCGGCAGGCAAGGCCGGGCTCGTCGGACTGGTAAAATCCCTGGCATCGGAACTCGGACAAGAGGCCATACGCGTCAATGCCCTTCTTCCAGGCGCCACCGACACCTCGATGGCCACATTCGAGAACGACGAACAGCGCGCATTCGTGGAGGGTATGCATGCCCTGAAACGCATTGCACGGCCCGAAGAAATTGCGCAAACCGTTCTGTTCCTCGCGTCGGACGCATCGAGCTTTACAACCGGAACCGCGATGCTGGCCGATGGTGGCGTTTCCATCAGCAAGGTCTGATGGACCCTATGGATGCTGGCGGAATCGCTGCGCCAGCATCCAACCATGGATCATGAAGAGAAGCGCGATATAGAACTCACGAACCTCCGACAGTTCATAACCGTCAACCATTTCGCTGCCTCCGAAAAGGAAAATCAGTTTCGTAACAGCATAAACAAGCGCAAGCGCGATGGCCGCGCGACGCAGCTCGGGCGATTGCAGCCGACGGACGATATCGATGCCGATCATCAGACCCAGGAAATACCAGACCTGATAGGGCACGATGTTCCAAGCTTCATACATCAGGGATGCGATGGGAAGCGCCAACAATGCGAAGACACGCGGTGGCAAATAGGGTTCCACCTGAGCGAAGAAACCGCTGGCTCCGCGCGGCCAGCACCATGGCAGTACCACAAAACAGAAGATGGCACTCGTATAGTAAACGGCTTCGAACTGGTAGGTGTAGAAATTGTGGATGTTGGTTTCGTTCTGAACATTCCTGCTGAAAAGTTCCGGCGTTGACCAACCGAGCCAGTGCTGTCCCCAGGACATCTCCTCCATCAGAATGAAAAACACGGCAGCCGCCATGCCACCTAGCACATAAGGCGGCGGAAACAGCCCCAGGAGTCGCGGTCCAGTTACAGTGCGTCCCCACCACGCGGCCATCGTCAATCCGACCATCGCCGCGATCAGCAGCGCTTCCGTCGCCATGCCAAGCGGCTGCATCTCACGCACATAATCGTTCAGCGAGGTCGGTATGAAGTGCACTGCGGCCGCGACGGCCAGGAGAAAAACCACAGCCGCACCGATGGCCCCCATTGCCTGATTGTGGTCCGAGATATCCGCCCCCGGTCTGCGGGACACCGGCTTCAAAGCGCCGAAAAGCAGCAACGCAGCCACGAAGGACAAAACGATACGCGCACGGCCGAACGGCGTGAAATCCGGGTCTTCCTTACGAAGCAATCCATAACCGTGAACAAGTTCACCATAGACGGCCGAGGCCGCGACAAGCCCGAAAGCGCCCGCACCAAGGCAAATACGCGGGAAATACGCGCTCCATTGTCCCCGTGCCTGTCCCAAGACTCCCAATCCCATCACCCCCTCCATCACGGCAAAGGCCTCTGTCTAGGGAGCATCTCTTTTTTACGCGTTAACGGCGCGGCCGATCGTCGAGCGGAATGAAGGAAATCCGAAAAAAGCGCTCGACAGACAACGTCGCTTCTGCTATGAGCCAGCGCTATTCGTGGCTTAATTCCGCCACGGAACCCTTTGCCCATGGGCAAAGGAAAATCGAATTCAGCGTTTAACATACCGAAGACCAACGTTCTGACAGGAAGCACACGTGCAGGTACTCGTCCGCGACAACAATGTTGATCAAGCGCTTCGCGCGCTTAAGAAAAAAATGCAGCGCGAAGGCATCTTCCGCGAGATGAAGATGCGTGGGCATTATGAGAAGCCGTCGGAGAAACGCGCACGCGAAAAGGCAGAAGCCGTTCGCCGCGCCCGCAAGCTGGCCCGCAAGCGCGCCCAGCGCGAAGGTCTGGTCGGCGGCCGCGCCGGCGCGCGCTGACAGCGCCCATCTTTCGACGATTTCTGTCTGTAACGAACGCGGTACGATCTTTAGGTCGTGCCGCGTTTTTGTATATCCGGTGACTTTACGCATGGGGACGGCAATGGCTTGGTTTGGCTCTCGCGTTATGGCATTAGAAGCTATGACTTTTTTCCTGACGTCCTCGCCCCGCTTCCCACGCAACGCCCTTGCCGGCCTCGCGCTCGCCGCGCTTCTTCCGCTGGCAGCCTGTCAGTCCGGCACAAACCCCGCAACGGATTTGAGCCGGGTCGACACCGCGCAGGGGTCGGCCGAGAACATCGGCTCGCTCAGCTCTGTCATTGAACGTACGCCCGATGAACCGGAAGCCTACAACATGCGTGGCGCGGCCTATGGCCGTGCGGGGCGCTATCAGGATGCCCTGAAAGACTTCGACAAGGCAATCTCGCTGAACCCGCGCTCACCCAATGCCTATGCCAACAGGGCCCTGATCCATCGTTATATGGGCAACGATCAGCAGGCGTTGGCCGATTACAATCAGGCTATTTCGCTCGATGCCAATTACGATACCGCCTATATTGGGCGCGCGGAGATCTATCGCCTGTCGGGCCGTTCCACGGATGCCCTGGCCGACCTGGAGCGCGCCATCCAGCTCGACACAACGGATCCGCGCGCTTATTACCGTCGCGGTCTTCTCTACCAGGGAACCGGTCAGCACCAGTTCGCCATAGAGGATTTTGCCAAGGCGATCTCGCTCTCCCCGGACGCGCCCTATGGCTATAACGGACGCGGTCTTTCCTATCTCGCGCAAGGCGATGACGAGAACGCATTCTCCGACTTCAACACCGCCATACGGTTGGACGACGACCTGGCCGAAAGCTGGGCCAACCAAGCACTGGTCTACGAGAAGCGGGGCGACAAAGCCAAGGCGTCCAAGTCCTATTCGCGCGCGCTTCAGCTCGATCCCGAATACATGCCAGCTCGCGACGGACTGGCTCGCACACGCATTTGATCGCCTCACTTTTAGAAAGATCCCGTTCAGGCTTCGACCTGTCGGACCGCTTGGCGTTCACGAAAGATCACGAGAATTAATCTGGAACCTTCCTCTCGGTGACGGGTTTTGAGCCCGGACCAAGAAAGGAGTTCCAGCGATGAAAAAAGCAATCATTCTCGCTTCCGTCCTGACGGCTGCAGCCGCCACACCGGCACTGTCCCAAGAACGTGTCGAAGTCGGCGTGTTGGACTGCGTCATCGAAGGCGGAGGCGGCGTTGTGATCGCCTCTTCCCAGGAGCTGGCATGCACCTTCGAGCCCTCCGACGGAAACCGCCCACCTGAAACCTATGTGGGTGTGGTGAACAAGTTCGGTCTCGACGTCGGGGTCAAGGACGCCACGCAGATGCAATGGCTGGTACTGGCGCCGACTGCAGACGCTTATGCACCGGGCGCCCTCGAAGGCGATTATGCCGGTGTCAGCGCGGAGGTCGCAGCCGGCTTCGGCGCGGGTGCCAATGTCCTCGTCACCCAGGACAGCGAAAGTCTGATGCTTCAGCCGGTGAGCCTGGAAAGCAAGACAGGCATCAACATCGCCCTCGGCGTAAGCGAATTCCAGCTACGTTCGACGGCTGCTGCCGAGTGAGCCTTCCCTGCCCCCACCCGGCAACAAAAAGCCCGGCTCAAGCCGGGCTTTTTTCGTTTATTCGTCCATCGCCTTGACAATGTCTTCCGTCATTTTCTTTGCGTCGCCCAGAAGCATCATCGTGCCATCCTTGTAGAACAGCGTGTTGTCGATGCCGGCATAGCCGGAGCCGAGCGAACGCTTGACGAAAAGACAAGTGCGCGCCTTGTCCACGTCGAGAATCGGCATGCCGTAAATCGGCGAGGATTTGTCGTCGCGCGCGGCCGGGTTGGTCACGTCGTTGGCGCCAATCACATAGGCAACGTCTGCCTGGGCGAACTCGGAGTTGATGTCTTCGAGCTCGAACACCTCGTCATAAGGCACCTGGGCTTCCGCCAGCAACACGTTCATGTGACCGGGCATGCGGCCTGCAACCGGGTGAATTGCGTACTTCACCTCGACGCCGGCTTCCTTCAGCTTGTCGGCCATTTCACGCAGCGCATGCTGCGCCTGGGCGACGGCCATACCATAGCCCGGCACGATGATGACCTTCTGCGCGTTGGCCATCAGGTAAGCGGCGTCGTCGGCCGAGCCCTGCTTGACCGTGCGGTCCATATCATCGTCGGCTGCGGCCGCCGTCTCGCCGCCGAATCCGCCGAGAATGACCGAGATGAACGAGCGGTTCATGCCCTTGCACATGATGTAGGACAGAATCGCACCCGAGGAGCCGACCAGCGCGCCGGTGATGATGAGCGCGAGGTTGCCCAGCGTGAAACCGATGCCGGCTGCTGCCCAGCCCGAATAGGAGTTGAGCATCGACACGACGACCGGCATGTCTGCACCGCCGATCGGAATGATGATGAGAACACCCAGCACCAGCGAGGCAATGACGATCAGCCAGAAAATCGACGTGCTCTGCGTGGTGACCAGAAGCACGATCAGCACGACCAGCGCAATGGCCAGGCCCGCATTCACCACATGGCGCATGGGCAGGAGGATCGGCTTGCCGGACATGCGGCCATCGAGCTTCAGGAAGGCGATGACGGAGCCGGTGAAGGTAATCGCGCCGATAGCAACGCCGAGCGACATCTCGACCAGCGCCTGCGCGTGGATCGCACCCAGCGTGCCGATGCCGAAACTTTCGGGCGCGTAGAGCGCTGCGGCGGCCACCATCACGGCGGCCAGACCGACCAGCGAGTGGAAGGCGGCCACGAGCTGTGGCATCGCGGTCATGGCGATGCGCTTGGCGATTACGGCACCGATGCCACCGCCAATGGCGAGGCCGAGCACGATCAGCACGAACCCGCCAAAGGAGGGCGTTGCGTAGAGCAGCGTGGTGCCGATGGCGATGGCCATGCCGACCATGCCGTAGACATTGCCCTGACGGCTGGTGGTGGGATGCGACAGGCCTCTCAGCGCGAGGATGAAGAGAATGCCGGAAACGAGGTAGAGGAAGGATGCAAGATTGGCGCTCACGTCACTTGTCCTTCTTCTTGTACATGGCCAGCATGCGGCTGGTCACGAGGAAGCCACCAAAAATGTTCACCGACGCCAGGATGAGCGCGATGAAGCCGAAGCCCGTGGCGAGCCCCGAAGCGGAGATGCCCACAGCGAGCAGCGCACCGACCACGATCACCGAGGAGATCGCGTTGGTGACGGACATCAGCGGCGTGTGCAGCGCCGGCGTCACCGACCAGACGACGTAGTAACCGACGAAAATCGCCAGCACGAAGATCGCGAAGCGGAAGACGAATGGGTCGATCGCTCCGCCGGATGCGCCATGCGCAAGCGCGCCGGCGGCATCGGCGACTTCAGCCGCCTGCATGCCTTCAATGGCGGCGCGAACGCTTGCCGCTGCGCTGTCGAGCTGGTCGAGCGCCTTTTCGAGTGCGGTTGGTTCCATCAGGTTTCTCCCCCCGATTTGATTGCGGAAGGCTTTTTGGCGGCGCTCGATGCGCCGGCCGACCTGGCCGCAGTTTTCTTCGTCGCCGTGCCCCCTGCAGCCTTGGCTGCGGGCTTGCGTGCCGGGGTCTTTCCGGTTGCGGCCTTGCGAGCCGATGCCTTGCGGACCGGCGCTTTCTTCGCGGCAGCGGGCTTTGCGGTGTCGACGAAATTGGGATGAACAACCTTGCCGTCATGGGTCAGCATGGTGGCTTTCACCAGCTCGTCTTCCATGTCGACGGCGAGCTGCTTCTTCTCCTTGTCAACCATGGTCTCGAGGAAGGTGTATAGGTTCTTCGCGTAGAGCAACGAGGCGGAAGCGGCCACGCGTCCCGGCACATTCAGATGACCGACGATCTTCACGCCATTGGCCGTGGTCACGATCTCACCTGCTTTCGCGCCTTCCACATTGCCACCACGCTCGACCGCCAGATCGACGATGATGGAGCCCGGCTTCATGGACTTGACCATGTCGGCACTGACAAGGCGCGGAGCCGGACGGCCCGGAATGAGCGCCGTGGTGATGACGATGTCCTGCTTGGCGATGTGATCGGCAACGAGTTCGGCCTGCGCCTTCTTCTCTTCGTCGGTCAGCTCGCGGGCATAGCCGCCTTCACCCGATGCGTCTTTCAACGCCTCGGTCATAATGAACTTCGCGCCCAGCGACTGCACCTGCTCGCCCGCAGCCGCGCGAACGTCGGTCGCGGTGACGACCGCGCCCAGACGGCGCGCCGTGGCGATGGCCTGAAGGCCTGCAACGCCTGCGCCCATGACGAAAACCTTGGCGGCCGGCACGGTGCCTGCCGCCGTCATCATCATCGGCAGCGCGCGATCATACTCGGCGGCCGCGTCGATCACGGCGCGATAGCCGGCCAGATTGGCCTGCGAGGACAGAACGTCCATCGACTGCGCCCGCGTTATGCGCGGCATGAATTCCATGGCGAAGGCCGTGACGCCCGCCGATGCCATGGCCGCCACGTCGGCTTCGTTGCCGTAGGGATCCATACTGGCGAGAACCAGCGCGCCCTTCTTGTAGGTCTTGACCTCGGCCGGCGTCGGGCGGCGCAATTTCAGGACGATATCGGCCTTCCCGGCATCGGATGCCTTGCCGATCTTCGCACCCGCTTTTTCAAATTCGTCATCGATAATACGCGATCGCCCGCCTGCGTTTTTCTCGACGACAACGTCGAAACCCAGGCCGGCAAGCCGTTTGACCGTTTCGGGAGAGACCGCGACTCGACTTTCCGTAACGTCAATTTCTTTAGGCACAAATATGCTTTGTCCCACCGTCATATCCTTTCGGTTGGACCGTCCTCCCGGTCACGGGGCTGCGCCGGCAACCCCGTCCCCCATGACAACCGGCTCTGCCTAGCGCAGCAGCCAGGCGCCGATCACCGAGATCAGAATGAAGAGAACGGTGCTGGAGAAAAAACCAGCGGAAGTGAAGAAACCAAACGCCATTGCCACCAGAACGGCGACAACCACCAAGCTTGAATATTTGATGACGGCCAGGAAGAGATCGTAGGTTTTCTCGTGCTCGGTGTAATCCATTTCTGCACCCGTTTCGGCCGGAGTGGCCGGCGTGTTCTCTGCCATCACAAAACCCCGTGGGAATAGAATTGGTCTTGGGAGATAGCGAAAAGATGGCTCAAGGGCAATGGGAGGATTGCCGCATGAACAATCGGATGCGGTTTCAATCGGTTTGGAAGAACCGTTTGCCAGAAATTGGTACGGTTTCAGAAAATACGTTGCCTTATCCGGGAGAACGCCCGTGCGATTTCCGATAAACGACAAAGACGCAGAGCAATGGATCAGGAAAGCCAGCGCTTGCGGCGCTTGTAATGCTTCACATTGCGGAAGGAGCGCCGCCCTTCCCCGCCGACGCCAAGATAGAATTCCTTCACGTCTTCATTCTCACGCAAGGCTTTCGCTTCGCCATCGAGCACCACGCGACCCGATTCCAGAATGTAACCGTACTTGGCGTAGCGCAGTGCCACATTGGTGTTCTGTTCCGCAAGCAGGAAGGAGACGTCCTGCTCTTCGTTGAGCTGCTTGACGATCTCGAAAATCTCCTCGACCAGTTGCGGCGCAAGCCCCATGGACGGCTCATCGAGCAGGATCATCTTGGGCCGCGACATCAAAGCCCGGCCGATCGCCGTCATCTGCTGTTCGCCACCGGACGTGTAGCCGGCCTGCGAGCTGCGGCGTTCTTTCAGGCGCGGGAAATAAGTGTAGACCAGATCGAGATCCTCGCGGATCGCTGCCTGCCCGTCGCGCCGGGTGAAGGCGCCGGTCAGGAGATTGTCCTCGACCGAGAGATGGCCGAAACAGTGCCGTCCCTCCATGACCTGAATGCAGCCGCGCCGCACGAGATCATTCGGCGAAAGGTTCTGCACTTCGCCACCACCGAACAAGATCGAGCCCTTGGTCACCTCGCCACGCTCGGCGTGAAGCAGATTGGAGATCGCCTTCAAAGTCGTGGTCTTGCCGGCGCCGTTAGCGCCCAAAATGGCCGTGATGCCGCCGCGCGGCACTGAAAGCGACACGCCTTTCAAAACCAGAATGACGTGATCGTAGATAACCTCGATATTGTTGACCTCGAGGATCTGCTCCACGGTATCCGCCGAAGGTGCCGGTGCTGTCGTCGTCATGCTTCACTGTCCCGATTTCGATGAAGCGCCGCACCCCGAACCAGAGGGAGCGGCGCTCTTCAGTGCCTACATCTCGCACTCTTCATTGATCGGCCAGGGCGCATTGGCCTCTGAATACTCCTTGGCCTTTTCGGTTTCGAGAGGCTCGATCTCCGCCCGATCGGGCGTCAACAGTTCCGATGCCTTGACGAACTTGGCACCGTCCCACTCGAGCATCCAGCCACCGCCATGGCCAGTATGATCGGAACAGGAGGTGCTAAACGGCACAAGCATGCCTTCCGCGCCAAGCTCTTTCAGGCGGGCTTCATCCAGCTTGATGTTCTCCAGCCCCCAGCGCAGTTGCTCAGGGCTCGGCGAACGCACATCGAACTCGTCCTGCGCGGCCTTGATGCCTTCGACGAGGATCACGGAGATCATCAGACCGCGCTGGTAGAACACGGAATCAAACTCGCCTTCGGACTGGTTGATCTGCGACTTGCCGGCATCGACCACGTATTGCTTGATATCGGCCATGAGCGGGGATTCGGAATTGGGCACGCTCCAGGAAATGGAGCGATAACCCTTGCCCTGCTCGCCCACCAGCTTCAGGTCGCCATCATGGCCCGACCACCAGACACCGACGAACTGGTCCATCGGGTATTTGGTTTTCACGGCTTCGGTGATGGCGCCGGCGTTCATCGCACCCCAGCCCCACATGACGACGAAATCGGGCCGCTCGCGGCGGATTTGCAGCCACTGCGCCGACTGGTTCTGCATCTCCGTCAGACCGACCGGGATCGGAACGAGTTCGAAACCGTGTTTCTCGGCCAGCACCTCAAGTAGGGGAAGCGGCTCCTTGCCGAACGGATGATCGAGATGCAGGAAGGCGATCTTCTTGTCTTTCAGACTGTCGAGATTGCCATCCGAAATGTTCTTCAGGATCATCGACGCGCCGTCCCAATAGGAAGACGGCGGGTTGTAGGCCCACTGGAACACCTTGCCGTCGGCCATGGGCGAGAAGCCGTAGCCCGGCGCCAGGATCGGTATTTTGTCGACATTCGATTTCGGCAGCACCTGTAGCGTGATGCCGGTGGACCAGGGCTGCGTGACCACGGCCCGCGCCTTGGTCTTCTCGTAGCACTCCACGCCCTTCTCGGTGTTGTAGCCGGTCTCGCACTCGTCATATTCGAGTTTGACCCCGTTCAACCCGCCATCCCGCTCGTTGAGCAGGGTGATGTAGTCGCGCTGACCGTTCATCAGTGGCGTGCCGGTGGCCGCGAAGGGACCGGTCCGGTAGGCCAGGTTCGGAATGTAGACGCTTTCGTCCTGCGCGATGGCAGGCCCGGTGAGGCCAACGCCCATCATGAGCGCCGACGACAGGATCGCAGTTTTGAGCATTCTCTTCATACTGTCTCCTCCACTTGTTCCGTTCTCCGAAAGGAAGGGGCGAACACTCCCCGTCTCACGCACCTTGCCCGCCTAGTGCGGGAAAGGCCACAGAATGAACTTTTCGCGGATCATCGCCCAGAACCGCGCCAGACCGTGCGGCTCGATGATGAGGAAAGCGATGATGAGCGCCCCGATAATCATGATGTTCAGATGCTCGACCATGGCGGAATCGACCGGGATGCCGAAAGCCTGCGGCACGCTGCCGATGATGACCGGCAGCGCAACGATGAGGATCGCGCCCAGAAAGTTTCCGAGGATCGAGCCAAGACCACCGATGATGGCGATGAACAGGACGCGGAACGAGAGCGGAATGTCGAACAGGTTCGCTTCCGCCGCACCGCGCCACATGAACACGAACAGCGCACCGGCAATGCCCACCACATAGGACGACACGAAGAAGGCCATGAGCTTGGTGTGCATCAGGTTGATGCCCACAAGCTCGGCGGCGATGTCCATGTCGCGCACGGCCTTCCACATGCGCCCGATGCGGCCGCGTGTGATGTTGATGGCAAAGACGGTGATGACGCAGACGACGCAAAGCACAAAGTAATACTGGGTCATGGCGGTCGCGCGTGGCCCCGCCACGGTGATGCCGAACATATCGATGTTGGGCACCTGGATCGCGCCGGAGGCGTTGTAATTGTAGAGCCACGCCCATTTCTGGAACAGCCAGACAAGAAAGAACTGCGCCGCCAGCGTGGCAATGGCGAGATAGAACCCCTTGATGCGCAGCGACGGCAGGCCGAACAACACGCCGATGGCGGCGGAGAAAAAGCCGGACATCGCAATGGCCACCACAATGTTCATCTCCGGAAAGATGGACACGAGCTTGTAGCAGGCATAGGCCCCCACGCCCATGAAAGCGCCGGTGCCGAGCGACAATTGCCCCGCATAGCCGGTGAGGATGTTGAGACCGAGTGCTGCCAGCGAATAGATGAGCACCGGGATCAAAAGCGCGCGAAACGTGAACTCGCTCGCCGTGACCGGGAACACGATGAAGGCGAAGACCAGTATGACGCCAAGCAGGATGGCATCCTGCCGCACCGGAAACAGCGCGTGATCGGCTTCATAGCTGCTCTTGAACTGGCCTGCTGTGCGATAAAACATGGATTACACCCGCTCGATGATTTTTTCGCCGAACAGCCCCTGCGGGCGGAAGAGAAGCACCAGAAGGGCCAGCATATAGGCAAACCAGGCTTCGGTGTTGCCGCCGAGCAGCGGCTGGCCCCAATAGATCTCGAAGAGCTTTTCCAGAATGCCGATGGCCAGCCCGCCGATGATCGCGCCCATGACGCTTTCCAGACCGCCGAGCATAAGCACCGGCAGCGCCTTGAAGGCGATCACCTCCAGCGCGAAGGACACGCCGGCCCGCGCACCCCAGACAATGCCCGTGGCAAGCGCGATGACACCGGCGATAAACCAGACGATGACCCAGATGGTGGACAGCGAAATGCCGACCGAAAGGGCAGCCTGATGGTCGTCGCCAAGCGCGCGGATGGCACGGCCGATCTTGGACTTGTTGAGAAAAACGAGAAGTGCTGCCACCAGCACCATGGCGCCGATCACCGCCGTCAGGTCTTTTTCCTCGATGGAGACGAAACCGCCAAAAGGTTCGAACACGATGCTGCCGGTGGGGATGAACAGCTGCTCGGTGATCATGACCTTGTTTTCGCCACCAAAAATCAGTTCGCCGAAGCCGATCAGGAACAGGGTGATGCCGATGGTGGCCATAAACAGGATGATGTCGGGCTGATTGACCAGCGGCCGCAGCACCACGCGCTCGATGGTCATGGCAAGAACCAGCATCACGGCCAGCGTGAGCGGTAGCGCAAGCAGGGCCGGCACGCCCTTTTCATAGAGGCCCACCAGCGTAAGCGCGGCGAACACCACCATAATGCCCTGCGCGAAGTTGAAGATGCGCGAGGATTTGTAGATCAGCACGAAGCCGAGCGCGATCAGCGCGTAGAGCACCCCGCCGACAAGCCCTTCCCAAAGCACCTGGAGCAGGAAATCAGGGGCGGCGGCCATATCGGCGAAGGGCTGCACCAGAACATCGTTCAAGAATTCCATGTGTTCCTCCCCTCGCCGCTCAATGCGGCACGCCCAGATAGGCGTCGATCACGTTCTGATTGTTCTTCACCTCGTCGGGCGAGCCGTCGGCGATCTTCTTGCCGTAATCGAGCACCACCACGCGGTCGGACAGGTCCATGACCACGCCCATATCGTGCTCGATCAGCGCAATCGTGGTGCCGCGCTGCTGGTTCACATCGATAATGAAGCGGCTCATGTCTTCCTTTTCTTCAAGGTTCATGCCCGCCATGGGCTCGTCGAGAAGAAGAAGCGTCGGCTCCATGGCAAGCGCGCGGCCAAGTTCGACGCGCTTTTGCAGGCCATAGGGCAGCTTGCCCACCGGGGTGCGGCGAATGTGCTGGATTTCCAGAAAGTCGATGATCTCCTCGACCTTCTCGCGGTGCTCGATTTCTTCGCGCAGCGCCGGGCCGTGCCAGAGCATCTGCCAACCGATGTTGCGCTTCATCCTGACCGAGCGACCGGCCATGATGTTGTCGAGCGTCGACATGCCCTTGAAGAGCGCGACATTCTGGAAGGTGCGGGCGATGCCCTGTCCCACTGCCTGATGCGGCTTCATGGAGCGGCGCTCGCGCCCGCGAAAGACGATGGTGCCTTCCTGCGGCGTGTAAAACCCGTTGATGACATTGAGCATCGAGGTCTTGCCGGCACCGTTGGGGCCGATGATGGCGCGGATTTCGCCCTTCAGCACATCGAGCGAAATGTCGGTGATCGCCTTCACGCCGCCAAAGGAAAGCGAGACGTTTTTTACGTCGAGAAGCACCCCGCCCCTGGCGATGCCATCGTCCGGCGCGGTGAGCTCACTGGGATCGGGACGCGGGTTCATTCGGCAGCCTCCCGGACGTTTTCGGCCGGAACCGCGTGGATCTCCGCATCGACGATCTGAACCGTGGCGCGGATGATGCCCTTGCGGCCGTCCTCATAGGTGACTTGCGTTTCCACGAACTTCTCCGACGAGCCATCGTAAAGCGCCTCGATCAGTTCGCCATAGCGCTCGGCGATGAACTTGCGGCGCACTTTCTGGGTGCGGGTCAGTTCGCCATCGTCGGCGTCCAGTTCCTTGTGCAGAACGAGGAAGCGCCTGATCTGGGAGGCCGCCATCAGCGGCTCGCGGGCGAGCCTGCGATTGGCCTCGTTCACATGGGCTGCGATGGTCTCGTAGACGCGCGGATGCCCGGCCAGTTCCTGATAGGACGCATAGGCGATGTTGTTGCGCTCAGCCCAGTTGCCGACCGCCTGCAAATCGATGTTGATGAAGGCCGCGCAGAACTCGCGCCCATGGCCGAACGCCACCGCCTCCTGAATGTCGGGGAAGAATTTCAGCGTGTTCTCGATGTATTTCGGCGCAAACAGCGCGCCATCGGAGAGCTTGCCGACATCCTTGGCACGGTCGATGATCTTGAGCTGGCCGTCCGTGTCGAAGAACCCGGCATCACCCGTATGCACCCAGCCATCCTCGGTCTTGGTTTCGCGGGTGGCCTCGTCGTTTTTATAGTAGCCGACGAAAACGCCAGGCGAACGGTACATAACCTCGCCGCTCTCGGCGATGCGGATTTCCACCTCCGGCGATGGCAGGCCCACCGTGTCGGGACGGATTTTCCCATCCTCCTGCGCGGTGATGTAGACCGTGGCTTCCGTCTGGCCGTAGAGCTGTTTCAGGTTCAGCCCCAGCGAGCGGTAGAAGGAGAAAAGCTCCGGCCCGATGGCCTCGCCCGCCGTATAGCCGACCCGCATGTTCGAAAAGCCCATGCGGTTTTTCAGCGGGCCATAGACCATAAACTCTCCGAGCCCGTATTGCAGCCGGTCGAGAAGCCCCACCTGCTCGCCGTTCAGAATGCGCTCGCCCACCTTTGCGGCATGGGCGAGGAAATAGTCGAACATCGCCTTCTTGAGCTTTCCGGCATCCTCCATGCGTACCATGATCGAGGTCAGCATGGCCTCGAAGACGCGCGGCGGCGCGAAAAAATAGGTCGGCGCGATCTCGCGGCGGTCCTCGTTCACCGTTTCGGGGCTTTCGGGACACGCGACGCAGAAGCCCGCCGTGTAGGACTGAGCGTAGGAGAACAGGTGATCGCCCACCCATGCCAGGGGCAGATAGGCTATGATCGTCTCGTTTTCGGTCAGATTGTCGAAGGCGTTGCCGTTGATGGCGGAGCGCACGAAATTGTCGTTCGACAGCATCACGCCCTTGGGGCGGCCCGTGGTGCCGGATGTGTAGAGCATGACCGAAAGGTCGGCGCCGCGCCCCTTTTCGATCTCGGCCAGCCAGTTGGCATTGGCTTCCGGTTCCTCGGCGAAACGGCGCAGGCCCGTATCGCGCACGCCGTCATAGGCATGAAGATGGGTGTGGTCGTAATCCCTCAGACCGCGCTCCTCGTCATAGACGATCTCGGTCAGGAGCGGCACCTCTTCCGAGATGGAGAGCACCTTGTCGACCTGCTCCTGATCCTCCACCACGGCGAAGGTGACCTCGGCATGGTTGAGCACATACGCCATCTCTTCGGCGACGGAATCCGCATAGACCGGCACCGGAACGGCGCCCAGAGACTGGGCGGCGGCAAAGGTCCAGTAGAGCCTTGGTCGGTTGGAACCGATAACGGCGATCTTGTCGCCGCGCTTCAGGCCAATCGACTGGAGGCCCAGCGCAAAAGCCCGCACTTCTTCGAGCTGCTCCGCCCAGGTCCAGCTCTGCCAGATGCCGTAATCCTTGAAACGCATGGCTGGGCGATCGCCAAACCGGTCGGCGTTCAAGAGCAGATATTTGGCGAACGTATCCTTCGACGCGTCGGTGTGCGCCAAGTCGCTACCTCCCACTGTCAGCGGTAGACCCGCCGTTGTTCCGGTTCCTCCCCGAACCGGACCTGTTGATTGAATCGAGGGTTCCACGAAACCCGCGACCATTCAACACGCCCCTTGACAGACACAGGGCCAAGTTGTCTTTATACTAACGGATTTATGTGCGCGGATGCGAGTATTCGGAAAGCATCAAGCGCGTGTTCCGACTAAAGTCTAAGCGACAGTCGAGATCGAAAAACCGCCGGGCGATCATGAATCGTAGCGGCTCAACGCGCTTGCATCGACGACAGTGATACGTCCGTGCTCCGCTTTCAAAAGCCCTTCGTCTTCCAGCGCGCGCAAGGCGCGGTTGACCACCTGACGCGAAACGCCGGCAAGAAGGCCGAGTTCTTCCTGACTGATCTCGATCGTGGTTCCCGCACGCGGATAGAGCGTGCGATTGAAGAACCAGGACAAATTGCGCGCGACACGCGCGGTGGGGCCGAGGATGCGATCATATTCTATGGTGGCGATGAACTGCCCCATCCGTTCGTTGAGCTGACGAACGAGAAAACGGTTGAATCCGGTGCTGTTCTCGAAGAGCCACAGAAAGCTGCTGCGCGACAGCATTGCCAGGCGGGTGTCGCGAATCGCCACCACATCGTACTGGCGCCGCTCACCCTTGAGCACCGATCCCTCGCCGAACCAGCCGCCATCCGTTACGCCGGCAAACGTCATCGCCTTGCCCGCCGCCGAGATGGCGCTGATCTTGATGAGGCCATCGGTAACGCCGGTCCAGTGATCGAGCCGATCACCACGGTGACAGATATAACTTCCCTTCGAGAACGACCGCTCACTCAAGCCGCGCCGTGCCCGCTCAAGCTCGTCATCCGTGAGCTCGGCAGCCCAAATGGCGTCCAAGGCGATGTCCCGTTTCGTACTCATGTCTTTTCGATAGCCCGACTGCCGGCCAGCGACAAGCTGCGATCCCGCGAAGACCGGTGTCAGGCGGCGTGGCGCAAATACTTGGCCGTCGGCAGTACGGTCAAGGGCGCTGTATGCCCCGCGTCCGTGCGCTCGAACAACAGTTTCTGCTCCGATCTCGTCGACAGGAAGAACGGAAACCGCTCAACGATGGGACCGAATTCCTTGGAACAAACTCCACCAAACAGCATCAACGGGATGCTGATCGGCGGATAGGAACGTTCGGGACTCATCTGGCGCGCTCCGAAAATCCGGCGGTAGAAAGCGGTGTGCTCCTCGCGGATCAGGCATGCGCAATAAGTCGAGCGAAAATACTCATAGGCGGCGATGACCAGACGCAGCGAAACATAGGGCAGCGCCCGGTATTCACGCGCAATGTCGGGATCCGCGGCCAACATGCTCGGATTGATGCAGGTATCACCCTGCTCGATGAGCGGCGACATGATATCGCCGAAACCTTTCGTCACCGGGCCGAGCGGGTTCTCTTTGTCAATCTGATGAAGGCGCACGGTACTGACAAGGCGCTTATCTATATAGACAGCGAAGTTGTAACTGTTGGGCAGGTCATCGAGATCGTCCTTGACGATCTGTCGACCGGTCTTCGGCACAAAGCCGTGTGCCCGATATGATCGGTAACGCAGATGAAAAATCTCTTCGCGATCTTCGCCGCTTTCGCACCGGCGATATTCGGTGCGCTCCAGAAGCGCCATCACGCCATCGATGAAGCTCGAGGATTTTTTCGCCGGTTCGCGAACAAAACGTTCTGCTCCCGGGTTCAGGCCGACCAGGCCGGTACTCGTGACCATTGCCGCATGCCCCACGTCGACTTCTACCACCTCTCTTACGTTACAAGCGTAATCACCTAACCGGCGATGTAAAGCTGAAAGCCGTATGAAATTAATTTAGGCTTTGTTAACCTTAACAGAAAGTTTCGGAATAATGGGATTGCATGTAAAGAATGCGGGAAAAGTCAAATAGATGCGCGGGTTTTTGTGGTTGCGTGTTCAGGCGTGAAAGGCCGTTTCATTTCAGCCATGGTCTCTATGCCGGATGCCGTTAAAGCCGGACCGAACAGAAAACCTTGAAGTAAATCGGGCTTCACCGAGCTTTCGAGAAGTTTCAACTGATCGAATCGCTCCACACCTTCCACGGTGACCGAAAGCCCCAACTTGCGTGAGAGATCCACGACCCCCTGCAGGAGATGAAGCGACCGCTCTCCTTCTTTCAAGTTGGCGACGAAGCTCCCGTCGATCTTTATCTTGTCGAGGGGCAGTGTGTGGAGATAGCTGAGTGAGGAATACCCGGTTCCGAAGTCGTCGAGTGCGACGCGAACACCGAGCTTCTTCAGCGTATTGATGTATCGCACGGTCGCCTCTGTGTCGTTCAGGAGCGCCGTTTCCGTAACCTCAATCTCAAGCCTGTCGGGCACAAGCCCCGCCCCTTCCAGAGCACGCTCCACCTTGCCAATAACCTCGCTGGACCGGAAATCTTTCGCCGAAAGATTGACCGAAACGCCCACATGCTCCGGCCATTTCGCACATTCCTTGCACGCGGCTTCGAGAACGATGGAGCTGATTTCGGAAATCAGGCCCATCTCTTCCGCCAATGGGATGAAGACCGCCGGCGAAACGAGACCGAGCTCCGGGTGATCCCAGCGGCACAAAGCTTCGCAACTTGCCACCCGCATGGTGGATGCATCGACAATCGGCTGATAGACGACACGGAGATTGCGCGCTTCGATGGCGCTGCGCAAATCCGCTTTCATCACCTGCCGGTTGCGGAACGCGACATCCATTTCCGTTTCGAACAAACTCCAGGCATTCTTGCCCAGTTCCTTGGCCTTATAGAGTGCCAGATCCGCCTTAACGATCATCGCATCGACGTCGCTGGAGCGCACCGGAACCACAACGGCGCCGCCGCTTGCCTGAATACGCATGGCGTGACCGGCCACATCGACTTCTCCGGAGAGCGATGAGAAGATTTCTTCGAACTGCCGGGAAAATTCGCCCTCGTCCGCGACCTGGTTGAAGTAAATCATGAATTCGTCGCCGCCGAAGCGACTGATACGAACATTCGGACTCTCGAAGACTGAGAGGCGTTCGGCCACGGCATAGATCAGTCCGTCACCGACCGGATGGCCGAGGGTGTCGTTTACGGTCTTGAAATCGTCGAGATCGAGAACGGCGAGGCCGCAAAGCCTGTCCTGGTTCCCCGCAGCCATCGCCTCCGTGACCTTCTCGTGAAAATAGGCCCGGTTGGGCAGGCTTGTCAGGCTGTCATAACGCGCCATGAAGCGGATCTTTTCTTCTGCCTCTATACGGCTCGTTACCTCCTCGAAGGTCAGAACGCCCACCTCGTCATGTCCCTCGCGAGCCGCGAACTCGAAGTGGCGGCCATTGGTCATGCGAAGCAGGACTTTGCGATTGCGCCCTTCGCGCAAAGCACGCGAGAGCTGCTCTTCGGCATAGGCATAATCGCGTTCCGACAACAGACCGCTCGCCACGCCCCGCATCAAAAGGGACTTCAACGTGCGCCCCAGCATCTGTTCCGGCGACTTGAAACCGAGCATTTCCGCCGCCTGGGTGTTGCCGACGACCACACGCTCCTCATTGTTCAGCATGAGCAGCCCGTGGTGCATCGTGTTCAAAGCCCTGTCAAAGCGCTGCGCCAACCGTGTGGAGCGCTTCTCCTCGCTAATGGCCGTGAAGAGAACGGTGCGGACAAGGTCGGCCATTTTTGTCACGACCAGCATGAATGGCGCGATGAAAAGGCCGAGCACGAAATGATAGAAATCGCCCTTCAGCATCAATCCGAGCGCCATCGGAAACACGATGGTCAGCGTCAGGATCGACACCATTTTATGCGAGCCGTAGTTACGCCCGGCAATGGTTATCGTGCCGCTGAGGATTGCAGATACAGCAGCGAGTTCGCTGAAATTGTCATCCGCCCAAACGATGGAAAAGAAGCCGAACGCTCCAACGACCAGCCCGTGGACGCTGCCCCACCAGAGATATCGGGATTCCCAGGCAAGTGCTGATGGATAGTCGGATATCAGGGCATGATCGACGCGCGTAATCTTGAAATACCGCCAGACCCCGACGATGAACATCGCCGGCCCGAAAACGAGATGCGCCACCTGACCGGTCTTATAGTATAGAAGCAGTGCGATCAGGCCATAGCAAGCTGCGCCAACGGGGAGCACGCCGACGTCTTGAAATAACGAACGGATGTACCCGACATAGACGTCTTCCGGAATGCTATTTTTGCTGTTTTTCACTGCATGAGCCCGATTGACGGGCGAAGATATGCCATAACAGCATTAAGAAAGGTTTATTATGGTTTTCTCACCCTCGGCCGAAGGAAAGCCGGCTATTCTGCGGCTTTCAGGACTGGATCCTCTTCGCCACCGTCTTCAAGACGGCGGATAAGCCTGGCCCGCTCCTGCGCTGCCTTCTCGGCGCTGGCTTCCTTGATATGGCCGTAACCGCGAATGAGGGCGGGGACGGAGGCCAACGCCGTTGCCGCGTTCATTCGTTCAGGAGAAAGCATCGCCTCGATACGCTCCAGATCGCCCTCATAATCGGCAAGCAAACGCCGCTCCATCCGACGCTCTTCGGTGCGACCGAAGACATCGAAAACCGTGCCACGCAGGCCACGCAGGCGGGCGAGGATCCGGAAAGCCGGCATCATCCACGGACCAAAGCTCGATTTCCTGGGGTGCCCGGCAGCGTCGCGGCGGCCGAGAACCGGCGGAGCGAGATGAAACTCCAGACGGTCGTAGCTCTCGAACTCGGCGGAGAGCTGACGCTTGAAGGTTCCGTCCGTGTAAAGCCGGGCCACCTCGTATTCATCCTTGATGGCCATAAGCTTGAACAGGTTGCGGGCAGCGGCTTCCGTCACCGCTGTGGAACCGGGCGTCGTTTCTTCCTCGGCGGCACGCAGCCGGGCGATGCGCGCGCTATAGCGCTCCGCATACGCCTTGTTCTGATAGTCGGCTAGAAAAGCCGCACGTCGAGCGATCACATCGTCCAATGTTTGCGACATGGGCTGACGGACATCGCCATTGGATGACGTCGCAACGAGACGGCGCACGTAATCGGGATCGTGTGCCGCCCGGCGCCCCCAGCGAAACGCCGAAACATTCATGGGAACCGCCTGGCCGTTAAGCTCGATCGCCTTTTCGACGGCTTCCGCCGAAACCGGAAGTCCGCCAAACTGATAAGCCATGCCCAGCATGAACATGTTGGCGGCGATGGCGTCGCCCAGCAGCGCGGTTGCCGTCTCGGTCGCCTCGATGGTCACAGTGTTGTCGGGGCCGGCCCGGGTCTTGATCGCCTGGATCAGCCGCCGGGTCGGCAGGGTCA
>ENA-ORCW01000488-ORCW01000488.1-marine-metagenome-genome-assembly--contig:-NODE-488-length-22543-cov-4.176890_pt1 | contig 22543 bp, 17 predicted proteins | sample MGYA00237784_ERZ508517 | MGnify/ENA primary metagenome ERZ508517 (study PRJEB26187, sample SAMN06268979) | marine metagenome | isolation source: Tt ae E1 feedstock associated aerobic enrichment on... | reverse complement strand
AGAGAGAACGGTCTGACGCCACTGCGGGGCTGCCGGGCAGAAGACTTCCTTGAGGCGCTGTTTGGCCCGGGTCCACGCGGGATCGTCCGGCGTGCAGTAGCGATGGGCCTGGTTCTCGGTTCGCAGCGCGGAGAGAACCGAAAGCGCATCGTAGGTTCCAAACTCCGCGCAAACGTAGACGTACCGTTCCGGGAAGGACGCCCTGCACCACCGCCCGATGCTTCCGGTCGTTTCGTAGGTGACCTTCGGATCACCATTGCAGATGGATTCGTGGCCAAACCAGTCGCGCAGACGCTGCAACTCCTCGGGAGTCAGACGTGTGTCGAGCAGCATCTGCCACGAGCCGCTTGGGCCAAGGCCGGTGTGAAAGTCGATATGGAAGACCTGGTCGGCTGATCCGGTCCACTCGTGCCAATGAGCGGCGAACAGTTGCTGGGTCGGTCCATGCTCGTTGCCGCCAAAGAAGAGCCCGTCAGGGAACTCGTGCTGGCCGGCAGCGATCGCCTGAGCAAGTCGTTTCGGGCCGATGACGAGCAGTGCGGCGGCACCGATCCAGCGAAACGTGTCGAAGCGGGCCGGCGGGCCGTTCGGATTGAGAAAGCGATCGTACGTACGGTAGTCCGGTGCAGGCCGATCGAACGAATCGTCCGGCAGCAGGAAGTTTCGGTTCGGGTCGATGTTGCAGGCGTCCGCGCGGCGGTACCAGGCGAACCCGTACGGGTTCAGGCCATGGAGAAACACGATCCGCGTCTGCGGCGGCAGGGACTCGGGAGTGATGGTCTGCAGGGCCGCGATCTGAAGGGCGGCGCCGAAGTACCCTTCGACTCCATGCAGTCCACTGGAGACAAGCAGGACACGACGGGCGTCTGGATCGCCGCATGAGGCAGCGTCGAGCGTCAGCGTGATCCCGTCTGGACCAGTGTCTGCAATGGGATACTCGGAGAGTGTCCAGCCGGCACGGGCTGCGGCGTCGCGGAACTTCGTCCGGGACTCGACGTAGGTGTCGGAGAAGACTTCGCTTTGAGGCGAATCGACGCTCATGGATCGCTCGGAAATGCAGCGCGTGGAGTCTGCCTGACCGTGCCCGACGCGCCGGCACTTTGGGCGACAACATTTCGAGTCATCGGCAATTCAGGCGGTCGACTGGATTCGCTGTTGGCAGGGCAGCGTGAGTCGGACATCTGCCCCAACTGTGTCTGCTGGTTCCCGCCCGGACCACTTGTGCAGGGGCCCAATCTCAAATGCGTCCTGCGCGTGATGCGTGCTGACCGGTTTGTGCGGGACGTGCCGGCAAATCGGTGTGGTGCTGCCGCAACGTCGCTGCGACAGCGCCACAACCGTGTGCCGACCGTTGGTTCGCGAGATTCCGCGAAGGGCGACTACGCCGGACGACGCGGATCACGCTTCAGCGGCAGGCTGACACGCTTTCCGGTCCAGGACGACTGGTAGATCGCCAGGATGAGCTCAACACTTTTGCGGCCTTCGCGGCCGTCCACGAGCGGCTCGGTGCCGTTGTTGATGGCGTTGATGAAGTCCTTGAACTGCAGCATGTGACCGGTGTAGGAGATCGCTTTGGGATCGGCGGCACCACCGGTGGTCGCACTCTCCTTCGAGAACTTCTTCTTGATCCCGGCGTCCTTGCGGTTCTTCTTCGCGAACTCCCACATCAGGATGTGGTCCTGCTCGACGATCGCCGAACCCTCGGTGCCGTGGATCTCGGTTTTCTTCAGCAGACCCGGCCAGGCACTGGTGGTTGCCTGCAGGGTGCCGATGGCACCGTTGGCAAATCGAACGACCGCCGTGCCGGTGTCCTCGACTTCAATCCGCTCGTGGGCAAGCGTTCCGGTGATGGCGGAGACTTCTTCGACGTCTCCCATCAGCCAGTAGAGCAGGTCGACGTTGTGGATGGCCTGGTTCATGTAGGCTCCCCCGCCGTCGAGGGCCCAGGTGCCGCGCCATCCGCCGCTGTCGTAGTACTCCTGCGACCGCCACCATTTGACGTAGGTATCGCCAACGGTCAGTTTGCCGAAGCGCCCCGCGTCGACCGCTTCCTTGAGCGCGATGTTCGCCGGGCTGAATCGTGAGGGGAAGATCGTGCCCAGGTAGACCCCTGCCTTCTCACAGGCGTCGATGATGCGGTCGCAGCGCTTGAGGGTGATTTCGAGCGGTTTCTCGATCAGCAGGTGCTTGCCCGCTTTGGCGGCGGCGACGGCCGGTTCGAGGTGAGCACCGCTCGGTGTGCAGATCGTGACGATGTCGATCTCGGGGTTGTCGAGCATCGCGTCGAGCGTATCGTACGCCTGACAGCCATGCTCGGCCGCGAAAGTCTCCGCCTTCGACATCGTGCGGTTGAAGCAGCCAACCAGCTTCGCGCCGCGAATGTCGCCGATCGCTTTCGCATGAAAGTCGGCAATCATCCCCGTGCCGACGATTCCGAATCCTGTAGGCATGTTCGAAATTCCTTCGTGGTTTCGTTCCGTGACTCAGGTCGCAGCTGGATCGGGCTTCTGGCGGTGCTCTGTTCCGGCAGGCATCGAAGCGGCCGGCTCAGTCGCCGATCTGCACCCGACAGAATCGCTTTTTGCCGACCCACAGCAGCATGCCTTCGCTGATGTCGATCGGTTCGTCGTGCGCGGTGATTTTCGTCTTCTCCTCGCCCCACTTCGCGCCACCCTGCTGGATCGAACGCCGCGCCTCGCTGCTCGACTTGACCAGTCCCGCGAGCGTCAGCAGTCGGGCGGCTGGAACCTTGCCATCGGTGACTTCGGCGGTGGGGATGGCGACTTCCGGGATGTCGGACGGAAGCGTGCCCTCCCCGATTTCGCGCTGCCAGCGGCTGGCCGCGTCGTCGGCGGCTGTGGCATCGTGGTACTCGGAGATGACCGACTTTGCGAGTGTGACCTTTGCCTCCTTGGGGTGACCGGCCAGGATCGCGTCAATCTCCTCGAAAGGAACGTCGGTCAGCAGTTCGAAGTACGTGCGCATGACCTCGTCGGGCAGCTGCATGAACTTCTTCATCATCTCGTACGGTTCTTCCGAGATGCCGATGTAGTTCCCCAGACTCTTGCCCATCCGACGAGTGCCGTCGGTCCCTACGAGGATCGGCGACATGACACCGATCTGCTGGGGCAGCTCGGCGTCGCGCTGCAGGTCGCGGGCCAGCATGAAGCTGTAAAGCTGTTCGGTTCCGCCCAGCTCAATGTCGGATTTGATGACGACCGAATCCCAGGCCTGCATGACCGGGTACAGGCACTCGTGCAGGTAGATGGCTGACTCGGCCTTCATCCGCTTGTCGAAGTCGTCCCGCTTGAGCAGTTGCGCGACCGTGACTTTGCCGCACAGCCCCAGCATGTCGGCGAAGGTCATCTTGCCGAACCAGTCGCCGTTGCGGTGCACCTCGGCCCGTTCGAGGTCGATCACCTTGCCGACCTGGTTGAGGTAGTACTGGGCGTTCGCCTCGACGTCCGCTTCGGTCAGACGCTTCTTGCGGGCTTCGTCGCGACCGCTCGGATCACCCACCATCGCCGTGTAGTTGCCGATGATGATGACCGCCTGGTGTCCCAGATCCTGGAACTGCCGCATCTTTCGCAGCGGGACGGTGTGTCCGAGGTGCACGTCGGCGGCGGTCGGGTCGATCCCGTACTTGACCCGCAGTGGCGTGTCGGTGTCGCGACTGTGCTTGAGCTTTGCGGCGAGTTCTTCTTCGGGAACGATCTTCTCGATGCCGCGACGAATGATCGCCAGCTGTTCGTCTACGTCGGGAAATGGCATGGGGGGGGCTCGAAGCGTCGAACGGTTCACACGGACGGACCGACGGTGACCGGTCGTGTGACGGCATGTGTGCGTCTGCGACCTGTTGTGGAACAGGAGCGTAACACGCCGTGGCCTTACGCTCCAGCGACGCGGGCGCATTCCGGTCGGATCAGCCGGGGAAGACGTCGGTCAGAGCAGGTTCAGCTTTTTCGGGCGCGTTTTCGGGGGCCGGGAGCAGTCATCACACAGTCCGTGCACCTCGAGACGGTGCCCTTCCATGCGGAAGCCATGCTTGCGGGCGACTTCGTCGAGGATCTCGCTGATCGCCTCGTTGTAGAATTCGATCAGGCGTCCGCACTGCTGGCAGATGAGATGATCGTGCTGCGGGTAGCCGTAATCGTGCTCCCAGATTTCGCGGTCATCCTGGCGGGCGACCTTGCGGAGCAGCCCGGCCTCTTCGAGCAAAGCGAGCGATCGGTAAATCGTCGAGCGACTGACGCGGCGTCCCGTCTTGCGAAGGGCCAGACGCTGAATGAGTTGCTCGGCGTCGAAGTGTTCGTGCGACGAGAAGACCTCGTCGACGATAATGGCACGCTCGCGCGTCATGCGCAAGCCTTTGGTTGCCAGAAACTCGCGGTACTTTTCCGCGGGGGTGACTGCGACATCGACGCTGGCGAAGTTTGACACGATTCACTCTTTCCGGGGTCGTCGCTACCACCGTCCAGGCTCCGGGAACCAGTGGCGTGAGGCAGGCGAACGGGTCGACCCCGCTGTGCCCCGACGATCGTTCCAGAGTGACCGGTCAGGTGGGTGGCTACAGACCTTCCCGACGGATATCCGTCAGAAGCTTATCCAGAGCTGCTTCCAGTTTGTGCTCGGTTTCGTAGGTTCCGGCCTCGATCGCTGCTTTGATCTCAGCCAGGCGTGCAGCCCGTACCTGAGGGTCATTCAGCTGATCCAGCAGTCGGGCTGCCGACGAAATGTCGACCTCATCCTGGGGCATCTCCAGACCGCCAAAGTCCGCCGGTGGAGTCGAATCCGCAGAGTTGAGATGCGAAGGCTGGACAGAACCGGGACCGCCCACGGGTCCGGTGCCATTTACCTCCATGTCGGCCTCCCGTGTTGATGCAACGCACTCACGCCGTACGGGCAACTCCGCTCCGCTCAGCGTGACAGCTTCACAATCATAGGGGAGCGGGCGACGGGGATTCAAGACGGGAACCGCGTCACCGGCGGGGAGAACTTCCAACTGCTGGTGCGCAAAGACGTTACAGAGACGGTTCGTGGACCGTGCCATGTTCGGATCTCCGCAACCGTCCTGGCGCTGCTACGCGAACGAGTCTGTTCGCGGCGTCCTGCAGTATTGGTTAGCACAATAACGTGTTGCGAAGAGAGCCTCTGTCGCGTCGTCGGGACGCGACCGGGCTGCTGGTGTCATCGTCCCCTGCAGTCGGGAATCCTGAAGGTTTCTCGCACGTTCTTCCGTTTCGCGGTCTGCCAGACCCTGCTGTGGTTCAGCTCAGGTAGAAAAGGAAGACTGGGCAGGACGACCGATCGGTGGGGGCCGATGTGTTGGGGCGGAATGCCTTTCAATCCGTGGCCTCGCTCGCGTGGTTCGCTCCAGCCACGGCCACCCTGCGGGTCCCAAGCCGTGTCCGAATCGGTTCACGTACCACGCCCGTCACTCCGCTGCGCTCCGTTCCAGGCGTGCCACCCACGGCACCGTGGCTTCGCTCGCGTGGCTCGCTCCAGCCACGGCCACCCCCACCCTGCCGCTGAAGCGACCGGCTGGTAGAACCGGTCCTCCGTCTTACCGGCCGGCGTACGCGCCGCTTCCGGCTGTCGTCGCGGATGGCAGCCCCGCTGCGAGACACTCACGGATTGCTTCGGCCGCCTGAAGCACGCCGGCGCGGTCCACATCGAGGTGGGTGCAGGCCCGCAACTGCTGCGCGCCGGTCGGGTTGATCTTTACGCTCCGCTCCCGCAGTGCCGCCGACAGATCCGCCGCCGTCCCGTACTCCGGCTGCAAATCGAAGAACACGAGGTTGGTCGGCACGGCGTCGACATCGATGACGATTCCGGGGATCTCTGCGATCGCCTCGGCGAATGCGCGGGCGTTGGCGTGGTCGTCTGCCAGTCGGTCGACATGGTGGTCGAGGGAGTACTCGGCGGCCGCCGCGACGATTCCCGCCTGTCGCAGTGCTCCGCCGAACAGCTTCCGTGCTCGCCGGGCCCGCTGGATAAGCGGCTGTGAGCCGACGAGAATCGAACCCATCGGGCAGCCAAGCCCCTTCGAAAAGCAGATCGAAATCGAATCGACGTGGCTGGCGACATCCGCTGCCGCGTACCCCCGGGCAATGCAGGCGTTGAACAGCCGGGCACCGTCGACGTGTACTTTCAGGCCATTGTCGTGCGCCCACTCGGCGACGCGGGCGATCTGTTCGAGCGGATAGGTCTGTCCGCCGCCCAGGTTGGTCGAGTTTTCCAGGCAGAGCAGCCGCGTTGGGGCCAGATGCTGGTTCCCGCCCCGAATCTCGCCTTCGAGCTGGTCCAGATCGAGCAGGCCCATGTTGCCGGGCAGTCGGCGGACGCTCACGCCACTCAGGGCCGCGGGAGCCCCTGCTTCGTAATTGGCGATGTGTCCGGACTGGTCGATGATCAGCTCGTCGCCCGGCTGGCAGTGTGCCCAGATGGCCATCTGATTGGACTGCGTTCCGGAGCAGGCAAAGACGGCCGCTTCCATGCCGAGCAGGTCGGCCATGCGGGCCTCGAGCCGGTTGACGGTCGGATCCTCGCCCACCATGTCGTCGCCGACCTCGGCGTTCATCATGGCCTCGCGCATGCCGGCGGTCGGTTTGGTGAACGTGTCGCTTCGCAGTTCGATGACGGAATCAGACATGCCGTCGTTTCCTTCGCTCGTGGGCCGGCTGCAGCTGTCATTCCTCTGAACTGGACTGTAATTCGGCGGGCAGGTTCGGGCAATTCCGTGCCGGCTCCGGCTGCTTTACCTTGTCGCAGACCATGTCTACGATGCCCGCAGAGACTACCCGTGCCGGCAAGGCTGATCTCCAGCTGTGCGCGTGCCGTGATCTGCTGACGTGGTCGGAGAAACGATGCCCCTCAACATCCCCGAGATCGACTGCCGCACTGACGATGCGGAACCCCTGTTTGCGGCCCTGCGCGAGAAGCTGAGTCCGCGTGGCGACATTGTTTCCGAAGCGGGACGGCAGCGGACGATCGAGCTGTTCGGCGAGCCGCTCACCCCGCAGCAGGTGGTCGAGAAGATCTGCGGGGACATCCGCGCCTCGGGCCTCGATGCGCTGCTGGAATACACCCGCAAGCTGGATGGTGCCGAGCTGACCTCCGAAACCGTGCGCGTCTCGCAGGAAGAACTGGACGAGGCGCACCGGGCAGCGGCCCCGGAGTACCTGGCGACGATCCGGCAGATTCGCGACAACATCGTCGAATTCCAGCGGGCGATCCTGACCGAGGACGTGAAGATCGTCCGGCAGGAAGGTCCGGCGAAGGTTGAGCTTCGTCAGCGGTACCTGCCGCTGCGACGCGTGGGAATCTGCATTCCGGGCGGGGCGGCGGCGTATCCGTCCAGTCTGCTGATGACGGCCGTTCCGGCCCAGACTGCCGGCGTCAAGGAAATTGCCGTCGTCGTGCCTCCGACGAAATTCGGCGGATACAACGTCGATCTGCTGGCCGCCTGCCGCGAACTGGGCGTCTCCGAGGTGTACCGTGTCGGCGGAGCCCAGGCGGTCGCAGCGCTGGCGTATGGTGTCGAGGGGATCGAACGCGTCGACAAGATCGTCGGGCCGGGGAACCTGTTCGTTGCTCTCGCAAAGCGGCACGTCTTCGGCGAGGTCGACATCGACAGCATCGCCGGCCCCAGTGAGGTTGTCGTACTTGCCGACGAAACCGCCCGGGGCGACTTTGTCGCGGCCGACCTCATCTCGCAGGCCGAGCACAGTCCCGGCTCGGGCGTGCTGATCACCTGGAATCCGGAACTGATCCCGGCGGTCAAGCAGGCGCTCGACGAGCAGTGTTCGCGGCTGGAGCGGGGCGATCTGGCCCGGCAATGTCTGGAAGAGTACGGGGCCCTCATTCTGGCCCGCGATGCCGACGAAGCGGCCCGTCTGGCCGATCTGATGGCGTCCGAGCACCTGCACATCTCCGCGGCCGACCCGCACGCCCTGCTGGCGAAGATTCAGAATGCCGGTGCGATCTTCCTCGGTCACTACACGCCGGTCGCGATGGGAGACTACGTCGCCGGGCCAAGCCACGTCCTGCCGACCGGTGGCACGGCACGGTTTGCCAACGGTCTGTGTGCGAACGATTTTCTGAAGCGGTCGTCGGTGATCGGCTACAGTCGCGAGGCTCTGGCGGGCGATGCGGATGCCGTCCGCCTGATGGCCGACAAGGAAGGTCTGACCGCGCATCGTGCGAGTGTCGACATTCGACTCGCGGAGGACGCAGGCGACGCCTGAGGCACGGGGGGACCGTTCTGCCGGGAGCCCGAACCGTGGGATCGCTGAAGTCTTTGCAGCCAGTGCCGGCAGCGTTAACATCAGTATCCCCACACATGTTTCCCTCAACTTCAGGACGGACACACCGATGCGCCGATCTCTCCTGCCACTCCTTGCGACCACGGTCGTACTCGCCTCGTCGGCTGCCTACACGTTCTTTCAGGGAGGTGATCCGGGGGCCGGAATGACCTCGGCAGCCGAGAAGCTGATCGCCACCTTCAATGACGAGCAGCAGAAGACCGCCGTTCTGGCCTACGACACTCCCAAACGGGTCGACTGGCACTTCATCCCCAAAGACCACCGCAAAGGGCTGCAGATCAAGCACATGACCAGCGATCAGCGGCAGCTCGCCCATGATCTGCTGAAGTCCGCGCTGAGCCAGGTTGGCTACAGCAAGGCCACGACGATCATGTCGCTGGAAAAGCTGCTGTATGAACTCGAAGCCGGTCAAGGCAGCAACATTCGCGATCCGGAGCGGTACTACTTCACCTTCTTCGGCAAGCCCTCTGCAACCGGTCGCTGGGGCCTGAGCGTCGAAGGACATCACCTTTCGCTCAACTTTGTTGTCGACAAGGGGCAGGTGATCTCGTCAACGCCGCAGTTCTTCGCTTCCAATCCAGCGACGGTAAAGACCGAAAACAAGTCCGGCATCAAGGTCGGAACCCGCGTGCTGAAGGTCGAAGAGCAGGCCGCCTTCGAACTGGTCAACAGCCTGGATGGTGAGCAGCAGGCGACGGCGATCATTGACGAAAAGGCGCCGCGGGAAATCCGCGAAGCCGGCAGCCCGCAGCCGCCCACGGCTCCTGCAGTCGGTCTTCCCGCCTACAAGATGACCGATGCTCAGGCAAAGCTGCTGCGTCAGATCATTAACGAGTATGCCGCGGCGATGCCGAAGAAGGTTGCCGAAGCCCGCCTGGCCGCCATTGAGGACGCCGGCTTCCGTAACGTCTACTTCGCCTGGGCTGGTGCCACCAAGCCGGGCGTGGGACACTACTATCGCATTCAGGGCCCGTCCTTCCTGATCGAGTTCGTCAACACCCAGCCAGATTCAGCCGGTAACCCGGCGAACCACATTCACTGCGTCTGGCGTGACATGAACGGCGACTTCGCCCTGCCGATCGACGGCTGATCATTCAGGCGGGACAATTCGAATTGATGCTGCAACGGGGCTGCCTGAGAGGGCGGCCCCGTTTTCGTTGGGCGGTGGGCCCCGTCGTTGTGCCATCGGGAAGAGCGATCGGGAAACAGAAACGCCGGACTGTAACAGCGTGGAGGAACCTGCGCTGGAAGAGGGGGTGGCAGCAGAGCGTTCTGTCCGAGTCACTCCCTCATCCAGTGGAACCGATCCCATGGTCCCTTCCGACGTCCATCGTTCCCGTCAGGATCTGGTGTCACAGCGACTCACGCTGCTGGCCGCGGCCGTTGGCGTCGGGCTGATGCTCGGAGCGACGGCACTGTTCGTCTGGCAGCAGCAGCGCATTGCGGGAATGCCGAGTACGATCGGGACAGTGACCGGTTACCGCGATCATCGTCCGGTCATCAGCTACACCGTCGACGGGGAGACTTGGCAGATTCGTGGCGGACGCTATCGCAAGAATCCGTTGCGAATCGGGCAGCCGGTTCGAATCTACTATTCGCCGGACGCCCCCGCAGAGGGACGCGGCAGCTCGTTTTCCGTGCGGTGGCTGTTCCCTCTGTTTTTCTTCGGTATCGGCGTGCGGTTCCTGATGGGAGCCGTGGCACTCTTGCGGGCGGACATGCGACGCGGGTGGCCGGAGTCGACGTCAGCGCATCGCCCGGAACCGGGCCCGGGGAAACGGTCGCTTGCCTGAGTCATGCGGCCGGCAGACTGCTGTCGCACGCAACCGGACCGACGACGCGCCGGGAGGCATGGCATCGTACCGGCTGCGCCGTCCCCGGTTGACGAGCACCCGGGGCGACCTGCAGCAGAGTCCGGAGATGCTGGGACCAGTCCCTGCCTACCCGCTGATTCCTCTTCCCTGACTCCTGATTCCTAATACCTACCCACTACCCACTACCCACTCACTCATACGTCCACTTCAGTTCCCACGGGTCGCGGGTCTGTTTCTGCCAGGCCCGGAGCTTGGCCTGCAGTTTCTCCAGAACTTCCTGATGGGCCGAGTCGGTCGCCAGGTTGTTCGTTTCCCACGGATCTTCGGCCAGGTTGTACAACTCGAACCGTGGCCGGTAGATGTACGAGTCGACCGTGCGGGGACCGTACATCTTCTCCTCCGAGTTCAGCACGCTCTGCCATGTGGGAGAGGCGTACAGGTCGGAGGCAAACGGGTACGGCAACTGGTGGGCGATGTTGAACAGCAGCTTGTAGTCCCCGTCGATGATCACCCGCATCGGGTAGTACATCGTGATCTCGTGGAACGTGTGAGACGCGAACGCCTCGTCCCAACCTTCGGGACTCTCTTCGTCGAGAATGTCCAGGAACGATCGGCCGTGGAACTTCACCGGCACGACGCGCTGGTTGCGGGGTGTCTTGCGGAACTCCGGCGGGCCGACGTTCTCTTTCGGGCGAATCGGAGGGGCCGGCTGGGGAGTGACATCACAAAAGTCGAGAATCGACGGCACGATGTCGACCCAGGTGACGCGGGCGTCACAGGTGCTTCCCGGCTGCTCCACGTCGGGATTCTGCACGATCAGCGGCAGATTCATGCCGGGCTGGTACAGGTTCGTCTTTGCACCGGGGAACGGCGGGCCGTTGTCCGACAGAAAGATGACCATCGTGTCCTTGTTGTGGCCGCTTTCTTCCAGGTAGTCGAGCAGCAGTCCGAGCCCCTGATCCAGACGGGAGATCGCCTGGTAGTACTCGGCCAGTTCCTTGCGGACTTCGTCGTTGTCGGGCAGCCACGGCGGCGGAGTGATGTCGTCCGGGTTGTAGGTGATGCGGTCGCAGCCGGGATACGGGTTCTCGTCGCGATTGTTGAAGTTCGCGAAGTTGCCCGGTCCCGGACCGCGGTGCGGGTCGCTGGTGCAGAAGTAGAGGAAGAAGGGGCGGTCGTCCTCTTCCTTCATCCAGTCGATGGCGTTGTTGGCCATCATGACCGAATTGCGGGCTCCGCCGACGATCCCCTGATTGCGGTACTCTTCGAAGTGGTACACGTACTCGGGCGCGAGGTGGTATTTGCCGATCGAGCAGGTCCGATAGCCGGCTTCACTCAGCATGACCGGCAGCGTTCGGACCGTGTCATAAGTGCTGAAGTGATGATAGGCGTGCGCGTGCCCGTAGTGTCCGGTGGCGTGGTTGTGCAGGCCGGTGAGCAGGACGCTGCGGCTGGCGCTGCAACTGGCAGACGTGCAGCCGGCCCGCGTAAAGCGAACCCCCGATGCCGCCAGCCGGTCGATGTTCGGCGTCCTGATGTCCTCGTTGCCGTAGCAACCGGCCTGGAAGCCCTGATCGTCGACGACGAACAGGATGACGTTGCGACTGTTGTGCGGTGCCTGCGTGTCGTCGGCCCGCAACGTCGCGGGCATCACGAGAGCCAGGCAGAGTGCGAGGGCCAGTCGGATCATGGAGTCGTGTCCTCAGCAGGCAACAGTATGGAGGGCGGTTCGCGGTGTGGCGGACCGGTGGAGGGTAAGATCGAAGTGTATCGCGCCTGCAGAGTCGTTGAAACCGGCAGGAGCAGAGCCACCCGGCGGCGACGGGCCAAGTTCCCCGTGTGGGACGTCTGCGTTGGAGGGATGCGAGCCGGATCCCTGTCACCAACGCGCAATCCGGTGCGACCTGTTCGACCGGCAATTCCAATGCGTTGCCGCGATTCAACGAAAGTGCAACAGATTCTGTTGTCCCCCTGCAACCCGTGACCTAGGTTTCGATACCCCCTCAGAAGATGGATAGAGTCAGCTCCCGGCAGGTCTGGCACGGCGCGCACCCTGCGCGTGGTGTGCCGTCAACGCGGTTGAAATGCGGATTGCTGGTTGAGCGACGACTGTGGTGTCCAGACTGCGCGGTGGTGTGGCGCGGTCCCTGCCCTGACCGACGCGCCCGCCTGCCGGTCCGACACCACGAGACTGACTGCACTGGTTATTGGAGATTGCGTCGATGACGAATCACGGTTCACTCCTGGTGGTCGATGACGACCGGCACATCTGTGAGGCCATGGCCGACTACCTCCGCGGACTGGGCCATCGCACCGAAACCGCCATGACGTGCGACGACGCGATCAGCCGCATCGGCGAGTTCAACTTCGAAGTCGTCATCTGCGACGTCAATCTGCCGGACCGGGACGGCTTCCAGTTGCTGGAATGGGTTGTCGAGAACAAGCCGCAGACGGCGGTGATCCTGCTGACCGGATACGGCACGATCGAGAGTGCCGTCGAGGCAATCCGCATCGGCGCTTTCGACTACCTCACCAAGCCGGTCATCGATGACGAACTCAACTTCGCCATCCAGCGGGCCCTCGAGCAGCGGAAGATCGTCGAGGAGAACCGGCAGCTCAAGCAGCAGCTCAACGAGAAGTTCGGCATCTCCAACATCATCGGCCGCGACTACCGCATGACGCGGATGTTCGATCTCATCGAGAGCGTGGCCGATACGCGGACGACGGTACTCATTCTCGGCGAGAACGGGACCGGCAAGACGATCACCGCCCGGGCAATCCATCAGCTCAGCTCCCGCCGCGACAAACCGTTTATCGAAGTCGCCTGCGGTGCCCTGCCCGACAACCTTCTTGAAAGCGAGCTGTTCGGCCATGTCCAGGGGGCTTTTACCGGTGCCACGCACGACAAGCCGGGCAAGTTTCTGCAGGCGGATGGCGGCACGCTGTTTCTCGACGAGATCGGGACCGCCTCTCCCAGTCTGCAGGTCAAGCTGCTCCGCGTGCTTCAGGATCGTGAATTCGAAGCCGTGGGTGGCTCGAAGACGCATCGCGTCGACGTCCGGCTGGTGCTCGCGACGAACGAGAACCTCGAGGCACGCGTACGGGAGGGTTCCTTCCGACAGGACCTGTTCTACCGCATCAACGTGATCACGATCACGCAGCCGCCGCTCCGCGAGCGGATCGGTGACATCCCGCTGCTGATCGAACACTACCTGGATGACTTCAACCAGCAGACCGGCAAGCACGTTCGCGGATTCGACGAACGGGCCATGCAACTGCTGCAGCGGTACCACTGGCCGGGCAACGTCCGTGAGCTGGTCAACGTCGTTGAGCGGGCCGTCGTGCTCGCCAAGTCCGACCTCGTCACGGCGGCGGATCTGCCCGAATCGCTCCGCCGAGGTTCCGAGGAAACGATCCCGACCAACGGACGGTTCGCCGCCCGCAACCTCAAGTCGGCGCTGGCCAACCCGGAGCGGAAGATCATCCTGGATGCGCTCGATGCCAATGGCTGGAACCGTCAGCAGACGGCCCGGATGCTTGGTATCAACCGCACGACGCTCTACAAGAAGATGAAGAAGTACGACATCGCGTACGAGACGCACGCGGCCCAGCACGGCGTGTGACGAGTCCGCGTGAATGTTCCACCAGCGGATCGGCAGTCGATCGGGGTGAAGGACCGGTACTACGGAGATGGATCGGTCGAGGCCTCCCCGGTCGACGCCTCCGCGCTGGTCTCCAGAAACTCGAGTGTGAATGCCTCGGTCGGTTTCACCTGACCGGCCTGAATGGCGTCGACCTCGATCAGCTGATCGGCCATCGTCTGCCAGCGGTCCGCCGTCATCATCCCGAGCTGTTCCAGCGGGACCTCATCCGTGATGCAGAGCGGGCGGACCTGATCGGCTCCGAACGCCAGAATCTCGAGTGACATCTCCGGATTCTGCTCGTGGATGTAGCGATTGGTGTCTTCCGGGGACTCCAGGTACGCCTGCCACCCGCGTACGCTTGCCTGCACCATCTTCCGGACGAGATCGGGATTCTGTTCGATCGTTGAGCGGGAGACGATCAGCACGCTCGTGTACGGGTTGTAGCCCAGGTCGGCGATCATCAGCGGACGGGCCTGGCCCCCCTTCTCGCGGACAACGTACGGCTCGCTGAAGACATACCCCTGCTGCGCTGTCTTTTCGTCCGCCAGAAACTGTGCCACGCTGCCCGGGTTGGGAACGACCTTGCAGCCTTCGAGCGGCAGCGTCTTCTGCAGATAGATCGCCCACGGGGCACCGCTGCTCATCATCAACGTGAGATCTTTCAGTTCATCGAATGACTCGATGCCGGAGTCGGCGTGCACCATCAGGCATTGCGGGTTCGTCTGGATCGGCGCCATCACGGTGACGATGTCCGCCCCTTGCGCGCGACCGACCAGCACGCGATCGGCGATCTCGACTCCAAATTCCACGTCGCCGCGGGCCACCCGCTGGATGACGGGCGAATTCGGTCCACCAGGGAGGATCTCGACGTCCAGCCCCTCGTCGGCGTAGTAGCCGTTGACCAACGCGGTATAGAAACCGCCATGTTCGGCTTCCGGATACCAGTTGAGTGCGAGCCGGACCTTTACCGGCGCATCGCCGTCCGCGTTGGTTCCAGCGTCTCCATGCTCATTGCCGGTCCCGCAGCCGGCCAGCATCAGGCCGAGAACGGCGGTCAGCAGTCGGGTGACGATCACGTGTCGCATACGGGGACTCCTGCGTATCTGGCAGCTGTGGGATGTGTCACGGCGATGTTCCTCAGCGACGTTCCATGTGAACCGTACATCGCACACCGGTGCGCCCGTGACGCACCGACCGAAGAGACCGAACGGTTGAAACACGGACGAATGGTGCGTCGCCTTCGGCGACGGCACCCTACGAACTCGGCACCAACAGTGCAGAGACATGTGCCGTTTACTCTGACCCGTACCAGCGACGAAGGATGCCGGCCCCGATCGCGCTGACGGCACCGAAGACCGCCAGCCCGAGGAGCGTAGAGACAAACACCGCAGCGAACAACCGGTCGGTCTTCAGCAGCGTGCTCGACTGCATGATGAGATATCCCAGGCCGTACCCGCTGCTGCCGTAGCCGGTGAAGAACTCTCCCACGATCGCACCGATGACCGCCAGTCCGCTGGAGGTGCGGGCACCGCTGATGATGTAGGGGACTGCGCCGGGCAGTCGCAGTTTCCTGAGCACTGTCATCCGCCCGGCATCGTACAGATGGAACAGGTCGAGCAGATCCGGATCGGCCGCCAGCAGACCGGTTGTGGCGCTGGTGATGATCGGAAACAGGCTGACGATGAACGAGACCAGGATGACGCTCTGCATGCCGTAGCCACACCACACGACGATCAGTGGCGCGATGGCGACGATCGGGACCGTCTGCAGAAAGATCGCGTACGGATAGCAGCTGCGGCGAATCCACACGGACTGTGCGAACAGACAGGCCGTGAGGCAGCCGACGACCAGGCTCGCGAGAAACCCGCCGACGGCAGCCGTGCCGGTTCGCAGACCCGCCTGCAGGAAGAGTCCCGCATCACTCCAGCCTGCCTGCAGGACATCAAGTGGCCCGGGCAGCAGATACGGCTCGATCTCCAGCGCGACCGTCAGTCCCTGCCAGATTCCAAGGACGATCGCGAGCAGCAGCAGCGGCGGTAGGGCAACCTGCGCGAGCGTGCGGAGCGGCGACGTCATGCCGACACCTCCCGCAGCATTGCCGATACCTCTCCGGTCAGCTGCGCGAACCGGGCGTCGGCACGCAGTTCCGGCGGTCGTGGAAGGTCGAACGGAACGGTGAACTCCGCCGCGATCCGCCCCGGCCCCGGCGTCATCACCAGAACCCGCTGGCTGAGAAATACCGCTTCCGAGACGTTGTGCGTGACGAACAGCGTCGTCGGTCGCCGGCGCTGCCAGATCGTCACGAGATCCTCGTTGAGCCGCTGACGGATAATGTCGTCCAGTGCCCCGAACGGTTCATCCAGCAGAAACAGTGTCGGATCGGTCACCAGTGCCCGGGCCAGCGAGACCCGCATCCGCATGCCGCCGGAGAGCATTCGCGGCGACTTGGCGGCATCGTCGCCCGCCAGGCCAACCAGATCGAGAGTCGAGGCGATGGTTGCGGCAGCATCGGGGCCGTTCCGACCGAGCAGTTCCAGCGGCAGACGCACGTTGGCGGTGACGCTCCGCCACGGTAGTAGCCGCGGATCCTGAAACACGAACGCGGTGCGGTGATCGTCCCGGGCCGTGGTGGCAACATCGAGCGTCCCGGCCGTCGGTGTGAGAAGACCGGCAACGAGACGCAGCAATGTCGACTTCCCGCAGCCGGAGGGGCCGACGATGCTCACAAACTCGCCGGCGTCGATCCGGAAGTTCACGTCTGCCAGTGCCTGGTGACCGCCGTCGAATGTCAACTCGAGCCCGCTTGCCATGACCTCCGGAGCCGCGGAGTCGCTGGGGGCTGGTTCCCGCTCATTCGGCTCGCTGGAGGTCGGTTGGGGTGTCGACGACACGGGATCAGACCTGACGGGCGGGAAGGTTGCGTTCGCCACTCAGCCGGCGGAGTGCTCGTCCAGACATCGTTGTACTGCAACCGCGAAACCTTCGCGATCGTTGCTGTCGAGCGCGCGGGCCGCTTCTTCGAGTCGCGTGATCTGGCGGGCCGTGACGGGAATGGGCGTGCCCGCCGGTGGCACCTCCGGCACCAGTCGCTCGATCATCCGGCCGGCCAGTTCGTCCACCCCCCCGCCGCTGGTGGCGCAGACCGAAACGGCGGGATGGTCGATCTCCGTCCAGGCAGGGGGAAGATCGATCTTGTTGATGACGACCAGCGATTCAGGCCAGGTGGCGATCAGTTCGGCGTCTTCAGGGGGGATCGGCTCGCTCCGGTCGAGCAGAATCAGACGCAGGTCCGCGGTCTCGAGGATCTCCCGGGCCTTCGAAATCCCCTGGGCTTCGAGCGATTCCTCGGCGGTACGCAGGCCGGCGGTATCGCACAGTTCGACCGGCCAGCCATCGAAGGCGGTCTCGCCGGTGACAATGTCGCGGGTCGTTCCCGGCTGGTCGTAGACGATCGAGCGTGTGTAGCCCAGCAGCGCGTTGATCAGGCTCGATTTGCCGACGTTCGGGCGGCCGATCAAAGCGACCCGCCACGGCTGCGTCAGGTGCAGACCGAACCGTCCCCAGCGGAGCAGGGCATCAATCCGCCCGGCAGCCTCATCATGGCTCAGCTCTGTCAGCTCCTCGATCGCTGATCGGAGCAGACCGGACTGCTGCTCGAGCAGGATCCCGGCGGTGCGGCGGGTGGTGGCCCGCATCAGGGCCTCGGTGCACTCCCGGTCGAGCAATGACAGGGACGGAGCGTGGCCGGAGTGTGTCTCGAAGCCGACAGCCGCCAGATCTGACAGGATGCGATCGATCGCCGCCCGGCCGCCGTGACAGTGAACCTCAAGCTGATCACCCCCCGTGCGGCAGACGACAACGCTCTCGCCGGGATCGGTTCCCCACTGGCCGTAGCAGATCCGTCCGGTCGGTTGCTCGCGGAGCGGCCGGCCGTTGGCCGCCTGGAAGATCGCCGGAGTCGTCGCGTCGATTGGCGACGCATCGCCTTGGACGAGAATCGTGGCGACGGCCCCACGTCCGGACGGGGTGACGACTGCAGCCTGTCGTGACTGTTGCTTCAGTCGTGACGCAGCGTTCATCGGCAGCCCCGCTCAGGACGTTTGTTCAAGGCGAAGGTTGACTATTCGGGAATGTCGACCTTCACGTGCAGTTCACGCAGCTGCCGTTCGTCGACCGGCGACGGTGCCCCGGTCAGCAGGTCGGAAGCCCGTTGCGTCTTGGGGAAGGCGATGACGTCGCGGATGTTGTCGTATCCGGCCAGCAGCATCACCCAGCGGTCCAGCCCCAGGGCGATCCCGCCGTGCGGCGGAGCACCGTAACGCAGTGCTTCGAGCAGGAAGCCGAAGCGGCGTTCGGCTTCTTCCGGAGTGATCTTGAGCAGGTCGAAGATCTGCTGCTGCACCGCCGGGTCGTGAATACGGATGCTGCCGCTGGCCGCCTCATAGCCGTTGCAGACCAGGTCGTATGACTGGGCCCGCACGCGGGACGGGTCGGTTTTGAGGTACTCGACGTCCTCGGGATTGACACTGCAGAACGGGTGATGCTCAGCATCCCACCGCTGCTCGTCCTCGTTCCAGGTGACCAGGGGGAAGTCGACGACCCACAGGCAGTTGATCTCGCTCGGATCGTACAGCTTCAGGTCGCGGCCGAGGTGGTTCCGCAGAGCGGCCAAAGCGGCACAGCTCACCTTCCAGGTGTCGGCGACGAACAGCAGCAGGTCGCCGTCTTCGGCCTGCATCCGCTCGATGATCGCCTTCTGCTGCGGTTCGGCAAAGAACTTGGCAATCGACGATTCCAGCTTGCCGCCGGCCACCTTGAAGTACGCCAGTCCCTTGGCGCCGTACTCGGCGACGATCCCCTTGAGGTCGTTGTCGAGGATGCGGCGGCTGTAGGTGTCGGCCGCGCCTTTGACGCACAGGCCCCGCACCCGGCCGCCGTTGGCCACGGTGTTCTGGAACACGCCGAATTCACACTCGGCAACCAGATCGGTCACCTCGTGGATCGGCATCTCGAACCGCAGGTCCGGCTTGTCGGTGCCGTACTTCTCCATGACCTCGGCATGCGTGTACCGCGGCAGTGGCAGGCTGACGGTCTCTTCGCGGACGGCCCCGACCATGGCGGCGACCAGTCCGTCGATCATCTCGAGCATGTCGTCCTGGTCGACGAACGACATCTCGACATCGATCTGGGTGAATTCCGGCTGTCGGTCGGCACGCAGGTCCTCGTCCCGGAAGCAGCGGGCGATCTGGTAGTACCGGTCGAAGCCGGAGACCATCAGAATCTGCTTGAACAGCTGCGGAGACTGGGGCAGGGCGTAGAAGCTTCCCTCGTGGACGCGGCTGGGGACGAGATAGTCGCGGGCCCCTTCCGGCGTGCTGCGGCCGAGGATCGGCGTCTCGATGTCCAGGAAGCCGTGCTCGTCGAAGTACGTGCGCACTGCCTGCGAGATGCGGTGCCGCATCTGCATCGCCTGCTGCAGTTCACTGCGACGCAGGTCGATGAACCGGTACTTCAGTCGGAGTTCTTCGTTGGGGAGGTTGTCGCCGTTCGGCTCGAAGGGGGGCGTCTTGCTCTTGTTGAGGACCGTAAGGGACTTCGCGTGAACCTCGATCTCCCCGGTGTCCATTTTCGGGTTGATCATGTCGTCCGGACGGGCGACGACCTCACCGGTCACCTGCACGACGTCTTCGTACCGCAGTGACCGGGCCAGCTGCTGGACATCGCTGCCATCCGCCAGATTGAACTTCACCTGCGTGCGACCGTAACGATCCCGAAGATCGATGAAGACGATGCCGGCGTGGTCGCGGTACTTGTCGACCCATCCACAGATGGTGGCGGATTCACCGACGTGGCTCTTGCGGAGTTCGCCGCAGGTTCGGTTCCGTAACACGTGTCATGCCTTGGGGTTGTAGGTGAGTGCCGGTTGTCGCTGCAGGCGCACTCCGGGCACCGGTCCGAATTGGAAGGATCGACATTATAGGAGACGCGCTTGTGGTCGCAATGTTCGGTCCAACACGGCCGTTGCGGCCCGCTCTTCTGTGAAAACAGGCTCGGGGGGCCCTGTTGCTGCCGACGAGTACAGGCAGAGCCCGTGGGACACAGGTCCATGCGTGCGTTCGAGGGCAAGCATGCCAGCCGTCCGCATGGCCACTCCGCTTCGCGGCGGGGGGCCGTGGCTGGAGTGAACAACACGAGCGAAGCCACGGTGGGTGGCACGTCCCGGAACGAAGCGGAGCGGAGTGATGGGCGTGGTTCGAAAGGCGCGAGGCTCGAGGCTTGAGGAGAACGGCATGGCCACTCCGCTTCGCGGCGAGGCCATGGCACCCGCTGTCGATTCGATCATCCCGGGCGACGTACCGGCATGATGACTCCGCGGAAAAAACGCAGTTGTCGGGAATCATTTCGACCGCCGCGCATCTTATGGGGTGAATGCACGTCCTGATACGCCGTGATCACGTCGCTCTGTCAGAAGCCCGTTTCCATTCGGCCGGAGTCCGGCCCGCACCGTGCCTGCGCCGCGAGCGCGTCCCGGTGCCTGTTCTGACCTCTTGAACGAACCAACGGAGGATGCCATGCGCTCTCCCTGCGCGCCGATCGCGGTCTGCTGTTTCGGATTAATGCTCATTACGGTCGGCTGCGGCCGGCAGGCCGGCGATGTTGCCCCGGCACTCGAAGCTCCGGGCCGTGAAGCGGCAATCGACGGATTGGATACCGGCCTGAGTACGCCTGAAGTCGCGGACGAGTCGGCGGTCGAACTTCGCTACATGGCGCCCGCCGCAAAACCGTCGGCTCCCCTGTCCGAACCGGCTGGCGCGGCGGGCATGGTGCCGCAGACGGAACAGACTGTCGACGCAGAAGTTGTCAGAGAACGCCAGCGGGATGAAGCCGACAGCTTCTCGACCGAGGCGTACGACCGCATCGTGGAGAATCCCTTCCAGGCGGTGATGGATCATCCGCTCTCGACCTTCTCGATCGACGTCGATACCGCCTCGTATTCGAACGTCCGGCGGTATCTCAACCACGGTCAGTTGCCGCCCCCCGGGGCTGTCCGCATCGAGGAACTGGTCAACTACTTCCCCTATCAGTATCCCGCACCGGAAGGGGATGTTCCCTTTGCCGTCAATGCGGAGATCGCCGGCTGCCCGTGGGAGCCGCGGCACCGGCTGATCCGCTTCGGCCTGAAGGGAAAAGTGATCGAGACCGATGAGCGACCGCCGAGCAACCTGGTGTTTCTGCTGGACGTCTCCGGTTCGATGCAGAGCACGAACAAGCTGCCCCTCGTCAAGCAGGCGCTGCAGTTGCTTCTCGAACGGGTCGACGAGAACGACACCGTCTCGATTGCCGTTTACGCCGGCAGCAGCGGCCTGGTACTCCCACCGACGCCCGCCAGTCGCCGGCATACGATCCTCTCGGCGATGGAACGGCTGCGGGCCGGTGGTTCCACTAACGGCGGTGAGGGCATCCAGTTGGCGTACAACACGGCGATGACCGAGTTCATCGAAGGAGGCACGAACCGGGTGATCCTCTGCACCGACGGCGATTTCAACATCGGCATGACCGACCAGAGCCAGCTGGTCCGCATGATCGAAGAGAAGGCGAAGTCCGGTGTGTTCCTCAGCGTGCTCGGGTTCGGCATGGGGAACTACAAGGACTCGACGATGGAAAAGCTGGCCGATCATGGCAACGGCAACTACGCCTACATCGACACGTTCGCCGAGGCTCGCAAAGTCCTCGTCGAGCAGCTCACCGGCACCCTCGTGACCATCGCGAAGGACGTGAAGATCCAGGTCGAGTTCAACCCGGCCCAGGTCGCGGCGTACCGGCTCATCGGATACGAAAACCGCATGCTGGCGAAGGAAGACTTCAACGACGACACAAAGGACGCCGGCGAGATCGGTGCCGGGCACACCGTGACGGCTCTGTACGAGATCGTCCCTCGTGGTGTCGAATCCCCGGCGCTGGCGAACGTCGATCCGCTCAAGTACCAGCAGCCGGCCGGACTGTCGACCGAAGCGATGAGCAGCGAAGTGCTGACCCTCAAGCTGCGTTACAAGGAGCCGGACGGCCAGACCAGCCGCAAGCTCGAGTTCCCGATCCGCGATTCGGAGGCGGGGTTCGGCCAGGCCAGCCGCGACTTCCAGTTCGCCTCGGCGGTGGCGGCGTTCGGAATGCTGCTGCGACAGTCCGAGCACAAGGGTGTCGCGACTTACGCGGCGGTTGAAGAGTGGGCGACCCCGGCGATCGAGGACGACGGGGAAGGTTACCGCACCGAGTTTCTCGAGCTGATCCGCACGGCCGCCGGCCTGGACGGTTCGAGCTGAGGGGGAAGGCGCGAGGCTTGAGCGATGAGGCTCGAGCAGGGCAGGCCCTGGCTGTCGTCGGGTGTGCGGCTGGTGGCACGCCTGGAACGGGGCGCAGCGGAGTGACGGTGCGTGGTGCTCAAGAAAACGATCAGTGCGGCAACATGGCAGGCTGGGACGAGTCCCGGCCTGCTTACTTTGCCGTGATGTCACCTCGGTGCTCACGCACCGGGCTCGCCTGAACTTCCTCTGTGCCTCCTATGAAAATCGACGTCGTCTTCGGGGGCCACTGCTGGCTTGTCCAGCAGTGCGAATGTCGTTCGACATGCATGCTTGCTCGGAGGCGCGGGTAGCCGCGGTTGCTCGCCAACCGCGGCCGGCGCAGCCGGCAAGAGGCCGCTACACATTCGTCGGGTGCCACTGGCGGCTTGCCCGCCAGTGCGAACGACATGTTGATGCAC
>ENA-ORCW01000487-ORCW01000487.1-marine-metagenome-genome-assembly--contig:-NODE-487-length-22576-cov-2.658829_pt1 | contig 22576 bp, 14 predicted proteins | sample MGYA00237784_ERZ508517 | MGnify/ENA primary metagenome ERZ508517 (study PRJEB26187, sample SAMN06268979) | marine metagenome | isolation source: Tt ae E1 feedstock associated aerobic enrichment on... | reverse complement strand
CAACAATTTTCCGAAGGCCCGCCGATACCCCTCGGAAGGGCCCATTACCTTTACCCTCCGCAAGGACGGAACCTTTTCAATCAGCAACGGATGGTGAAGCCCTTCGATTTCAAACGCTACTCGCCTTGGGCACCCTGGTTTTTCGGGGTGACCACTCTCTTGCTGGCCCTTTCCCTGCACCTCTCCTTCGCCCTCGAGGGATGGGACCACACCATCGGCGGCCCGCAGGATTTCCGACAGAGCCAGACTGCCATCACGGCCTACTACATCGACAAGGAGGGACCCGCTTTAGCTACCATTGATCCCGTCCTCGGCCCGGACTGGCGCATTCCCTTCGAGTTCCCCACCTACCAGACCCTGGTCGCCGGCCTGCACCGGGTCACGGGAATCCCCCTCGACCAGTCGGGCCGGCTGGTCAGCCTGCTCAGTTTCTACCTCTGCCTGATCCCCCTGGCCCTCCTGCTCCGCGAGCTGGGTTTCGACGGTCCCTTCACTCTGCTCACGCTGGCCCTGGTCACCGCCTCCCCGACCTACATCTTCTGGTCACGCTGTTTCCTCATCGAGGGGACCGCCCTCTTCCTGGCGCTCTCATTTGCCACCGCCTGCCTGGCCTGGTTGCGCCGGCCCCGCTGGTACCTGCTCCTGGCGGCCCTGATTCTCGGCCCCCTGGCCGCGGTGACCAAGTTCACCACCTTCAGTATCCTTTTCGGGTTCATGGTGCTCTGGGTCTCGGTGCGGGTTTTCCTGGCCAGGGACCAACCCAGCCGGCGGCAATGGATTACCCTCGGGGTTTTCCTGGGGCTGCCCATCCTGGCCGGGCTGGTCTGGAACGCCTACATCCACTCAATCTGGGTCCAGTCTCCCCTCACCCGGTATTTTGCCGAAGGCATTTCCCAATGGAATTTCGGATCCCTGGAACAGCGGCTCTCCGCTGATTTCTGGAGCCGGTTCCATGAGAGTGGCGTTGGCCGGTTGGTGTATTCGGCCATCCCCCTGCTGGTGACATTTCTGGCCTACCTTGTTTCTCCGGCCCGCTGGAAATTGATCGGCCTCTGCCTGCTTGGCGCCTGGCTCAGCGGTCCCATCGTGTGGGCCAACCTGTACTACGTGCACGACTACTATTATTACGCCACGGCCGCCTTCGGCCTGGCTTGGATCGCGGGCACCATGGCGGCCCTGGCCAGGCGGTGGGGGAACCTTCGCCTCCCCCTGCAACTGGCATTGGCGGGCCTGTGCCTGTGGATGATCTCCAGATACGAGGAGACTTCCTACTACGAGGCCCAGGTCAACGACTGGGGAGGCTACAAGTTCGCTTTCTCCCGCGAAGTCGGGGCGCTGACCGCAGCCGGGGATGTCGTCCTGATTCTCGGCGACAGCTGGAGTCCCTTCATTCCCTATTACGCCGAACGCTACGCCATCATGCAGCGCTGGCCCGGCCAGTCCTGGAGCCCCGGCTTCCAGGAGGCCATCTCCCGCTCCGAGGCGGAGGGGCGGCCCGTATCGGCGGCGGTCTACACCGATGACCCGGCCTATGCCAACGACCGGGCATTCCTGACCCGGAAATTCAACCTCGATCCGGAACCGGCGGCGGTCTCCGAGGATGGCCGGTTTTTCCTGCACCTGCAAAAACCGAAGGAGGATTGACCACCCAAAAAGATCCCGCATGCTGGTGCGCATACCTGTCATGTCGAAAATAGCCATCCTCCTCGCTCCGCTCTACCATACCTTTTCCCCGGAAGAGTACCGTCCCTATTGCCTGAACTACATGAACAGCGAAGGCGAGCTGGCCAGTACCCGTTTCACCTACAACCGGCTGGGCCAGAACGACCGTTCCCATTACCAGCAGATTTCCGGTCGCCGCTCCTCGCGCAACGACCAGACCTTCGACAAGGACGGCCGCATCGTCCGCAAGGATCGCGTCTACAACGACGGGGAACGCACCATGGAGACCTTTTTCTACGACAAGAAAGGGCGCCTGGTGGAGGAGAAATTCGAGAGCTCCAAGGGGGCCGCAGGCACCGCCCGTTACGAATACGACGATTCCGGCAACGCCCACCGCATGGTCTGCGAGGGCTACAAGGGCTGGTTGAACGGAGTGATCGAGTTTGAATTCGATTCCCACAGCCGGCGCAAGTCAGCCGCCATCCTCAAGGACGGCCAGCCGGCCGGCACCATCACCTACGAGTACGACGGCAACAGCAACCTGGTCCACGAGCATTGGGAAATCGGCTCCTGGAACCAGACCCTCCGCTACGCCTACGAGGACCTGTCGGAGTAGGACCTACTCCTTGACCGCGGTCAGGCCCATTTCCCGCAGGATGCCATAGGCCCAGTCGCCGAACTTCTCGACGTCCTCCTTGGTCCGGACGTACTTGCGGACCACGACCATCGTGTAGATGCCATTCACCTTGCCGATGGTGACCACCAGGGCATCGGTCTTTTTGGCCGCCGGGAGCCCTTTCAGGACGAGCAAGGATTGAAAGATCCGGCCGGGGGCATCGGCGTCCGCCAGCCTGGCCATCTTCCAAAGGTTGTACTTGTTGTCCTCAAGGGTCTTCTGGTAGGCCCAGAATTCCTCCTCGGAATCCTTCCTGCCGTGACCCAGGCCGAGGATCTTGGGCATGTTGCCGGAGTCCGGAATGGAGGTCCGCTCGGTGACCAGGAAACCGCTGGGATAAGTCAGCACGGTGACGGTCCCCTCCTCGACCAGGCTTTCCGGAACCGGGACGGGCCTCATGTCGATCTCGGGGCCCGGCAACCCGGGAGTGTAGATAATGCCAATCACCGCGTCATTGCGGTCCCAGGCCTGGCTGGCGGAAAAGCGCCCGCCGTTCAGCGTCTGCGGATAAATCCATCCGGTCCGGGTGTCGACAAAGCCGTCCCTGGCGTAGATCAGGTTGCCGATCTGCAGGTCCGGCTCCTCCTCCTGCACGGTGGAATTCGTGCGGGCAGGAGGGGGCGGCGTGGCGCAGCCCGTGAGGATCAGCAGCCCGGCGATCAGGTATAGAAATAGTCTGTGGTGTTTCATGGTTGCAGTTCCGTGCAGGAATAAGCGGACAACCTGCCAATTTAAAGCCACCATCACACCGGCGGGTGGGATTTACAGGATTTTGGAAATTCCGTCCGGCCTTTTAAGCCGGCTGGGCAAATTGTCCCGGAAAGGCCCGCTATAGGCTGGCCAGGATCTCGTTGAAGGTCGCGCTGGGCCGCATCGCCGCGGCCGCCTTTTCCTCGTCCGGCCAGTAGTAGCCGCCGATGTCCACGGGATTGCCCTGGACCCCGAGCAGCTCGGCCACGATCTTGTCCTCGTTCCGGGCCAGCTTCTCCGCCAGCGGGGCGAAGCGGGCCTTGAGCCCGGCATCCTCGTCCTGCGCAGCCAGGGCCTGGGCCCAGTACAGGGCCAGGTAGAAGTGGCTTCCGCGGTTGTCGATCCCGCCCAAGCGCCTCGTGGGGGATTTGTTGGTCTGGAGGAACTTGCCGTTGGCCTGGTCCAGGGTGGTGGCCAGGATTTTGGCCTGCCGGTTGCTGAAGACCTTGGCCAGGTGCTCGAAGGATACCGCCAGGGCCAGGAATTCCCCGAGGGAATCCCAGCGGATGTAGTCCACCTCGACAAACTGCTGGACGTGCTTCGGGGCCGAGCCGCCGGCGCCCGTCTCGAAGAGCCCGCCCCCGTTCATCAGGGGCACGATGGAGAGCATCTTGGCACTGGTGCCGACCTCGAGGATCGGGAAAAGGTCGGTCAGGTAGTCCCGCAGGACGTTGCCGGTCACGGAGATGGTGTCCTTGCCCTCGACGATCCGCTCCAGGCTGAAGCGGCAGGCCTCGGCCGGGGGCAGGACATGGATATCCAGCCCGTTGGTGTCGTGATCGTGCAAATACTGGGCGACCTTGCGGATCAGCTCCGCGTCGTGGGCGCGCTCCTCGTCCAGCCAGAAGACGACCGGGTCGCCGGTGTCGCGGCCGCGGGAGACGGCCAGCTTGACCCAGTCCCGGATGGCGGCGTCCTTGGTCTGGCAGGCGCGCCAGATGTCGCCGGCCTCGACGTCGTGGGAAATCATGACATTGCCGGCCTCGTCGACCACCTGGACATGTCCCTTGGCCGGGATCTCGAAAGTCTTGTCATGGGAGCCGTACTCCTCCGCCTTCTGGGCCATCAGGCCGACATTGGGGACCGAGCCCATGGTCCGGGGATCAAGGGCCCCGTTCTCACGGCAGAAATCGATCACCGCCTGGTAGACCCCCGCGTAACTGCTGTCGGGAATCACGGCCAGGGTGTCCTGGGTCTTGCCCTCGGCGTTCCACATCTGCCCGGAGGTGCGGATCATGGCCGGCATGGAGGCGTCGATGATGATGTCGCTGGGCACATGGAGGTTGGTAATGCCCTTGTCGGAATTGACCATGGCCAGCGCCGGGCCCTTGGCGTAGGCGGCCTTGATGTCGGCCTTGAGGGCGGACTGCTGCTCCTCCGGGAGCTGGTCCAGCTTGCCCGCCAGGTCGCCGAAGCCGTTGCGGAAATCGACACCGAGCTCCTTCAGGGCATCGCCGTGCTTCCCGACCAGGTCCTTGAAATAGACCTCCACCGCGTGACCGAAAATGATCGGGTCGGAAACCTTCATCATGGTGGCCTTGAGGTGCAGGGAAAAGAGGACGCCCTCCTCGCGGGCCCGCTCCACCTGCTTGCCGAGAAACTCCACCAGGGCCGCCTTGCGCATGACCGTGCCGTCGAGGACCTCCCCTTCCTTGAGCGGCAGGGAAGCCTTGAGGACTTCCACGGAACCGTCGTCACCGACAAACTCGATCCGGGCGGTGGTGGCATGCGGCACGGTGACGGAAAGCTCGTTGGAGAAAAAATCGTCCTCGCCCATGGTGGCCACGTTGGTCTTGGAGTCCTTGCTCCATTCACCCATGGAATGGGGGTGCGAACGGGCGTATTCCTTGACCGCGCGCGGGGCCCGGCGGTCGGAATTGCCCTCGCGGAGGACCGGGTTGACCGCGCTGCCCTTGACCTTGTCGTAACTGGCCTTGATCTTTTTCTCCTCCTCGGTCGAGGGGTTGACCGGGTAGTCCGGCAGGTCGTAGCCCTTCCCCTGCAGCTCGGCGATGGCCGCCTTGAGCTGCGGCATCGAGGCGCTGATGTTGGGCAGCTTGATGATGTTGGCCGCCGGATCATGGGTCAGCTGGCCAAGGTAGGCCAGGTCGTCGCTGATCCTTTGCTCCTCGGTCAGGCATTCCGGAAACTGGGAAAGGATCCGCCCGGCCAGGGAAATGTCGCGCGTCTCGATCGCGATGCCGGCCGGCTCGGTGAAGGCGCGGATGATGGGAAGCAGGGAGTAGGTGGCGAGAGCCGGGGCCTCGTCGGTCTTGGTGTAAATGATGGTCGGTTTCTGGGACATGGTTCTAGGTTCAGGAAATCCTGACTGTGCGGCTCAATCCGTGATGTGCAATGGGAAATTGCCTCAGGGCTCAAGGGGGCCTTCCCGCCAATTGGCTTGAACCAGCCGAGTGGTCTTCAAATGCTGAAGGAATGAAGCGCTTGAATGGAAAATGGGCCCTGGTAACCGGTTCCAGCCGCGGAATCGGTCAACTGGTGGCCGAGGCCCTGGCCGCGGAAGGCTGCAATATCGTCGTCCATGGTCGCGAGGAAATGAACTGCATTGCCACCCTGGAACGGATCGGGGCCTACACCGTGGAGACTTTCGCGGCCCCGGGGGAACTGGGAACCGCGGAAGGCGAAGCGGCCGTCATCGAAGCGGTCAGGAAGGGCTGTCCACAATTGGACATCCTGTACAACAACGCGGCTGTCATGAGCCAGTGGCACGACAGCACCTTCGCCATATCGGACAAGCACTGGCGGACGGTGTTCGAGGTCAATTTCTTTTCCATGGTGCGGCTCTGTGATGCCTTTGTTCCCGGGATGGTCAGGAATGGCTGGGGCCGGGTGGTCAATGTCACCTCCGGGATGCGCGACCTGCCGCAGCTCTCGCCCTACAGCGTCAGCAAGGCGGCAATCGACAAGTACACCCAGGACATGGCGGCAGAGCTGAAAGGGACGGGAGTCCTGGTCAACACCATGGATCCGGGCTGGCTCAAGACCGACCTTGGCGGCGACCAGGCGGACCACGAGGTGCGCACCGTCCTGCCCGGGGCCCTGGTTCCGGTCCTGATCGACGAAAAAGCGGGCAGCGGACGCCTTTATGCAGCCCAGGACTACCGCAGCCTGGGGTTCGATCCCAAGCAGCGGTCATGATCTGATCCCAGACTGTAAGGAGCCGATTTCCGGGCGGTCAGGAGATCAGGAGTTGTTCCCGGACCATCAAGAGCCGATTGCTCGGGCGGTCAGGCGGTGATCCCGGGCTGTCATTAGTTGATCCCGTGTTGGCATGAGCCGATTGCTCGGGCGGTCAGGCGGTGATCCCGGGCTGTCATTAGTTGATCCCGTGTTGGCATGAGCCGATTGAGGGATAGATGGACGGACGGCCAAAGGCCGGAGCCTATACCAGCCCCGACCGCAGGTCGGGGTCAAACAGGGCATTTCCCGAATGAAGGGCCATCGGCCCGGCCACATGACTCGGATATTGCCGGGCCCTTGGCCCTCTATTCAATTTCTGCCTCCACCTCCCCGCCCTACGCCCCGACAAGTCGTGGCTTCGGGCGGGGCTGGTATGGAATCCGGCCGTTGGCCGTCCGTTTCAGCCATCATATTGGGTCTGGCTAAAGGTCGTCCGTTGCAGGCATCATATTGAATCCGGCCCTTGGCCGTCCATTGTGGCCATCGTCATGAAAGTCCGGGTGCGTCGTGACGACGGATGGCGCGGAAGATCCGCTCGTGCTTAAATAATGCCCTCAGGACAAAGCCCATAAACGGTTGTGCCTGCCGGTTCAGCCAATGATCCACAGCACCAGCAGCGGCACCACCACGAAGAAGCTGATCAGAACCTTGTACAGGGCCATTCCGGAATAATGGACGGCGTCGAACTGCTCCCGGTCCAACTTGATCCAGCGGGTATGCATCCGGTAGACCCAGTCGTGGGCGATCACGATTATCAGGTACCACCCGAGCAGCAGAACTGCATTTATGATTAATGCCCACAGCAGTCCTTCACGGACAGTCTCGATTGTCATAGGAACCTCCTTGTCGAATTTCCCCCCACACTATTCCCCGGGAGGAAAACACTCAAGCCGGCAATCACCCCCGGACGGTCAGGAGCCTGGAAACCGGCCGAAGCGCTTCTCCACCGCAGCGACCCGGAAATCGAAGATGGACTTCAGTTGCCTGCGGACCAGGAGGGCATGCACGAGGTCCCCAAGGGGCCCGAAAGGCAGTTTGTAACTGACAATGTCGGTCATCCGGACGCCGCCCTCGACGGGCTCCAGCAGGTGCTCGTGATGCCAAAGGGCGTAGGGCCCCGCCCGCTGCTCGTCGACAAAGTACTTCCCTTCCTCCATGTGGGTAATCTCGGTCACCCAGGTCAGGGGTAATCCCGCCACCGGCCGGACCTTGTAGGCAATGATCAGGCCGGGATACATCACTTCGGGCACCTCGCGGCTGGTGATTTCAAACCCCATGTAGGCGGGCGTGATTTCCCGGAGGTTCTCCGGCCGGCAAATGAAACCCCACACCTCGTCAAGACTGGCGGGTATATCCTGGTGGCGGATCAGTTGATGAAAGCCCATGGCGCGCAAGGTAACCCGTCCATCCGGCAGCGCCAGTCATGCGGTGCGTTTTTGAGCCGCCTCAATCGTGGGCGATGACCAGTTTATGCCGGGCGTCGGTGCACTGGCAGGGATCGAACTCCAGTTCCAGGGTGCAGTGGGCAATGTTGAAGCGTTCCTGGAGCCGCTCCTTGAGCGACTGCTTGAGCGGTTCAAGGTCGGAGATTTCCAGGCCGGGGGTGATCACCACATGGGCTTCAAGGGCCATGTGCTCCTCGTCCAGCTCCCAGACGTGAAGATGGTGCAGGTTGTCGATGCCGTCCAGGCCCTCCGCAGCGGCCTTGATATCCTGCAGTTCCACCCCGGCCGGCGTCCCCTGCATCAGGATGCGGGAGGTCTCCTTGAGCAGGTCGAAGGACATGTAGAGGATATATCCGGCGATGCCGAGGGAGATCAACGGGTCCACCCAGGTCCAGCCAAGCCACAGAACAGCCACCCCGCCGGCCAGGACGGCCACCGAGGCCGCGGCATCGGTCAGGTTGTGGAGAAAGGCCGCCCTCACATTGAGGCTGCCCTTCGACATGGCCCAGAGCAGCCAGGCCGTGGCCACATCGACGACCAGGGCGACGATTGAGGCGGCGATGATCCAGCCGCCAAGGAGCGGCTCGGGCTCGAAGAAGCGCTTGACGGACTCGAAGACCAGGTAGAGGCCGACCAGGACGAGGGCCGTCAGTTGGATCATGGCCCCGATCAGCTCGGCCCGCCGATACCCGAAGGTGTAGCTGTCATCGGCACCGCGGCGGGAAATCTTGCGGGCGATCCATGCAATCAGCAGGGCCGCGGCATCATTGGTATTGTGCAGCGCGTCAGCCAGCAGGGCCACGCTTCCGGCGAACAAACCCGCAGCCGCCTCAAACACCGAAAGACCGACATTGACGATGACGGCCGCCAGCAGCACCCCGTCGTTGACGTTCTCGGTCCCGTGGGAATGCCCATGATGGCCATGGCCGTGACTGTGGTCGTCATGTTCGTGGTCGTGATGCTGTTCGCTCATGGGAAAATTCCAATTCGGGTGAAAAGACAGCATACGGTGATCAGCCATGAAGGCAACCGCGGCCGGGAAAACCTCTTTCCGGGCGGTCAAAACTCAGGTCCCCAATGAATCCGCTGGTCAGGACAGGATGGATCTCCTACTTTTTCATGCTATGAAACACAAACCTGCCCGACTTGAGCGGCCGCTCCTGGCCATCCTCCTGACCACCCTCGTCAGCCTCGTCCTGGCAGGCTGCCAGACGGAAACGCGTTCCGTTTCAACAGCTCCCTACAGCGAGCCGCACCGTCTGCAGTACCACTTCTCCCAACCGGCCAACTGGATGAATGATCCCAACGGGATGGTCTACTATGCCGGCGAGTACCACCTCTTCTACCAGTACTACCCGGAAGACACGGTCTGGGGTCCCATGCACTGGGCCCACGCCGTCAGCACCGACATGGTCCACTGGGAGAACCTGCCGGTCGCCCTTTATCCGGATGATCTGGGATACATCTTCTCCGGCAGCGCGGTGGTCGACTGGAGCAACACCAGCGGCTTCGGTACCGGAGGCCAACCTCCCCTGGTGGCCATATTCACCTACCATGACCCGGAAAAGGCCAAGGCCGAGACCCACGACCATGAAACCCAGGGCATCGCCTACAGCAACGACAAGGGCCGCAGCTGGACCAAGTACGCCGGGAATCCGGTTATCGCGAACACCGAAAAGCAGAACGACTTCCGTGATCCAAAGGTTTTCTGGCACGCCCCTTCCGGAAAGTGGGTGATGGTCCTTTCCGCCGGCGACCACATGGAGCTCTGGGGATCCCCCAACCTCAAGGACTGGCACCACCTGAGTGATTTTGGCCGCGGCCTGGGCGCCCAGGGGGGCGTCTGGGAATGTCCCGACCTGATCCACCTGCCTCTCGCGGGTACCGGAGAGTCCCGTTGGGTCCTGATCCAGAACATCAATCCCGGCGGCCCGCATGGCGGATCCGGGACCCAGTACTTCGTCGGCCAGTTTGACGGAACCCGCTTCACCCTGGATCCATCCTTTGCGGAGGATCTCCGGGAAGAAGGAGCCGTCTGGCTCGACCAGGGCCGTGACAACTACGCCGGCGTGACCTGGGCAGACGTGCCGGAAGAGGACGGCCGCACCCTCTTCATCGGCTGGATGGGCAACTGGGACTACGCCCAGGAGGTGCCCACCCATCCCTGGCGCAGCGCCATGACCCTCCCCCGGAAGCTGACCCTGCACCGGACGCCGGAGGGCTTGCGGGTCTTCTCCCAGCCGGTGGAGGAACTGCAGCAACTCCGCGTCGTTGAACGGGAGATCGCGCCCATGACCGTCCCGGAAGGCGATCCCGTCCGCGTGGCCCTGGCCTTTCCGGCCTTCCAGTGCGAACTGCTGGTCCGCTTCAAATTACCCGCATCCGGATCAACCGACTTCGGGCTCGAGGTATCCAACTCGAAAGGCGAACGCTACCGTATCGGCTATTCCGCTACGACCGGGGAATTCTACAGCGACCGCACCCAAGCCGGGGATGCCTCCTTTTCCGAAACTTTCGCCCGGGTTCACCGGACCCCTCGTATCAGCGAGGGGGAAGTTATCGAGCTGCACCTCTTTTTCGACCGCGCCTCCTGCGAGCTGTTCGCCGACGGCGGGGCCAACGTCATGACCGACACCTACTTTCCCTCCGAGGATTTCGACCAGCTCCGCTTCTATTCCAATGGCGGCTCCGTGGAGGTCGTGGGCGGCCAGGCATGGCCCCTGAAAGGCATCTGGTAAGTCGACACGCGGATCGCAACCGCATCTGTTAAATACGGCGGGCCGACAAAAAAGCGGCGGGGCCGTGATGGCCCCCGCCGCCGGGAAGTAGTTGGATGGCTTGTCGCCGGTTAACCGGCGGGACCTGCCGGACTATTCGAGGTCGATCATGAAGTAGGTCGCCCAGTTTCTGCCCGGGAAGCCCTCCCCGTCACAGGGCCAGGCGGTTTCGCCCTGGACCACCTCGCCGTCAACCACCCTCACGACAGCCGTATGCGCGGCGATGTAGAGCGGAAACAGCGGGTCGCCTTCCTCAAGTCCGAACTTTTCCATGAGGTCTTCGACGCTGATGCAGTATTCCTCCATCTGCGAGAAATCCAGCCAGTCGTCGCCATACTCGAAATGCCCGACCTTGGGATTGCCACTGCCCGTCTGCGGGAAGTCGGCCGGGTCCTGCTGGACGGACAGATGCGTCTGGACCATGTACCAGTCACCATAGGTTTCATAGGTCACGCACAAGTCGCTTCCATCGTATGAAACAATGATGGCCCCCATCTCGGTGTGCTGGCCGGCGCAGAGCGGAATCCGGACCGTCGTGTCTTCGGGTTCGCAGAAGCCGGCTGCCAGGTCGTTGAACTGGGGCCCCAGAAAAACCGGGGTGGCACTGTCGATGGTCAGGGTCCCATCGCTCTTGTCCAGGATGAAGAACTCGCCGCTGATAGTGCGGTTCACCCAGAGGTCGCCATTGCAACCCAGGGCGGACTGGATGGTATTGATTTCACCGGTGGCCACTTCAGTGAAGCTGCCGGCGGGGTCGGATAGATCATCGATGGTGAAGTAGACATAGGGTTGCCCGGCGCCGTCACCGGCCGTGCCAAACAGCTTGCCGGTGTCGTCGATGTCGATGTCACCCAGCTCCAGGACCGGAGTCGCCCCGTTGCTGACACCCGCCACCGAGGATTCGTTTCCGGATCCGAGATCGTAGGTATGCAGGTTATCGGTCAAATGGGCGAAGTAGTAGAATATCCCGTTGTAGACCGTTCCATTCGACGCATTTGCTTCCAGGTCGCCGACATAGGTTGTGAGCGCCGTTCCGAGGTCGAAATACCAGAGCTCGCTGGCACCCCCTTTGTTAGTCGGGTCCTGCGGAATGGTGAAATAGAGGCGGTTGGTCGCCAGCTCGTAGCCCACCCCGTTCGGGTAATTGTATTGCCAGGCCAGCGGGTCGGCTGAATAGAGGCTCGGATCGTAATCCGCGATCACGCTGCCGAGGTTGCTCTGCACCAGGCCGGATCCGTCGGTGTTCATTTCCAGCTTGATCACGTTGCACGTTCCGCGCTCGATTCCGTACAAGACATCGGCCTGGGAAGAGACACCCATGGCCATCAGGCCAATGAAGGCCAGAGGGAGAGTTAGCTTTTTCATATTCATAATTACAGCTGCTGCGGTTAAGGGTTACATAATGCAGAATTAGAGGTGTTCCGCTGGGAACTCTAAGTACTATTACCTATATAATTCAGGACAAACTTCAACAACATTCGACTCCCGCACATCAAAATGCCCGTGGATGTGATAACTCTACTTCAAGCGTGAAATCCGGACGGGGACCGGGTGGTATTCGCCGGGGGATTGCCGGACTCTTTGGATGGGGCTCCTGCAGAATCCGGAATTGACAGCATAATTTCATCACCATAAAACAAACAATAGTCTTATTTCATTTGAAATAAGGCTGAGATTCCACTTCCTCCCCTCCTTCCAACCCTCCATGCCAAGACTTTCCTCCGACACCCCTGTCAAAACGGTTTTTGACGCTTTTTTACGGCTTTTTCAGCAGGTTCAGCCGCTTCTGCTGATCCTGTTGGCCAGCGCTTCCACCCTCCCGGCCCAGGACCGCGAGACCGGAACCGTGGAAGGCCGGGTTTTCAATGAAATAACGCAACGCTACGTGGAGCGGGCGGAAATCACCGTGGACGGGACCAACATTCGCGCCTTCACCAATTTCTTCGGGGAATACACGCTCCGCAATGTACCGGCCGGCCGGCAGCGCATAATCGCGGCCTATACCGGGATGCAGACCCGGGATGCCAACATCACGGTCCAGGCGGACCAGACCGTGGTCAACGATTTCCGCTTCAGCCGGAAGATCGGGACTGACGAGGACGCGGTCTTTGAAATGGAGGAATTCGTCGTCGACGCCTCGAATTTCCAGAGCATGGAGGAACTGGCGGTGAACCAGGAGCGGCACTCCGTAAACCTGGTCAACGTCGTCTCCACGGAGGCCTACGGGATCGTCAGCCAGGGCAACGTGGGTGAGTTCGTGAAGTACATCCCCGGGGTGACCATCGGCTACGGGGGCAGCAACACGGCCGGCGGCACCTATTCCTCGGGGGCCGATGCCAACACCATTTCCATCCGGGGCTACAGCGCCCGGGAAACGGCCATCACCATCGACGGCATGCCGATCGCTAACGCCGCCCCGGGGACCCTGGACCCGGCCGTCGGGCTGGACATGATGTCCATTAACAACGCCTCGCGGGTCGAGGTCATCAAGGTCCCCTCCCCCGACCAGCCCAACGCGGGTATCGGCGGCACCGTCAACCTGATCAGCATGTCGGCCTTCGAGTATCCCAAGCCGACCCTCAAGTTCCGGGTCTACCTGAGCATGAACTCCGAGCAGCTGGACATCTTCAGCAAGACCCCGGGCCCCATGAACGAGCCGACCTACAAGGCCCTGCCCAGCTTCAACCTGACCTACGCCTACCCCTTCAACGACAAGATCGGGCTCTCCCTGACCCTTTCCTCGGACAACCAGGCCAACGCCAACTACACCCTCAAGTCCCGCGTCCAGCGCAATCCCGAGGCGGGCCGGCCGACCCGGCGTTCGGAAACTTCCACCTTCACCATGGGGCAAAACACCAGCCCCGACGTGGATCCACCCGAGCCGCCTTTCAGCTACTGGCTGGAAAAGGATGCCCACTTCGAGCAGTGGCAGCAGACCTACGGCGAGGACTGGACGCAGTGGACCGAGGAGGAGTTCGTCGAGATGTACAGCACCTACGGGCCCAGCCAGGGACTCCTGAACCTCCGGCTTCCGCAAATCAAGAGGCTTCCGCGCTACGACAGCAGCGGGAACCTGATCGGGGCCTGGGCGGCGGAGGACCTGGAGGCCCTGGAGGAGGACCGCCCCCTGTATTATGACGCCGAAGGCAACCTGGTGGGCCGGGTCTACCAGGACTGGAACCACCCCTACATTGCAAGGGTCCAGGTTACCGACTCCCCCCGGATCGCCAACCGGAACTCGGGAGCCCTCAAACTGGACTGGCGCCCCTTCAGCGGGTTCCTCGTCTCCGCCAACTACCAGGTTTCCACCTTCAAGGACCAGGACGCCAACCGCCGGGTCCATATGATTTCCGGTTTCCCCTTCGAGTATGGTCCCGACTACAGCCTGAGCAACGATGGAGGGGTGCGCCTGGACACGGATGCCTTCGGGCGGGAGGGCATCACCCACAGCGCCTACCTGAAGGCCAGCTACATCAAGGGACCCTGGGACATCAGCGGGAATATCAGCTATTCCACTTCCAAAAGCGACCTCCTCTCCCAGGAGAACGGTCACTTCTCGGTCGTTGAGATCAACATGGGGGGCGTCGACTACACGGAATTTCTCGACATCGACAGGGACGGCGTTCCGGCGACCATCAACTACTACCGGGACATCACCGACAATGACGGCAATGTCACCGGACGGGAGCTGATTGATATCGGGGACCTCTCCAATTACCAGATCGCCAACTTCGATCCGGAAGACCCCACGGCCGGCGAATTGCGCGTCCGGGCCGGGGGAATCCATGCCACCAGCGAGGTCGTGAGCGCCAAGTTCGATATCCGCCGGCAACTGGATTTCATTCCGGTCGATTTCATGAACCTCGCCGTCAAGGTCGGGGGCGACTGGGAAGAGCGCAAGAACGCCAAGCAGGGCCGCGGCTCCAATTACGAGTACGTCTACCTCGGCCAGGAAGGCGATGTCCTCAACCTGGCCGACTTCCGTGACGAGAATTACGTCGGGGTCGATCCCGGATTCGGCCTGGAACCCCTGGAGTGGCCGGATCCCTTCGCCCTCTACCAGTACCACCTGGATAATCCCGGGGCCTTCAGCGATACCGACGACACCGTTCCTCCCGGACAGGGCTCTGAATCGGTGGCCGCCCACAATTACCTTGAGGAAGTCAATTCCTCCAAGTCCATTACCGAGACCAACTGGGCTTATTACGCCCAGCTGGAGGGGGATTTCTTCAACAACCGGCTCTCCGTTATCGGCGGCTTTCGCATGGGATTCAGCGAGCGGGAAGGCTATGACCGGGGACAGAATTTCAACTGGAACAACCTCCACTATGACCGGGATGAAAACGGCGACGGGATCCGGGATGTCTTCCGGGATCACGAGGGTGTGGATATTGATCCCATTTACGCGGAATTCGGGACCGACACCCTGCCCGCGTTCGAGCTGACCGGACCATTCATCCTGCTCCGCGAACTGAGGCAGAGCAATCCCAGGGTCACGACCTTCGAGGAGCTTCCCCCGGACCGGCAGGAATACATTCTCGGATGGTACAGGTACTACGAGGAAGCCGGCGCCGTCTATCCCGATGGGGCACCCTTTATCGCCTCGGAATACACCCGCGTCGCCACCGGATCCCTGCAGGCCTACCAATACCAGTACCTGAAGGATTTCCCCATCAAGCAGAAGGCCGCCGGCAAGCCGCAACCGATCATCAGCGCGGCCTACGACATCACGGACCAGTTGGTGGCCCGGGTCTCCTGGTCGACCACTTATTCCAATCCCCCCTACGAGTCGTCGGAAGGAGCCGCGGGTACCCTCCGCCGGGTCGAGTTCGTCGAGAATCCGGGTGGCGGCGGCACCATGTCGGTCACCAATCCGGAACTGGAAATCTCCAAGACCATCGGTTGGGACGTCGGCCTCAGTTACTACACCGAGACCGGGGGGAAGTATTCCCTCACCCTATACCACCGCAAGGAGGAAGGCCGGGCGGTGGGGGTTTCCTATGACAAGATAAATTCCTTTGAAGCCTGGGATTCCATCATGCGGAGCCTGGGCTATGGCCCGGGAAGTTACTTCTATGGCAGCGCTGACCCGAATGTTGACCCTGCGGATGACACGACCTGGTGGACCGTGACCACCTCGGTCAATTCGAGCGGCACCTTCATCGACTACGGCTATGAACTGGAAGCCCGACAGGACCTGCGCGTCCTTGGCAGCTGGGGCCGGCACATCTATGTCTACGGGTCCTTTTTCCAGCAGTTCCAGGAACCGGGAACCATCCCCGAGGGCGAGGAGGGCGTTTTCGAGGTTCCCCTTGGCAACGAGACGCGCCTCAACGCCTCCGGCGGCATCAATATCAACTGGAAACGCCTTGAGTTCCGGATCAATGCCACCTGGCGCAACGAACGGACGGAGGATGCCAGCGACGCCATTGTCAGGACTGCCATCTTCTGGCCGGATGCCACCGTCGGTAATCCCGGCTGGTACACTCCGACGGCCGATGATGACCTTAACGATCCCTACTACCACACAATGCGACTGGTCCGCCCGGAGAGCCTGCGGATCGACCTTTCGGCCAAGTTCCGGCTGACCGAGCACCTGACCCTCGATTTTTCCGCGCGCAACATCACCAAGGACAATCCGGAACCGATCTATGTCCGCGATGATGGCGGTGAGCTCCCCTATCTGGGACACCTCCACGACGGGACGGAAAAGTCCATCTACGGCATTAACTTCACCATTGGCATAAGTGGTGTATACTGAGTTTAACCAACATCACAGATTCACTATCCTGATAGATTGACCCATGAAAATTAAAGCGAACAGCAAAACACTCATCAAGATGGGCGCGCTGGCCTGCACCGGGCTACTGGCGTCCAACGGCCTGCAGGCCGGAACTGTTGTCTACGAAGGCTTCGACATTCCGGTCGGGGAAGTTGATTACACCCTGGGCGAGACCAGCTTCGGCTGGTTTGCCCTCACTGGTATCCTGGTCTTCCCGTGGGACTCGGCGGATCCGCAAACCCTTGAACCCTGGCACGGGGTGGCCGAAGGCAGCCCCCCCTATGACGGGGTGCCGACGGTGGGCAATTCCTTCATCTTCACGGAGGAGATCCCCAGCGACGGCGGGTTCAACTCGGCGACCCGGCCCCTGCAGGTGAAATACACCTACAATGGCAGCGGCCAGGTCTGGTTCAGCACCCTGGTGACCCCCAAGATCACCGGTAACGCAGCCGGTGGAGGCTGGTTCCAGGTCTGCCTGTCCGCCACCCAGAACGATGTCTACCTGGGCATCGCCAACACCAACGAGACGACCGTCTGGTCGGGCGGCGGCGAGCGCATGTACGTGGACGAGGGCCAGGGGCCCATCCAGGGCCAGAAATGGGCCTACAGCGAGTACCCGGTCGAGGACGGGGTCACCACTTTCCTGGTCATGCACCTCGACCTCGACAACAAGACCTCACATTTCTACGTCAATCCGGACCCGTATGCCGATGATCCCGGTACCCCGGTCGCCAATTTCGCGCTCCTCACCGACCTCATTGTCGACAAGGTCCGCCTCTGGATCGCCAATGCCGGGCCCTCCGTAGAGGGCGAGGGAGCCGACTACATCGGCACCCAGGTCGATGAAATCCGCGTCGGCGACACCTATCAGTCCGTGGCCGCCGGTGCCGACCTGACCGACCCGGGCGGCGAAACGGACACCACGCCGCCGGTCATCACCGGTCCCACGGGTGATCCCGGAGCCGCCACTTCCGAGGGCAGCCTGGTCGAGCATACGGTCTTTGTGGCCAACTTTACCGCTGATGAAACCGTGACCTGGAGCATCTCCGGCGGCGCTGACGGCGACCTGTTCACCATCGGGGCCGGCAAGGGCGGGCTCAGCTTCAGGAATTTCCCCGACTACGAACTGCCGGGCGACACCGACATGGACAATGTCTACGAGGTCGAGGTCACCGCAGCCGATTCCTACGAGAACACCGCCTCGCAAATGGTCACGGTTACCGTCATGGATGCCCCCGGCTGGGCCAATTTTGCCCCGGTGGCCGACGGCTGGGTCGACACCAACGAGTACGGCGGAACCTTCCTGGGTCTCGTCAACAACGCCCACGAGCCCTGGCTGTGGGTCCAGGACCTGCAGCAGTACATCTATGTCCGTGAGTCCATGGTCGACAACGACGGCGTCTGGGGCCTCCTTCCCCGGGACATTGAAAACACCACCCCCGGCGACTGGGCCTTCTGGGATGCCAACCCGGACGACAATTGCATCGTCGACACCGGCAAGTCCTTCCTCGGGCCGATCAATGTCTGCAACGCCCCCTGGGTCTTCTGCGGCGCCACGAACTACTTCATCTACCTGCCGGTGGAGAATGTCGTTCCCGGCAATTCCTGGATGTACTTCGTCCGCGTTCCCGGCGACCCGCCGGCCGAACAGTAATTCCGGACCGGTAGTCCAGCCCCTTTACGCCCCGTGGTGGTCCCCCGCCACGGGGCTTTTTTTGCCAAAAACCGAAGTGTATGGCCGGACTGGAGAAAGGCAATGGACGGCCAAAGGCCGGACTGTATACCAGCCCAGCCAGTAGCCCCGACTTGTCGGGGCGAAGGGCTGGGTAGAACCGGTGGAAAAACAACGAAGGGCCAACGGCCCGGCCTTATGAAAGTCCAGTTCGAAGGTGATGGTATGTGGCCGGGCCACCTTGACACCCGGTCTTCCCGGATATACGCTGGGTTATTCGTCCGCCGGTGCGGACCACCAAGAATTCTTCACGAAAGGAAATCCCAATGACTCCCGAAATGTTTTTCGATTCCTTGTGGACGGACTACATCCGGATGGCTCCCAAGGCGGCCAGGATCAAGGAACTGTTCGAATCGCGAGGGGAGACGGTCCGCAACGACCATGTCGCCTTCCGTACCTTCGGGCTGGAACCGGTCAACCTGAAAGCACTGGAAAAGCCCATCCTCAAGCTCGGCTACGAGCGTTTCTCCCCCTACCGTTTTGAAGCCAAGAAGCTGGATGCCTACGGGTACCTGCACCCGGACCGGTCCTGGCCGCGGATCTTCCTCAGCGAGCTGGAAGTCGGCGCCCTGGGCAGGAAGGCGCAGCATATCATCAAGGACCTGGTCAGCCAGGTGGACCCGGCCCGGGTCAATCGTGACGACGTCCTCTGGGCCGGGCGGCTCTGGCCGGCTGTCTCCTATGCCGATTACCAGGCCCTGCTGGAGGAAAGCGAATACGCCGCCTGGGTGGCGGCCCTCGGCATCCGCCCGAACCACTTCACCATTTCCGTGACCGACCTCGAAAAAACCCCCAGCCTCAGCGAAGTCCTCAACGTGGTGCAGGCGGCCGGCTACGCCATCAACGAATCGGGCGGCCGCGTCAAGGGCAGCCCGGAAGTGCTCCTGGAGCAGGGTTCGACCATGGCGGACCGCATGGAGGTCGAGTTTGCCGGCGGCGAGCGGCATCAGATCCCCACCTGCTACTACGAGTTTGCCAGGCGCTACAAGGACCGTGAAGGCAAGCTCTACGACGGTTTTGTGGCAGCCAGCGCGGACAAGATCTTCGAGTCGACCAACGCCAGAACCTCAGCCTGATCCCGCCATGCATACGGTCGCGATTCTCGGCTCCGGGAAGATCGGGGCCGCGGTAGCCAAGCTATTGTCGTGGTCCGGCGACTACAAAGTCACGGTCGCCGACATGCATCAGCGGGCCCTGCACCGCCTGCGGGAAAGCTGTCCGGACATTGAAACCGTCTCCCTCGACCTGAGGGATGAAGGCAGGCTCGTCGAACTGCTTTCCGGCAAGGAAATGGTCCTCTCGGCCTGCCCCTTTCACGTCAATGCCGGGATTGCCAGGGCCGCCCTGGAGGCGGGATGCAGCTATTTTGACCTGACAGAGGACCGCGAGACGACGCGGTCCATCCAGCAGATCGCCGGGGACGCCCGGGAAGGCCAGTTGTTCATGCCCCAATGCGGGCTGGCGCCGGGATTCATCAGCATTCTCGCCTACCAGCTGTGCCGGAGCTTCGATTCCCTCGACAGCGTGAAGATGCGGGTCGGCGCCCTGCCGCAGTTCCCCTCGAACATGATGATGTACAACCTGACCTGGTCCACGGACGGGCTCATCAACGAGTACTGCAATCCCTGCGAGGCGATTCACGAGAACCGGCTCACGGAGGTCCTGGCCCTGGAGGGCCTGGAGCTCTTCTCTCTGGACGGCAAGAACTACGAGGCCTTCAACACATCGGGCGGACTGGGAACGCTCTGCGAAACCCTGAAGGGAAAGGTCCGCAACCTGAATTACAAGACGGTCCGCTACAAGGGGCACCAGTACCTCATGCAGTTCCTCATCAACGAGCTGCACATGGGGAAGTACCGGGAGGCCCTGCGGGAGATCCTCGAGAGCGCCATTCCCATCACCCTGCAGGATGTCACCCTGATCTTCTGCACGGTCAGCGGCTGGATCGACGGCAAACTGACCCAGCGCAGCAGCGCCCGCAAGATCTACAGTGCGGAAATCCACGGCGAACGCTGGAGCTCCATCCAGATCACCACCGCGGCCGCCATCTGCGCCGTGGTCGACCTGAAGGCGCAGGGCATCCTCTCCGGGAGGGGATTTATCCGGCAGGAATCCGTGCCCTGCGACGCCTTCATGGCCAACCGCTTTGGCCGGTACTACGACGTCTCCACCGACGGAGGGCATGAGGTGCGCATCGAACCCATTATGATTACGCGAGATGAAGAAGCTTCTTAAAAGTGTTTATGGCGCCGATACCTTCATGGACGGCGAAACCAGCCCCAGCGTCATCCAGGGACTCACCACCTCCACCGGCAGGGGTGCCCGCTTTTCCGTCCACTCCCCCATCGACGGCGAACATTCGGGAGAATTCCAATCCGCCAGCGCCAACCAGGTTCGCCAGCTAGCGGAACTGGCCGGGGAATCCTTCCGGGAATTCAGAAAGGTGCCCCCGCCGCGCAGGGGCGAGTTTGTCCGGCGGATCGGGGAGGTCCTGCGGGCCAACAAAGAGGCCCTGGCGGATCTGGTCACCCTGGAGGCCGGAAAGATCCGCCAGGAGGCCCTGGGCGAGGTGCAGGAGATGATCGACATCTGCGACTTTGCGGTGGGCATTTCCCGCCAGTTGCACGGGCTGACCATTGCCAGCGAGCGGCCCGAACACCGGCTGATGGAGCTCTGGCAACCGATCGGGCCGGTGGGCATTTTGACGGCCTTCAATTTCCCGGTCGCGGTCTGGGCATGGAATTCAACCCTGGCCCTGGTCTGCGGCAATCCCGTCATCTGGAAGCCCTCCGAGAAGGCGCCCCTCTGTGCCCTGGCCTGCCATGCCATCGCCATGGAGGCGCGACGGGGCATGGACGACATACCGGCCGGCGTTTCCTCGGTCCTGATTGGCGACCGGGAGACCGGATCCGCCCTGGCCGCGGATCCGCGGGTGGCCCTCGTTTCCGCCACTGGATCCATTCCCATGGGGCGGGAGGTCGGCCAGGTCGTCGCCCGGCGCCTGGGCCGCTGCCTCCTGGAACTGGGCGGAAACAACGGGATCATCGTGATGCCCTCCGCGGACCTTGAACTGGTCCTCCGCGGGGCCGTCTTTGCCGCGGCCGGAACGACCGGACAGCGCTGCACCAGCCTGCGCCGGTTTATTGTCCATGAGGACATCCGGGAGACATGCGTCGAGCGCCTGGCCGGCGCCTACCGCCAGCTGCCCGTCGGCGATCCCCGCCAGGACGGCATACTGGTCGGCCCGCTGATCGATGAGCGGGCCTTCCGGCGCATGCAGGAGGCCCTCGATCAAGCCCGTTCCGCGGGCGCCAGCGTCACCGGAGGCGAGCCAGTCACCGAGGGCGTTCCCGCTGGAGGATTCTATGTCCGCCCGGCCATCGTGGAGGGGCTTTCCCCGGACCATGAACTGGTCCAGAGCGAGACCTTCGCCCCGATCCTCTACATCCTCCCCTTCAGGGAACTCGAGGAGGCCATCTCGATTCACAACGGCGTCCCGCAGGGGCTCTCCTCGGCCATTTTCACCGGCCAGCTGCAGGAGGCCGAGCGCTTCATCTCCCCCGAGGGATCCGATTGCGGCATTGCCAACGTCAATATCGGCACTTCCGGGGCGGAAATCGGCGGCGCCTTCGGCGGGGAAAAGGAAACCGGCGGCGGACGGGAATCCGGCTCCGACGCCTGGAAAGCCTACATGCGCCGCCAGACCGTCACCATCAACTACTCCTCCGAGCTCCCCCTCGCCCAGGGCATCCGGTTTGAGATTTGAGAAGCGGTCGGGGCTTTCTCGCAAAATCGATTATATTCCCCTCTGCGATCCCTTCGGGACCGCAGGATTTCCAGATCCCGATCCCCGGGGTTTCTCCCGCTTCGCGGGCTTCACCCCGCGCTAATGCCTGCAATCCCTCCGGGATACGAACAAAGTGAAAATCCGGCAGACACGGGCATTCACCGCAGGCAGGAAAGCCATTAACGCGTCTTGGATCCGGGTCTGCCGCAAGGCACAAGTGAAAATTCAGCAGACACGGGCATTCACCGCTGGCGGGCAAGCCACTAACGCGTCTTGGGGCCGGGGCTGCCCCCAGGAACCTCAGCGGTCCACGCCGCAGGCGTGAAATATATTAGCGCGGGGTCGGATTGATCCCGCGAAGCGGGAGCAAGGAGACCCCGGGTACCCTGGTTCAAATTAACAACTCGTCCCCGGAGGGGGCGAGGAATCAACGTCAATTTAGTCTGCAATCCCTCCGGAATATGGACGCAGGCGGCTTAATCCAGCGCCCCGATGAGCTCCTGGATCCGGCGGCACTTGTCCGCATCGCCGGTGACCTTGCCGGGTTCGTCGGAGAGTTTGACCGCATGCTCGCCGTCGAAGCGGGTCATTTTGATCACGATGTCCAGGGGTTCGCTGCCGGGGATGTCGTTGGTCAGGTGGGTCCCGATCCCGTAGGCATCCTGCATACGTCCGTCGACATGACGATGGATTTCCCGGACCCGGCCCACATTCAGCCCGTCGCTGAAGACCACGCGCTTGCCAGCCGGATCAATCCCGCGGGC
>ENA-ORCW01000486-ORCW01000486.1-marine-metagenome-genome-assembly--contig:-NODE-486-length-22680-cov-5.138831_pt1 | contig 22680 bp, 19 predicted proteins | sample MGYA00237784_ERZ508517 | MGnify/ENA primary metagenome ERZ508517 (study PRJEB26187, sample SAMN06268979) | marine metagenome | isolation source: Tt ae E1 feedstock associated aerobic enrichment on... | reverse complement strand
CCGGCGGAGACCCGCCGCACCCCCCGCCGCTTGATGCCTTCCATGACGGTCCGGCGCGGGGTGTCCCATTCATTGGTGTCCGACATGACGATCACGGGCAGGTCGCGGGTGCCGGCCCACGCGGCCATGCCGAGCGCGGCCCCGGAGGACCAGCCGGGCACGGCGACGGCATCGGGCCGGAACGGGCCGACACGGCGTTCCACAAGGCCTGTCAGCGCCCGCCATCCCGCCGGCGCGGCCCCGTCGCCCGGATCGAGCCCGGCGCGCCGGAGCCCGTCGGGCAGGTCCGGGGCGTCCCAGCCATAGTCCATGCTCGTCCGGTTCGCCTCCACCGCCAGAACGTCCATCCGCTCCGCCGCCCGGGCGAGCCGGGCCACATGATAGGGCCCCAGATTGTCGAACAGCACGGCGACGCGCATGGCGGCTCAACTCGCCTGCGCCATGGAGGCCTGCGGCATGCGGGCCACGGGCGATGTCTTGCGGGCATAGAGCAGCGCCGGTCCCATGAAGGCGACCAGGCTCGGCCAGATGGTGAAGAAGGGCCCCGTGCCGTGGGTGATCGCCTGCAGCGCATCCACATAGACGAGCATGAGGAGGACCTGGGCGACGAAGTGCCCGCGCAGGCCGGCCCTGTAGAGCTTGGCCATGATCAGTGCGATGAGGAAGAACTTGAGGGCGCCGAAATACCAGAACGACCCGAAGGCGTCGCTCATGCCGGTATGCGTCGAGCCGGTATGGGGGACATGGCGGAAGGCCTCCAGGGCGGCGGAGCCCTTGGTGTCGAACATCAAGGCGTCCTTGAGGTCGTGCCCGACGATCTGGCCCGGCACCGTGAAGGTCACCAGCTCGTTCCAGTGATAGAGCCCGAAATCGTACCAGTCGAGGCGGGCAGTCGCCTCGATGTCGTAGACCGCGTTCGTCATCGAGTTGCCGCCGCGGCTCAGGATCTCCTCGAAATTGCCGAGGAAATCGATGTCGCCGATGGTGGTCAGGCCGTATTGCGGCCCGGCCATCACGAGCGAGCGGTATTCGCCGACGCTGTTGACCCAGAGCGTGCCCAGCACCAGCACCGCCGCCATGGCCCAGCGCGCCGGCGCCAGCCTGCGATGGAACCAGAGCGTGAGCGCCAGGATGATGACGAGCTCGGCGGCGACAGCCCGGCGGCCCTGGAAAACGATCCGGTCGAGATAGAACAGGAGGTCGGCCGCGACGATGAGCGCCGGCCAGAGGCTGGGGCGCCGCATGAAGATCTGGAGCGCGAGGACCATTCCGACCGTGAGTGTCGTCGACAGGAAGACATAGATCGTGATCGGGCCGGTCCATGCGCCGCCATAAAGCGACATCGCCTCTTCGGCGAGCCGGCTGACCTGGAAGAAGAAGAAGGCGCCGACGAGGGAGAGGACGGTCGCGGCAAGCAGCATCCGCTGCCGGTCGAACTGCCAGTCGAGCAGGCGCATGGGCCGCGCCGCGGCGTTGCCCGCATAGATGGCGAGCGCGCACAGTATCGTCATGGCGAGCGTCCGGTCGATGGCGCCCTCCGGCAGCCCCTCGTTGTTGGTCAGCCCGATGAGCTGCGGCAGGGCCCAGCCCGCAAAGACCGCGCCGGCGAGGAAGGGATATTGCAGCATGCGGTCCGGGCGGCTGAAGCCCCAGACGAGAAACGAGGCGCAGACGGCGATCAGCAGGACGAGAAGCGCGAGGGTCATGCCGTGAGCCTCTCTGTGCCCGGCGCGCCGGAGAGGGCGGCGAGGAGGCGCTGGCGGTAGGCGTCGAGGTCGATGTCGCCGCGCCGGGCCGCCGCGGCCGCGCTCATCCCGGCGAGCAGGTCGGCGTCCGAGGCGAGCCGGTCCAGATGGCCGGCGATGGCGTCGACATCGCGCAGGCCCACAATGTAGCCGTCGCTGCCATGGCGCACGGCGCTGCCGGTATTGTGCGTGCAGATCACCGGCAGCCCGGCCGACAGCGCCTCGTAGGTCACTCCCGCGGAACCCTCGCACAGCGACGGCAGCAGGAAGACGTCGGCCCAGGCGAAATGGCGGGCGACCTCGGAACGCGGCACGGGCCCGGTGAGCTCCAGCGCCGCTGAGAGCCGGCGTTGCGCAGCGGGCGGCACGGACACGGCGCCGACCATGCGGAACACCGCCCGTCCCGCCAGCCGCTCCGCGGCCTCCGCCACATAGGGCGCGCCCTTGCGCAGGCCGACCGTCCCCACGCTCAGGACGCGCAAGGGGCCGTCATGGGGCCTGCTCTCATTGGCTGTGCCATCGCACGGCATGGCGTAACCGGAATCGATGCCGTAGGGCACCACCACGCATCGCTCCGCAGGGCCGCCCGCCCGTGCGATGCTGTCACGGACGAAGGACGAGCCGCACAGGATCGTTGTGGCGGCCTGCCATTCCTCCTCCTCGCGCGCGATCAGCGCGTCGTCTGCGGCGGAGACCACCGATGCCTCGGCCCAGTCGGGATGGCGCTCGCGCTCCGCCTCGAGGATGTCCGCCTGGATGCGGCGCGGTGCGATGGTCTGCTCCATGACGGTCTGAAGACCCTCAGCACCGGCCGTGCGCAGGATCTCGAGCCCTCCGTTGTTGAAGGTGTAGACACCGGAGGCGCCCGCGAACCTTTGGGCCGCGACCTGGGAGGCAAAGGCGTGCCCGGCCCACAAATAGACCTCTGCGATCTCGTTCTGGCCGCGGGCACGGACGAGCCGTCTCGCATAATCGAGGCCGAACCGCCCGTGGGTCTCGATGAGGTCGGAGGGTACGCCCGAGGGGATGCGGCCCATGAGGCTTCTGAGCCCCGCCGGGCGCAGGGGGGGCGGAACCGCCTTCAGCAGGCGCGGCCAGCCCTTGGTCGCGCATATGTCGGTGTGGAACCGTGACAGCATGCCGGCGTCGTTGAGCATGCGCGGAATGGCGTAATGCCGACGCGCGCCGAGCTGGGCGACAACGAACTGCGGGGGCGTGGCGGACTCAGGCATGGACCGACTCGCCGCTCTTGGCATAGACGACGAGGAGCTCTCCCGTATCGAGCGTTCCCGTCCACCCGGTTGCACGGTCCCAGTGCCTGAACCGGTCGAGATCGGCGGGGCAGAACGCGCCGACGGCGAGCGGAGGGGCCGGAAGGTTGTGGCGGACAAAGGTCTCGTCGAGCATGACGGGGTGGACACGCCCCCACAGGCGGTGGAAGGCGGCTGGATCGGCCTTGCGGAAGGCGTCGGACCCGTTGGGGAAGCAGGCGATGAGCCACCCGCCCGGCGCCAGAACACCGAGCTGCTCGCGCAGCGCGCCGGCCGGATCGGGCGTGTGCTCGAGAACATGGGCGGAGAAGACGACGTCGAAGGGCCCCCGGGCCTCGATGTCGGACCATTGCGTCGCGACCTCAACGCCGAGCTTGTCGCTGTAGCGCGCGCGAGGCTGGGACAACTCATAGCCGATGGCGGAATATCCTGCTTGCTGAAGCTGCCAGACGCCATAACCCCAGTTCGCGCCATAGTCGAGGATGCGTGCGCCCTGCGGCACGGACAGGGCGGCCAGGAGGTCGATGAGACGGGAGAAGTCCTTCTGGGTGCCGGCAAAGCCCGTCTCGAGCAATGTGCGCAATGTGGCGTCGTCCGGCAGATCGGTCGTGAGACCCGCCTGCCGGTAGTCCGTCTGGTAGAAGCGCGCCATTTCCTCGGCCGTCTCGTAGGGCCAGCGATAGAGCAGCGCGCAGCCGCCGCAACGCCGCAATTCGTGGAAGACCTTGCGATCGACCCGCTCGGAGCGGTCAGACTGGCAGCTCGGGCACAGGCGCTTCTGGCGCGCTCTGCGCAACAGGCCGTCGAGGGCGTAGGCGATCTGTCCACGGTCCATGGTCAGGCGGTTCCGTTCGAATCGTGCAAACGCGGCGACAGTCCCGCCGAAGTTTCAGCGCGCGAGCCGGCAAGCACGAGACCGAAGGCGAGGGTGGAGAGAACCAGATAGGCGGAGAAGAATGCGATGGCGAGGCCGAGCACGCCATGAGCCGGCAGGAGCCAGAGCGTGACCGCGATCACGGTCGCCCCCCACGCCATGTTGATGGCCAGAACCCACCAGGCCCGGTTCATGCCGAGAAGCGCCCCCGACGAGATCTTTGCCAGCGCGTGGAGCGGCGCCGCCGCCAACAGGAAGACGAGGACTGCCCAGCCGTCGCGGAACTCCGGTCCGTAGAAGCCCATGATCCAGGGGCTCAGCAGCGCGCCTGCCGTGGCGGGCGGCAGGGCGATGGCGAGCGTCAGGCCACAGATCCAGAAGGTGACCTTGCGGAAGCGGGCACGGCGGCCGGCCTCCCATTCCTGTACGAGGGTCGGGATACTGACCGACATCAGCACGACCGGTACGAAAATCATCGGCCCATGCCACTGATAGGCGGCGTAGTAGGTGCCGACGCCGGCGAGGCCCTCCGCGGACCGGCTCGCCAGTGTCATCGCGAACCACAGGACCGGCGTTGCGACCGCATTGGCGAGGAAGCTCGGCAGGCTGTAACCGGCCAGGATACGCCAGTCTGCAAGGGCGCCGCGATAGCGGATGGCGATACCTCGGGACTTGAGCGCGGAGGCGAGCGCAATCCACCCGACGATCCAGACGGTGGCGGCACTCGCGGCAAGACCGATGAGCGCGCCCTCCACACCCAGCATCAGCGCCATCGGGATGGCGGCGGCGAGCGAGAGCCCCCCCTCCAGAATGGCGAGCCGGGCGATGATGTCGAACTTCTGGAGGCCGGAGAACACGCCGTTCTGGATGCCCCGGAAGGCCATGGCGGACATGAGGGCGGCGCCGCAGACCAGCGCTGCTTGCAGATCCGGCCGGCCCAGAACAGCGTCCGCGATGATCCCCGCCGAGGCGACGAGCGCGATAGCGGCTGCGAGGACCGTCGCGGCTGAGACCGACAGGACGAGCCCGATCACCTGGCCGGCGCGTTGGGGATCCGTACGGGCATATTGCGCCACAAAGCGGGTCGCGGTGCTGCCGAGCCCGATGCCGGCCATCATGCCGACCACGCCGAGGGTCGACTGCACGAGACCGAATGCGCCGAACGGGGTCTGCCCCAGAATGCGCGCGACCGCGATCATCGTCGCGAGCACGAGGAGGCGGGAGCCCGCCGACCCGAACAGGCTCCAGGCCGAACCATGCGCAAGGCGCGTCGCAATCTCCGAGCCGGACAGACGCTCATGGAGGCGTGCCGGCAGGACCATCCGGAACAGGCCGTCAAGCGTCATGGTTGGTGGCCGGTCCATGGCCGGGATGTGGAGGTGAAAGGCTGGTCCGGCATCTCAGAGCGTGCCCGCCATTGTGTGGAGATCGGGCGCCGTTCCCACCCGCTCCTCGGCTTTTGCCGGCTCGCGCACGAAGATCGCGTTCTGGCTCTGTCCGGTTGCGGGGCGCAGTGCGCGGTGGGGCGGGTCGTAGCGGATGCGGGCGAAGCCCAGATCCGACAGGGCGTCGGCGACCGCGCCTTGCGGGTAGCCATAGCGCGTCTCCTGGCCGTTCGTCTCCACGATGACGGCGAGGAGGCCGTCGCCGCCGAGCGTTTGCCGGCCGCCCTCGATCACGGCCATCTCGAAGCCCTCCACATCGATCTTGACGAGGACCGGGCGGCGGCCGGCGACGGCGGTGTCGAGCGTCGTCACGGGCACCGTCGTGCCGTGCTCGCCGGCCACGGCGACCCGGTTCATCGTGTCCCTGTCGTCGATGAAGGCGAGCGCGCCCGCCTCGGCGCCGAGGCCCGCATTGAGGGCGGTGACCCGGCCGTCGAGGCCGTTTGCGCGGATATTGCGCTCCAGGAGCCGGAAGGTCGCCGGGATCGGCTCGACGGCGATGCAGTCCGCGCCCGCCGCCCCTGCGGCCAGAACCGTGAAGGCGCCGATATTGGCGCCGATATCGACGAACAGGTCGCCGGGCCTGAGGAGATGGGCGGCAAAGGCCATCTCCTCCCACTCCGCAAGGCCGAAATAGAGATTGCCCGTCGCCCCCGTCATGCCCCGGCTCATGGCGAGGCTCGTGCCGTTGGCGAAGGGCACGAGGATCGGCCCCGGCGCCAGGCGCGAGGCCGACTGCCAGGCGAGGAAGCGGCCGAGCGCCCTCAGCCTGCCGTCCCGGTTCATGGGGTGTGTCAGGATCGCGGTCACGAGCTTTGCGGCCTGCAGCATTCGCGGTCAGGCCGGCGCGCGGAGGCTGCCGGCGGGGGCGGCGGCGAAGTCGGCATAGGTCTGTTCGAGCCCGTCCCTCAAGGACCGGGCGCGCGACCAGCCGAGGGCGGAGAGCCGCGAGACGTCGGCGAGCTTGCGCGGCGTGCCGTCCGGCCGCGACGCGTCGAAGACGAGCTCCCCGCCATAGCCGACCGTCTCGCAGACGAGCTCGGCGAGCTCGCGGATCGAGACCTCCTCGCCCGACCCGATATTCACCGGCGCCTCGCCGCTGTAGCGTTCGGCAAGGAACACCACCGCGTCGGCGAGGTCGTCCACATGGAGGAATTCGCGCAAGGGCCGCCCGGAGCCCCAGACGGTCATCCGGGGCGCGCCGGCCATCTTCGCCTCGTGCGCCTTGCGCAGCAGCGCCGGCAGGACGTGGCTCGTCTCCGGGTCGTAATTGTCGCCCGGCCCGTAGAGATTGGTCGGCTGGGCGGCGATGAAGTCGCGGCCGTGCTGGCGCCTGTAGGCCTGGACGAGCTTGATGCCGGCGATCTTGGCGATGGCGTACCACTCGTTGGTGGGCTCCAGCGGGCCGGTGAGCAGCGCGTCCTCGGGGATCGGCTGGGGGGCGAGCTTCGGATAGATGCAGGTCGAGCCTAGAAGCACGAGCCGCTCCACGCCGGCGCGGTGGGCGGCATGGATGACATTCGCCTCGATCATGAGGTTGTCGTAGATGAAATCCGCCGGATAGCGGCTGTTGGCGGCAATCCCGCCGACCCGCGCGGCGGCGAGGAAGACGACATGCGGCCGCTCGCGCGCCATCCAGTCCTCCACGGCGGCCTGGCAGCGCAGGTCCACCTCCTCGCGCGGCACGGCAAGGAGCGTCGCGTCATACGCCGTCAGCCGCCGCATCAGGGCGGCGCCGACCATGCCGCGATGGCCGGCGACGAAGATGCGCTTGCCGTCCAGGCTGTAGACCGGTTCGGCCCCGGGTGTCCGCGTCATGCCGGCCTCCCCGGTACGGAGCGCGGCCGGACGAACTGGCCGAGCTTGCGGGCGGGCTTGGCCAGCAGCGCATAGTCGACCGCGCCGGAGCGCAGCCAGCGCCGCCGCGAGCGCAGCGCCTCCAGATTGTGGCGGATATGGGCCCTGAGGCTCGCCGTGCTGCGCCCGCCGGCCTGCATGTCCACCATCACGCGGTCGACCATGGCCGTGCGGTATCCGTGCAGCTCCACGGCGCGCAGCATCCAGTCATAGTCGGCGGCGGTGGCGAGCGTGCAGTCGAACGGGCCGACGCGCTCGGCCACCTCGCGGCGGACATAGAAGGTCGGATGCGCGGGCATCCAGCCCGTGCGGAACCCGCGCGCGGGACGCGGCGTCGCCTGCCAGCGGCGCACCACGCGCTTGGTGGCATGGTCGGAGACGAAGCGGAGATGGCCGTGGACGATATCGGCCTCCCGGAGCGCCGAGGCGATGCGCGAGAGCACATGCGCGTCGTGATAGGCGTCGTCGGAGTTGAGCACGCCCACCGCGTCGCCGCCATGAAGCGCGAGCGCCTTGTTGAGCGCGTCGTACATGCCCTCGTCGGGTTCGCAGACGAGGCGGATCGCGTCGCGGGGATAGCTCTTCACGATCTCGACGGTGTCGTCGCGCGAGGCACCGTCGATCACGACCAGCTCCTTGTCCTCATGGCTCTGCGCGAAGAAGCTGTCGAGCGTGTGGCGGACCGTGGCGGCGGAATTCCAGGTGACGGTCAGGACGGAGATTCTCATCGGTGCGGCCCGTCCCCTCACGCGCCCTGCGCCAGGCGCTGGGTGTGCTCCTCGTCGAGCCTGCGCTGGTCGGCCTCCCGGGCGACCGTCTCGAGATCGGCCCGGACCATCTCGGCGACCATGTCGGAGAACGGCGTCGTCGCCTGCCAGTCGAGCTTGCGCCGGGCCTTGGAGGGGTCGCCGAGCAGGAGCTCCACCTCGGTCGGGCGGAAATAGCGCGGGTCGACCTCGACGAGCGTCTGGCCCGTGCGCGCGTCGCGTCCGGTTTCGTCCAGGCCCTCGCCCTGCCACGCGACCGCGATGCCGATCTCGGCGAAGGCGGCCTCCACGAAGGCGCGCACCGAGCGCTTCTCGCCGGTGGCGAGCACATAGTCGTCGGGGGTGTCCTGCTGCAGGATCCGCCACATGCCCTCCACATAGTCGCGGGCATGGCCCCAGTCGCGTTCGGCATCGAGATTGCCGAGATAGATGCGGTCCTGAAGCCCGAGCGAGATCGCCGCCACGGCGCGCGTGATCTTGCGCGTCACGAAGGTCTCGCCCCGGATCGGGCTTTCGTGATTGAACAGGATGCCGTTGGAGGCATGGATGCCGTAGGCCTCGCGGTAATTGGCCGTGATCCAGTAGGCGTAGAGCTTCGCGGCCGCATAGGGCGAGCGGGGCTGGAAGGGCGTCGTCTCCGACTGCGGGATCTCCTGCACCTTGCCATAGAGCTCCGAGGTGGAGGCCTGGTAGAAGCGCGTCCGGTCCGCAAGGCCCAGAAGGCGGATGGCCTCCAGCAGGCGCAGCGTGCCGAGCGCGTCGGCATTGGCGGTGTATTCGGCGGTCTCGAAACTCACCTGCACGTGGCTCTGGGCGGCGAGATTGTAGATCTCGTCGGGCTGCACCTCCTGGACGATGCGGATGAGGTTGGTGGCGTCCGTCATGTCGCCATAGTGAAGGGTGAGCCGGACGTCGCGTTCGTGCGGGTCCTGGTAGAGATGGTCGATGCGTCCGGTGTTGAAGGAGGACGACCGGCGCTTGATGCCGTGCACGCGGTAGCCCTTCTTCAGGAGCAGTTCGGCGAGATAGGCGCCGTCCTGGCCGGTCACTCCGGTGATCAGGGCGGTTTTTCCGGTCATGTCAGCTCCCCGCTTGGCTCCGGGACGCGGTTGTAGCTGTCCTCAAGCCGGATGATGTCGTCCTCGCCGAGATAGTCGCCCGTCTGCACCTCGATCAGCACCGCCGGCTCCGTCCCGGGATTGGCGAGGCGGTGGACGGCGCCGAGCGGCACATAGACGGACTGGTCGGCCTTGAGCGTGTGCACGGTCTCCCCGATGGTCGCCTCCACGCGGCCCTGCACCACCACCCAGTGCTCCACGCGGTGGCGGTGCTTCTGCAGCGACAGGCGCGCGCCGGGCTTCACCACGATGCGCTTGACCTGATAGCCCTCGCCGATATCGAGCCGCTCGTAATTGCCCCAGGGCCGGAAGATCTGGAGCGCCTCGCCCGCCTCCGTCCGTCCCTCCTCGCGAAGCCGCGAGACGAGCGCCTTGACGTCCTGCGCGCGTGCCCTGGAGGCGACGAGCAGGCAGTCGCGGGTCGCCACCACCGTGATGTCGTTGACGCCGATGAGGGCGGTGAGATGGCTCTCGGAATGAACGAGGTTGCCCCGCCCGTCGATCACCATGCCGTCGCCGATGACCGCATTGCCGTCGGGGTCCGGCGCGGCGGCATGGCCGACGGCGTCCCAGCTCCCGACATCGGACCAGTCGTAGTCCACCGGGAGCACGGCGGCATGGGCCGTGCGCTCCATGACCGCGTAGTCGACCGAGATGGAGGGCGCCCTTGCGAAGGCCGCCTCGTCGAGCCGCAGGAAATCGAGATCGCTCCGCGCGCCGGAAAGCGCCGCGCTCACCGCCTCCAGGACCGCCGGCTCCAGCCGGTCGAGCTCGGCGATGAAGGCGTCGGCGCGGAACAGGAAGTTGCCGCTGTTCCACAGATAGCCGTCGCGCATGTGCCGTATGGCGTCGGCGCGTTCGGGCTTCTCCACGAAGGCCTCGACGCGGAAGGCGCGGGCGAGTTTCTCCCCGGGGCGAACATAGCCATAGGCCGTCGCCGGTCGGTCGGGCCGGACGCCGAAGGTCATCAGCGCACCGGCCTCGCCGTCCGGCATGGCCGATGCGACGGCGGCGGAAAAGGCCTCGCTGTCGGGGATGCGGTGGTCGGCGGCAAGCGCGAGCACCATGGCGTTGCGGTCCCGCTTCAGCGCCTGAAGGCAGCCCGCCGCGATTGCCGCGCAGGAATTGCGCGCTTCCGGCTCCAGCAGGATGTCGGCCTCCACGCCGATCTCCAGAAGGTCCTCCGCGATGAGGAAGCGGTGGTCGGCGGCGCCCACCACGATGGGCCGCGGGTCGAAGAGCCCGCCGCGGCAGCGCAGCGCGGTGTCCTGGAACAGCGAATGGGGGCTGGCGAAGCGCAGGAACTGCTTCGGCTTCGAGCGGCGCGACAGCGGCCAGAGCCTGGTTCCCGAGCCGCCGCTCAGAATGATGGGAATGATGGGGCCGCCGGAGCTGCGCGCGCTCATCGCGATCCGAACCCGGTGAGGATCGTATAGACGGTCCTGGCCACGATCAGGACGTCGAGCCACAGCGAGAAGTTCTTGATGTAGTAGAAGTCGTAATGGAGCTTGCTGGTCGCGGCGTCGACCTCGGCGACATTGCCCTGGTTGACCTGCGCCCAGCCGGTGATGCCGGGGCGCACGAGGTGGCGGTAGCCGTAGAACGGAATCTCGCGCTCATACCATTCGGCAAGCTCGATGGCTTCCGGGCGCGGGCCGATCCAGCTCATCTCGCCCTTGAGGATGTTGATGATCTGCGGCAGCTCGTCGATCCGGTACTTGCGCAGGAAGCGGCCGAGCCGCGTCACCCGGTCATCCTCCTCGCTGGTGAAATGCGGGCCGGTCTCGCCATGGCCGCGCTGGCGCATGGTGCGGAACTTGTAGATCGTGAAGGGGTGGCCGCCGAGCCCGATGCGGCGCTGGCGGAAGAGCGCGGGGCCCGGGCTCTCCAGCCTGATGGCGAGCGCGACCAGGGCGAGGACGGGCATGAGCACCGGCAGCAGCACGAGGGCCGCGACCGTGTCGGCGAGCGTCTTGGCCTTGCGGTAGGGCAGGGAGGGGAGGATGGAGCCGAAGGTGTTCTCCGACAGGTGCTCCACCTCGATGCGTCCGGTGAGGGACTCAACGACCTGCTTGACCGGATAGACCGGCACGCCCTTCAGCGCGACCGCCATGAGGAAGCGCTCCCACTCCGCCGGCAGGTTGGCATTGGTGTCGGCGGCGATGGCGTCGAAGGCGCCGTCGGCGAGGGCGGGGCGGTCGAGCCGTGTCCAGTGGACGCCGGGCAGCCTGTCGATCCCGCGATGATTGCCGCCTGGCACGATGGCGATGCGCGGCAGGTTGCGCTGGCGGATCGTCAGGAACACCCAGTAGTACCAGCTGAGCGTGAGCGCGAAACTGGCAAGGAGCTGGTAGCGCGAATAGTCCAGCCGCAGGCCGAACATGAGAAGCGAGAGCGCGCCGAAGGTGATGGCGAAGACGGGCAGGATGTAGGTCGTCGGGCGAACGCCCGGATAGGCCGCGAGCTGTCTTAGGAACATGTAGCCGACTATGACGGCCAGCGCGGTGCCCCACAGGGAGTTGCCGAGAGAGGAGCCGGGCGACACCATGCCCGCCTCCAGGAGGTCCCAGCGCACGGCGGCCGGCATGAGGACGCCCAGGACGAGGCCGCCCAGCAGCTGGACGCGAATGCGGGTCAGCCACGGCCGCCCGCCCTCGTCGGCAGAGGCCGCGAGCACTGTCGAGGTGTGCGGTCTAGACGCGAGCTTGGAGTTCATCTGTTGCGTCCCGGCCGGATCGATCTGCCTCCTTGGCGGGCCGCGTTCGGCCACGCTACCGCCGTTCGGGTGAACGCCGTCCACCCGTTGTCCGTCCTGTCCGGCACCGCCCTTCCTTCAGCCGAAAGAGACGGTGCTATCGTCGCGCGAAACCCTTTGCCGGGGCTTCGCGATGTCATCACAAGGCGCGCGGCTCACCGTTCCGGCGACCGGGGGCCCCATGGGTAGATCTCGGTACAGCCGCGATGGAATGCGGCGGCAGCCTGCTGCAATGAAGGCGGGATTGTGGCGGCCGGCAGTGCCTGCGATCGCGCTCCTGGCCGATAGGCCGGGCGGTCGGACCGAATCCTCGAATGCACTTGCGCCGCAAGTCTGATTGCCCCCGATCGCAGCGAGTCAAGATTTTCGGGAGATTACCGCCATATCGTTCTGGTTGCAAAAGTTTTTTGGATGCAATTTTAATAAATAACCTTATTTTACAAAGGTATAACAATACTGTTCGGGCGTTTGTGGGCGATCCGGCGCCTCATCTTCCGGTTGTGGTCGCTTGTGCCGTCCCGATGCCAAGGACGGTCGCATAGATCATGGCCACGGCCTCGATCTGCAGGCTGAAGTCGACCAGGGCGTGAAGGCCGACGAGCACGGAGGCGGCGACCGCGATCATCGGGTAGTGGGCATCGCGCCGGCGGGCGAAGGCGCCTTTCGCACATCTCGCGACGATCATGGCCAGCGCGGCGAGAAGCACGAGTGCCGCGGGCACGCCGAGCCCCAGAAAGAGCTCCAGATAGTCGTTGTGCGCCTTGTCCCAGATGCTGGTGATCTGCTGGGCGGAGCGATAGAGCGGATAGACCGCCTCGAAGGTGCCGTAGCCCGTGCCGAGAAGCGCGTTGTCGGCGATCGCTTTCGCCGTGTCCGCATAGGCCGTCAGCCGGGCCTCCTGGCCCAGCCCGCCGGCGATCAGCCGGCCGGCGAGCCGGGCGCCGGCCATGTCCGCCAGCGCGACGATCACCGCGAGCAGCACCACGACATAGCCGAAGCGGGCAAGGCCGGCGCCGGCCGCCCCCCTGCCGCGCATGCGCGACCGCAGGAGCTGGAGCAGGATCAGCGTGGCGAGCCCGGCGACGGTGAAGGCGATGCCGGCCCGCGATCCGGTGACCAGCAGCGCGCAGAACACGACCGCGAACAGGCCGAGCGTCAGCCCGAGCGGGCCGGCCAGGCGGTGCGCGGCCGTCGCGATGCGCATATGCCAGCTCGCCCCGTCGGCGGCCTGAAGGCTCCTGCGGAGCTGGCGCTGGAGCAGGGCGAACGCCATGATCGAGGCGATGCCGAAATAGGTCGCCGCGCTGTTGCGGTTGATGAATGTGGAGGTCAGATAGCCGGTCGCGCGCTGCTCGTACCACAGGATGCGGTCGAGCGAGAACGAGACGCCGAGAAGCCCGTAGACCGCATAGACCGCCCCCGCCGCGAGCAGCGTCCAGACCAGCATGGCCGCGATGCGCCGGTCCCGGCCGAGCATGCAGGCGGCAAGGAAGACCGACAGGACGGTCGCGAACCTCATGGCGGCCTGAAGCGTGAGGGCCGGGTCGACGGAGATCGATCCGGCGGGCGCCGACCCGAGCAGTTCGCCCGAATAGCGCCAGTTGGGATGGACGAGGCCCTCGATGCCGATGGGGGCGGCCTGCACACCGATCCAGACGAGGACGAGAAACGCAAGCGCGACGGGTACCCGGATCGGCCGCCAGTCCAGCCGGAGCCGATCCGGCCGGGCGAGCGCGATGGCGATGACGAGCATGAGGCAGAGGCCGGCGCCGACGGCGTTATAGGCCCAGGGCAGCGGACGGTTGCTCCCGAGCGCCATGGGCGAGAGGGCGACGAGCGCGGCCAGGAGGATCGCGGGAACCCACATCGTGCCGGCCTACTCCTCCGGCGCCGGTTCGGGCAGCGCGCCCAGATCGGCGCCGGACCCGGCGAACAGGCGTGCAATCTCCTCGCCCATTCGCGGCTCCATGGTCGCGATCACGGTCGCATTGGTCTCCGTCGCCCGCCTGAGGTCCTCCGGCAGGGCCGGCCACAGCGTGGCGGAGAAGGCCAGGCGCGGCAGGGCGATGGGCAGTTCCTTCGGCGCGAAGACGTAGGAGGCGCCGAGATAGGAGGCCGCCTCGTCGTCGAAACCCGCCGCCCGGGTCCTGAGCACGCTCGCCAGAAGCCACAGCCCGCCGTCGCCGGGGGCCGTGCCGAGCGCCCGTTCGGCCCCGCGCAGGACCGCCTCGCGCAGCGCGGCGCGCGCGGCAGGCTCGGGGGCGAGCTGGTCCCAGTACGCCGCGCTCAGAAAGGCGCGGATCAGGCTGTAGCGCGGGGCGATGGGCTGGAGGGTGAGACGCAGCGCGACCAGATCGGCGAGCGCGTCCGTGTCGCCATCGAGCGCCGCCGCCCGGTCCCTGAGCCACAGCCCGGCGGTGGCCGGCGTCTCGTCATAGGCGATGTCGACCGGGCGGTAGGCCCGGCTGAGCTCGACGAGATGCAGGCCGCCGAGGCACACCGACGCAAGGGCGATGGCCGCGCCTGCCGCCATCAGGCCCGCAGTGCGCGCCGGCTTACCCCTTCTCGTCATAGTAATAGGGATATTTCCGCGCGTAGTAGCCGCTCTTGTAATAGTCGTAATAGCGCGCCTTCTCGGGGACCACATCGTTGAAGGCCACGCCGATGAGCTTGTCCTCGAGGCCGTGGCTCTGGCGGATCGCGGCGTCCACCGCGTCGCGGGCCGTCTTCTCCCATTGCACAACGAGCAGGACGCCGTCGACCGCGTCGATCAGAACCCGCCCGTCGATCACAGGCAGAAGCGGGGAGGAATCGATGACGATCAGGTCGAACAGCGGCTTCATCTCCTCGATGAAGTCGCGCATGCGCTGTGCGGAGAGGATCTCCGCGGTGTGGGTGAGCGCCTTGTCGCGAGGCGCCGGGATGAAGCACAGCTTGGAGCGCTCGTCGGACCTCAGCACGCTGTCGACCGGCAGGCCCGACATCACGATCTGCACGAGCCCCTCCTCCGCATCGGGCGCGTAGATGGCGGTCTGGGCGGGATGGCGCAGATCCATGTCGAGCAGCAGCACGCGCTCGCCCGTATAGGCGGCGTGCTGGGCGAGGTTGCTGGCAATCGTCGTCTTGCCCTCGCTCGGCAGGGCGGAGGTGACGAGCACGACGCGCACCGGCTTGTCGATATTGGCGTAGCGCATGCCGAGCCGGAGCGACCTTATGGCCTCGGTGAAGGACGACAGTGGCTTGTCCAGGACCAGCCGCGCGGCCTTCAGGCGCTCCGTGGCCCGGCGCTTGTCCTCGTTGCCGAGGGCCCTCGCGATTCTGTCCGGCAGCAGGCGCTGGACGCGTCCCGTCCAGCCGGTCCGCGCCGTGTCGCCGCTGACATCGGGTATGGAGGCGAGGACGGGAACGCCGAGCGCCTCCTCGATCTGGTCGGTGGAGCGGAAGCCGCGGTCGAGCTTCTCCAGGACGAAGGCCAGCCCGCCGCCGAAGCCGATCCCGAGCAGAAGGCCGAACAGCACGAACACCTTCTTGTTCGGCGCGCTCGGCCGGTCCGGCACGCTCGCGCGCTCGATGATGCGGGTGTCGCTGAGCTGGAGGGTCTCCTGCTGCTGGGTCTCCTTGAAGCGGGTCAGGAACGCCTCGAACAGCGTCCGGTTGGCCTCCGCCTCGCGCTCCAGCTCGCGCAGCTGAATCTCCGCGGTGTTGCCCGACTCGAACTCGCCCTGGAGATCCTGGAGGCTTTGCTGGATGGAGGCCTGCCGGCTCTGGGCGACCTGATAGTCGTTGAGCGCGGCCGCCACGATCGCCGCCGACTGGTCGTGGATCTGCCGGTTGAGATCGGCGAGCTGGGCGCGCGCGGACACGACCTGGGGATGTTTGGATCCGTATTTGGCGCTGAGTTCGGCGAGCTGGCGCTTGACCTCCGAGGCTTTGGTGCGCAGCAGGCCGATGACCTGCGCCTGCATGGTCTCCGCGAAGGAGGAGGGGTCGCCGCCGCTGTCAACGACGTTCTGGAGCTGCTCGTACTTGACGCGGGCCTGGGCGGTCGCCGCGCGCGCGTCGATGAGCTGCTCGTTGAGGCGCGCGATCTGCTCGTCGCTGAGCCGGGTGCCCTTGGCGGAGACGATGTTGTGCTCGGCCTTGAACATTTCCACCGCGCGCTCCGATTCGCGCACGCGGGTCCTCAGCTCGCTCAGCCGGGTCTCCAGCCATTCATTCGCCCGCCTTGTGGTGTCGTAGCGCGCCTCGAGCTGGTCGACGAGATACTCGTCGGCGAAGGCATTGGCGATCTGCGCGGCGAGGGCCGGGCTCTCGGAGGTGTATCTGATGTCGATGATATAGGTGAAGTTCTGGCGTACGACCTGGACATTGTCCTGGAGCGTGCTGACGGCGCGGCGCATCCGGTCGTCGTCGAGCGTGGGCTGCCGGGTGTCCGCCGACGGGGACAGGAGCGAGAACAGGGTGGCGACGAGGCCCGGCCTGGCCGCTCCGACATCGCGCTCGTCGAGCTTGAGATCCTCCGCCACGCGTCGGGCGACATTGGCGGACCGGATCAGCTCCACCTGGCTCTCGATCGCGGTGGAGTCGGTGCCCAGCCCCGAAACCACGGCCTCGGAGCTCATCACGTTCTGCTGGCGCGGATCGACCATCAGCGTGACCGTTGCGGTATAGCGCGGGCTCAGCTGGAAGGCATAGATGGCGCCGAACAGGGCGCACAGCACGGCGACGGCCAGCACCATGGGGCCGCGCCGGCGTGCGATCTGTATCCAGCGCCTGATATCGAGGCCCGGCTCCGGCTCGGCCGGAGGATAGTTGTAGTAGCCCGTTGCCGGCCCCTTGCCGGACGTCTTGCGTCCGCTGTTCTCAGAAACGTGCTTTAGCATTTACGCCAACGAGATGCCTGTCGTAATCCGACGCGTCCATCTTGTAGTCCCGCTTGAGGTAGTTGTAGTTCGCACCGACGGCCAGATGCCGGTTCAGATAGTATTCGACGTCCAGACCCGCCTCGTAGGAGGTGTTGTCGTTGGAGGAATGGGAATAGTCGTTGTTGGCGATGGCGAAGGCCGGCGAGATGATGATGTTGCGCCGGAACTCGTAGTCGATCGAGGCGCCCAGCGTGGTGGCGATCCGCGAGGGATCGTCCTCGATCGAGGAATCCGCGATCATCCGGTCGCCGTCGAGGTTCACCGTGATGAGCGGGGTCGGGGTCCAGGTCAGGCCCAGATGGTAGCTGAAGCCGTCGCGCGTCCCCTCCGAAGACCGGTCGTAGTCCTGCCACATATAGCCGAGGCCGACCTCGCCGGCGAGCAGCCGGGTGATCTCGAAGGCGACACCGCCGAGGGCGCGATAGCCATGGGAATCGTCGTCCGTCGCGTTGCGGTAATGACGGTCATTGTAGCGGAAGTCGCCGAAGATCCGGTAGCCGGGCGAGAAGAGATAGCTGAGCCGGCCGCCGCCGACGAGGATCTCGCTGTCGCGGTAGTCCTGGTCCAGCCTGCCGCCGCCCTTGGCCTTCACGCTGGAATAGTCGAGAGTGCTGTAGGCGGCGCCGAGCGAAACGGCGATGCGGTTGAAGGCCTTGTTGATGGACCCCCAGCCCGCCAGCTCCGTGTAGGGGATCGGCTCGTCCGCGTTCTCCGGCGTGTTCACGTCGTCCAGCGTCTCGTGGAAGTAGCCGCCATCCACGCCGCCGAGGATCACCAGGTCGCGCCGGACATCGATCCGGAAGTCGGTGCCGCCATAGCCGTTGGTATGGCTCTGGCCGGACACGTCCAGATATTCATAGTGCTCCACGCCGCCATAGAAGTTGAGCGCGTGACGGCTGAAATCCGATTTCGCCTCGACATTCGCCGCCGTATAGAGGCCGTTGCTCGACTTCTTGTCGTGCGAGCGCGCCAGCGGGTTGCTGTCGAAGAAATAGCCGGCCTCGACCGTCGGAAACAGCCAGTAGGAGCCCGCATGCAGGCCGATCCCGTCATTGAGCCGGTCGCGCACGACGGGCAGCATGGCATCGTCGTAGCCCTGCACGCCGGGCATCTGCTGCATGTCGTAATTGCGCGGGCCGGAGAGCACGGCATCCTGCGCGACGACACCGAGCGGTGCCAGGACGAAAAGCGCCGCGCCGGCCGCCGCACCGATCTTCCAGCCTGCATTGATCATGTCGAAGTCCCCGTCCCGTCGCATCGCGCTGCTGCCTGCCTCAGTTCGGGCTCGCGAGCGAGCGGGAGCCGCCGCCATGTCCGCTGGCGGTGATCTGGAACATGGTCGGGGGCGGGCCGGAGTCCTGCGATTCGGCGATTGCCGGCCCGCCGCCCCCGATCAGCGCCGTCTGGCAGATGCCGGCGCCCATGGACGCGGAATAGGAGGCGACCGCTCCGCCCTGGCAGCCGCTCGCCTGGCAGACCGTGGCATGCACATGCGCGGCGGAGGCGACGTCATTGGCGCTCTGCAGCAGCTGGACGCCATAGGCCAGGCCCGCGCCGACCGCGCCCTGGACATCGGGCGAGGAGGCGCCGGCGCCGGCGCAGAACCGGCTGGCATGCTCGGGTTTCGCGGCGACGGTGCTCGCCACGGCGTTGACCAGATCCGGGCCGCCTGTCGGGTGGCTTGCCAGAACGGTCTCGGGAGACTGGGCGTGCGCGCCGGACAGCGGCAGCGCTGCGAGAAGACCGATTGCGCCCAGGGCGAATACTGAGCGGATGGCGGCCGATTTGCCGACAAAACTCTCGAAAATCATAATTTTTCCCCCGGTTCGAATGCGAAAAAAATATAGATATTGTTGTTTGCGGTCAAGCAACGGTGGTGGATAGAGCTAATTCCTCATTTACGCCGGCCTATATTATAGTATTATTTGTTTATAATAAAATTTTATAGAAAATCGAAGCAGGTTCAGGCCGCGATGCTGACGGACCGGCCGGGCCCTAATTGGGGCTGGCGAGGCCAGGCGAGCCGCCGCCGATCCCGAGCGGCGTCATGCCGGACCGGAGCCTTCGGGAGCCGGTCTGTGGGGCCGGTCCGAACGGGGCCGGGCACTGCAGGGCAAGCCGGCAACTGTCGCGCCCCATGGCAGCGGCATAGGAGGCCGCCGGAGCATTCCGGCACCCCCTGGCGGCACAGGCGGTCCAGTGCACGAGCCATGCCGAGGGAATCTGGTTGGTCGAATAGAGGAGCCGGACGCCCTGTGCCATGCCGGCGCCGATCGCGCCGCGCACAGTGCGCGTGCCGGTGGCGGCAAGCGCGCAGAAATCGTCCGCCGTCTCGGGCCGGGCGGCGAGGGTGCGCGCGACCGCCTCGACGAGCCCGGGGCCGCCGCCGGGATGGGCGGCAACCGCGGACCGGGCGTCCTGGGCCCGGGCGCCTGTCCCTGCCGCGGCTACGGCGAGCGCGGCAATGCCAAGGGCAAGGAGCGTGCGGGGCCGGGGTCTCCATGGTCTGCGGCCTTCGGGAGTGCGGTAAGACAAGGTCATACCTTCCTTGCTGATTGATCTTCCGCATAATACACTAATAAGTTGCAATTACCAAAAGATTAACCAGCAGGTGCATGGCGCGCCTGGTCGGACAGGACCGCAAGCGCCAGGCATCCCGGCCGCGATGTCATCGCGGCCCGGGTGTCGATTACTCCTAGAAGAAGCGTTCCGGGACGCGGATATTGTCGCCGGGATTGACCTTCACGCGGCCCTTGTCCAGATCGACCTTGACCTCCTGGTCCTGACCCGCGCGGCGGATATAGGCCGAAGAGGTGTTGGCGCGATAGGTGTAGCCGCCCGCGATCGCCACGGCATCCTGGACCGTGAGGCCCGCCTTGTAGGGGTACTCGCCGCCGTTCTTCACCTCGCCGACAATGAAGAACGGGCGGTAGTTCAGGACCTCGACGGAGATCTTCGGATCCTTGAGATAGCCGTTGCGGAAGCGTGTGGTCACCCGGTCCTTGAATTCGGGGACCGATGCGCCGGCGGCCGGCACGGACCCGATCAGGGGCAGATTGACGCCGCCGGAGCTGTCGACGACGAATTCTCCGGACAGGTCGGGCTCGCCGAACACGATCATGCGCAGCTTGTCGCCGGGGCCCAGCTTGTAGGATGGCGCCTGGGTGGTGGCGGCCGCCGTCTGGGGGGCGGGCTGGGGCGCGAGGCCCTGCCCGCCGCTGCAGGCGGGAATCGCCAGAAGAATGGCGACAAGGACGAGCCATCCGAAGAGTCTGCTGTTGACCAACACGCTTTACCGTCTCCTCTCCTGCATTGCACGGTTCGCGCACCCGCCAGACCGTCTGTCCGGTTGCGGATACACCGGGACCGCCGCAGCGATTCGCCCGGACCCGGCAGGCGTGCGAGGCACCCTAGCCGGTCTGGATGAACCGTATGCCCGTCCCCTCGACCACGGCGCAGGTCAATCGTCCTGTCATGAAGGCCCCCGTGTCGATGTTGACACGATTAGGGAGAAGTTCGGGCGCGTCAACAGGCGTATGGCCGTGAACGATGCGCTTGCCGTGATCGGCGGTGGAGCCGAGGAACGGTTCCCTGATCCACAGGAGGTCGTCCGCGCCTTGCCGGTCGAGCGCGACGCCGGGCCGGATCCCGGCATGGACGAAGAGGTAGTCGCCGAGCGCGAAGGACGGCCGCAAATCCCGCAGAAAGGCGCGGTGCGTGTCGGGAAAGGCCTGATTGAGCCGGTCGTGGAGGTCGTTTGCGTCCCGCTCGCTCGCCTTCAGATCGGGGGCCACGCCATAGGAGAGCAGGGTCTCGAAGCCGCCGAACTGAAGCCAGTGCGCAATGGCGCCCGGATCGGCGAGGCAGTCGGAGAGGACGGCCTCGTGGTTCCCCCGAAGGCAGATGCGCTCGCGGCCGCCGGACGCGGGCGCGCGCAGGGTCTCGATCACCTCGCGCGATTGCGGGCCGCGGTCGACATAGTCGCCCAGATAGACCTCGTACACATGCTCGACCGGGTTTCGGGCGTCATCCTCCGCGATCCGGTCGAGAAGCTCCGCCAGGCAGTCCATCCGGCCATGGATGTCGCCCACGGCATAGGCCCTCGTGCCGGGCGGCAGCCGGTGGCGTGGCTTGGCGGTCCTCGCCGATCCGAATCTCCGTGAGAAGATCATCGGGTGCGATCCTGTGGCCTCCAGATGGGCTCCGCATCGGGTCGCAGGCTGCCATTGACCCGGCCGGGACCGGTACGGCTCGTCTGGACAGCGGAGTTTCCATGCGCGATGAAAGGCGCAATACTATGGCTGTTCCAGCTCCGCAAGCCGGGGGCGCCCCGCCGGGACGCTCCATGAAGACAGCCGCTCCGGCAGTCCGGGCGATTCGGTGTGCCGGGCCCCTTATGCGAGAGAGGATAGCGATAGTCGTGCGCTGGTACGTTGTCCAGACACTGCCCCATCAGGAGCTCCGCGCCCAGCACAATCTGGAGCGGCAGGGCTTTCGGGTCTTCTGCCCGAAGCGGCTGAAGACCGTGCGCCATGCACGCCGCACACAGACGGTCCTGGCACCGGTCTTTCCGGGCTATCTGTTCGTCTCTCTCGATGTCGGGCGCGACCGCTGGCGCGCGATCTCCTCGACCTACGGGGTCGCCCGGCTGATCTGCGGCGATGTCATGCCCACGCCCGTGCCGGAAGGCGTGGTCGAGACGATGGCGGACTCCGTCGACGGGCGCGGTGTCCTGCAATTCGTCGACGATCTCAAGATCGGCGGCCGGGTGCGCCTGCTCGCCGGGCCGTTCGCCGAGCAGCTCGGGATCCTCGACGGGATCGACGCCAATGGCTCGATCCGCGTGCTCTTGAACATCATGAACGGCACCGTGCCGATCCGGGTCAGCCGGGATCACGCCATGCCGGAATGACGGGCAGTGGCGGGGGCCGGGGCGGGGTGGCCCGATAGTGCTCCGGCTTATCGATCTAGAAATAGAACCAGGCGCCGAACTGGGCGCGCCAGGCATCGCTGCTCTTGTTCGCGCCGCTGGTGTTGCCCTCGCTGTCCATGCCGCCGCCGTCGCGATACTTGCGGTCGGCCCACATGAGTTCCCAGCCGAGTGTCATCTCCTGGACGGGCTGCCACATGATATTGGCGTGCACGCTCATGATCTCGCGATTGAGCTCCTCGCCGTAGAGGTCGGCCGCCTCGCGCGTGTCGCCGGAATCCATCTTGGTCCAGCCCCAGCCGACATTGAAGCTGGTCGCGTCGGTGACGGTGAAGGACAGGCCGGCGAACAGGCCGAGGCCGGCAATGGTGTCGATATTGCCGTCGGCATTGGCATAGGCGCCGTAGCTCGCGCCGAGGAGATAATTGCCGATGCCGTCGCCATACATGACCGAGGTGGACAGCGTGGCGACGTCGGCGAGATTGATGTTGGTCGCGCCCTGGACGGCCCAGCCGAGCGCGCTGTCGCCATCGACGCCGAGGTCGCCGTCGGTGTGGAAGTCGCGCAGCATGCCGGAGACCAGGAACAGCGTGTCGCCGGGACCGGAATACTGCCAGCGGGCATTGAGGTCCGGCAGATCGTCGGAGGCGCCGCCGGTTGCCACCGTCGCCGTCGCTGGCGTGGTGATCGTGCCGATGGCGCCGGTCAGGAGATCGTCGCCGTTGCCCTGGCTCGAATCGCCGGTCGGGTCCTCGATGGAGACCGCGAACTCCATCGGGCCCGAATGATAGGTCAGACGCACCTGGTTGTTGCGCGACGTGCCGATCAGGCCGACGGGGCCGTTGAAGTCGACGGTCGGGATGCCGCTGTCGACGGACATGAAGTTGCGCCAGTACCGGCCGACGCCGAGGGTGAAGTTCGGCGTCATGTCCCACTCGCCCCAGGCGTGGCGCAGGCGGAAGTCGCCGCCCCAGAAGTCGCCCTCGATCAGGG
>ENA-ORCW01000485-ORCW01000485.1-marine-metagenome-genome-assembly--contig:-NODE-485-length-22722-cov-3.818680_pt1 | contig 22722 bp, 17 predicted proteins | sample MGYA00237784_ERZ508517 | MGnify/ENA primary metagenome ERZ508517 (study PRJEB26187, sample SAMN06268979) | marine metagenome | isolation source: Tt ae E1 feedstock associated aerobic enrichment on... | reverse complement strand
AAGAAACCGACTAAGCCCGTTACCAAACTTGTTTGAATGAAGGCCAAGGCAATCAAAACCGGCATAAACGTACCGGATGTTTTTAAGCCCACCAGAATTCGCATTAAGACAACCACTAAAACACCAACAGGTATTAATAAAATACCTTTAAACAGTGCTTGTTCCTCAAGTGGTAGGGTATAGAGTGAAAAATTTATCAAAGCTTCATCAGCAAACTTCTGATTCAAGGCGACACCAAACGGGAGCTCTTGCTGAATCATAGAGAAAGTGACGTGTGAATTGGTTCCGCCAATCAGTTCAAGAACGGGTCCTGAATGATATTCCCAGAGTAAGACATTTTCAGGCCTGCCTTGCTCACCTGTTTCCGGGTTGAACAATTGATAGTCACTGTCATCAAATACCTGAATATAGGTGACTAACTCTTGTCTGCGACGACCGTCTTCAAGAAATAGTGCATGTACTTGGCGAGCGGGTACACCAGCTTGTTGCAGTAGTTGAACAATCCATTGCGTTTGCGGTTTCAACTGAGCTAAGAGTTCAGCGTTTTGTGATTGATTTTTAAACTCCTGAATCAATTCTCTAGCCAGGGTGTATGGCGTCGAGGAACGCTCTTGTGCTCGATCAAGTAGTTGATTAGCGGATGTCGCGTAAGGCTCTTTTTCTATGCTGACTTTTAACGCCGGAGGCTGGCTGGGTTCTGGTGGAACAGCGTAAGGGTCTAACAGCATATCCACTTTGTAATAAAGGGCTTGTTCGCCTGTAGCTTGCCGGATTGACCATTCGGCACGCTGACCGCCATTTTCACGTTTAGTGTAAGACAAACCATAGCCTGGGCTGGCAGTTTGTTGGCTCAGTTGCGTAAAGCCGGGTTGTGTTCCAGGTATGGCAAGTGATGCCAGCACTTCTTTATCTTGTGCATCAAACTCAACCTTGGCTTCGATAGACCAGGTTTGACGCTGCTCCCCCGGAAGCCAAGGAATATCAAAGGTGTAATGTCTATGTAATGTTAATCCCAGGCCTGTGACAATCAGTAAGCCCACTATCAAATAAAACGCTTTACGAGATGTCATGGCCTGGTTTCCTTATTTCTTCTTACTTTTACTGACTGAAGGTGCTTGTGGCTGGTTTTTAACAATTTCAGGTTTGGGTTGATTATTTTCTTTTGCCACATCTACCACAGCTACATCACGTAAGAACTCACGTCCCAGCAGGATAGGGTAGGTCATATGGGTGCGGTCATTTAAGGTAAATTCAGCTACTTCGGTCATCTTACCCAAGCGAACAGTTAGTGAGGCTACTGGACGTTTGTCGAGTGTATCAGTCGAGGCCTGACGGATTTTGACGTAACGCACTAAGGGAGCTTCAATTTCAAAGCTATCGTCACCATCATCTGGTGCTAAACGGAAACGTACCCAGTTCTTGCCATCTTTCTCGAATGGCGTGATATCCAGCGCACTGATAGAGGATGTGGTGGCTCCGGTATCGACACGAGCCTCGTAAACACGATTGATGGCCTCAATCCACAGCCATTCTGTTTTACCGACAACCAGTTTATTACCGATATTGTTTGTATTTACCGATGCAGCAGGTTTGGGACAAAGTGGGGGAGCAGCATCACCTTTGTGTTGTTTGACGATGACGGTATCCAGTTTGCCTTCAATCACATCAAAACGTCCATCAAACTGGCGTTGTGCTTTGCTGATCTTTTGCAGTTCATCAGCTTGTGCTGTCTCTTGCTTGTTCAAGCTTTCACATTGCTGCTGAATTTGTTGAATGAGGCGAGATTCGGTCTCTTGCAGAGATTGAGCTAACTCAGTAGGTGAGACGGGCGGTGTTTGTGGACCCTGTTGAATACAGGCGCTTAAAAATACAGTAGAAGAAGCAATCAGAACTAATAGTTTAGACATAATAACCTTGTAAGGATAATTGATTGGATTCACTAAAAAATAGCGGCTATTGTAGCAGAGACGATACGTTTGATAAGCCGCGTGTTAAAAAATTCCTAACAATTTTCTCGTTTCGCTAATAAATGAATGTATCGGCCCATATCACGATAAACCGGCATGCGACAATATTGATGCTCTAGCTCAAACAATACGGACTCATCACTGTTGTTTCTGGCTTGTTGGCTCATGTAGTCATTAAACACTCGAATCCCTGTATGTTTCTCAATGGAGAACCCAGCATGGCGCATTTCATCAAGAATAATGTGTGGAAACTGTGGGTTTGGCGGCGTTAATTTATTACCTTTACCAATGTAACTATCATTAAGTATGGGGGGAAGTCGCCAGCCGCCTTTTAAAACGTTGCTGTAGACCATGGCATTTCTGTTGTAGAACAATAGGGATAAATAGCCACCAGGCCTAACTTTGTCCATGATTGTCTTGAGCGATGCAAGTGGTTCACTTAACCACTCCAGCACAGCATGACACAACACTAAATCAAATGGTGGTAGCTGTTTAGCGAGACTTTGTGCTGACTCATGATAAAACGTGGCTTTGATATTGGCCTGTTCAAAATGAGTTTTAGCCGTATCAAGCATCTTTTCTGACAGATCACACAGCGTCAGTTGGTGACGATGCTCTGCCAGCCAGAGACTGATTTGCCCCTGGCCACAGCCTGCATCCCACACTGTAATAGGCGATGTGACAGCGAATTGGGCCAGGTCTTCTTTTAATAAACGTAACCGCCATTCGCCTTTAACAGTATCGTAGATTTTACTTTCAAACCTATCGAATAAATCATCGAAATTACGATCGTGTTGAATGGTCATGCGCTTTTGTTTAGTAAAGCATCTAATAAGTTATCGAGGGCAACAATGCGGTCATCAGCTTCAGGCATGTCTTCAACAAAGCGTAATTTGTCCTGACCATCTAATTTGAATTTTTTAGGCTGTTTTTGAATAAGATTAATAATGGTCATCGGATCCACATTGGGCGACTCTTCAAATAACAAACGCCCGCCTTGGTCATAGACATCAATTTTCCGAATACCAATTAGTTTCGCTTTAAAACGAAGCTCATGAACCGCAAATAAGGTTTTGACCTGATCGGGTAACAAACCAAAACGATCAATCATTTCGACTTGAAGTTCATGTAGTGCCTCGTTATCAGGAGCTGCAGATATGCGTTTATAAAGCACCAAACGGGTATGCACATCTGGTAAATAATCAGAAGGAATAAGAGCAGGAACGTGTAAATCGATTTCAACAAAGTGGCGGTCAGATTGATTCAGGCTAGGTTCTTTACCCGATTTCAGTGCTCTGACAGCACGTTCTAATAACTCGTTGTACAGATTAAAACCAATTTCCTGCATCTGGCCGCTTTGCTCGTCACCTAATAACTCGCCAGCCCCACGGATTTCCATATCATGAGTTGCTAAAGTAAAGCCTGCGCCTAAGTCTTCAATAGACTCGATGGCTTCCAGACGTTTCACCGCGTCTTTCGTCATGGCTTTTTGTGGCGGTGTGATGAGATAAGCATAGGCCCGATGATGTGAACGACCAACACGGCCACGGATTTGGTACAACTGAGCCAGACCAAGCTTATCTGCACGATCGATAAAAATAGTATTGGCGGTTGGGACGTCAATGCCCGTTTCGATGATGGTGGTACAAACCAACACATTAAAGCGTTGATGATAAAAGTCGAGCATGACCTGTTCCAGCTCACGCTCACGCATTTGTCCATGGGCGACGGCCACTTTGGCCTCTGGCAGAATGGCCTCAATTTCACGGGCCACGCGATCGATATCTTCGACTTTGTTGTGAAGGAAATAAACCTGACCACCACGTTTGATTTCACGCAGCATACCTTCGCGAATTTTCTCTGCATCCCACTGTAAAACAAACGTTTTTATCGCCAAGCGGCGTGCCGGTGCTGTGGCAATAATCGACAAATCACGAATACCGGAAATCGACATATTTAAAGTGCGTGGTATTGGTGTTGCTGTCAGCGTGAGTACGTCTATATGAGCACGGTATTTTTTTATCTGCTCTTTCTGAGTCACACCAAACCGATGTTCCTCATCCAGAATAAACAGGCCAAGACGTTTAGGATCAATATCTTGCTGAAGTAATTTGTGAGTACCGATAATGATGTCAGCGTTACCTTCACTGATACCAGCTTTGACTTTGTCCAAGGATTTTTTTGATTGGAAACGCGATAACACTTCGACTTTCACCGGCCAGTCAGCAAAGCGATCTTTAAAGTTTTCATAATGTTGTTGTGCAAGCAAGGTAGTGGGTACCAGTACCATAACCTGTTTACCGGAATGTACGGCCATAAACGCGGCTCGCATAGCGACTTCTGTTTTGCCAAAGCCCACGTCACCACATACCAGCCTGTCCATGGGCTGTTCAGATAACATGTCTTTGATAACGGCATCAATGGCGTCTTGTTGATCAGGCGTTGGTTCAAAGGGGAAGGCTGCAGCAAAAGCCGCATAGTCTTCATCCGGCATACCCATAGGCTGTTTTTTATTCGCTGCACGACGAGCGTAGATATCCAGTAGTTCTGCTGCCACATCCCGTGCTTTTTCTGCTGCACGTTTACGGGCTTTTTCCCATTGACCGGTGCCAAGTTTGTGTAATGGGGCTAATTCAGGTGCCGCGCCAGAATAACGACTGATTAAATCCAGAGAAGCGACGGGTACATAAAGCTTATCGCCTTTGGCATATTCCAAAGTCACATACTCAGCGGTGACATCACCAATATCTAATGTTTGCAGACCAAGGTACCGACCCACCCCATGATCTTCATGGACAACTGCATCACCGATAGAGAGTTCGGCAAGGTTACGGATAATGGCATCGGTGTCTCGTTTTTTACGACTACGACGCCGACGCTGCATGACCTGCTGGCCAAACAGCTGTGTTTCAGCAATAACAGCCAGGTTTTCATTACCTAGCAATAGACCTTGCTCCAGCGGAGCGACGGTCATGGCTAAATTGTCATCACCTTGGATAAACGCATCCCAGTTACTGACAGGCTGACATTTGATATCGTGCTGTCGCAGCATATCCAGTAATGTTTCACGACGTCCGGCACTCTCTGCGGCAAATAATATTCGTCCATCGAACTGATCAATAAATTGTTGTAACGCCTCGCAAGGTTTGTCCTTACGCGCATTCATCGTCAGTTGTGGCGGCATGCCTGAACCGTAATTGATATGACCTGCTTTGTCCTGTTGCTCAAAGCTTTGCAAATGAAGACGTTGATATGCTTTGAAAGAGCTGAATAATTCTTCAACTGGAATGAAGACATGTTGAGGCTCGAGCAATGGTCGCTCTGGGTTCACACGATGCTGACGATAGCGCTCGCTGATTTCCTGCCAGTACCGGTCAGCACCGACATGTGGGTCTGCAATACTAACAATTAACGTGTTATCCGGAAGGTAGTCGAGCAGGCTGTTCGTCTCTTCAAAAAATAAAGGCAGGTAAAACTCGATACCACCTGGCACATTGCCATCACTGATTTCACGATAAATAAAACTACGTTGGGGATCGCCCTCGAAATGCCGGCGGAATTGTTGCCGAAATAACTGAATACCGTCTTCGGTCATCGGGAATTCACGTGCGGGCAATAGCTGAATGTTATCGATAGTATCTATCGAACGCTGTGTTTCCGGATCAAAGGTTCTTAGAGTATCAATTTCATCATCAAACAGATCTATACGATAAGGGAGTTTGCTCCCCATGGGATACAAATCAATGATGGCACCTCGTACCGTAAATTCACCATGCTCCATGACCTGAGATACGTTACGATAACCGGCTTTTTCGAGTTTTAAACGCCAGCTTTCAATATCGAATTGATCGCCCGTTTTCAGAATCAGCGTGTTGCCTTCGAGGAATGCACGGGGCGCAATACGTTGCATCAATGTCGCTATGGGCACCATCAGCAGACCTTGCTTAAAGTCGGGTAACTGATGCAGTGTTTCTAATCGTTCTGAAACGATATCCTGATGCGGAGAAAAGGTGTCGTAAGGTAGCGTTTCCCAGTCTGGAAAATGTAAAACAGGCCTTTTGTCTTCCCCTAAGAAAAATTTTGCTTCTAATTCCAGACGATGTGCGCTATTCATGTCATCGGTAATGACCAGCAGCGGACCATCATGTTGCTGCGCTGCTTTCGCTAATAAAAGACCTTGTGCACTGCCATAAAGCTGGCCTGCATAAATGGCTCCTTTATTAGATGACGGTAGCTTGGGATTGAGCAGATTAGGCTGAGTATGATTCACTAGACTGATTCGTTACAAAAACGTCTATTTTCACATAAAACGAAGAAGTCTTGTCACAAAGACCTGAATAAGGCACATTATCCCTTATAATTTATAAGTGATTATATGCTTGAATAAACTTGCAAAGGTGCGGGAGAATAATAATGAAACGAATTGAAAATGTCGTACTGTTAAAAACGATAGGCAGTGCTGAGTTAATAGCAGCTTTAGCGATGTTTTATTTTTTTTACACTGACGTCCCAGCGTTAATCGGTGGCTTTATTTTGCTTGGCTTATCAGCCAACAGCTTTTATCAGGCACATAAATGTTACCAACGTCAGTACGCACCCAAACAAAACGACCACACTTGAAATGAGACATGGCTGAAGCAGTTAAGCAAACAAAAACGAGCGAATTTGATTCAGCCTCCTTCCTAAAAAACCTGACTAGCCGGCCCGGTGTGTATCGCATGATCGATCACACCGGAACGGTGATTTATGTTGGTAAGGCCAAAAACCTTAAGAAACGTGTTTCCAGTTATTTTCGCAAAACCGGTTTAACAGCCAAAACACGTGTCATGGTCGCTCAGATCGCAACCATTGAAACTACCGTCACCCACACTGAAAACGAAGCATTAATCCTTGAAAACAATTTAATTAAGGAATTAATGCCACGTTACAACATTCTGCTGCGTGATGATAAAAGCTATCCTTATTTATTAATATCAGGCGATAAATTTCCCCGGTTAAGCTATCACCGCGGTGCTAAACGCAAAGCAGGGCGTTATTTCGGCCCATATCCCAGTGCCGGGGCTGTAAGGGATAGTCTCAACTTGCTGCAAAAACTGTTTCCCGTCAGACAATGCGAAGACAGTTATTACCAAAACCGCTCGCGCCCATGCCTGCAATATCAGATTAAACGCTGTACAGCACCCTGTGTTGGTTTAATCAGTGAAGAAGAATATAAAAAAGATGTCGAACACACGATTATGTTTTTGGAAGGCAAAAACAAACAGGTCATGGATGATCTGAGTGCAGAAATGGATGCCGCATCACAACGGCTCGACTTTGAACAGGCTGCGGCTATTCGCGATAAAGTGATTGCTCTACGTCGGGTACAGGAACGCCAATATGTCAGCTCAGACCAAGGTGAGTTTGATGTGTTGGCAGCGATTGTCAAAGATGGCATGGCTGTGGTTGAAGTCTGTTTTATCCGTGGTGGACGTAACCTCGGTAGTAAAAGTTATTTTCCAAAAGGCTCAGGTGACAGCAGCCCCGAGGAATTATTATCGGCTTTCGTTCCTCAGTATTATCTGGGCAAAAATGTACCCACAGAAATCTTACTTAGCCATGAGCCAGAAGACAGAGATTTAATTCAGGATGTGCTGCAAACTGAATCTGGTCACAAGGTCAGCCTAAGAAAACCTCAACGAGGTCAGGGCGTTCGCTGGATGCAGATGGCCTCTACCAATGCAGATATCAGCCTGACTCAACGGTTGAGTAGCCGTTCCAATTTACTACAGCGATTTGAGATGTTGCAGGATGCGTTAAGCCTGGATGAATTACCCAAACGTATCGAGTGTTTTGATATTAGTCATACTCGCGGTGAACGAACAGTTGCTTCATGCGTGGTGTTTGGGCTGGAAGGCGCGATTAAGGCGGATTATCGCAAGTTTAATATCGAGGGTATTACCGGTGGCGATGATTACGCAGCGATGAATCAGGCATTAACACGCCGTTTCACGCGTTTGCAGAAAGGCGAAGGTAAGCGGCCTGATCTCTTATTAATAGATGGTGGTAAAGGCCAAATAAAAGAAGCACAAGAAGTGCTCGAAGAACTCAATTTATCTGATTTACCTATATTAGGTATCGCAAAAGGGCCAGAACGTCGACCAGGTGAGGAAACATTATTCCTGGTGGGTAGAGAAGGAGAAGTCACGCTGACAGCCGATTCGCCAGCATTGCATTTATTGCAACAAGTGCGGGATGAAGCTCATCGCTTTGCGATTACGGGTCACCGACAGCGACGCGCTAAGGCACGTAAAACTTCCACACTTGAACATATTGAAGGCTTAGGGCCCAAACGTAGACAAAAGCTGTTACAACAGTTTGGTGGACTTCAGGAAGTGCAACGCGCTGGTGTGGAAGATTTAGCCAAGGTGGACGGTATCAGTAAATCCCTTGCTCAAAAAATCTATGATGTCTTTCACGGCGATCATTAAGCACGCATAGTGATACCATAAACATGATTTTAATTTTAAGTGACACAAGATGTTGAATTTACCAAATATTTTAAGCTGCTTACGGATTCTGTTAGTTCCTATTCTGATTCTGTTCTATTTTTTACCTATGCCTTCAGCATCAGTCTGGGCTGCTTTGATATTTATCATTGCCGCGTTTACTGACTGGCTGGATGGTTATCTCGCAAGAAAGTGGGAACAAACCTCGGCATTTGGTGCGTTTCTCGACCCGGTAGCCGATAAACTGATTGTGGTCATGGCGCTGATTATGGTTCTGTTTAAAAGTCCTGTCTGGTACATCCTGATACCTGTAACATTAATCATTGCACGTGAATTAATTGTTTCCGCATTACGTGAATGGATGGCCGAATTAGGGCAGAGAAGTGCCGTTAAGGTATCTCAAATGGGTAAGTGGAAAACCACCTTCCAGATGCTTGCCATTGCCTGCCTGATTTACTATAAGCCCTTATTTGGATTACCAGTTTTTGAAATTGGTGTAGCACTCCTATATGCGGCGGCGTGGTTAACGATTCAGTCAATGTACTACTATCTTTTAGCGGCTTGGCCAATGATGCGAAATAAGGGTTGACATAAAAATTTAAGTGCCTATAATGCACGTCTTCCTCAGCGGGAATAGCTCAGCTGGTAGAGCACAACCTTGCCAAGGTTGGGGTCGCGAGTTCGAATCTCGTTTCCCGCTCCAAGAATATAAAAAGCCGCGGTCAGTCAAGTCACTATCGCGGCTTTTTAGTCTTAGACTCAATGAAAAATGGCTGGGTGGCAGAGTGGTCATGCAGCGGACTGCAACTCCGTTAACGCCGGTTCGATTCCGACCCCAGCCTCCATTTTCTAGTTTAACCCAATCCAATATCATCCTGTAATCATTGAAAAACATGGTCTGACCTTAATTTGGTTGTCCAGTAATGTCCAATTATATCCACTAGAATATACCGTCAAAAAACGGTATAAATAACGGTATCTCTCTATGATGAACAAGGATATACCGTCATGCCTCTTTCAGACCTCACCGTACGTAAAGCTCAACCCAAAGAAAAACAGTACAAAATGGCTGATAGTGAAGGTCTTCACCTTCTTATTCATCCTGCAGGTGGAAAGTATTGGCGCTTTGATTATCGTTTTGATGGTAAGCGTAAGACCCTTGCTATCGGCACTTACCCTGATGTATCGCTCAAAATGGCTAGAGATAAAAAGTCTGAAGCGAGAAGACAAATAGCCGAAGGTATCGACCCTAACGAATTTAAAAAAGCAGCTAAGCGTGCTCGGGTGGAAGCCTCAGCCAACAGTTTCGAGCACGTAGCTAGAGAGTGGCATCATAAATTTTCGCCGAAATGGTCTGAGGAACACACAGAACGACTAATACGACGTTTTGAGAAAGATGTTTTCCCCTATATCGGAAAAAAACCTGTATCTCAAATTGATGCGCCTGAACTCTTAACAGTAATTAGGCGAATTGAGAATAGAGGTGCCATTGATACAGCACATCGAGCATTAGCAAACTGTGGTCAGGTCTTTCGATATGCAGTAGCAACCGGAAGGGCTTTTCAAGATCCATCGACAGCACTAAAAGGTGCATTGCCTCCTATTAAAAAGAAACATCATGCTTCAATAACAGATCCAGAAGAGATTGGAGGGCTGCTAAGAGCAATTGACGGTTATCACGGTCAGTTTATCACCAAGTGTGCTCTTCAACTGGCGCCATACTGTTTTGTCAGGCCTGGTGAGTTGAGACGGGCGGAGTGGAAAGAGATGGACTTGGTTGGAGCGGAGTGGCGTATACCAGCTGAGAAAATGAAAGCTAGAGCGGTTCATATAATTCCTTTATCAAAACAGGCATTGTCTATATTAAAAGAACTGAATGAGTTAACTGGTAATGATAAATATGTTTTCCCTAGTATCAGATCGTCCCAGCGACCGATGTCAGAAAATACAGTTAATGGTGCATTGCGTAGACTTGGATTCACCAAAGATGAAATGACAGGGCACGGTTTTAGAAGCATGGCATCAACTCTATTAAACGAGCAAGGATGGAAATATGATGCTATTGAGAGACAATTAGCACACTCCGAGCGGGATGAGGTCCGGGCATCATACAACTACGCCGAGTATTTACCTGAACGTAGAGAGATGATGCAGGCCTGGGCCGATTATCTCGATAATCTTAAAGCAGGCATCCCCGTTTCTTAAAGAAAGTTAGAGGCCTCAACAATGGTCACAAAGAAAAAAAATAAATTAAGCAAAGAAGACGGTGTCGATTTTATGCCTGATATTGAAATCCAAAGTGAAGATAGGTTGGCGATTCTTGAGACTATTCATGTCAAAGTACAAAAAGGAAGGAGCAAGGATGCAGATAATTTGCTAAGCATAGAGTCTAGTGTCATAAAGCAGCTTTTCTTTTCTTTAGAGAGTGCAGCAAACTCAATAGTATTTGATCTAAAAATGGACAAGAAGCGACCAACCAATGGACAGTCAGTAGAGATATTGAGTCGTATAAAGTCAAAGAGTGCTGAGTTAGGCGAATTGTTTGAAACTATAGACAATATCGCCGGCAAGGCACTGAAGAAACGAAATTTTGATACAGGGGCGATTTCAAAACTATTATCGAATATCTCGGAAGCCATTAAAGATGACATTCTGGAGAGTGTCACAAAAAATAAGTCTCTGCTCCAAACTATCCATCCATTTCGGACAATGAGTGTCAACGTTATCAAAGCCCTGTATGAGGCAAATCTTTTAGGCTACTTTGAGAATGATAAAAAGAAGGTAAGTTTTATTGAGGATGTAATGAGGCATTTACTCGAGCTGCCAGCTGTTGAAATCGAGATGACTGCAATAACTGGGGATAAGGATTATTCAGTTAAGGTTTACTTGAGGGATCATATACTCGTAGAACTAAGAAACTTTAAAAAAACAAATAAGATATTGAATTCAATATGAAATAGTAAAAAATCCCCACAGGATTTCGAGTAGAAAAGAATATAAAAAATTAACTCTCTAAACTTCAAACACGTAGCTAGTTAGCTACGTGTTTTTTTGTTTAATAAGGAGTTAAAAGTGACAATATTTCTTCCAGATACAGGCTTTCTTCGCCTGAACCAAATAGTTGGAAATCCAAAGGCTAACCCTCCAGTACCAGCTCTTATTCCTGTAAGTAAGTCCACATGGTGGAATGGTGTGAAAACAGGCCGGTTTCCTAAACCACTGAGTTTAGGGGGCAGAACTACAGTGTGGCGTGTAGAAGACGTTCGGGCATTTATTGATAACGTAAATGCGGAGGTTATTCACTGATGTTTACTAAAGAGTTAAGTGCGTTGGTATCTATGGGGGAGACGCCATCAGCAATCAAGACATTCATTATGAACAAAATGCTTCTGGAAATTACAGAAGAAACTGAACTTGATTGCATGCATATCTTTCTCAAGGAAGCTCTTTCTGGTGAAAGAACGATTAAAGATGCTGAAGCTATTTATGGTCCTAATCCTTGTGAATTGCTTACCAAAGATCAAGCAGATAGATTCGTGTTTGATTATTTAACAGAGAGAAAACTTGATATTGGTCAATCTGTTTCGAATCTATTGTCAGAAAATCGGCGAATCCCATTAACAGAACGTTCTTTCAGTAAAGCACAAATCAAAGGCAATCGTCATAAATATGGTGCGTGTCCTTATAACGAAGGTCGCCCGCTTTCATATTTTAAAACTGTACTATTTCGCTGGCTTGAAGAAAATGTCAAACCTGAAGCCAAGGTACTGGTTGGAGCGAGAGCATGATTACTGTTCAAGAGCATCAATTAATCAGAGGAGGTTTGTATGCCAACTCTAAGTGACTTCTTATTACTTTTCATTACGGTGTTCTGTTTACATGCCTTTGTTGTACAACCCGTAATGAAAATTCTGCGTAAATGGCGTGATAAGCGCCGGGAGGTTGGTCATTAACACTCAATTACGTAATGATAGCCATACCTCAGGCAAAGCAGGGCGCATCGATGGATGCGCCCGTATTTTTGATGGCAAATTGATGACGACCAAAAATGAACCTGAACGTGGACTTAGTTTAATGCTTAATCGGGCGGAAGTGATGTCAGATTTTTGTAAACGTATTATTGAGAAAAAGGACAAATTTTCGACAAACTATCCGAGAAGTTCGTTATTTGCAAACACGCTAACCCAAGCTATTATAAGGGCTGGCGGTATATCTTGGTTTATTAACAATACAGGCTCGCCAGTAATAAGTATGTATGAGAATAAACTTCATCATGCATTCCCTAAGTGGAGACACTTGAGTCAGATTAATCGATGCTATTATCTTCAGAAAGCCTTAAACCAAAAATGCACACAGACAGACACTGTGCCTATAGCTATGACGATAAGGTTGTCTCATGAATTTGCTAGAACCATTATTGGTAATAGCGGAGCAGGTTACTTACTGGAAAGACTGACACTCAAGTTTAAACGGTCACTTAACCGTTCACCTGATATGTGGTTAATTCTTGAAGCTACAACCAATGAACTCGATACGAAAAATAAAGGTCGGCCAAAAAGAACGATTAGCTGGTCTAAGGGACTCCTTCACGTTCATGGTGCAATAGCTCTGTATGAAAACGAGAAAGCAATATTCAAGAAAATTGTTCGAGACTTGAACGACTCTTCGAATTCTAAGTTCCTAAACAACGAATTGCGTTTGAAGTTGATAGAGAACTTAGGCTGGGTAGACTACTGTCACAAGAATAGTTTTCTTAACGATTGTTTTCTTGCAGGTATTCAACGCTTCAGTCGAAGTAATTCATTGCACTCTCTCGCAAGGAAATTATATGAAAATGACCGGTCTTTGTATAAAGCTGTTTTGAGAAGTAAGTCAGGAGCGAATTAATCTAATCTAATGGAACCAATCAGTTCAATTCGACTTATGAGTTTTTATGACTGATTGGTTTATATTTTAGAGTCATTTAATCACGAACTAACTAAATCAGAGTCTCAGTATAGTAATAAAAAATAAGCAAGAATTTGTGTAAAGCAATAATAACGTTAAGTGAAAGTAAAGAGTCGGAGTCCTAGAAATTTTATAGACATATGTGGGGGATGGCGGCTTTAAATTCCGGTGTTTGAAAAATCAGCCTTATACAGGCATGTTTTCACTCTTAGTGTTTTTCAATGCTAGATCAATCTGAGGTTAACCTGAGATCAATGGTAATTACATTATTCATGTCTCTAAGTATGTTCAGACATGTGTAAATTCGTCTATAACTCTTAGTTCTTTTCAAATGGTTTATTCGGACATCAGCATATCAGTGACTTAAAGTTCTATCTGGTGTTTAGGTATATTTACAAATCACATTAATCTTACTTTTACACAGTGACAAGAAGGTCCCATTAAGGCAGAATCTTTTCTCTTGATTCTGATGTAAAAGTATAAGGAAGATATATATGCCATTGCTCGATTGGCTTAATAAGGATGAAGCCATCAAGGCAGCTATCAAAAGCGCATATAGACTGCTAGAAGAAGTGCCTGAACTTTCATACGGTGATGTAGAGGCCGGAAATCTTCTCATTCAGGGCGACAATCTTGAAGCTCTGAAAGCCCTGCTTCCATTTTATGCTGGCAAAGTAAAGTGTGTATTTATCGATCCCCCATACAACACTAAAAGTGCGTTCGAGCATTACGACGACAACCTTGAACACTCGATATGGCTGAGTACCATCTATCCTCGTCTTGAGTTACTTCGAGAGCTGATGGCGGAAGATGGAAGTATCTGGGTCACAATTGATGACAACGAAGCACATTATTTGAAGGTCGTCATGGATGAGGTCTTTGGAAGGAAAAATTTTGTAGCCAATGCAGTATGGGAAAAAAAATACTCACCACAAAATGATGCCAAGTGGCTTAGTGATAGTCATGACCACATTCTAGTTTTTGCCAAGAATAAAGAAATTTTCAGACCGAATTTGTTGCCAAGAACCGATGCCATGAACAATAGGTACAAGAACCCCGATAATGACCATCGTGGACTGTGGAAGCCAGCAGATTTTTCAGTCAAGACCTTCAGCGAGAAAACAAACTATCCAATTACCTTGCCATCTGGAAGGGTTGTGAGTCCACCAGCCAGTCGTAGTTGGTCGACTAGTGAAAAAAGGTTTCAAGAACTAGTTAAAGAAAACAGGATTTGGTTTGGTAAAACGGGCAACAATGTTCCTTCGATAAAAAAATTTTTATCTGAAGTAAAAGATGGCAGTGTATCTAAAACGATATGGTTCAGAGAGGAAGTTGATGATAATCAAAAAGCCAAAAAAGAAATAAAAGAGCTGATTGCTTCGAGTACGTTCGGTACGCCCAAACCGGAAAGACTAATTCAAAGAATCTTATTGTTATCAACCAAAGAAGGCGATTTGGTTTTGGATTCATTTTTGGGATCTGGTACGACTTCTGCTGTAGCTCATAAGATGAATCGACATTACATTGGCATAGAGCTGGGTAGTCATGCCGAAACGCACTGCCAGAAACGTCTCATGAAAGTTGTCGATGGTGAACAGGGGGGAATTTCTCAACTGGTTAACTGGCGAGGTGGTGGCGGTTTTCGTTTTGTCCGCTTGGGGCATAGGGTCTTTGATGAGTTTGGATTGTTAAACCCAGACATCAAGTTTGCCACACTAGCTTCGCACCTGTGGTTCATAGAAACACGTCAGCCATTGCCACAAAAAGCCACTACGCCACTAATTGGAGTTCATGGTGGTGTTGCCTATTACTTACTATACAACGGGATACTGGGAGATAAACGCCCCCAAAGCGGCAATGTTCTCACCAGTAAAATATTGGATGTTTTGCCAGAGTTTGATGGTCCCAAAGTCATCTACGGCGAGACGACGCGGCTAGGCGAGTCTAGGCTTGCAGAGCAAGATATAACATTTAAGCAAATACCATACGACGTAAAGGCGCTGTGAGCGCTTCAGAGCCACGATAAAAGGACGTAACATGTTTGCCCTGAAAAACTACCAACAACGCGCCATTGACACATTAGCTGGCTTTCTTGGGGAAGCAAGAGCGAGCAGTCCTTCTGTGGCTTTTAGAAATTCACTTTTATCTCAAGGAATGGACCCTGATAGTGTAGAGAGAATACCTTATCGTGACTCAGGTTTTGGTGATGTCCCCTATGTGTGTATCCGAATCCCCACAGGAGGCGGTAAGACAGTTTTAGCCTCATATTCGATCATTACTGCAGCTCGTGAATATCTTGAAGTGCAATTTCCAATTACACTTTGGTTAGTCCCCACAACAACCATTCGCCAGCAGACAGTTGAAGCACTTAAAACGCCTGGACACCCATATCGTGAAAAATTAGACCAAACGTATAACCAGCAAGTATTGATACTAGATGTAGATGAGGTGACTCAGATCCGTCCTCAAGACATCGGGAGCAAGGCAATCGTCGTCGTGTCCACACTGGCAAATCTACGTGTGAATGACACTAGTGGTCGAAAAATCTACGCTTATCATGAAAACTTCGAGCCGCATTTTGCCAAGATAGCTGGCAATCACCCTAAGCTGAGTCTATTAGAGCAAGTAACAGAAAGCGATACTCAAGAGAACGGCTTGAGCCAAAAAGAGATAGGTAAGGTTAAATACTCATTCGCGAACTTACTTGCACTACATAACCCATTAGTGATTGTCGACGAGGCTCATAACGCACGAACATCATTGACCTTTGAAACACTCAAGCGACTCCACCCTGCAGCTATAATTGAGTTCACAGCAACACCGAACCAGACTAGTGCTAATGGCAGTAATGTAATTTTTAGCGTGTCGGCTTCTGAACTGAAAGCCGAAGAAATGATTAAGCTGCCGATCATGCTGGCGGAGGAAACGAAAGGCTGGAAGCAGTCCATAAGTGATGCGGTAATCAATCGCAACCGACTAGCGATAGAAGCCCAAAAAGACCCAGACTACATCAGGCCTATTGCGCTATTTCAGGCGGAGGCCAAAAACGGTGAAGTAACAGTTGATGTTTTGAAAAACTACCTCATTGAAGACCTGAAGATCGAGCCGGAAAAAATTGCAGTGGTGACTGGAGCGCAAAGAGAGCTTGATGGGTTAGATTTGCGTTCACCAGACTGCCCAATTGAGTACGTGATAACAATCGAAGCACTTAAAGAGGGCTGGGACTGTCCATTTGCCTATGTGTTTTGCTCTGTAAAACAAGTAAGCTCAAGTAAAGATGCTGAGCAACTTCTTGGGCGTGTTCTCCGGATGCCCTATGCCCGACGCCGCATGATTGAAGATTTGAACCGTGCATACGCGCATCTAGCCACCAGCAGTTTTGCAAGAGCCGCAAACGAGCTGACAGACAAACTTATAGCGATGGGATTTGAAGAGCTAGACATCGCCACATATGTAAGGGAGTACGACGAAGATCAGTTCAACTTGTTTGGAGAGAAAGGAGGCACTTCCACTCCTAAAATTCGCACTGACTTTGTGACTAATTTACCTGTTATGCCTGATTTGACTGCTTTGGCAGAAGAAGAGCGCCACAAAGTGACCGTTACAGAGCAAGATGACACAGTGACTGTGAGAATTAATGGCGAAGTGTCGGATAACATTCACTCAGTCTTGAAAAGCGCTGTTGCTGGCGCTGACAAAAAAGTGAGAGATAATCTCAACAGAGAGGTAAAGATTCACAATCACCGCATAGAAGAGGCTCGTTCTCCCGCTGAAAAGGGAGAGGTCTTTGGTTCACTGCCTCTTCTTTGCGCTAATGTTCAGGGCGAGCTTGAGTTGATAGAACCCGAAACCTTGCTTGCTGTTGGCTCTTGGAGCCTGATTGATTATTCCGCTAAGCTTGTTGGATTCCACACTGAAGAAACAAGTAGGATGTGGGAAATCGATGTTGAAGGTTCAAAAGTTAGTTATGGTATTGCTGATAAGCAAGCAAACTATGACTTGAATGACTCCTTTGTTGATGTGACTGAGAGTGACTTAGTTCGCTGGTTAGACCGAGAGTTACGCCAGAAAGACGTCATGCAGAAGGATTTGATTCAATTCATCAGTGGTGTAGTAAGGGACTTACTTAACAAACCTGACATTAACATCACGACGTTGGTTAGAAATAAGTTCCCACTTGTCAGAATGATTCGAGACCTGATTGGACGGTACCGAAAAGAGGCTCAGAAAAAGGGGTATCAACAAGTATTATTTGATGACGGCTCAGTGACCCTCTCACAGCAGTTCATGTATGAGTTCTCTCCGGAATACTATCCTGCAAAACAGCCGTTTTATAATGGTAAATACAAGTTTGCAAAGCATTTCTATGGGCCTAACCGCATTGAGGATTTGAAAGCAAGCGGTGAAGAGTTCGAGTGTGCACAGATCATCGACACGCTTCCGCAGACCCAATATTGGATTCGTAACCTCGTTAATCGTGACAAAGGCTCATTCTGGCTTCCATTAGCTCAGGGCAAGTTCTATCCAGACTTCATCGTTAAGCTCACTGATGGACGTATGCTCGTGGTTGAGTATAAAGGTGAGCACTTAGCCGATGGCTCTGATACAGCGGTTAAGCAAGCAGTTGGCGAGCTTTGGGCTGAGACTAGTGATGGCAACTGCTTATTCTTGATGGCAGTTAAAAAAGATGATTTTGGGCGTGGAGTAATGCAGCAACTGACCAACATTATAAGTAGTTAACTCTTATTCCTATAAATACCGGACATAGATTATTTGAGTTAAGGTTTCAGTATTGTTTCGGCTAATTCTCTGAGTATTGTTTAGAAAAATTTTCCATAACATCAATGAGTGGAATTTCAATCATACATACCTGATTTTCTGGATAGAAGTTTTCTATCTGGCCATCTATGTAGTTGATATTGAGGAAACGCGGGATAATTTGTTGTGAAAAATAATAGACAAGCTCTGTGAGTTGTATGTCATTAGCCCAATACGTATAAGGCAAATTACCTTTACGATGAATAGTTGTGTAATGAAGTTTTTGATTTAACAAATCATCGTCGTGCAATGAGTACTCATCTAAGAAGCGATCAATTATTGTTAGGAGTTTCTTTGAACAGTTTGATGACCAATCAAATTCATTCTCATCTGCGTATGGTTTTTCTGAGAGCACCCGGTAGAGCTCAAGTGGATAACCGACATACTCTTCTATAGTAATCTTCTCATTATCAATAGGATCGGCATCATCACTACATAACTTGATGTCGCTTATCAGCTTTGAGTTGATCGAGATAATTCGATTATTGAGTGTAATAATATTAAACCAACCAGTCTCATCTTCACTTAGATAGTTATATATGTTTATTAACTGACCTTTTGTTATTGGATACCAATAAGTTTTCGGGGCATTTTCATAGCTTATGCCAACAATACCCCAGTGTTTTGAATTATCTGTAGCTTCCTCGAAATTTAGTCTACTTACACTTAGTTCAATATCGATAGGCGAGTTATCAGAACGCATGATGTTATCGATTGATGTTCCAAATATCATTGCCATATCTCTAACAGCAGAGAGACTTGGTTCAACGGTGCCATTTTCCCATCGTGCGATACTTTGTTGTGTTGTGTCTAACATCTCAGCCATTTTTTTTTGGGTATATCCTGCGCGTTTTCGAAGTGACTTAATTTGGTTCATAAATGGGATACTCCAAAAAGGTTTTAATTATTTTGTGTGTATAAAAACACATATATGTGTTTTTATCAATATTGTTTAAATTCTGGCCGTTAGATGTTTGGATATAGGTGGGGAAATAGTGGTGGATAAGATTAATGCTTCTGAATAATTTAGATAATATGCAGTGGTTTTTGATACTGTTGTTGTGTTGTTTATTGAGGCGTATAAGTATCTGGTGACTATTTTTCAGGATGTGTTGAATGGTTAAAAGTGACGGTATATTTGACGGTATATATTGTTTTTGTTGTTTAAATTATTAATTAAAATAATTACTTATGGCTTTAGTGTGATTGATACCCCACCTCCATTTTCAAGCTCACACAAACAAATCAGTGTCAGGCGCTTTTAAGCGCTTTTTTTATGCCTGTTATTCTAAATAGGCACGGCTAAAGTAAGCCTGTCTCTGCCGTTGGCTTTCGATTCGTACAATGCTTTATCGATAACACAAAATAAATCTCTTGTGTTGGCAATGGGGAACAGATCTGTATGGTACAGACCCGCGCTGATTGTGGCGTTGATGTGTTGGCCTTCGAAGTTGAACTGATGTGAGCGGGTTTGGTTGATTAACTCTTGTATGATTTCTTGCGCTCGTTCAGATGGGAGCCGGTTTAATATAACGACAAACTCCTCACCACCTACTCGATAAGCTTTGTCGCTATCACGGCCTTGGGATTGTAAAATCTCTGCAAACTCTTTTAAGACATGATCCCCTGCTAAGTGCCCATGGGCATCATTAATCTTTTTGAAAAAGTCGATATCGATAAGCGCGATACCAAAAGGACACTGGTGTGCATGAAAACCTTTTATTAAGGCTTCTATTTCGAACTCTAATGTGAGTCGATTATTTAGATTAGTCAGTGGATCTTTACTGGCGAGATCTTTGAGTTTTTTATTAGCTGCTTCCAGTTTATACGTGCGTAATTCGACCTGTTCCTCAAGACTGTTCAGTAGGCGCTGTTCAGCTTCACGTGATTTGATAACCTCTTTTGCCATCGGTCTAAAGATAAAAATCACTTCAAGGACAAGAGTGAGTAGGGTAATTAACCAGAGTCCAACTTCCAGGTTCTTAATGATACGGAGCCTTTCATCACCTTCGAACTGATATTGATTGACAGCCTTATCTAAATCAATGAGTAAATTTTCGGAGACATTGTCGATTTGATTCATCAATGTCTGAAAGGTTTGTTCGTCATAAGTATCGATAAGCTGTGTGGCTGTATCCAGGTATTGCTTAACTCTGTTATACAGGTTGATATCGCCAAAATACAGGTGTCGGATAGCTTCTGACTGTTCGAGAGTTTGATTATTTTTCAGTTGGCCTGAGGCAAGTTGATGATTAGCCTCACTCATCTTTTTAATATGAAGAGTTAAGGCTTCCTTAGTAATGTCTTGTGCTGATTGTGTGATAAAGCGTTGTTGATATAAACGATGGATGTCGAGAGCAATATGCTGACTTAACATTCGTTGACTGCCTGAGATATTAACGACATAGGCCGTACTATCGACATCGGATATGGCCGATTTGAGTGTGTAGGCAGCGAAACTGGACAATATGGCAATAAGCACAACAGCCAGCATGTAGCGCTTGGTGATGAGTCTATGCAGTGCGGGCTGTGTATTATCTGCCATAATATCTATACATTTATATTATCGCTCATGAGATATCTCTCACTCATATATACCTTGCCTGTTAGCACATGGCTAGTCTAATTCACATATTAAACTATAACCATAAATTTTCTAAAGATTTGAAATCCCAATCAGCAGGTTCTTCTGGTCCTTCTATGCTCTCTTTACAATTTTTTGCTGCCAAATCGATCACTTGTATTGGAATGGGTGCGTTTGAACGCGTTGAGAAGAACACTTTCACTTTGGGTTTGAGTAAAGACTCTGTTCCAGGCTCAACCACCACAGCTAAGCGCTGAGAGGTGAGACGAACCAGCGAACCAATGGGATAAATCCCTACAGATTTAACAAAGCTATTAAAAATTTGTTTATCAAAATGACCTTCCCATTTCGCCATTTCTCGTATGGTATTGGCGGGTTCCCATGGTTTTTTATAGGCTCGCTCTGATGTCACGGCATCGTAGACGTCACAAATAGCTGCCATTCGGGCTAAGACGGATATCTCATCAGCTGGCAGTCGGTTTGGATAACCGGCACCGTTCATTTTTTCGTGGTGATTTAAAGCAATATCAATGACTTCAGCTTCGGCTCCACCATCCTGCAAAATTTTGGCGCCAACGATGGTGTGCTTTTTCATCACGTCATATTCAGCATCAGTGAGTTTGCCGGGCTTGTTTAATATATCGAGCGGCATGGCTGCTTTGCCTAAGTCATGCATCAGCCCACCGATGCCAGCAAGACGTGTTTGTTCTTTATCTAGCCCCATCTGATTGGCGAGTGACAGCATGAGTGCACACACGGCCACAGAGTGCATATAGGTGTAATCATCATGCGTTTTTAAGCGAGCAACACTGAGGATGGCGGCGGAATTACGTTGAACCAGAGAGTCAATCTCTCCCACTAAAGGAAGGGTGGTCTGGGGATCAATGGCTTTACCCAAGCGAATGTCATTAAACATGGACATGATTTGGGGTTTGGCATCCTGACACAGTTTTCTTGCACGCTCTATTTCATTTTCTATTGATGAGGAACTAGGCACCGGTTTGGTTTCAGCTGGCTTACTTTCTTTAACTGCCTCTGTCGATGATTTTTGTGCGACCGTGTCCTCAACTGGTGGTGCGGCGGGAGTATCTTCACCCTTGTCTGTATCTATCCAAAGCTCTTTTATACCGGCGTCATGGATACGTTTAAGATCATTGGGATCAGTGAGAAGAAAGCTGCTGCGAATAAACGGGTGCTGGATCCAGGAACCACCGAGCTTCTGAATAAACATACCAATGCGTAATTCAGAAGTGTTAATACGCTTTATCAAGACTATTCTCCCTCAAATCAACATATTTTTTATAGTTTTGAGTCAAACATACCTTGCATTGACCGGGGCATCAATAGCTATTTTTATCATCTTGGCCTGAGCTGTTTAATGCTGAGATCATTAGTCTATGACACCTTGTTAATGTTGCGATATCCAGCGATAAGCCATAAGCCGGGAGAATGGCGAAGGACTCTAGTTTTGGCTAAAAACTATCACCTTATAAGACGAAGTTAATCGATGTATAGAAGTGTGGTGTAATTGATATGTTATTCTCATTGGCACTATTTTCACCACAAGATTAGGAATGAAGTGTGACCAAAGCACCCATATTGAAAGAAGGCAGCAATTGTTGGCAAAAGAAGCAGGCAAAACAAGTTGCAGTGTTAATTGATGGGGAGAACTATTTTGGTGCATTGCATGCCGCGATTCAGCAAGCGAAACATACTGTTTACATTCTTTCCTGGGATATCGACAGTCGTATGCAGCTTATCAGGAACGATGAGCAAGCTAGTGATTTGCCTGCAGAGCTGGGCGCATTTATCAGTGAAGTGCTTAATCGCAACCCAGATCTTGATATCTATATTCTTAATTGGGATTGGGCGATGGTCTATACCATGGAACGTGAATGGTTACCCATGTATAAGCCTG
>ENA-ORCW01000483-ORCW01000483.1-marine-metagenome-genome-assembly--contig:-NODE-483-length-22900-cov-3.443851_pt1 | contig 22900 bp, 20 predicted proteins | sample MGYA00237784_ERZ508517 | MGnify/ENA primary metagenome ERZ508517 (study PRJEB26187, sample SAMN06268979) | marine metagenome | isolation source: Tt ae E1 feedstock associated aerobic enrichment on... | reverse complement strand
AAGATCGCCGAGGCCGATTACGGCGCGCTGGGCGACACGTCGACGCTCGCCGATCCCGCCGTGGTCGACGACCTGGTCGAGAACCGCCAGAACAAGAAGGGCTGACGCAACCGCGCGGGAACCGAAATGCCGCGTGCGTTTGAGCGACGCTTTGGCACCCCCTTGCAAGAACGGTCGATCGCCTCCACATTGGGGTTGTCGTCAACGAACTGAAAGGGGGTGATCCAATGTCGAGTGATTTCCGTTCAAACGTGGTCTCGATGGATTGCCTTCGCGGGGAGCAGTCTTCCCGCTGAAGCGCATGAAACGCGGATGGCCTGCATTGGCAGACCAACCATGACCGCGTGCGAATTCGAAAACACGGGGCCGTTCCTTCGGGAACGGCCTTTTGTTTTGGGAGCTGGTTCAGCATAAACCGGTCTCTTCGAAGCAACCGGCCAACCGCGTCGGCAATCGGTTCCGGCGTGAATCAGAAATCCGTGGCGATGCCCTTCACTTCCCAGTCGCCATAACGCGCCGGGTCATGGCCGCCCCGCCCGCCAAGCTCCTTTGGCGCTTTCGCAGCTTGAGCCTCGTAAGCCTCCCGGCGCGCCTCGGCCTCGGCCAGAGCGCGTTTGGCTGCCGGCGAGAGAGCCCTTGCCGACGCATCTTCTTTTCTGTCCGTCTCGTCTTTCACCGCAACTTCCTCTCGAAAACGGGATTATTGAATACACGACGCACGTTCCCCATCATATAAACGATTGGCGACGCGGTCGAAAATGCCTCGCATTGCCTGATTCTGGAGCTTGAGACGACCATGAACACGATACGCACCGCGATGCTCCTGGCCTTGATGACCGCCCTTTTCATGGGCGTGGGCTATCTGATCGGGGGCGCTGGCGGCATGATGATCGCTTTCCTGATCGCCGCCGGTATGAATCTGTTCAGCTACTGGAACGCCGACAAAATGGTGCTCAGAATGCATCATGCCGTCGAAGTCGATGAGCGCAACGCGCCCGAATATTACGGCATAGTCCGTGATCTCGCGGCCCGCGCCGAACTGCCCATGCCGCGCGTCTACCTTATACGGAATGATCAGCCCAACGCCTTCGCCACCGGCCGCAACCCGCAAAATGCGGCGGTCGCGGCCACCACCGGCCTGCTGGACCGGTTGAGCTACGAGGAGGTGGCTGGCGTGATGGCGCACGAACTTGCACACGTGCAGCACCGCGACACGCTGACCATGACGATCACGGCGACGCTGGCGGGCGCGATATCCATGCTCGGCAATTTCGCCTTCTTCTTCGGCGGCAATCGCAACAACAATCCGCTCGGCTTCGTCGGCATTCTGGTTGCGATGATCGTCGCCCCGTTGGCCGCCATGATGGTGCAGATGGCCATCAGCCGCACACGCGAATACTCGGCCGATCGGCGCGGCGCCGAAATCTGCGGCAATCCACTTTGGCTCGCCTCCGCGCTTGACAAGATCGCGCGCCGGGCAAAGGAGGTGGTCAACCAGGATGCCGAGCGCAATCCCGCGACCGCGCACATGTTCATCATCAATCCGCTGTCGGGCGAACGCATGGATAACCTGTTTTCCACCCACCCCGACACGAACAACCGTATCGCGGCCCTTCAGGCCATGGCCGGAGAGATGCGCGCGGCGCCTGCGCAGCCAGCGGCGCCGCAAGACGACCCCGTTCCGGAAGATGGCACGAACCACGGCCCATGGGGTGCGCGTCCCGACAAATCCTCGAGCCGACACCCTGAAAAGCCTGAGCCCGGGACGTCCGGACAACGCTGGGGCCGGGATGCCGACGGGTCGAAAGGCCCGTGGTCGTGAACCGCCCGACGGCGCGCCGCTCGTCCCGCGGGAAACCGCCCAAAAAGAATCAACCCATCAGCAGCACACAATCCGAAAAGCCGGGGCTCGAAACGCGCCGCGTGGCGACAAAGCTGCTCGCCGCCGTTGTGGATGCAAGCGCCTCGCTCGACGGTCTCACCGACCCGGCTCACGGTCAGCCGAATTTCCGCGCGCTCGATGCACGCGACCGGTCGCTGGTGCGCGCCATCCTCATGAGCGCGCTGCGGCATCGCAGCACCGTCGAGGCCCTGCTCGCGCGCCGCCTGGAGCGGCCCTTGCCGGCCAATGCCCGCGCGCTCTCGCACGCGCTGCACGTGGCTGCGGCACAGATCCTGTTTCTCGACGTCCCCGACAGCGCCGCCGTCGACCTCGCCGTTACCCAGGCCAAGAGCGATCCGCGCCTCGCACGCTTTGCCGGCCTCGTCAACGGCGTGCTGCGCAACCTGATCCGCGTGAAGGCACGCGCGCTTCCAGCCGCCCTCGCTCAAACGCGCGAAGCGGCCGACTGGTTCGCCGAACGTCTGGAAACGGCCTATGGCGTAGAAAAAGCCGCCACCATTCTCGCCATGCATCGCCTTGAACCGCCGGTGGACTTCACCGTGAAGGAAGACCCGCAGCGCTGGGCCGAAGCTCTGGGCGGCATCGTTTTACCCACGGGTACGGTGCGGATCGCCCGGCTCGAGGCCGGTGTCGACACGCTTCCGGGCTTCGAGGAGGGCGAATGGTGGGTACAGGACACCGCTGCCAGCCTGCCCGCGAAGCTGCTCGGCGACATCGCCGGCGCACGCGTGGCGGATCTCTGCGCCGCCCCCGGTGGCAAGACGGCACAACTCATCCACGCCGGCGCAAACGTCACCGCCGTCGATTTGTCGAAGAGCCGTTTGAAACGGCTTGCAGAGAATCTCAAGCGACTTCGCCTCGACGCGCAGATCGTCGAATCCGACATCCGCAAATTCCAACCGGACATTCCCTTCGATGCAGTCCTCATCGACGCGCCCTGTTCGTCCACCGGAACGGTGCGCCGCCATCCCGACGTGCCATGGACCAAGTCGCGCGCGGACATCGAGAAACTTGCCGCCCTGCAACGGGCGCTGCTCGATCACGCGGTCACGCTCGTCAAGCCCGGCGGACGGGTCGTTTTTTCCAACTGCTCCCTCGACCCAGCCGAAGGCGAGGCGATGCTCGAGACCTTCCTGGCCGAAACGCCCGAGGTGTCGCTCGATCCCGTTCGATCCGACGAGTTGCCCGGTATCGCCGCGTTCGTTACGCCGGAGGGGTTCATGCGCACCACGCCCGCCGACAGCCTCGCCGAAGCGCCGCTGGCGCAAGGGCTCGACGGTTTTTTTGCCGCGCGGCTCGTTCGCCGGCGTTAGGCAGGACCTGCCATCTGTGCGTGCTGGAATATTTCAACTTCGCACAAATCCTTGAATCATTTAGACTCTCGCCTGATTTGGGGCGATGGAAAGAGAAGTCGGTCGTTGGATCAAGCACGGGGACATTCCCCCCACGAGCTGTGGGGCCTTGTTGCGCGGCAAGCGTGGGCGCGCCTGCGGCGACGCTTGCGCGCGGGGCCGTCCTATCGCTGGCGTTATTCCGGACGCACACCCGAACGCGTGCTGATCGCCCCACCGGACCTGCGCATCGCCGACCCACAGGTGGCGCGGGACATCTATCACGGGCAGTTTTTACTGGCCGGTCAACTTGTCGAGACGCGCGGCCAGTCACCGTTTCGCATTCCCGTGAGCGATCGCTCCTGGCAGGACGCGCTGCACAGCTTCCGCTGGCTGCGCCACATGCGCGCGGCCCAGAGCGATCTCGCATCGGCCAACGCCCGCGCGCTGGTTGAAGAATGGATCGCGCTATACGGCAAGCGCGTTTCCGGTCTGCCATGGGAGCCCGGCACCACTGCCAGGCGGCTCATCGCCTGGCTTCAACATTCCTCGGTCGTGCTGCAGGGGGCGGAGCTGCCCTTTTACCGCCAGTTCCTAAAAATGCTCGCCGTTCAGATGCGCTATTTGCGCACCAATGCCCGCGAAATGCCCGATGGCGAGGACAGGCTGCGTGCCCGGATCGCGCTGGCGTTCTGTGCCCTGTCGCTGCCAGCGCCGGCCACTGCGGTCAAGGCAGCCAGCCGCAATCTCGCACAGGAACTGGAGCGGCAGATTCTCGCCGATGGCGGCCACGTCTCCCGCAATCCGCGTACCATCATGGAACTCCTGGCGGATCTACTGCCCCTCCGGCAGACCTATACCAACCAGGCCGAGCAGCCCCCGCAAGCATTGATCGACGCCGTCGAGCGCATGCTGCCGGCACTGCGTTTCTTCCGCCACCGCGACGGTTCCATCGCCCGCTTCAACGGCATGGGCATCACCCAGCACGACAGCGTCGCCGCGATCCTGCGCTACGACGACACAGGCGGTGCACCGCTCCTGCACGCGCCGCATTCGGGCTACGAGCGTTTGGCGCTCGGCGCAACGACGGTGATCGCCGACACGGCCCCGCCGCCATCGCCGGATCTGTCCCACTTCGCCCATGCGGGCTGCCTGTCCTTCGAAATGTCGTCGGGCCGGCATCAGTTCGTGGTCAACAGCGGCATCGACAATTACGGCGACGACAGCTATCGCCCGCTCGCCCGCACCACGGCGGCCCATTCGACGATAACGCTGAACGACACATCGCAGGCGCGCTTCAGTCTCTCCTCGCAATGGAGCGAACTGATCGGCACGCCGCTTATCGGCGGCCCCCGCAAGGTCGAATGCCATCGCGACGACGGCAACGGTATCCATCGCTTCATTGCCAGCCACAACGGCTACGTCTCACGCTTCGGCCTGGTTCACGAACGCGCCCTTTCTCTTTCGCAAGACGGCGCGTGTCTGGAGGGCGTCGACCGGATCTGCCGACCGGACGGCTCTCCCTCGACCGCGGTCGGCGACGATGCCGTGGCGGTACGCTTTCATATCCACCCCGATATCGACATTTACCGCGATCCCGAAGGCCGTCACATCCTGGCTGGCGAAGCCACCGATACCTGGCTCTTAACTGTCGAGGACATCGTCCCCGTGGTGGAAGAATCGATCTTCTTCGCCGGTCTCGGCGGTCCCCGCAAGAGCCGGCAGATCGTACTTTACACCACGGCTTCCGAAAATCCGGAGATCCGCTGGCAGTTGCGCAAGACGCACGCCATCAACGGCAACGGAGCCTGACTTTAAAGGCCCGCAAACGCCGCGATCTCATCAACGATGGCTTGATGAACCGCCGCCCGGTCGGTCCCTTCGGGATCGTCGCACACCGGATCGTCCTTCTCCTCCGCCAGCATCGCTGCTCCCTCCGGCTTGCACGCCGCCAGAAAGGTGAAGTGATGCGCCGGGGCGATGGTCTTCAGCACCGCCGAGGGCAGCTTCCCGGCAAGATTACTCCCTTCCAGTCCCACATCCGCAGCCTTGAACAGACGGGTCTCACCCAGATTGATGAGCAAGACCGGCATCTCCATCCCGGCGATACTGTCCGGCGTAGCCGCATAGGTCATGCCCGGATCGATGGCGATGGCCCGCCCGATGCGGGCATCGCGCGTATCCGCACCAAAGCCCTGCGGCAGCGCATCCAGATCGACCCCACCCTTGGCAAGGAACACGCAATCAGCCCCGGCATCGCCCATCCGCCTGCAATAGTCGGCATAAGCGTTGCGGTCGAAACGCAACCCAGCCAGATTCAGTGCTGTCGCCCCGCCCAGCGAAAAGCCCAGCGATGCGATACGCGACCGGTCCACACTCCCGGAAAAGGCAGGTTCGTCGAGCAGCGTATCGAGCGCGGCCGTCAGATCTGCTGCCCGCTCATCGAGCAGCACCGAGCGGCGAGGAGAGGAATCACCCGACGTGCTGCCGGGGTGATTGACCGCCAACACCATCGCTCCGCGCAGGGCAAGCGCGGAGGAAAGCCAGGAGATGGCGTCCATATTGCCGCCCGAACCATGAGACAGCACGAAGAGCGGAAAGCGCCCCTCAGCCACCGCCGCGCCAACATAGGCGGAGGCGCCCTGAAACACGGCGTTGTCACCCACCAGCCCGCGATAGGTCGGCGTACCTGCAGGATACCACAGCGAAGCCGCCAAAACCGACGGGCGGTGATCCGCTTTTACGGTCAGTCGGTCATAGCCGGCATGCGGTTCGGCCATGGCAGCGCCCGTCAGGCCCGTGCCGATGAGAAGCGCGGAAAACAGTTTTTTCATATTCGTCATCCTTCCATCTGGATGACGCCAATCTGCGCGGCCAGTGCATACCGTGCGTCCTAAAATCGGTTTCAGGTCGCGTAAGACCGGATTTCGCACCATGGACTTCGGCGGATGTTGCCACCGGCTGGTGGCGATGCCACAACCCGAACCCTTGCAGGAAACAAGCAGGCACCGCCAATGCTGGTTCTTCCCATTCCAATGATCGTCGCGCTCGTTCTCGGCGCAATCCTCATCCGAATCGCCATATCCGGAGAACGACCGGCACTTCTCATTGCCCTGCTTGCCGCCTGTGCTGGGCAAAGCCTCATCGTCTCACTGCGCCAGCATTATGGTATCGACGCGCTTCTGCCCCTTCAGCCCATCACAGCCACTTTCACACCGCCACTCACCTGGCTCGCTTTCCAGACAGCATCCTTCCGCCCGCTCTCACTGCCACGCGATCTGGCGCACCTCGCCGCTCCGGCTTTTGCCGCATTCTGCGTCGTCTTCGCACCCGAAACGCTGGACACGGTGGTGCCGGCAGTCTTCATTCTCTACGGGGTCGCGATTCTGGTGAAGCTTCGCCGCAGCCGCAGCGACCTGCCTCTGGCGAGGTTGGAGGCCGGCCGCCTGCCGGCCCGTCTCTGGGGCGGCATCGGACTCGCGCTCATCCTTTCGGCCATCAGCGACACGCTCATTGCGCTTGCCTTCATGACAGGCCGGGCATGGCTGCCGCCGCTCATCGTCAGCGTCTTCTCGTCAGCCGCACTGCTCGCCATCGGGCTCCTGAGCGTCTCGCCCAATGCCATGGGCGAGGTGGAACCGGAAACCCCGGCGCGCGACCCGCACCCCAGCGAAGAACACGCCCACCTCGTCCAGCGGCTCGACACACTGCTTCAGGCCGAAACGCTCTTTCTCGATCCCACCCTCACGCTTGCCCGGCTCGCCCGACGGCTGCATGTGCCAGTCAAGCAGCTCTCTTCAGCCATCAATCTGGTAAGCGGTGAAAACGTCTCGCGCCACATCAACGCATACCGTATCCGCCACGCATGCAGCGCGCTTGAGGATGGCGCGAACGTCACCGACGCCATGCTCTCAAGCGGGTTCAATACCAAGTCGAATTTCAACCGCGAGTTCCTCCGCGTCACCGGAAAAACACCGCGCGAGTGGAAAACCGCAGATCACAGATGACCGCGCAGCACCGATCCGATCGCGAACAGGGCAAACGCCAATAAGATGACGCCGGAGATGCGCGACACCCAGAGCGAAAGACCTTCCGGCAGCCCTTTGCACACCAGTGCCACCCCACCACTCAGGATGAACCACCACAGAAGCGAGCCGAGAAACACACCGGTCACCACCACCAGTGCATCGGCTGGACGCGGAGAACCGGCCAGTCCAAGGCCGGCGAACATTGCCGCGAAGGTCAGAATGGTCATCGGGTTGGCGATCGTCAGGAAAAAGGTAGCAGTGGCCGTTCCGATGAGGTCGCCGGCGCGCGCATCTGACTCAGTTCGCATCGGCGCCGGCGAGAGGCTCTTCCAGCCGAGCCAAGCCAGAAATGCCCCGCCGACAAGCCTAAGGGGCTCATCCACCACCGCCAATGCCGCCGCAAAAGCGGCAAACCCGATCGCCGCCAGCGCCGCATAAACGGCGTCGGCGAAGGCCGTGCCCAGTCCGCCGGCAAGCCCGGCCCACAGGCCCCGCTCCAGCGTCCGGTTCACGCAAAGGGCACCGATCGGCCCAAGAGGCGCTGCCACGGCCAGCCCAAGCAACAGGCTTTTGCCGAACAGAGGCACGTCCATGGTCAACCCTTTTCCACCGGCGCGAAGGACCCTGGCTCCACTGTCGACAATGCGACGACAGACTCGCTGCGCGCCAGGAAACCGTGCTTCTTCATGTCTTCCAGAACACTTTCGACGTCGGCAAGCTCCGGCACGCGCGCCTTTATGAGATAGGACCATGGTCCCGTCACATGATGGCACTCCTCCACCGCTTTGTGGGCAGCCGCAAACGCGCGGAACGCTTCTTCGTCGACGTTTTGGACCAGCGATACCCAGATGAAAACCAGCACGGGGCAGCCGAGCGCCGCGGGATCCGCGTCCACGGTAAAACGCCGAATGACACCGCTCGCCGAAAGCCGGCGGATGCGCTCGTTAACCGCGGATGCGGAAAGCCCCACGACACCGCCTATATCGGCAAGCGAACGCCGGGCATCTTCGGCAAGAAGCGTCACGATTTTGTGGTCGATCTGATCCATAACAGGCTTTCCGCAAATTCAAGATCAGTAAATTTTGCAGAAAAACAAACAATAGTCAATAAATTTTGCGGGTAATTAGTAGAATAACCGCAAATTCATCAGACCCTTGTTAAAGCCAGCGCATGCCTCATTGCCACAGACAAGCACGGCTGTCGAGCGCGGGCATCGTTGCCGACAGCCATCCCACGCAAGACTTTGTCAATGAGACATCGAGCCTTGCAAATGGCGAAGCTTGTCGGGATTGCGCACCACGTAAATGGCGGCCACCAGGTCCCTCTCCACCAGAAGCGCCGTCGTTTGCAGAACGTTTCCGGCCTCTTTCGTGATGAAGCCCGGCAACCCGTTGATGAAACCGAAGCGCAGCAGCCTGGACCCATCGTCCCAGAAGGAGGTGGCAAGCCTCTCGTGAAGACGGATAACGGCTTCACGGCCGCAAATCGGCGTCGCAGACGCTGGAATGCGCCCGCCACCATCGGCGCTGGCGACAACGTCCGCCGCCAAGAGCGCCTGCAGGCGTTGCATATCGCCACCGCGCGAGGCCTCGAAGAACGCCTCCGCGATCTCCAGCCCGCGTTCCCGGGAGACGGGAAAGCGCGGACGCGCTGACCTGATATGCGCGCGCGCCCGGCTTGCCAACTGCCTGCAAGCGCCTGTCTCGCGACCTATGGCGCCCGAGACTTCGTCGAATCCGAGGCCGAACACATCGTGCAAAAGAAATGCGGCCCGTTCCAATGGAGAAAGGCGCTCCAGAGCGATCATCAGAGGCAGCGTGACGTCGTCCACCTCGTCCGCCGGTTCTATGAAGGGTTCCGGCAGCCAGGGTCCGCAATACACCTCACGTCGCTGCCGCGCCGACTTCAGCCTGTCGAGGCACAAACGCGTAACGATGCGGGATAGAAACGCTTCCGGCGAGCGCACGGTCACCCTGTCCGTTTTCATCCAGCGCAAAAAGGCATCCTGCACCACATCTTCCGCATCGGCGATCGAACCGAGCATGCGGTAAGCGATGCGCATCAGGCGCGGACGAAGCGGATCGAAAAGAGCAGCCGGGCTTTCCCTCGCCATCCAGTCTTCCTTCACCGTTACCCGCGATGCACTGCGTTCACCTTGTAGAGAGCCGGCGAAACCGACTTGGCGACTGCCGCGAAGCGTTTCATCTGCGCCTGGGCATCGTTGTTCTTCAACATCGCTTCAAAGTCTTCCTGGGTGGCCCATTGTGCGTAGTTGATCACTTTCGAGCCATCGAGACTGCTGTGAATGTTGACGGAAACGAACCCCTTGCAGTGACGCATTTGCGTGTCCGTCGCGTCCGACAACAGCGCCACGAGCTCGGCCTGCTTCTCGGGTTCCACTTCGTAAACGTTGATGAGCGTCACGCCACCGTTCTCGGGATCGATCGTCGAGCTTCTGGTCATTGTCTTTCTCCGTTGCCATTGCGTCTACGAGCTCAAGACGAGGCAGACGGATTAAACGTGACATGAAAGCCGATTTATAGTCTCAACGGTTCCGGCGGAACCAGAAGGCATGATCGACCCGACCCATGCCGATGCGCTCGTAGAATCCCACCGCCTCGGGCACCGAGGCGAGCATCAGAGCCACTTCCGGACCGATCTGCCGGCGGGTTTCATCGATCAAGCCCTGGCCGACACCCAGCCCCTGCGCTTCCGATGAGACGGCGAGATCGGAAAGATATGCGCACCATGAGAAGTCGGTCACCGAGCGGGCCACGCCGACGAGCGGTGTTCCATTCACATTGCGCCGCGCCGTCACCACCAAGCCTGCGCCGGCGATCATGCGGCGAAGCCGTGCCTCATCGTCAACGGGGCGGATCGCGCCCAGGCCGGATTCGCGCAAGACCCGACCGAATTCGGCGGCATCGAGCTCCGGTTCACAAGCATAAAGAACTTCAGGTTTCTCGGTCATGACGCGCAGCAATGCCGTTTTGCCCCGACAATGCAACCCGTTTCGGCGGCAAAAGCGCCGTGCGGCCTCCGGTGCGCTTGATTTGCATTCCGCCTGCCGGTACGTCCCCAGCATCCATTCCCACAGCCGGAGCCGCCGCCTCATGTCCGTTGCCGCCAAGAACGTCCCCGCACCCGATCTCGTTCCCGTCCGCCGTGCTCTCCTGTCGGTGTCGGACAAGAGCGGCATTGTCGATTTTGCCCGCGCGCTTTCGGGCCGCAATATCGAGATCGTTTCCACAGGCGGCACATCGAAGACGTTGTCGGGCGAAGGAATCGCGGTGCGCGACGTTTCGGAGCTGACCGGCTTTCCCGAGATCATGGACGGACGGGTAAAGACGCTGCATCCAGGCGTCCATGGCGGTCTGTTGGGGATCCGCGACGATGCAGACCATGCCGCTGCAATGAAGGAGCACGACATAGCCGCCATCGACCTTTTGGTCATCAATCTCTACCCGTTCGAAGAGGTGCGTTTCGGCGGCGGCGACTATCCAACCACGGTTGAGAACATCGACATCGGCGGCCCGGCGATGCTACGCGCGGCCTCCAAGAATCACGCCTATGTGGCCGTGGTCACCGAATCGGCCGACTATGCCCGGATTCTCGAGGCCCTGGATGAAAACGACGGTTGCCTGCCATATCGTCTGCGCCAGGAACTGGCAGCCAAGGCCTTCGCCCGCACCGCGGCCTATGACGCCGCCATATCCGGCTGGTTCGCCGAGGCGCTCGCGGTCGACGCACCGGACTTCCGCGCCGTCGGCGGCAGGCTCAAGGAAGTGATGCGCTATGGCGAGAACCCGCATCAGAAAGCTGGGTTCTATGCCACTGGAGAAAACCGCCCCGGCGTTGCCAGTGCGACCCAGCTTCAGGGCAAACAGCTTTCCTACAACAACATCAACGACACGGACGCGGCTTTCGAACTGGTTTGCGAATTCGCACCCGAGCGCTCCGCCGCAGTCGCCATCATCAAGCACGCCAACCCCTGCGGCGTGGCCCAGGGGACAACCCTGCGCGAGGCCTATGAAAAGGCGCTCGCCTGCGATCCGGTTTCCGCCTTTGGCGGCATCGTGGCGCTCAACCGCCCGCTCGACGCGGAAGCGGCCACCGAGATCGTCAAGATATTCACCGAGGTCATCATCGCGCCCGAGGCGAGCGAAGAGGCCCGCGCCATCGTCGCCGCAAAGAAGAACCTGCGCCTGCTCGTCACCGGCGGACTTGCCGACCCGCGTGCACCGGGCCTCGCCGTCAGAACCGTGGCCGGCGGGCTGCTCGTCCAGTCGCGCGACAACGGCGTGGTCGACGATCTCGATCTCAAGATCGTGACCAAGCGCGCGCCAAGCGAAAAGGAAATGGCGGATCTCGTCTTCGCCTTCCGCGTCGCCAAGCATGTGAAGTCGAATGCTATCGTCTATGTGCGCGACGGCGCAACGGTGGGGGTTGGCGCCGGCCAGATGAGCCGTGTCGATTCCGCCCGCATCGCCGCCCGCAAGGCGGAAGATGCGGCAGATGCAGCCGGCGATGCCGAGCCGCTGACCAAAGGATCGGTCGTCGCCTCCGACGCCTTCTTCCCCTTTGCCGACGGGCTTCTGTCCGCCGTCGAGGCCGGTGCCACCGCCGTCATACAGCCCGGCGGTTCGATGCGCGACGATGAAGTTATCGCCGCCGCCGACGAACACGGCATCGCCATGGTCATGACCGGCATGCGCCACTTCCGGCATTGATGTTCAAAACCGTATTGAAGGATCAGGAGCCAACCGCCTCCTGATGCCGGCTCTTCACAAAGGGCAGGAGCACCAGTCCGATGAGAAAGAGGACAAGGATCGGCGTCACGCCGAGCCGCTGCGCATCTTCGATGGACAGGTCGAAAGCCTCCGAGGCAAAAAAGCCGGTGGCGATCGCGATGGCGAACGGCCCGATAAAGGTCGTCGCCTTGCCTGAAAGCGCGTAGAGCCCGAAGGCTTCCGTCACCCGCTCGCGCGACACCTGATCCACCAGGAGCGTGCGCGACGCCGCCTGGATCGCCCCGCCCGCAGCACCGATGAAAGCCCCTGCCACGAAGAAGGCGATGTCCGGCAGGCTGCTTGCGCCAGCCCCGCTGATCGGCATGAAAAGAAGCTCGTCGCGTGTGGTTGAAATCACCAGCAGCGCGCTCAAAGTCAGCACGACGATCGACACGCTGACCACCGTCTTCGGCCCGAACCGCTTGTCCATCCGCCCACCGAGCCACGCACCCAGCGCACCTGTGACATTGGCAAGAATGCCGAACAGACCGATCTGGGTGATCGACCAGGAAAGCACGCCCGCCGCATAAATGCCGCCGAATGCATAAAGCGCGTTGAGCGCGTCGCGATAGAACATGGACGACAGCAGAAAGCTGAAATAGCTGCGCTCGCCCGGCAGCCGTTTCAGCGTGCCGCCCAATCGCCCGAGCCCTTCGCGGATCGCCCCCGTCGCCGCCTTGCGCCGCGGCACGTCAGGCGTGAACAGGAACATCGGCAGCACGAAAAACGCATACCATAACGCCGTCAGCGGTCCCGCCGCCCGGTCGCCCTCGCGCGCCGCAGCATCGAGGCCGAAGATCGGTTCCAGCCCGAGAAGCGTGCGCCCGGTGTCCGGCTGTGCCGCCATGAAGCCGAGCACGAGAACCAGCGACAGAAGCCCGCCGAGATAGCCAAGTCCCCAAGCGGAACCGGAAAGCCGGCCGAGCTCGGAGCGTGGCACCAGATCCGGCATCATCGCATTGTTGAAGACGGCGGCGAACTCCATGCCGAAAACGGCCAGCGCCACGCCCATCAGAACCAGGGCCACATGGCCCCCGCCCGGCGTGGCGAACCACAGCGAGGCGCAGGCCAGAACGCCGATCACCGAAAACACGAATATCCAGGGCTTGCGCGGCCCCGTCGCATCGGCAATGGCGCCCAGAACCGGCGAAGAAAGCGCGATGGCCAGACCACCGATGCCCGTGGCCAGACCCCACAATTCCTGTCCGCGCGCCGCATCGGGTGCAACGGCGGAGGCGAAATAGGGCGCGAAGACAAACGTGATGATGAGCGTGTGAAAGGGTTGCTGCGCCCAGTCGAACAGCATCCAGCCCAAGATGCCGCGGCGGGGCACGCTCCTGTGCTCCGACGGCGGCGTGTTCAACGCCGCGCCGCCCGGCGCCCCGGTTGCGTCAGACACTCAAGTCGCTCATAAGGCCGGAGGCGACGGTGAGACGCGAAACGCTGATCTCGCCACCCTCCACCAGCGACTGCAGCCGTTCGCGCACACGCACCACATGCTCGCCACCGGCCTCCACCCATTTCTCGGCCGGGTCGTCCTCCTTGGCGTATTCGGTCAGCGCGGCGATGATCATGCCGCGCCGGGCAGCGCTGATCATGTCGGTCGCGCGGAACAGTGCCAATCCGTCGTAATAGTCCGAAGGCACGATGGTGTGCGCCGCATCCTCGATCCGCCCGATCCGGAACGCTTCGGTAACGCCGAAGAACGCCTTGGCGGCCTTTTCCAGCGGCGCGCCCGCCCTTACGGCCACCAGTTCGATGTCCGGCACCATCTCCGCAACGCCGAGGAAGGCAAGCCGCTTGGCAAGGTCCTCCGGCGCGCCCAGCGCCGCAAGCTGCGTGCGCCGGTTTTCCATACGCTCTCGTATGAAAGCCGGCAGCATGGACAGGAGCTTCGGCTCCAGCGCCTTGCGCGCCGCCCTGAGCCGGTCGATGCGCTCGCCGACGGTCTCTTTCTCGCTGTCGTTCTTGAGCTGCCAGGAGGTCGCCGCATAGATCAGCCGCCAGACGATCTGGTAGAGCTCGAGTTGCGCCATTCCATCGATCTTGTTGTCCAGCGCATCGATGGCCTTGTAGATCTTGCGCAACTCGAAACCCTCGCGCACCACCGCGAAAGCGGCGACGATGTCGGCCGCGGGCCGGCCCGTCAGATCCTGCAGGCGGGTTACAAAGCTCGGGCCGCCACGGTTGATCACGTCGTTGGCCAGTTCCGTGGCAACGATCTCGCGCTTCAGCCGGTGTCCGCGAATCTCTTTTTCGTATTTCTTCACCATTCGGCCGGGGAAATAGTCGAAAAGATCCGCTTCAAGATGCGGTGCATCCGGCACCTTGCTCGCCACGATCTCGTCGAACAGAACGATCTTGGCATAAGCAAGCAGCACCCCGACTTCCGCCCGGGTCAGCGGCTCTCCGCGGCTTTCCCGGTCTGCCAGTTCCTGTGGACCGGGGAGGAACTCGACCGTCCGGTCAAGCAGCCCACGCTGCTCGAGCAGGGTCATCATACGGGCCTGATGTGCCATTTCAGGCATGCCGCGCTTCTGCACCTGCGAGATCGCCAGCGTCTGCTGATAATTGTTGGCCAGAACCAGGTCGGCCACCTCCTCCGTCATATCGGCGAGCAACTTGTTGCGCGCCGGCCTCTGCAGCCCGCCCGAGCGCATCGCCGCCGCCAGCGCAATCTTGATGTTGACCTCCACGTCCGAGGAGTTCACGCCGGCCGAGTTATCGATGGCGTCGGAGTTACAACGACCGCCCTTCAGGCCGAACTCGATGCGCGCAAGCTGCGTCATGCCCAGATTGGCGCCCTCGCCGATCACCTTGGCGCCCACCTCGCGGGCGGTGATGCGAATCGAGTCGTTGGACCGGTCGCCGACCTCCTGGTTCGTTTCGGAAGTCGAGCGCACATAGGTGCCGATTCCGCCAAACCACAAGAGGTCAGCCGGAGCCTTCAGGATCGCCATCATGATCTCGGTCGGCGAAGCTGTGGTCTTGCCGAGACCGATGGCCTCCGCCGCCTCCTTGCTCAACGCAATCGACTTTTGCGACCGCGAAACGACGATGCCGCCCTTGGAGAGCTTGCTCGTATCGTAGTCCTGCCAGCTCGAGCGTCCCATATCGAACAGACGCTTGCGCTCGGCATAGGAGACCGCCGGATCGGGATCCGGGTCGATAAAGATACCCCGGGGGTCGAAGGCCGCCACCACCTTGGGGCAGGTGGAGAGCAACATGCCGTTGCCGAAGACATCGCCCGACATGTCGCCAACACCCACCGCTGTGAAAGGCTCTGTCTGAATGTCGCGATTCATCTCGCGGAAATGCCGCTTGACCGCTTCCCAGGCGCCACGCGCGGTGATGCCCATCTTCTTGTGGTCGTATCCGGCGGAACCGCCCGAGGCGAACGCGTCGTCGAGCCAGAAATCGTGCGCCTGACTGATGCCATTGGCCGTATCGGAGAAGGTCGCGGTGCCCTTGTCGGCGGCGACGACGAAATACGGATCGTTCACGTCGTGCCGCACCACACCCTCCGGGGGCACCACCGTATCTCCGTCCAGATTGTCGGTCAGGGACAACAGGCTGGAGATAAAGTTTATATAGGCGGCGCGGCCGGTCTCGAACACCTCCTGTCGGCTGCCATTCTCCGGCAGACGACGCGGGTAGAAACCGCCCTTGGCGCCCACCGGCACGATAACCGCATTCTTCACCTGCTGCGCTTTCACCAGCCCCAGCACCTCCGTGCGATAGTCCTGCGCCCGGTCGGACCAGCGCAGACCGCCACGCGCCACCGGTCCGAACCGCAGGTGAACGCCCTCTACTTCCGGCCCATAGACGAAAATTTCGCGCCAGGGGCGCGGCTGTGGCAATCCGGTAATGGCGCGCGAGTCGAATTTCAGGGCCAGCGAACGAACGACCTCGTCCGATTTCGGTCGATAATGATTGGTGCGCAGGGTCGCTTCTATCAGGTTCAGGAAACGCCGGATGATCGTGTCGTCGTCGAGGTTAGGAACGGCATCGAGGTCCGTCTCGATCGCCGAGGTCAATGCCAGGACCTCATTCCGCGCTTCTTCCTTCTCCGCCTTCGCCGGATCGAAGCGCAGAACGAACAGTTCGAACAGCTTGCGCGCAATATGCGGATAGCGGTTCATCGTCGCCGCAATAAAATCCTGGCTTTGCGGAATGCTGGCCTGATGCAGGAAGCGGCTGTAGGCGCGCAAAATGGCGATCTCGTCGACGCGCAGACGAGCCGTCTGAGCCAGGGCGTTGAGCCGGTCGTTGTCGTGCTCGCGCCGCCATACCGACAGGAACAACTCCTCGAACAACGCACCCTCGTCGGAAAGGTCGATCGATCCGTCGAATGCGTTTTCCAGTTCCATGTCGTGAATGAAGATCTGCGGGCTGTCCTCGTCATCGGCATCGCCGATCTCGAACGTACGTTCACTGATCACCCGGAAACCCATATTCTCCAGAAGCGGTACGCGCTCGGTGAGCGGGACCGGTGTACCGTGGTGATAGATCTTCAGCGCCGCCTGTTTTCCGTCCTGGTCCTCATGGCGATGGAAATCAATCGCAATCGGGCTTTCGGCCGAAAGCCTGGCCATGCGTTCAGCATCGATCAAAGCCGTTTCGGCGGAAAAGCCGTTGCGATAACTCTCAGGGAACGCCGCCGCGACCCCGGCGAGCGCCCGGTCCGCTCCCGTTTCCTCCAACGCTTCCTGCAACGCGTCGTCCCAGGTGCGCACGATCTTGCGAATACCGGCTTCGAGCGTCTCTGTGTCAATGCGCGGGGTCTTGCCGCCGGAACGTCCGATGATGAAGTGGACGCGCGCCAGAGATCCCTCGGGAAAGGCCGGATAATAGGCCGAGACCCGCCCCTTGAAGACGGTTTTGAGGTATTGGCCGATTTCAATGCGGACCTGTGAATCGTAGCGATCGCGCGGCACGAACACGATCACCGAAACGAAACGGTCGAACTGGTCGATGCGGTATAGTGCGCGAACGCGTGGTCGTTCGCCCAGAGCCAGAATGGCCTCCGCATGTTTGCGCAGGATCTGCAGGCCTATCTGGAAAAGCTCGTCGCGTGGATAAGATTCCAGCACGTTGATCAGCGCCTTGCCCGAATGGTCGGTCGACGCAAAGCCGGATCTGGTAATCACCGCCTCGGCCTTCGAACGCAGATACGGGATCTTCATCACCGAACGTGTGTAAGCGGTCGAGGTGAAGAGACCGACAATGCGCAATTCGCCGGTCAGCTTGCCCTTATCGTCGAAGGTCTTGATTCCGATATAGTCCAGATAGGCGCGGCGGTGGACGACAGATTTCGCGTTCGCCTTGGTAACGATGAACGGATCGGGGCCATGCAGAAATGCGCGGATCTCCGGAGTCGTCGAGACCGCTTCCTTGCCGCGGCGCAGAACCAGGACATTCGGATCGGCCAGAATGCCGAGCCCCTTCTTGTTGGCGCGTTCCAGCGTGCCGTTTTCCTCTCCGCCCGAGTAACGGAACTCGCGCATGCCCAGAAAGGTGAAATTGTCATCGCGCAGCCATTCCAGAAACGCGATGGCTTCGGCCACCGCTTCCTTTTCGAGCGGCACCGGCGCATAGCGCAGTTCGGTGATTTCCTGATCCAGTCGCGCAAGCATGGGCTTCCAATCGACGACGGCCGCGCGCACCTGTTTCAGCGTGGCGTTGAGACGTGTCTCCAGCTCCCGGCTCTGCTCGTCGGAAAGCCTCGGCAAATGGACATGGATCAGGCTGATCTTGTCTTCGTCCGCACCGACTTTCGTGTTGGCGGCGTCGCCAACGATCTCTTCCACGCCCTTCTTGCCGTGCTTGACCACCAAAACCGGGTGCACCACCAGCATCGCTTCGACACCGAAATCGCTCAGCTCGCCCAGCACCGAATCGAAAAGGAACGGCATGTTGTCGTTGACCACGGTCAAAAGCGTGACCGCCCGTCCGAGGCGTTCGGTACCCGAGTCGTTGTCCACCCGGACCACGCTGGTTCCCGGTTTGTGAGCTTTGATCGCCGAAACCGCATCCTCTGCCGCGCGCACCAGCGCCGCCTCCTCGTAGGGGCGAAGATCCTCCGCAGGCGTACGCGCCTGAATGATCTCATGCAGGACCTTGCCTTTTGGTCCGCCCTTTTTCGCGGTCTTGGAGGTCTTTGCTTTGGCTACCATGCCGAAAATCCCTGTTGGTTGACCGAACTGGCCCATCGTATTCAGACAAAAGCGGTTTGACGACCCGTCATTCCACCGTGCACGCTGAATACAACTCTATTCCTATCGAAAGGGTGTCTGCATCATGACGAAACCGGTGACTGCGCTGCATTTTCCCCCGCTCGAGGGATTGAGCGAGGAAACGGAAGCCTATCTCGCGAAATGTCGCGAGAAACTGGGCCTCGTGCCGAATGTGCTGCTGGCTTATGCTTTCGACGAAACCAAGCTCGGTGCGTTCACACAGATGTACAACGACCTGATGCTCGGCGATTCGGGTCTCTCCAAACTCGAGCGCGAAATGATCGCCGTCGCGGTTTCCAGCGTGAATCATTGTTTTTATTGCCTGACCGCCCACGGCGCCGCCGTGCGCCAACTCTCCGGCGATCCGGTGCTGGGCGAGCTCATGGTCATGAACTATCGTGCCGCCGCGCTCGATCCGCGACAAAAGGCCATGCTGGATTTCGCCGTCAAACTCACCGAAAGCCCGGCGAAGATCGAAGAGGCCGACAGGCAGGCGCTGCGGGAGGTCGGCTTCTCCGAGCGCGACATATGGGACATCGCGGCCGTTGCCAGCTTTTTCAACATGTCGAATCGCATGGCCGCAGCCGTCGACATGCATCCCAATGCGGAATATCACGGCATGGCGCGGGAACCTGCCGCCGACTGACGGGCAGCTCCAAGCATGCTAGCGGTGCACCCTGATTCGGGTGCCGGGACCGATCAGCGGCAGAATGCGCGCCATGGCCAGCGGCGAGACAGCAATGCAGCCCTCGGTCGGTGGAAATCCGGGTTTGGCAATGTGAAAGAAAATGGCGCTGCCGCGATTGCGGATCGCGGGATGCATGTTCCAGTCGGACACCATGCAGACATCGTAGAGCCGATCCTGACGCTTCATGCGCTCATGACTCGCGAGATAGGGAAGCCGAACCGGACGATTGTAGTTGCGATCCCCGGATGCATCGCACCAGCCGTCACGCGCGTCGATCCGCGTCATCGAGAATCGGCATTCCGGTGGGCCGCCAGTCGCCTGATCTCCCCGGAAATAGCCATAAAGCAGACGCATCTCGCCGAGCGGCGTGGCACCGTCTCCTTCGCGCTTCAGCACCGTGGTGCCGCCCCGCCCCAGTGCGCATGGAAAGACCAATGACCCAACGCTTACCAGACCCTGCGTCGGCTTTCCCGGTCTGCGGCGCACATCGATCAGGCCAATCGTTTTGCCGGCTTTGTATTGCATTCTGGGAAAAATCCGTCTGCTGGTTTACGTTAAATTGATTGGAACAAATGTTCGCCACGGTCTTTTCGCACTGTCACGTTCCGCATAAAGCTGGAACGGTCAACACCGTAATTCCATTTGAACCAGCATTCTTTTTCCTGGATAGTGGATCGAACCATGACGTCACGCACCATCCTAATTGTCGATGATGATGAAGACCTGAGGGCGACGCTCGTCGAGCAATTGTCGCTCTATGAGGAATTCGACATCCTGCAGGAAGACACGGCCACGAAGGGCATTCAGTCCGCACGCAACGCGATCGTCGATCTTCTCATCATGGATGTCGGCCTGCCGGATATGGATGGTCGCGAGGCGGTCAAACTGTTGCGCAAGGGCGGCTATCGCGCGCCGATCATCATGCTCACCGCGCAGGACACCGATTCGGATACGATCCTGGGCCTTGAAGCCGGCGCCAACGATTACGTGACCAAACCGTTCCGCTTCGCGGTGCTTCTGGCTCGTATTCGCGCGCAACTTCGACAGCATGAGCAGAGCGAGGATGCCACCTTTGCGGTCGGACCCTACACGTTCAAGCCGTCGCAGAAACTTCTCATCGATGAGCGCGGCGGCAAAATCCGCCTGACGGAAAAGGAAGCCGCGATCATCAAGTATCTCTATCGCGCCGAGCAGAAAGTGGTGACCCGCGATGTGCTCCTGGAAGAAGTCTGGGGTTACAATTCAGGCGTCACCACCCATACGCTGGAGACCCATGTCTACCGCCTGCGGCAAAAGATCGAGCGCGATCCTTCCAAAGCTGAAATTCTTGTGACAGAAAGCGGTGGTTATAAGCTCGTTCCGTGAGACTGCCCCATGAGGGCGTTCGGGGATCGCCGGGAACGGGTCGGGGACGACGTCAATGGCGCTGGACGATGACATTCGCGTTCTGTCCGGCGTGGGTCTTTTTGAGGGATTCACGCGCGAGCAGTTGCGCCTCATGGCCTTCGGCGCCGAGAGCATGACGCTTTCCGCCGGACGGGATATTTTTGCCGAAGGCGCACCCGCGGACTGCGCCTTCATCGTGGCCTCCGGCAATGTCGTTCTGTTCACCGAACAAGGGGACCAGCGGCAGATTATCGAGAGATTAGGACCGGGCGAGATCATGGGCGAATTCGCACTGATCGCCGAAGGCCGGCGCATGACAAGCGCGATGGCGGAGAGCGAGACACGACTGATCCGCATCAGCCGTTCCACCTTCCACCGGATTCTCGAAGAATTTCCCGAAACCGCGATGCGTTTGCACAAGCGGATTGCGGAAAATCTGCAGGCGATGATCGGTCGCATGGAAAAAATCGCAGCGCGATTTATCGATTGATTCGTGCCAAAACGAGTCGTTTCGACGCCGTTTCAGCTCAAATTCCGGCAATTTCCAAAAAAGTTTTCAACCGAAATCGAAACCGGCGATGACCGGCACGTGATCTGACGGACGCTCCCACCCGCGCGCGTCGCGCAGAACCTCGATCCGGCTCAGGGCCGGCGAGAGATTGGGCGACGACCAGATATGATCCAGTCTGCGGCCACGGTTCGAAAGCGCCCAATCCCTCGCGCGATAACTCCACCAGGTGAAAATCTTCTCCTCCGGCGGAATCTTCTGGCGCATCAGGTCGATCCAGCCACCTTCCTTGCGCAATCTTTCCAGCCCCTCGGTTTCCACCGGGGTGTGGCTGACGACCTTCAAAAGCTGCTTGTGCGACCACACGTCGGTTTCGAGCGGCGCAATGTTGAGATCGCCGACGAGAATGGTGCCCGAATTTCCGTTTTCCTCAGCCCGCAACGCATGCATTTCAGCCAAAAAGTCGAGCTTGTGGCGGAATTTCGCATTAACCTCCGGATCCGGCTCGTCGCCACCGGCGGGAACGTAGAAATTGTGCAAGAGAATGGAACGACCGGCGGCAGCCTCGACGGAGACCGAGATGTGGCGACTGTCGCCCATGCGGCAGAACTCACGCTTCTCTACCAGCTTCAGCGGCCGGCGGGCGACGGTGGCGACACCGTGATAACCCTTTTGGCCATGGATCGCCATGTGCTCGTAACCGGCCTTGCGGAACGCAGCGGCGGGAAACTGGTCATCGGCGCACTTGGTCTCCTGCAGGCACAGCACGTCCGGGCTGTAGCACTCCAGAAACTGCTCGACCAGCGGCATGCGCAGCCGCACGGAGTTGATGTTCCAGGTGGCGATGGTGAAGGGCATGAGGACAGTCCGGGATTGATCGCTTGCGAGAAGCGCAAAACTGCCCGGAACCCGACCGGAAGACAAGCGCGGCAGCCCGGCGGAGACGAAAAGGCCGGGCTGTCCACAGCCCGGCCACACATCGGATCGTATGAATCAGCGCCCGTTGCGGCTCATTTCGTCGACACGGCGATAGTCGATCTTGAACACGCTCGGATCGAAGGTCACACCCTGCTGAACATTGAAGATCATGACGGTGGTGTCCTTGCCCTGCGCATCGGTGATGGTCCACTGGCGCAGATCGTAGGAATTGGAATCGAACATCATGGTGATGGTCGAACTGCCGAAAATCGACTTGTCGGCCATCTTGATCGTCGTCAGGTCGTCGTCCTCGCGGACGGTCTGGACGCGGTTGCCGGAAAGATCGATGCGCTCGTCCAGCAGCAGTTTGAGCGGCGTTTTCGACAGGGGATAGAGATCGGCTGTATTCAGCTTCTTGTTCATGATCACCACCGAACTGCCGTCGGAGGTGACGCGGAAGCCGGACGGCTCTTCATAGTCGAACCGGATCTTGCCCGGACGTTCGATGTAGAACTTGCCGCCGGTCTGCTCGCCGCGCGGTCCGAACTGCACGAACTCGCCCGTCATGGTGCGGACACTGGAAAAATGCGCCGCGATCTGCTCGGCGCTCTGGGCGGCGTGAGCGGCAACGGGCGCAACGCAAAACACGGCCAATGCCATCGCTGCAACAAGCGTACGTCGTGCCAGAAAGTCGGTTACCCGAAAAATCATCGTGTTCGATCTCCACATTTGCCCTTCCGGATAACCGTCCAGTAGGGCCGAAATTTGGCTGCCCGATAACGGTTCGCCCCGACACAGGTTCCAGCGTTACGCCGCGATCACACCTCATCCTGCTCGGTCGGCACGAGAATTTCGCGCTTGCCGGCATGGTTGGCGGGACCGACGATGCCCTCTTCCTCCATGCGCTCGATGATCGACGCGGCGCGGTTGTAACCGATGCCAAGACGGCGCTGGATGTAGCTGGTGGAGGCCTTTCCGTCGCGCAACACCACGGCGACCGCCTGATCGTAAGGATCGTCGGACCCGCCGAGATTGCCGCCACCGGCACCGCCACCGGAAGAGCCGCCATCGTCTTCCCCGTCATCCTCCGTGACCGCGTCGAGATAGTCGGG
>ENA-ORCW01000482-ORCW01000482.1-marine-metagenome-genome-assembly--contig:-NODE-482-length-22949-cov-4.058106_pt1 | contig 22949 bp, 13 predicted proteins | sample MGYA00237784_ERZ508517 | MGnify/ENA primary metagenome ERZ508517 (study PRJEB26187, sample SAMN06268979) | marine metagenome | isolation source: Tt ae E1 feedstock associated aerobic enrichment on... | reverse complement strand
CGTTACACTCAGAACTCCCCGAGTCCTTCCTGAAGCAATGCCAGTGGCTGAGCCCGGCTGATCTGGTATGCGGGCCAGACGGCACTGACGACGCCGAGGAGGATGACCAGCGTCATCCCGAGTCCGATCGCTGACCACGGGATAATCAGCGGTGGATGGAGCCCGCCGAAGAAGCTGACGTACTGCGCCATCCCGCAGCCGCACCAGCCGGCAATAACGCCGAAGCCCAGGCTCAACAGACAGGCCACCGCGGCCACCAGCAGCCCCTCGGCGAGGATCGCGCGGGCAAGTTCGGACCGGGTGACTCCCACCGCCCGCAGGACACCAAACTCCCAGCGACGGGACCGGACGGAAGCGAGCAGCACGTTGACCACACCCAGACTGGCGATCAGCAGGGCGATAATCGGAACCTGACTGATCATCCAGATCCAGCGTCGGGCGACGCCCTGGATGTGTTCGCGAATGCCTTGCGCCGAGATCACGCGGGCCTCCTGTACCGCCGGCTCTGCCGCATCGGACTCCGGCCGCTGTGCGGACAATCGCTGCACGGTCGTCTCGACGGTGCTCGCGACCGTATCGGCGTCAACCTGCGGCGAGTCGTACGAGAACCAGATGTGCGTTGCGGCATCGCGGTCAAAGTCGCGGGCGACCACACCGTAGCTGGCAATCACCAGTGCCGCGGCCCGGTGCGTGCGCGGACGCAGACCGGTCAGCTTTGTCTGCCAGTGCCAGCCGGTCATCCGCACAGCCCCCGCGATGGTGTACTCGACGACGTTCTCAGCATCCTCGGGAGGCACCAGCGAAAAGGTATCGCCGAGTCTCAGACCGGTTTCATCCAGGAAGTGATCCGGCACGATACAGGCCCGGCCGTGGCGCATCTGTTCGATGGCCGACTGCAGATCACCAGCCACCCACTCGAATTGAAACAGCGGATGTGATCCGCCCAGAGCACGGTCCGGATCGAGTCCGACAATGATGACGTTGTCCTGCCGCGTTACCGACGGCCGATCGGCACTGCCGGTCAGGTCATGCAGCAGTCGCGGCTGTTCGGCAACCATCGGAAGGCAGCGTTCGCTGTCGACGCCGGGAAGGTCCGCGATCTGCTCGACATCTTCTGGCGAAAGACCGGGCCCGAGTGTGACGATCGCATCCGGAATCCATTCGCCGGGGATAAACGCCTGCAGCATCGTGAATCCCCAGACATGAATGGCGATGAACAGCCCCATCCCGACCGCCATCGCGATCGCGGTACCGGCAGTTCTCCAGACATGCATCGTGATCTGGCTCGAGAGCAGCCTGGGATCGACGGCGACCAGCCGGGCAAGCAGCGGACCACACCAGTGATCCACGGCCGCAACCACCGCCGGAGCCATCAGGACAAAGCCGATGCTCATGCAGAGGTATCCGGCCGGCATCACGATATGCAGCGTCTGTTCGTTCGGTGGGAACACAAACGCCAGCAGCGGATTGACCGCGATCAGTGCCAGTCCCGCAAGAACGAGAGACCAGCGGACGCGATCCCCTCCAGACTCATCAGGTCGCGGCGCCATCGCGTCAATCGGCCGGACGCGCGTCGCCCGCCAGGCGGGAACGATCGAGGCCAGCAGACCACCGCCCAGTGTGGCGACCACGGCCAGCCACAGGCTCGTCGCCCCGATGGGGGCACCGTGGTACAGCAGATCCGGACGGGCCGCGGCCGAAGCGTACAGCAACGCCCACCCGGCGATGACGCCTCCTGCAAGACCGACAACCGCCAGGACAGTCCCTTCGATCGCAATCAGCAGTCCGATCTCTGACCGCGTCAGGGCGATCGCCCGCAGCACGGCATACTGGCGTACCCGCTCGGTCACGCCCATGCTGAGCGTGCAGAAGATGACCAGCAGCGACACCACCAGGGCCACTCCGGTCGACGCATACGACTGCAGCCGGACGTTCTGCGCCGCGGCAGCCTGATCCAGCGCCTCTTCGATCTCGTAGGCTTCCTGAAACTGCACCGGCGTGGAGTACTGATTCAGCTGCGGTGCCCATCCGAAGCGAAACTTCGTGATGTCCACATCGGGAGCCACCGAGACCCCAATCAGGCTGATCTCTGCCGACGCACCGAACAGCTCCTCGGCCAGAGCAGTCGCGATGAAGAATTCACCACTGCTGGGTGCCAGAATCGGAATGCCGGCCGCCTGCTGCCCGGCCAGCGACGGCGCACCGAGAATCCCCACGACACGCAATGAGACGTCGTCGTCTTCGTCGTCGTCGTTGGCCCCTTCACGTTCGACAATAATCTCGTCGCCAACCGCAAGACCGCGCCGCCGGGCGACATCGGCACGGACGACCGCCTCGCGTGATGCTTCGCCGTCAGCAGTGAGCCAGCGTCCCTCATCGAGATCGAACGGAGGAGCAGGCGCATCGGTCGCCAGAAAGAGGGCATCCGGCATCAGGGCATCCGGTCCGGAACCGGGGCCACCGGCAAACTTCGATTGCGACGCGTCTTCGCGCCGGGGCAGCTCGTACCGGCTGTCGGCGTCCGACCGTCGGGACTCGACCGGCAATGAGCCGTGCGTCCGGATGTCGCCCCGCTGCGCCCACATCGGGTCGGCGGCCACGATGGAAGGGGCTTTGCGCAGATCCTCCAGACACTCCGGAGGAACGTGGTCCTCCGCTTTCATGCTGATCGGCGCGATCGCCAGCTCATACCGCCCCAGTGCCAGGTTGGCGTATTCGTCGTACGTCGTGAGCAGTGCTTCGTAGCTGCTGGCGACCCACAGAACCAGGCACGTCGCCGCGGCCGTCGCCACAGTCGTCAGGACGAAGCGGACCGGATGCTCTCTCAGGAAGCCAATGGCGAGATTCACAACCTTCCGCATCAGCTGGCCTCCACCCGCAGCAGGCTCTGGTAGCGGCTGGCGACTTCCTGCGGGTCGTTGATGTGGCGCGTGTCGAACTCGGCCAGATTCTCGCCGTCCCTCAACACAACAACACGGTCCGCCCACATCGCGACATGCGGTTCGTGCGTGACGACCACGATCGTCCGCTGCTGCTCATCACACAGCTGGCGCAGCAGTTCGCAGATCTCCTGGCCGGTTACGGAATCGAGGCTCCCGGTCGGTTCATCGGCCAGCAGAATCGCCGGATCACACACCAGAGCCCGGGCAATCGCAATCCGTTGCTGTTCGCCGCCGGACAGCGCACCCGGCTTGTGCCGGCGACGCGCCTGCATGCCGAGCCTCTCCAGAAGCTGGTCGACGTGCTTATCCAGCTCCGCCCCGCTCGTACCGGGCAGGCGGATGTTGTCCTCGGCAGTCAGGCTGGGAATCAGGTTGAAGGACTGGAACACAATCCCGAGCTTCTCGCGACGGAACCGGGTCAGACGCGCGTCCGAGAGTTCCGACAGGTCCTGCCCGTCGATCAGCACGCGACCGGAGTCCACATTGGTGAGTCCCGCCACCGCATGCAGCAGGGTGCTCTTCCCCGATCCGGACGCTCCCATGATGGCAATGAACTCGCCGTGCTCAACGCGGAGGTTGACGCCCCGCAGGGCGGTGACGGGCGAGTCGCCACGGGGAAACGTCTTCCACAGATCCTCAACGACCAATGGGACCACAGAACCAGACTCGTTCATCGTCTCGCTGCCAATCTCGGACTATCGGTGCTCAATGCCGGACGCCGCCGCAGGTGGACAATTCTCCGCCGGCCGTGGCGACTTTTCCGCCACGTCGGATTCCATCGGAACCTGCATCGACGCCTGTTCAAACGTGGAACCGCACAGAATGCGGTCCTTTTGCGGCCCGGCTTCAACGTCTGGAAAACCGGACCGCTAACGGCGCACTTGTTGCACTTGCCATGCCGTCGAGCCGGAATGCCGGAACATCCTCATAACTCCCTCACAACTGAGGCCACGAACCGCATCGCACGCCTCAGCCTTCCCCTCGGGTTCCTCTGCACCATGAACTGGAAGTTGCTTACCCGGCTGGTTGTCTCGCAGATGCTGCTTCATCCCGGTCGGGCCATCGTGACGACGATCGGCATCGTGGCGTCGACCTGTGCAGTCGTGTGGGTCGTCAGCGGCTATGACGCACTGATCTCGCAGTTTGACGAAAACGCCCGCAAATACCTGGGCCGCTACGACGCCCTGATCATCCCGGCTGGCCCGCCCGGCTCACCCAGGACAATCGACGATTCGATCGTGGAATCGCTTCGCCGGGACGCCGGCGTGATGGAAATCAATCCCGTCACGCAGACACGCGTCTCGGTGACCCGCGTCGCCAAAGACGAGGACGAGCCCGAGGAAGAGACGCCGCTCGGACTGCTGATCGGGTCCCGTCCGCCGGTCTACGGCGCCCCGCCGATCGATCCGCTTCTGGTCAGTACGCCGGCCATCGATCCACCCTACGAACTGGTGGACGGCACCTGGCTGTCGGAGGATTCCGAACCGACTGCTGCCGTGATGAGTGTGGACGCCGCGAACGATCTGGGCATCACCGTCGGCGACGACATCCTGATCACGTCGCTGGCCAACCAGGTGCGGCTGTCGGTCGTCGGACTGGTCGAGCAGGCACCGGATTCGCCATCGCTCTCCGGTCCCGGCCGGGGCGGTCCCGGCGCGGGCGGTCCCGGTGCGGGCGGTTCGGGGCGCAGGGGTTCGCGTGCTGAAGGTGGTCGTCGAGGCGGTCCTGAAGGTCGAGGCGGTCGCGGTCGACCGGCGGAGAGACCTTCCGACGGCAGAAGTCACGGACCAGACAGCCCCGAAACCGATGCCTCCGGTCCAGAGACCGCCAGCGTCGATGCAGCGGCCGATTCCGGGAAACCCCGGCTCGGTCTGCCGAGCGCCTTCGTGCAGGGCGTGGCGACCCGGGCCGTGTATGTTCGTCCTCAGGTGGCAGAACGGATCAACGGTTTTCCCTCCCGACCGAACGTCCTGCAGGTAGCCCTGCGCGACACGGTAACGTCCGAGGCGTTTCAGGAGGCATGGAACGCCCGGCTCGAGGCAGGTCGGCCCCCGCTCAAGTACGTCGACTTCGACAGTGTCCGCAGCGGCATGGAATCGACTCGCACGGTCTCCGGACAGAAATCACAGGCATGGGCCGCAACGGGCATGGCCGCCCTGGCTGCGATCTTCATCATCCTCTCAACACTCAGCATGGGCGTGACCGAACGCTCTCGCGAGTTTGCCGTCCTGCGAACCGTCGCCCTCACCCGTTCTCAGATTGCGGCAATGATCGTGCTGGAGAGCGGCCTGCTGGCACTGGTCGGGTGGCTGGGCGGCCTGCTGGCCGGAGCGGTTCTGGTGACCGTCGGCAGCAACGTTCTGACCGGACTGTTCAGTGCCGGGACGGTTTTCGGCTGGACGAGTGTGGCCCTGACCGGACTGACCGTGCTGGCCGGCGCTGTGGGGGCAGCGATCCTGCCCATCTGGCGTGCCATCCGCATCGCTCCGCTGGAGGCCATGTCGATCCAGCCGGATACCCCGCGCCCCGGACGCTGGTCGCTATGGGGCATCATCGGCCTGCTGCTGGCCGCCCTGACGCCGCTGATCGTGTTCGTCATCCCGATTCCCGCGGAATGGCGGACATGGAGCTACTCGTTCGTCGCCTACCCTGCCCTGCTGGTGGGGATGGTCCTGATGGCCCCGGCCATTGTTGTCATCAGTGAGCGGGTGTTCGGTCCGCTGCTGGCGACGATTCTGCGGCTCGACTCGCGCATGGTGTCGACGCAGTTGTCGAGCAACATGTGGCGCACGATCGGTGCCACGCTGGCCCTCTCGGTCGGTCTGGGGCTGTTCGTCTCCACCCAGACGTGGGGTTACTCAATGCTGCAGCCGTTCCTGCCCGGAGCCTGGCTGCCCGACATGCTGGTTGCCTTCCATCCGATCGGCCTGGACGACGAGGGCCTCTCAAAGGTCAAGGCGGTCCGGGGAATCAACGCGGACGAGGTCCTTCCCCTTGCGATCGAGCAGGCCCGCTTCGCCACGGACGACGGCAACGGCATCGAGGGCGCGAGATACGACAACGCCGTGATCTTCGGCCTTGATCCGCAGCGCGGCTTTGGCGGCGACGATCCGTTTCTCGATGTGCAGTTCGTCGAAGGGGATCGAAACGCGATTGCCCGACAACTCGCCGACGGAGCCGCCTGCGTTATCTCACAGGACTTTCAGATGTCCACCGGACTGGGAACCGGCGACGAACTCTCATTCACACCGCCGAATGCCCCCGACGAAACAGTGACGTACCGCATTGCGGGGGTCGTCTCGCTGCCGGGCTGGCACTGGATCACGAAGTTCTCCGGTGTGCGGAGGCACTTTGTCCGGACGGCAACAATGATCTTCGCGAACCGGCAGGACGTCACACGCGACTTTCACCTCGCACGGAACGAGTTCTACTGGCTCAACACCGATGGAACGGCCCCCCTCGCTTCGATCGAAGCCGACCTGCAACTGATCGCCGGGGAAAACTCGGGAGCTCAGTTCGAGGCGGACGGGCTCGGCAGTGTGACCGCCTGGCGTCCGTTTGCCCGGGCGACGGCTACGGAGACCGTCCGGCGCGCCATCTCAATGCACGCCAGCGACACGATCTGGCGGATGAGTCACCTGCCCCTGGTCACACTCGCCATCATGTCGCTGGCGGTCGCCAATACCGTCATCGCCTCGGTCCGCTCGCGCACATGGGAATTCGGCGTGATGCGGTCGATCGGCTTCACCAACTGGCAGCTCGTGCGGCTCATCATTGCCGAGACCATCCTCATCGGTCTGGCTGCCTGCGCGATCAGTCTGTCCTTCGGACTGATCGGCGGCTGGAGTGGTGTCGGCATGGCCCGCTACGGCCGATGGTTCGCGGGCCCGCCAACGTTCGTGATCCCCTGGGCACAACTGGCCTTCGGATTCACGATGACCGTCGGCCTCTGTCTGGCGGCAGCAATCTGGCCGGCGATCCGCATCGGCCGGGCCCAGCCGCTGACACTGCTGCAGGCCGGACGGAGTGCCACGTAGAGGCTTACGCGGCGTGACGGGCTCAATCGGCCCCCGCTCTCGATGAACGGTCAGGTCGCCTGGCGACTGGTCATGGCACCCAGAGCATCCAGGCAACGATCATCAGCACCGTCCCCACCACAGCCGCAATCAGTCCGGTCGTGCGGCGGCGGCGGATGTAGAACAGCAGCCCGAATCCCGAAACCGAGATGATCATCATGCCGACGGCCGAGACGTCGATGACCCACGACCACCCGGGGCCCGAATCGCGTCCCTTGTGCAGATCGTTCATGATCGCCACGACGCCGGAGGTCGTCTCCGTCAGCATGTACTCGCCGGTTTCGCGATCGATGAAGATGTCGGCCGCATACCCGGGGCCCTTGAAGACCACCATGCATTCGTAGTCGTCCACTTCGAAATCGGAGACCGCACCACTCAGACGATGCGTGCTCCGCAGCCACTCGGCGATGGCCAACCGGTCCGGTTCCTCCTCTCCGCTTCCATACATGACCTCGGTGGGCATCTGCCCCTCCACGTCGCGCATGACGTGTTCGCCGGCACCGAACCACGAGGGATGATTGAGCGTCAACCCCGTGAAGCCGAAGAACATCAGGGAGGCAAATCCCAGCATCGAGACATAAACGTGGACCCAGCGAAACGCCGCTCCACTCCTTGCATACCAGCTTCTGCGGCGTGGCTTCGCTTCAGATACCGTCACGACCGATCCGCCTTCCCGTTCGCAGCCTTGGGGGGAACATACTCATACGAGACGGCACTGAGTTCGACATTCGGCTTCAGTGCCTTGCGTGCAATCGGCTTTCCCTTGAGAGCCACCTTCTCGCGAATGAGCTGGTACGTTCCGTGTTCGCGCGCGACCTCGAGACAGAGCGTGTACTCGCCGGGTGGAAGCGGGTCGCCCGCATTGTCGGTTCCATCGAAACGTGCCTGATACCGGCCCGGCCCCCGTGTCGCGCCGGAAATGGTCCCGATCAGGTCCGTCCGCTCGGCCACCTTGCGGAGTCGGTCGTTGCGATACCACCGCGTCAGATCCCGATGCCACCGCGGACCGGGAGCATCGGTCTGAAGCCAGAGCACGGCAGTTTTTACAGGAAAGCCATCCTTGTCTTCCAGCCAGACCGCCACGTAGGGACGACGGTATCGTCCCCCCTTCGGACGATTCAGAGTGAAATCGACCAGCAGTCCGGACGGCGACTGTGATTCGCGATCGTCCCGGACGCTGACGAACCGGGCCCCGCTCTCTTCCTCGACGGTCGGCCAGCCGGAGGATCGATACGCACTTCCGTCGCCAGCCACCAGAAGACACTCCATCCCTTCGATCGATTCCACCAGGGAGATCCCTTCGGAGGGCTGCAGCACCGAGAGGGCCGTCGCCGCAGCATCCGCGTCGATCGCCGTCGGAGCAATCACCGAGGCGGTCAGCATGTGACCGGCCGGAAGGCCCACGCGAGGATCAATGATGTGCGAAAGCCGACGACCCGCAATTCGGAAACCGCGGCGATATCCGCCGCTGGTCGCGATGGCGGCATTCCCGCGGAGAACAACGCGGGTCAGCGGATCGGCCCCCACGTAGTGATTGAGCGGGTCGGTGACCGCGACATCGACCGCCGCATCTCCGACCGTACGAATATCTCCACCGATGTTCAGGGTCGCGCCGGTCACCTCCGGGATCTGCTTCACGAGACGATCGCAGACGCGGTCGAGGATGTAGCCCTTGGCAAGTCCGTCCAGGCTGATCGCCAGGTCGTCGTGACGGATGACCGTCCCGTCCGTCTTCACCTGGTAGCCTGATCGGGCGAACTGCAGAAACACGGTGCGCCGTTCCTCGTCCGACGGCAATCGCTGCTGCTGCTCGGCCTTGCTCCACAGGGCCGTCAGCGCTCCGACTCGCACGTCGAACGCCCCGGCGGACTGCTGCCGCCAACGCTCCGCCTCACGCAACACGGTAACAAGATCTTCGGAGAGCTGATCTCCCCGCAGACTCCCCTGCTGCCAGCGCATCAGTTCGCTGCGGGCGTCATACCGGCTCAGAATCGCCGACAGACGATCGATCTCGCGAAGGGCGAACCGCTCGGCCCGGTCTGCGGCTTCTTCGGAGTCGGCCACGACACGCAGTTCACAACTCGTGCCGAGGACATGTTCATGCCGGTAGATCCACTCGTCTGCGGATGCCGCGTCCGGCAGGCAGGTCATCGCCACAACGGCAACAACCAGACCGATGCGAAATGTGATCATCATGTGTGGAAGGTGTCTCGTCTCAGTGTGGTGGAGAGTGACGGACATGGCAACGCATCCGTCGGTGGGTCACGGCGACCGGAACCATACGGCCGCCCGATGCTCGTCTCCGCGCTGTCGCCTGCTGGCAGGAATCACTCGTCGTCGCTGGAGGAAGTCTTGTCCGCTTCGGCCTCGGCTTCTGCTGCAGCCTCCGCTTCAGCCTGGGCCTCAAGTGCCGCCTTCGCCTCCTGCAGACTGACGACCCCGTCCCCATCCTGGTCGGCGGACCTGAAGAAGTCTGCCATCCGGGCCCCCAGTTCTTCGCGACTGAGCTTTCCGTCCTTGTCAGCATCCTGACGCATCATCAGTCGGGCATCCCGCTCGGATTCGTTGCTGCGGGCACGGGCCGTGAAACTCATCGATTCGACCACCCCGGGATCGGCCGTCGGTTGCGGGTCGAACAGAACGAAGTTCGCCCGGCCGTCCACTTCCGGATCGATGCCGTAGAACAGCAGCCGGCCGTTGAGCGACAGCATCGTCATCGACGGGCTCAGGCCCTCCGGCAGCCCGGAGACAACGTCCCAACGGTCCTGTTCCGGGTTGTAGGCTTCCAGCGTCGGGGCCGGGGCAAAGTGGCCGTCGGACCGGGTAAAGCCGCCGAACAGATAGAGTGTCTCGTCAACAGCCACGAGACTGGGGAACACCCGGGGCGTGCGAGGCGCCGCCGCCTGCCGCCACGTCCGTCTCCCGAAGTCGAACACATCGACCGTTTCGGCAATGTCACCATCACCGGTCAGTCCACCGACGAGAAAGCACTCCTGACCGATAACCGCCGCACCGAAGGAGCGACGCGGGGTCGGAACCGATACACCAGGCAGTGGAGCGATCGGCGAACCGTCCCCCCACCAGTGCAGAATCGAATTCCTCATCCCCCGCGCCTGGCCCGCACCGCTCCCGGAGAACATCCAGACGGCATCGTCATGCACCTCGGACCTGAACATCGAGCGAGGTTGAGGAAGTCGAACAGACGCCCTTTCCCAGGTCTCCGCTTCCGGATCAAACTCGAAGACTTCGTCGAGTGCCGAGAAACCATTCGCAGTGTAGCCCAGTCCCCCCATCAGCAGGATCGAACTGTGCTCGCTCGTCTGGGACTTCACAACGGCCGAACCGCTCTGCATGGCCCGCGGCAGGTTCGGCAGCGCCTTGACGGTCTGCCGGGCGATGTCGAAGACAAACGCTTCCCTGACGAACGCCGACTCGGAGAAATCGTGCGGTTCGCGAGAGGCATTCCCGCCGAAGGCATACAGATTGACTCCATCCAGAACGAGCGACTGGCTGTGCTTCGCCTGCCCGCCGAAATCGACCGAAAACCGAACCGTCTTGACGCTGTCGGCCGGCGTATTGTTGACCTGCAGTGACTCGACAACGGGGACGGCTCCCCCACCGCCGAGCATCGTCCCTGCAACGGCAACGAGTCGGTCATCGCCCCAGGGGACAACCCTCAGGAACATGCGGGGAAACATCAGGCGATCGGCAATTTCCCAGTCGCTGCCGTCGCTGCTGAGCCGATAGACGACTCCCGAGTTTCCTGTCGTGTAGAGCTGTCCCCCCACGCCGAACGACGACGTGGCGAAACCGGCCAGTGAACTGTCGGATTTCAGTTCCGGCCCTTCGGACCACGTCCCGGTCTGCGGATCGTAAATCGAAACCTTGCGGGTAATCCCGCGCTGCTGAATACCGCCAATCAGATAGAGCTTGCCGTCGTGTGCGGCCACCGACAGTGCGCGGGTGATGTAGCCGGGCCCATCAAGCGATGTCCAGCCGGCTTCCGGATGGTCGAGGTCGAACCGCAGGATCGTCTCGTGCCAGTGAGCGTCCCGGGACGATTCCCCCTGCAGGTTCCAGCCACCCGCGACATAGATCGACCTTCCAAGGACGGCGGCATCGAGCGACGATCGCGGTTCCGGAAGTGACGGCAGATCGGTCCAGGTATCGCTGTCGACGTCGTAACGGGCAAAGTGCGCAGTCGAGTTGAAGTTGGTCTCGGAACCTTCCCCGCTGTTGAGGAACGACAGCCCGCCAACGCGGTACAGGAATTCCCCGTCAGTCAGCAACGCCGTGCTCTGTGCCGGCTCGTGCATCGCCAGCTCTTCCCACTCCGCCTGCGGATCGTCGAGACGAACCCGGCGAAAGTGATTCGAAAGCAGATCACGTCCCGCACCGTGAGCATCGCCGCTGTGACCGCTAAAGACGTACAGGTAGTCGCCGAGGACCGCTGCGCCAAAACTGGTCAGGGACTCCGGCACAGGAGCGTGGATGACGGTTCGCTCTTGCGGCGTCGACGAACTTTCCAGCAGCCGATGGTTTGAGAAGGCAAGTTTCCGGGTGGACCTGGCTCCCTCCCCTGCCACTTCAACCGTCAGTGCCTCCTCAGGGAGCAGGAACTCGCCCACCTTCGTCCATGAGAAGTGGTTCGTCCGGTTGGAGGTGATGTTTCCCGTCGCCGGATCACGATAGACGACCGACGTCACCTCGGGCAGAAACTGTCCGTCACCTGTGGGCAGAACCTTGAGTGTGGTGATCTCGAACCAGGCCGTATCGGACTTGCGATGAACCTCGCGGAGCACGCGGTCTCCGATCCGCCGCAGCGTCGCCCCTCCGTCGTCCTGGGCGATCAGCCGTCCAAACACATGGCCGGGCTCATCCCCCTCCGCAAACGTGTAGTGTCGCTCGTCGGTGCTTGCCTGGCTGGGACGACGATGCAAGATCACCGACCGGAGTTTCGCGGCAACCCACGGCTGCAGCGCCGCCTCGTCGATCGCAATCTCGTATTTGAAGTCACTGCCGACCCGAATCGTCCCCTCGTACGTCTGTGCGTCCGTGGTGACGGTGAGGTCGGCTTCGAAGCCGGGAAAGTCGTGCCAGACAGCCCGGGCCAAACGGGCGGACTCCACCAGATGTCCGGCATCGACATCCGGCGAATCCCCGGCACCAGCCGGTCCACCTGTCAGGACGAGTGCTGCCAGCAGGCCGAGCACAGCAAACCGGTTCATGTAACGAAGCCACATCATGTCAGAAGTCCCTGGCATCGCAGTGTGTTGGCAGATCGACTGGAGTCCCCGGCACCGGACGGTCGTTCGATTCGGAGAGCGTTCCCGGTCCGAGACGCTCCGCCCGCCTCCGGCAGCACGCTGATTGGAACGCGACGAAGAAGACGACGTGCGGACCGAACGAGGAACCTCGCCCGTACCGTGACCGGCCAGAGGGGCAGAGTGCTCGCGGAACGAACTCCTGCAGAACGCGACGGAGTCATGCGTCGCGAAGTGGCTGCTGCCACTTTCGCCGTCCAGACACTCCATCAGCTCGTGCGGTCTTCGGAGAGCGGAACCGCGGCAGGAGAATCGTTTGCAGACGCCAGTCAACACCCGTAACCTCATTAACAGCAAGAGGTTGTCAATTCGCTGGCTGTCGCGAGACGCGGACTGGCTGGCTCATGCACGGCGAGGCACAATGTGAAATTGAGACTCAATCTCAAGATACTTGCGCCGTCGAGACTGGTCAACCCACTTCGCTTCGCTCCCCGGAACCGATTGCCAGGCGGGCCGCCACGCGCGTTCAACGGACGGGGTGCGGAAGGGGTCGAGGCGGTATCGGGCGGCTTCCCCGACCACGGGCCGGCCGCCCCTCTGCTCTGGCGTGTCCAGCCTCGTCAGGACCGGCAGGCGCCTGAAGTCAGTCGAACTTCCTCCCGTCATCTGGAGCCGCCACCTGGTAATCCGCCGGGACGACCCATGCCAGCGGATAGCTTCCACTGCTGACCGCACTGTTGGCCCTGATCTCTGCTCGCGGTCGATCGTGTTCGGTCGAAATGTGAACGACCCCCTTCTCCAGACTCAAAGCGAGGACGAGCAGAATCGGAGCCTGAGTTGGTTCGGCCTGCGTCATTGAGGTGACCTTTCTCTGTGGTCGGACGTTGAAACGTCATAACGATCCCGGCCGGACCGGAATCGGCTGCCGGGTGGCGATACTCGTACGGCGCGAGCAGCCTCCCCTGTTCATCCAATGTGCTGCGAGAGCCTCAGTGCCAATGCCACCAGTGCCCGGACGGGATTGGCTGCCGAGCTGACCGGCATCACGGACATGTCACACACGTAGAGGCGGTCCGTCCCCACGACTCTGAGGTCTTCGTCGACAACTGATGCATTCGAGAATGGTGCATCGAGATGGGGGCGTGAAGGCATCCGCAGACTCCCCGCGGCGTGATGCACCGTGCCCCACCCGAAGCCCTTCCCTCCCTGACCGTACCAGACCTCGTCGACCGGGCGCGCGGGCCCACCGTGAAGCCGGAACTGCGAGAAGATTGTGTGTGTCACGTGATTCAGCACCGCCCAGATTTCCGGGGGACTCTTGTGCCAACCAGCGAGAGCGGGAAACCGCGAGCCGGCCAGATAGTCAGCCCAGCTCTGGTTGCGAAACGCAATCTCCGGGACATACCCGAATGGCGGAGCCGGCTTCACCTCGTTGCTCTCGTCGAGACAGTTTCCAAAGCTGAACTTGATGTCGATCCTCGCGGTGTCGCCCATCGGAACCGGCCCGCGCTCACCGGGATCGTTCTCCCGGAGGTGCCAGTATTCGTGGTTCAGATTCATTTCGACATTGAACGGATAGCGAATCTCGCCGTTCGAATTCCGCAGTCCGCGGGAGTAGAAAATGATCTTGGCGTGGTCATCCTGCCCCAATCCGACATTGTCGATGTTTGTTGCATACGTCGTGATCTCGTCTGACGTCGGATGGTCCGTCAGACCTCGCCCCACCAGACCTTTGACCGGGTCGGGAAGCCAGGAAAACATGCTCGACCGGCGCAGCAGCTTGGGACTCTCGATCGACCCGGCAGCAAGAACCGCCTTTCCCGTGCGGATTGTCCGGACCTGGCCGTTGAGAGTATTGCGGGCAACGAGTTCGAGATGGCTGCCGTGATTCTGCACATCCTCGACATAGTGATTCAGCAACAGATGCAGCCCGGGCCCGTCACCGTGACTGACCCCCGGCGTCAGCCCGAGCTGGTTGACAAGGAGTTCCGCGGTGTTGAAGACGCCGGTCGGCTCCCGGAAGAACTCGTCCTTGGGGGTCCCGTCCGCTTCGAGGTACGGCTGGTGCAGTGCCCGGGGCGTCTCCTGAATCGAGAAGTCGGCCGCAAGAGGTGACTGGCGTAGCCGGGCCACGACCGCCTGAGCGGTTGCCCCCATCGATCGCGACTCGTTCATGGTTTCGCCGGCCCGGTTCAGCAACCCGCCGACCAGATCCGCACGCACGCGATCTGGAAAATAGTGGAGCTCCCACCCCTGGAGCGTCGGGATCAGGCCGGACCAGAAGATGGATCGGCCCCCGAAATTCAGCTGAGGCTCTTCGCCAATGTAGTTCTGCGAGCCGCTGTCTCCCGCCTGATGAAACGTGACGCACCCGAAGTGTTTCGCCAGACTCGCGTTGGGAAACCGGCTGCAGTTGTAGACATGGGTCGGATAGATAAACGACCCCGCTTCCAGTACGAGAATCCGTTTGTGGTGGCGCAGCCGCTCCGCCAGGTCGTCGGCAAGGACACCACCTCCCACTCCCGAGCCGACAATCACGATGTCGAAGTCGTTCCGTCCCCCCTGATACTGAAGGATCAGTCTCTCACGGGCAGCGGTCGACTCCGAGACGAAGTTGGCGTACGTCGACGCATTGAAGGTCACGGCCGGCCTCCTCAGAGGGGCTGCAGGTGGATTGGCTCGAACTCAGGACGACTCAATCGAGTGTCCCCCGGCAGATCCGGTCGTCCCCGCCGTGCCGACGGATATCAGCACGGCGACATTGAGGATCGCCCGCCTGTCGGAAGTGCTGTCTCTGGCCGAGCGCCGGCCGCAGAACTCGCGTAAACAGATCTCGCAGGTGGAGGACGCTCCGGCGAACGCCGTGCCGGGTTTTCCTTCCCATGGTGATCACGGAACTGCCCGTGCCGGGGCAGATGGACCGCTCATTCGCGCCGACCGAGCGACAGGCCGACGACGGCCCGCGGTCTCAAGGGGCATTGCTCTGAAACTCACTGACGTGTCGCGTCCACCACTCTTCAGTGAAGTCCTGCCATCGATCCGCGTTCGGTTTCCGGATTCGCACGGTTGCCGTCTGCCGGTCGCCGGTCGTCTCAATCAGGATCCGATCCCCGTCGAAACTCTCCAATCGCATTGCGACCGGCTCCGGATACGTAAGCATCTGCTCCTGCAGCAGGCCAACGGCAACGCGTTCGCCCATACGGAGCGAGTCATAGTAGTCGGTGTAGTAGTGGACGCCCGCCATGTTGCGTCCGATGGCAATGTTCGCGGCGAGCTTGTTCAGCTCTCCCTGGATCGTCAGGTCGGAAGGGGCGCAATGCTCGACCGGTTCGAGCTTCGCATCCCCAACGTCCGGAGCACGATACACATGCTTCAGGAACGGACGGTCCTCCGGCCCCAGGTCACTCATCCTCCGTTCGGTGGCCCACCACTCGCACCGCCCGAAGTCCGGCAGCTCACACTCCCCGAGAGGATCGCGTTCCGGGAGTCGCTCCGGACCGTACATCTCAAAGAACGCTTTCAGAATCGTGGTACATGCCCCTGCAACCGTGGCATGTCCCGCACCGTACGCCGGGTGCATGGGAGAACCTTCGGGAAACGCCATCGGCAACAGGGAATTCTGCTGCAACCAGTCGGTTCCACACGACTCGTCCTCCAGCCGCGGATACCATTCCTCATCGCGTTTTCTGGCCTCGTTCTGGTACGCGTTCAGTCCGGCGACCCAATCGAGAAGTCCCGACGCCTTCAGTTCGTCGCACATCGTTAGAGCGTGGGTTGACGCCGACTCGCCCAAACGTCCCCCCTGCCCGTTCTGTTCGAGAGTCAGCACCGCTGCGAGCGCCTCGGGGCGGGCACGCAGATGATGGTTGAATTTCTGCCGACGGACCGCCTTGAGCGCCCGACTCGCCACCTCGGTCATCAGGGACAGGATGTGGGGACCTCCAAATGTGGCGAACGAACCGCGTGTGGGGTGATAGGCCCCCGAAGGAAATCCGCTGTCAAACGGCGTACCGAAGGCAAGCAGCAGCAGACACGCATTCAGATAGGCCTGGTAGAGCTGATCGAAGTGGACGTACGTCGCAAGGTCGCGCGGCGTCGTAATGAATCGCAGTCCCTCCCTTCGATACGCATCCGTATTGCGAACATCCGCCCCGTTCTGAACGTCCAGCCAGAGCCGCCAGTCGGTCATGTAGTCACGAAACGGTGCGTGCGGCAGCACACGCTGATCGATCCGCTGGGCACCGTAGACGATGTACCCGTCATCGACGTCGGCGGCATCGCCGGTCGCACTCCAGGCGGGGGCAATCAGCCGCGCTTCCTTTGACGGCGCGTAGTTCCTCTGGCGCTTCGTGGACGGCGTCTCCTGATATCCCCACACCTTTCCGTCAGTCGGGGGCTCCAGATCGCGTGCGGGGTTCCCCAGCAGAAGAAACTGCGAGATGTACGGACCTGTCTTTGCCCCGGGAACAGAGCCGCGAAACAGTGTCGACGGGCTCAGGGGTTGTACGTCGGCGTCCGGATCGTCCGGCTCCGATGTGCGTGCCAGTCGACGCCGTTCCTCCAGATCCGACAACTCTCCCGGAGCGGGGGCCGGATTGGCCAGGTCACCGTAGGAGGACGCTACGCTGGCATCCGGAGTGAACCAGGCGAGCCTGTTCAGGGCGCTGACGACCTGACTGACCGTAACGTCGGGAAATGCCTGCGTGGCATCGGAAGGTTTCGGGACGGGGTCATCCGGAGCCGACTCAATCTGATGGAACGACGTGTCGCGCAGAATCGCCATCGCAAAGACTTCGGCCAGCTCGGCCGTCAGTTCACTCGATCCCAGTCTCGGAGCCGGAGGCATCGCCACGCCCCCCGCGTCGGGCCCCTCGAGATCGGAGACGTGCCCGGCTCTCGGACTCTCCCAGTTGCGGACACTCGGTTCATCGTCCGGTGCCGGCCCTGTGCGGGTGTGGAACTCTTCCACAGCCGTATGTGCCGGATCGGCTTCGTAGCCGCTCGGCCGATAGTGACTCGCCGCTTTCGATGGTCCCAGAGGAACTCGAAAGGCTGCATCCGCCGCCCCGGGAGCCGCATTGATCGCGGACACGAACATGCGCAGCGAGACAGGCTCGACAATCCCCCACTCATCGTGCGGCAGCCCCTTCGTGAACGACGCAGGCCAGGTCGGCGCATACTCGTTCAGCTCTCCATTGGCGATCGTCACCGGTTGGGGACGATCACTCTCGAGGAGCGCGGCGCGCAGGCGCATGGCAAGTACCGCGCGTGCACGAGCCTGACCATCAGGAATCGGTCCGGGAAGACTGTTTTCGGTCACGGGGCTGCACTCCTGACGGTTGAGACACGCCTGCCGACATGCCCGAAGGGAACGATCTGCAGCCCACGGCGTCACGACCAGCTTCACCCGGGCCTGACAAGCGGGGCGCAAGGATGACGAACGTGCCCGGCGTCCCAAATGATCCCGGAGAGCCGGCGCATCCCGGTGAACCTGATCACAGGGGCCCCGTAGCAAAGCCAACCGGACGATCTAACAACCGCTGGAGCGACGCCACTGGTGACACGGAACGACAGCAAAGTCCCGATTCGGGTGAAAGCAATGACCACAGGATCCAGCCCCAAAGCATCAGGGAGCTTCATCGGGGCTCCTCCCAGCCCAGACGCTCGGACTCATGCCTCTTCAATCAGCGCATCCCGGTTCCTGTGCAGCTCTTCGATCGTCTGTCGGACTTCAGACTGTCGTCGTCGGCAGGTCGCCACGGCCGATGACACCCGGGAGATCGCTGTCGAGCAGGCGGAAGACGCTTTCTGAATCCGGGACTGCACCACCCAGTCCACGATCAGCCCGTCGAAGAAGATGTCTGCAAACGTCGAGAAACCTCCCACGTCGAGGGACACCTGAAGTCGCTCGTTCGCATCGGCCAGTTCCTGCTGGAACCGGCGGAGCTGCATTTGCGCCCGCCGCGCGTTCGTGCGGGCCGCATCCATCCTGGAATGCTTGGTCAGCGTGACGAACATGCCGCCCCCCATCATGTCGACCGCCCCCCATCCCGCTGCAGACTTCAGTTCGGTTTGCACTTCGCCCAGTCGGTCCCGCGCCGCTTCGCCCGCCCGAATCGCCTCGGTCAGCTCCCTGACCTGGGCCTCTCGATTGGCAATCTCTTCGGTGAATTCCAGAAGACGTTGGCTGGCAGGACTCTCCCCCGCAGCAATCAGGGCTTCCTTTTCACCGAGCAGCTGACGGTATGTCTCTTCCGCGTCGCCCAGTGGTGACAGCTCGGTCTGCAGCCGCCGCATTTCGTCCTGAATCCCGGCGAGCGACTGGGAACATCCATCGAACCGGAGCTTTGCCGCAAGGAACTCCTGCCGTTCGCGTTCGAGGCGTTCTTCCTTCGTCCCCAGCACAGTGTAGAACAGCCCCGCCAGGCTCAACCCTTCCAGTTTCGAGACATCGGCCTGTTCCTTCTCGAGGCGTTTCTTCAGAGTCGTGTAGCGCGTCTGCTCCTGCTCGAACTGCCGGCGGACTTCGGCCAGCATCGACTCGAGCTTCTGCCGGGCGAGCACGCGGCTCCGGGCCTCCCTCAGCCGTTCGTCGAGTCGTTGCATGTTCGGGGCTCCACCGGGGGAAACGGATCTTCGATCGGGTGCTGCCGGGATCGCGACGCAGCGGTCCGCCGCGTCAGTCAGCGTACCCGACTTCTGAGATCGTCATTCACAGAAACGTCCGAACTCCGCAACAGATCACCGGTCCTGATGCGTTTCGTGAACACGATCCGCCACGGGAACCACGGCAGCCGGGGCGGCTCCATTGCGGCGACGGAACCGGCTCGCTTCAAATTCAGAACATGCAGGAATTTGCGAAGATTTGGGCACGACTCTGGTCCGGCCCCTGCCTATGCTGTCGTCTCCACAGGGCCACGATGAACAACCTGAAGTCGGGATTGCCCAGGACAACCAGCTCGATGACTGCGAAACGCTCGCGTGTGCTCCTGATCGGATGGGATGCGGCAGACTGGAAGGTGATTCATCCGCTGATGGACGCCGGAAAAATGCCGGCCGTCCAGTCCCTCGTCGAACAGGGAACGATGGCCAATCTGGCGACGCTGCATCCGGTGCTCTCGCCAATGCTCTGGACGTCGATCGGAACCGGCAAGCGACCGTTCAAGCACGGGATCCACGGATTCAGCGAACCGACTCCGGATCGCTCCGGGATTCAGCCGATCACGAATCTCTCACGCAAGACCAAGGCCCTGTGGAACATACTCACGCAGCAGCAGCGAAAGTCGCTGGTCGTGGGATGGTGGCCGAGTCATCCGGCGGAACCGATCAACGGCGTGATGGTTTCGAACAACTATCACCGCGCCTCCGCCCCCCTCTCGGAAGGATGGCCACTCCCCAAAGGAACCGTCCACCCTCCCCGGCTGGCTGCAGAACTGGCAGAGCTGCGGTTCCATCCCGACGAAATCGAGGCGAGCGATGTTCTCCCGTTCATTCCCCGGCTGGGTGAAATTGATCAGGAGAAAGAACGACGTTTCGTCAGCGTGGCGAAGATTCTCAGCGAGTGCACCAGCGTCCACTCCTGTGCCACGCATCTGCTCGAAACACAGGAGTGGGATTTCGCCGCTGTCTACTACGACGCACTGGATCACTTCAGCCACCTGTGCATGAAGTTTCATCCGCCGCGGCAGGATCACATCGACGAGCGGGAGTTCGAACTCTACAAGGATGTCGTTACGGCCGGTTACCTGTACCACGACATGATGCTGCGTCGCCTGCTCGAGCTGGCCGGCGACGACACGACCGTAATCCTCATGTCGGACCACGGGTTTCACCCCGATCATCTGAGGCCGACAACGCTGCCGCATGAACCGGCCGGACCGGCGATGGAGCATCGTGATTTCGGGATCCTCGTGATGAAGGGGCCCGGCATCAAGCAGGACCATACGCTGCATGGAGCGACGCTGCTCGACGTGGCCCCAACGGTGTTGACCCTGTTCGGGCTTCCCGTCGGCCAGGACATGGATGGGCGGCCCCTTCTCGATGCCTTCGAAACACCTCCGGACGTCGAATCGGTCCCGAGCTGGGACGAGATCGAGGGCGACGATGGCTCTCACTCGCCCGATCGACGGCTCAATGCCCAGGAATCGCAGGAAGCACTCGATCAGCTCGTCGCACTCGGATACATCGATCCCCCCGGCCCGAATATCGAGCAGGCGATCGAACGGACAGAACGCGAACTCAACTACAATCTTGCGCGTGCCTACATGGACGCAGGCCGGCACGGCGACGCCGTTCCCCTGCTGCAGGAACTCTACACCCGGTACCCGATCGAGTATCGATTCGGCCTCCAGCTGGCGATGTGCTTTCGGGCACTCGAGCGCATCGACGAACTCGAGCAGGTCGTCGACGATCTGCACAACCGGCGTCAGCGGGATGCAGAACTTGCCCGGCAGCGGATGAAAGAGTTCGTTGACGTCGCCAGACAGAGACGGGCGCTGAAACGACAGCAGGACCAACCGGTCGAAGGTGACACCGGCGAGACAGCGCCCCGTGCAGCAGCGGCCGACAAGGCCCCGGCGCGTGCCCGGCAGTCGGACCTGACGCCCCAGGAGCGAACGCAGTTCAACGATCTGCTTGCACTGGCCCGGGTCGATTCGTTCACAATCGACTTCCTCAAAGGGTACGTCCTTCTGGCCCGCGGAGATGCCGGGCAGGCACTCGAGTATCTGCTCAAGGCCGAGAAGTCCAAGGTGGAACGTCCCGGGCTGCACATCCAGCTGGGTGAAGCGTACCTGAAGCTCAACCGCTGGGACGACGCGGAGCGAAGCTTCGAACGGGCTGCCGGTATCGACCCGGTGAACGCCCACGTGTGGCTCGGAATGGCCCGCACGCAGATCGGACGCGGTCAGTATCGACAGGCCGCCCGCGCCGCGCTCAAGACGATCGGGCTGATGTATCAGTACCCGTTCGCCCACTATGTCCTGGGACTCGCGCTCGACCAGATGGGCCGCCCGCAGGAGGCCATCGAGGCATTCAAGATCGCCACGGCACAGAACCCGAACTTTGCAGATGCCCACCGCCAGCTGGACCGCATCTACCAGGACCGTCTCGCAGACACGGAGTCGGCAGAACGCCATCGGCAGCAGGCCGAATCCCTTCAGACGGAGCGCACGGGAGCCCGCGATCAGTCGGCGAAGATCGAGATTCCCAGGTTCTCGGACGAAGACATCCTCGAAAGCTTTCCTCCCGTCCCCGAGGTCGAAGCCCCGGCCAGGGAAAAGGCTGAAGCCATTCCCCGTCTGCTGCACGCTCCGGTGCCGCCGGACATGCTGGAAAGCACCGAGTCCGACGAGGAGATCATTGTCGTCTCGGGGCTGCCCCGCTCCGGAACTTCAATGATGATGCAGATGCTCAATGCAGCCGGCCTGCCGATTCATACCGACCAAGTGCGAACGTCCGACGAGGACAATCCGCGTGGGTACTTCGAACTCGAATCGGTCAAACGGCTGCGGGAAGATGCCGGTTGGGTCGGCGAGGCCCGGGGCAGCGTCATGAAAGTCGTCACGCAGCTCACCCCCTGGCTACCTCAGGGAAATCGATACCGCGTCATCTCGATGCAGCGCGACCTCACCGAGATTCTCGCGTCGCAGCAGGCCATGATCGACCGGAACGTGGGAGCCGACGCCAAACCGATCAGCGATTCCATCAAGCGTGTGCTGCAGCAACAGTCCAGACACGCCCGCCAGGTGCTCGCACTTCACAACATTGAAGTTCTTGAAGTCGCCTACACCGACGCGATCTCGAATCCGCTCGAAGTCGCCCGAAGTGTCCGCGATTTCCTGTCACGCGACATCAACATCAATGCGATGGCGGCAGTCGTCGATCCGTCGCTGTACCGGCAGCGGAATGACGACGCCGATCGCCCGACGGACGAGATGAACTGAGCGACGCTCCCGGGCCGCGGCGGGAAGTCTCAGAGTTTCCCGGCTGAATCCGTCTCTGCTTCCGGTTTGGAACGGCTGACAAACTGTTCGAAGTCCGGCCGTTCCAGCCGGTGAAGGTCCTCTTCCCCCAGACCAAGCTGGCGGGCAATCTCAAACTGCTCCGCAGCATCACTGTTGCTCCCCTGCGACTCGTACACCCGGGCCACCAGGAAGTGCCGGTGAGCGTCTGCGTCGATCTCGAGCGCTTCTTCGAGCGTCGCCATGGCACCGTCCGGATCGCCGCCAGCCAGCTGGACCTGAGCAAGCGTGTCCAGCAGCCACGGGTACCGCCCGGCATGCTCGAGGGCCCGATCGATGAACTGACGGGCCTGCGAAAGATCGCCCCCGTTGCTGACCATCAGCCACGCCAGGTTGTTCAGCGCAAAGACATTGTCCGGATTCCGCCGCAGTGCCGCCCGATACTGTTTCTCGGCAGCAGGAATGTCTCCCTGGAGGTCCCGAATCTGTGCGAGTTGCTCGAACGCGATCGAGCCGGCAGCGTCCGAGAGCAGCACCCGTTCGGCCAACCGCTCGATCCATTCATTGACGTCGTTGCCTCGCGAGTCTTCGTGGCGCAGGATCGCAATGGTCCCCTGCATGAGAACCGGCAACCCCGACTCGTCGTTCTTCATCAGCTGCTGCCAGGCGACATCCGCATGGCCCTCACTGGCGAGAAAGTCGACG
>ENA-ORCW01000480-ORCW01000480.1-marine-metagenome-genome-assembly--contig:-NODE-480-length-23076-cov-2.752381_pt1 | contig 23076 bp, 13 predicted proteins | sample MGYA00237784_ERZ508517 | MGnify/ENA primary metagenome ERZ508517 (study PRJEB26187, sample SAMN06268979) | marine metagenome | isolation source: Tt ae E1 feedstock associated aerobic enrichment on... | reverse complement strand
CAAAGAGGGAGGCGTCGAGGGTCATTTCGCCCGCGGGGGTATGCGGCTTGTTGGCAAAGGGCCGGAAGGGGCCCATGGGGGAATCGGAGACCAGGACCTGCGAGGCGCGCTTGTTGATGAAGGGGCGGCCCGGACGCTCGTCGAGCTGTTCCTTCCAGGCGTTGAAGGTCGTGAAAATATAGTACCTGCCCTTGTAATAGTGACCTTCCGGTGCCCAGGGATTGGAATCCCGGTCGGCCCAGAAGCCTTCCGGAATCTCGAAGACCGTCTCCGGCCCCTCCCAGTGCACGAGATCCGTGGAGGTGAAGACCTGGATTCCGGCCGGCTGGTCCTCATTGCCGTACCGCCGCGGGGAGAAGCTGCGATAGATGTAGTAGGTTTTCGTGACCGGATCCGGCAGGATGCAGGGATCGTGCACGATCAGGTCGTCGATGTGGGTGGTTTTCCCAGGCAGGTGGCTGCAAATGGCAAGAAGCAGCAGGATGGCATTAATGAATCTCATTGTTCCGGTGTCTCGTAGGTAATGCGTTCGAGGGTATCCAGTTCAGGACTACCCCCGCGGTTGCCCGATCCCGAGCAGGTGTAGATCAGGCCGTCGATAATGGCCAGGGCGGTGCCGTGGCGTCCGGTCCGCAGGCCCGGCCAGTCGTACCAGAATCCCTGCCGGGTGTCGTAGGCCTCGACTTCGCGGAAGGCCCGGTTCCGGGTGTCGGCCTCGCCGCCGGCGACCAGCAGGCAGCCGTCGAGGGCCATGCTGGAGGTGCCGGCCCGCGGGGTGGGGAGGGGATCCTCCAGGGTGGACCATTTGCCGGATACAAGGTCGTAGGCATCGACCTCGGCGACGGTGTTGGAAAAGACGGCTCCCGTTTCCCGGGAGGTCTGGCGACCGCCGGCGGCGTAGATCTTCCCATCAATGACGACTGCCTGGAAATGGTCCCGGGCGTGTGGGGCGTCGGGCAGGATTTCCCATTCCCCGCTCCGCGGGTCCCAGCGGTCCAGCCAGGAAACGAAGCCGCCCATGTGGCCGCGCTGGATGCCGCCGACCAGGTAGATCAAGCCGTCATGCTCGACCACTCCGCCGCCGCCTCGCCGCCGCTCCTCGGGGATTTCCGGTCCCTTGCGCCACTCGTTTCGAGCCGGATTGAAGATGTAAACGTTTGGCACAGGCGTCTCGTTCGGAAACGGTCCGGTCATGGCGCCGATGACCCAGATTTCGCCGTTCCGCTCGAGGGCCTGGAAGTGGTGCAGTTCCAGCGGGGGAGCGGCCAGCTGACTCCAGGAGTTGGTGGCCGGATCATACGCGTCGACCGGCTGGATCCTGCGGCCACCGAGAAGGTAGAGCTTTCCTTCGCTTTCGACAAAGGTCGCTTCGTGGCGTGGGTGCGGCTTGCCGTCCGTATCGACGATCTCCCATCCCCCGCCATCCGGCCATGGGCTGTTGACCAGTTTGATGTCGCGTTCCGCCTGGCGGATCATGCCGGTCAGGGACATCGGCTGGTCGGTGTGGAAGAGGAACTCCGGATTGTTGTAGCGGGCGGTCGTGCGTGCGTAATCCTTCCAGTGCCGCAATGCCGATTCCAAGTGCCGGACCGACTCCGCCTTCAGCTCCGGATCCTCCTCTACGCGGTACCGCTCCAGGGCCACCGCGGCCCGGAGCTTTTTGGCAAAGTAGCGGGCGTAGTGTCCCCACGACTCGATGTCCGACAGTTCCATCAGCAGGGCATCGTTGTCGTCGGCGGCTTCGCGTAGTGATTTCAACAACACATCCGCCGCGAGAGCGTTGGCCTCCAGGATCCGGGCCAGATCCGGGGGCGTGATCTTGCCTTCCTGTCCGGTGGAATCGCCCCGGACGTAGTCGCGAACGTTCAGGTAATGCGGATCCAGCACCGGGTGGTTGGAGAACCGGTGGATGTCGAAGAGCTGGATGCCCTTCCCGCGGTCCCGCCACTGGCCGAAGGCCTCCGTGTAGAGCGATCCGTCGATCCGGCCCTGGTGGAATGAGGCGAAGTGCAGCGGCACCGAGGAGGCCAGCTTCCAGGCCTCGAGCAGCTTCATGCCGTCGACTCCGGGAAACCGCTGCTCGAACTGGCGGGCGAAGAAACTGTCCGTGGTGGAATCGTCATAGAGGAGCCTGCCCCAGCACATGTACCAGAGCCACTGGCGCCGGAACTGCCAGTTCTCATGGTCGGCATGTTCCTCCCGGGTCAGGGTGTCGAGGGCCGGGATGAAGACCTCGCTGCCGATGATGGCGCCGCCGGTGTGGTCCTGGCCGTTGCGGCGGATGAACTCGCGGATGAAATCCGGCTGGCCCCAGCGGAGCTGGTGGAAGTCCTCGTTGCGGACCGTCCAGACGGCCTTGAACTTGTCCGGCGACGGCTCGAAGTAGGCATCCGAAAGCGTACCCCCGTGGACCAGGTACAATCCCGGCGAGGAATGCCCGTGTGACCAGTTGAACTTGAACTCGACGAAGATGGGACCGTCGAACGGCTCCCCGAGCGATTCCACCTGCCTGCGGGTGGCCAGGTCGTTGCCCCGGTCGGTGGTGCCGCCAGATCCATGGCTGGCCGAGAGGGGAGCCCGGTAGAGGAACTTGACCGGACGGGCCGCGTCGCGGATGCCGGCGAAAATGGATTCCTCCAGCCAGTCCCGGCGCTCGTCCGGGCTCATGCCGCCCATGCGTTCCCCCAGGGTGATGCCGAGCCCGGTCAGCTCCGGGTACTCGGTCAGGACCTCCCGGATGGTGGCCCGGGTGTAGTCGGTGACCAGCCCCAGCTCCCCTTCCGTTTGCGGACCGCTGCCGAAGTGGCCCCAGGTCTGGGACCAGCCGGCGGCATCGTCGTGGGCCCGGGAGAAGGCCGGTGAGACGAACATGTTCCAGTTGACCAGGTAGGTGTCGATGCCCCGCTCGCGGGCCAGGCCGAAAAGCCCGTGCCAGAATTCCTTCCAGTCCGCCAGTTCCGCATCGCTGAGGTCGCTCATTTCCGGGTATTCCGGGGTCCTGACCATCAGGTGCCACGGGTGCAGGGACCACAGGCTGAGGGTGTTGAAGCGGTTCTCGACCATCATGTCGAGGAAGGCCCGCCAGTAATTCAGGTCCCGGCAGGTGGCCTGGTGCTGCTCGATGGAGGGTCCGGTCCGGTAGGCCGCCCAGGGCAGGTTGTACTTGATGGCCCGATACATGAATCGGGGCGCGACGGTTCCGGGCTCAAGCTGCCCGAGGTCCCCGCCCGCATCCAGCTTGTCGGACAGGTCCAGCATGGCGTTGATGGCCGCCCGTCCGTTGGCGGCCGTGATGACGAGGTCGCCATTCTCGTAAGCCAGCCGGTAGCTCTCCGGTGGGAGGGAACCGGTATCGGCCTTCTCCACAGTGAGCGAATTCCCCGCGTCGAGGAGAGCCCGGGCGCAATGCTGCCTGGCATAGGCCAATTGGGCAGCAGGGGTGTCCCCGGGCGCACGCAAGTGGATGTCGACCCCGAGGAGCGGGGTTGTGACAAGTAACAATAACAGAAGGCGGGTCATGGTGACTGCTCGATTTGATGGATTGAGGTGCTTCGGCTTTGGTTTAACAACGCAGGTCTACTCTTTGGAGACGGATTCCAGCTCCTCCTGCATGGCGGCCAGGATCAGGTCCCAGTCGAGGTAGCTGGTCCGGGAAAGGAGCTGCGGACGGTACTGGCTGGAGGCCGCCGCGGAGTAGCGGCGCCAGGCGTCGACGGACTTGACCAGGTGCTCCACGGCCATGGTATGGCGGTCGCGCAGGTCCGGATTCCTGCGGAAGATGGCGAGGTTGGCGGCGGCCCGGATTTTCTCGGCATAGTACTGGCCGAGGTGGGCCATGGCCTGCATGTCGAGCAGGGTGGATTCCAGCTCGGCATCCATGACGCCGGCCTGCCGGAGGCGGGCGACCCCGTCAAGGGTCCTGGCGGCAAGGGCATCCAGCTTTTCCGCGACCTCGAAAGGGGTGATGCCGGGGAAGGGATTCCCGCCCAGCCAGGCATCCGCGTATTCCCAGACGGACAGGATGCCGGATCCCTTAAGGGGCGGATGCTGGAAAAAGGACTCCTCGATGGTCAGGTAGCCATCCTTCCTGATACAGCCCTCCGGGGCGAACTGGAGGTCGTTGACCCGGAAGAAAAAACGGTCGATCCAGGAAATGATCTGCGAGGAGTCGGCCCAGGTATCGTGCAGGACCTGCGCATCGGCCCGGGGAAAGTGACGGGCCAGTCGCTTGATGAAGTAGTCCTCGGACAGGGCGATGTCGTATCCCAGCCGGCCCCAGATCATGAACCGGTACCAGTGCTTGTCTATCTCCAGCTCCCCGGCCAGCGGCGAATCCTTGTAGTTGAAGGTCCTTCCCCAGACGTAGCTGTCCGCGCCCATGTAGAACCCGGCCTCATGCTGCATGACATCCCGGGGCAGGTTTTGCAGGAACTCCCGGGAGTAGGCGGGATTCCCCCAGCGCAGCAGGAAGAGGTCGTCATTCCTGAGGTTCAGCCAGCAGGGCACGCCGGTGGCCTCTAGCTTGGCCCGGTACTCATTGTCCAGGTAGGGGGAGGTGGTGGTCGAGTAGAGCCGCGCCCGGGCGTACTTGTGGGAAGTGTTGAAGGGAACCTTGTACCCCTCGAAGGCCCTGGCGCTCTTTTCCAGGTCCGACCAGAGGTGACGGAAGATAAACCGGTATTCACGATCCGGATACTTTTGCAGCACGTCCAGCATGCCTTTCCCGTAGGTCTCGAATAGCCAGTCCTCGATGCCGATGGACCAGTCCTTCTTCCGGTTGACGTATTCGCCGGCGCTGACCCCGATACCGTCGATCTGCGGGTAGGTCAGGAGCGCCTGCTCGATGCAGTACCGCTGGAAGGCGATGGATTCCAGGTTGTCCTGGTCATGGGTGATCCCGTATTTCCCCTCGGCGTTCCAGAGGAATATGTTCCAGTGGAACAGGTAGATCTCGATCCCGAGCGACTCCGCGTAGTCGAAGACCTTGGTCCAGTAGGCGATCTTGTCGTCGAGGCTGATCTCCAGGATGATCTCGTGGTTGGCGGGATCGAAGAGGTCGTACTCGTTGAAATGGTTTTTGGTCTGCGGGGTGATCTCGCGGGTGAGGCGGCCGACGTTGTCGAAATTGACCTCCGGGTACCTGGGCAGCCTGACAATTCCGGGGTAGGGGTTGGTGGTCCAGAGGCTGAGCACGTTGTAGCGGTTGCGGACCATCATTTCCAGGTACTGCTTCCAGAAATCAAAGTCCCACATGGTAATGATATTCTCCTGGGCGGCGTCCCCGGTGTCGTCGTAGCTGGGGGTCCGCCCGTCGAAGGGGATGTTGAACTTCAGTCCGCGGCGCAGGATGTAGGGTTTGCGCGCCTTGGGCTCGATCGAATGCAGGTCCGCGCCCATGTTCAGCATTTCGGCCACTTCCAGGCCGCCGTACATGAGGCCGGTGGCATCGCCGCCGATGACCTGCAGGCCGCGGTTGCCCATCCGCTGGATGCGGAAGGATTGCGGCCCCATGCCCGGTTCGAAAGTCTCGAAGCGGATCACGAAGGTGCCGGGGTCGGATCGGTTCGCAATCTCGTGGCCGCTTTCCCGGAGTGCCTCCTCCAGGTCCCGGACGGCAAAGGCCACCCGGGCGTCATCCCGGTTGGCCTCGACGAACACGTGTTCGGCCCGGAGGCACAGGGGCAGGCAAAGGAGGGGGAGTATGGATTTGAGGAGGTGAATCATGTCCGGCTGTTACGGTTTTGGAGATAATGTAGTTGGGATTCCGCTACCAACTTTGTTGGGCGGCATGTCGTTTTTGAAATGGGCGGCTCATTCATCCGCCTTCACCCTGATCAGGTTGTTGGAATCCAGTTCAAACTGCAGGATGCCGAGGCCGTGGTGGACGGGGGCATGGGAATCGCTCCCGAACTGGGTCATGCGCCATTTGCCGTCATGTCCGGGGAACAGGGTGGTGTGCCCGCAGTGGGGAACCGAGCCTTTGTATGCATAAGGTCCCCAGATCGAGTCCGAGACGCCGTAGATGCATTCGTAGGAGGCGGTGCCGGGTGCTCCAGTGTTGTCGGAACAGCTCAGGAGGTAGGTGCCGTCAATCCTGACCAGCGACATGCCCTCGATTCCATGCAGGCCCTCGAGCTCCCGGAACTCGCCGGCAAAGCCCGTCAGGTCTTCGTTCATTTCCACGATCTTGTTGCTGCCGTACAGGTAGTAGACTTTTCCGTCATCCTCCTCGTAGAAGAAACCGTCGATGCCGCTGTGCATGGCCCGGTCGGAAATGTTCCTGAATGGCCCCCACGGCTTCTCCCCCTTGAAGATCCAGGTTTGCATGTTGCCCCCGTTCGGGATCCTGGGAATGCTGACCGAGAGCAGGAAAACGTCCCTGGAGGCGATGTACTGGATTTCCGGAGCCCACATCATGACCCGCTCGCCCTGCTGGAATCCGAGCGGGGATCCGTCGAATTGGAGACCCAGATCCTCCGTCCTCACGAGGTGGTTGACATCCTCCCAGTGGACCAGGTCCCGCGACCGGCGGAGGAGAATGCGCGGCTTGCCAAACTCGATGTCGACCCAGTTCTCGGTGTGGACGAGGTAGTACCAGCCATCCGGACCGCGGCAGATCGAGGGATCCCTCATGGTCACTCCCGGCATCCGGTTGCGGAGATTGCCGATGGGTTCCTTTTCAAAGTAATAATCCCCGGTGTAGCCCATTGACTCGCCGTTCAGGATAAAGTCGACCGGGGTGATGATGGGCTTCCGGGTGACCCGCAGGTGCCGGTCCACGGCCTGTCCCGAGAAGGCGCAGTAGAAATTGCCGTCGCCGGCCTGGAAGACGCTCCCGCTGCCGGCATGCATGAAGGCCAGCCGGCGCTCCGTGTAGGGGCCGTGGAGGGATTCCGAGGAGGAACAGAGGACGTCATAAAGCGTGTCGTTGAGACGGGTTATCCATTCGGTGGCCAGGAGGTAGTAGCGTCCGTTGGCCTTGAGGATCCGGGCGGCCTCCGTGCCGACCCGTAACATCTGGGCCTTCTCGGTGGCCCATCCCGGCGCTTCCGGGCGTCCCAAATCAAAGGACGGGTGGAGGAACTCGGCGGGCCCGGTGATGCGGCTCAGGTCCTCCGCCAGCGGTGCCAGGTAACCGCCACCGTAAACGAGGTAGGCGGCTCCCTCGTCGAAAAACAGCGAGGCGTTGGTCACGTTATCCGCCAGCCGGGCGTAATGGAGAAATCCATGGTCGATCTCCTCCGACCTGTAGAGCGAGATGCCTTCATCCTCGGTCACGAGAAGATAATATGCGCCCGCGTGCTCGTACAACTCCGGGGCCGAAAGCATGCCCGTGGACTCGAGGAGCGTGCCCGCGAAGGACCAGTCCCTCAGGTTGCCCGAGCGCCAGAGAGGGATTTGGGTTTCCTTTCCGATCCAGGTCCCGGTCAGGTAGTAATAGCCGTCCGGGGCGTTGAGGACATGGACATCGTAGAGCCCGGCATCGATCACCGGCTCCACCGGCCTGGAATCCGGCTTGGGGAGGTAGACGCGCTGGGCCCCGGCCGTAAACGGTCCGAGCAGGAAGAGTGAGAATATCGTCAGACGGGAAATCTTCCGGATGCGAGCGGGGCAGGAATATGGGTATTTCATTTCGGATCGGGACCTGAATGGGTCCAATTCTAGAAGATGATGTAGAAACCGGCGAAGATGATGAGGTAGAGAATCCACCAGAAGCGGAAGGTCCGGTACCAGGGACGGGGCGGACCCTCATGAAGTTGCGGCTCGATGGGCTTGATGCAGTCCAGCTTGGCGGGGGCGGGCGGCTCGGTGAGGTAACTGACGGCAAACAGGATCGCCGTCAGGATGAGGAAGACCATCGGGAAAACGTGGTAGAAATGCATGCCCCGCAAGGCCGGTATCATGAAGTCGTTGAGGGCCGGGAAATTTTTGGTCGAGACGTAGTAGGTCCCGATAAGCATTCCCAGGAAGAGGGTGGTGACCGCGCCTTTCCCGTTCAGCCGGCGGTTGAATCGGCCGAACAGGAATACCGTGCCGGAAGGGATGACCATGAAGCCGGCCACCGTCATGGCCAGGTCGAACAGGGCGCTGTCCAGGTTCATGAAGATAGGCGCGGCAATCACCCCCCAGACGAGGTTGCCCGCGGCGAAGGTTTTCCCCACCAAAACCGCTTCCCTCTGGCCGGCGTTGGGCCGGACCAGCGGATAGAGATCCAGGGCCACCACGCTGGCCTGGGCGTTGATCCCGGAATCCTGGCTGGACATCATCGCGGCCACCATCCCGGCCAGGACCAGTCCCGAGAGGCCCATCGGGAGGAAGTCCCGGACCATGGTCGTGTAGAGGGTGTCGGTGTTCTGGACGTCGGAATAGAGCACCGCCGCCACCAGGCCGGGGATGAGGAACAAGACCACCCCGAAGAGCTTGAGGTAAGCCCCCAGAAGCATGCCGCACTTCGCATTGTGAAGGTCCTTGCCGGCCAGGACCCGCTGGAGGATCTGGATGGAGGTGAAGGCGTAGAAGGCGGAGTGGAGCAGTTGTCCCGTCAGCACCGCGCTCCAGGGGAACTCCTTGTCGCTGTGGGGGCGCAGCAGTTCAAAGTTGTGTGGCAGGGCATCGTGGATCACTCCCAGTCCGCCGACTTTCCAGAGTCCGACCACGGCGACCATCAGGCCGCCGCCGATCATGATGATGACCTGGACCATGTCGGTGATGACCACCGAGGTGAGGCCCCCGAAAACGGCGTAGAGTCCCACCGTGCTCAAAATCACGATTCCGCACAGGATGACGTTTTGCTGGTTCACTTCCCAGCCGAAGAGGCTGAGGACGCCCAGGGCCGCCGTGTAGATCGCGATCGGGCTGGCCAGGACCGACTGGATGACAAAGGTCCCGCCGAAGATTACCTTGGAGGCGCGGTTGAACCGGAGTTCCAGGAACTGGGGAATGGTGTAGATCCGGCTCCGCAGGTAGAGGGGGATGAAAACCATGGCCGAGATGGTCAGCATCAGACCGCCCAGCAGCTCCGGATTGAAGGCCGCGAATCCGCTTCGCGCGGCCTTGCCGGTCCAGGCCACGAAGAAGGTCATGTTGATGTTGGTGGCAAAGAGGGAGAAGCCGATCAGGACCCAGTTGAACTGGCGGCCGCCGAGAAAGTAGTCCTGGGTCGAGTCCGACTTTTTTCGTCCCACCCAGATGCCGAGGAGGGTTACGGCCAGGAGGTAGATGGCGACTACGGTGAGATCAGTAATTTGCTCGGTGCTCATGGGGCAGGGAGTCGTGGGTTGGGTGGGGTAGGTTGTAAAACACTTTCAAAAACGGGCTAACTTGTTTTCAATAAATTTCAAAAAAGAAAGTCAAGATTTGCCTGAAACCACACATGGGTCGCGGCGATTCCAGGGAGGAGAGATACCCCGGATTGGCCTCCGGACAGGACAACAACACATCCCGTGGACCATGAAGGGAAAAAGAATCTGTGAATTCAGCATGGGAAAGATGGAGATTGCAATAAGTGAATTATTTTGGCAATTAAATTTCAATAATGGTATACAATATGAAAAAATCATTCATATATTTCATTATTGATAGTGTTTTAACCTCAGATCAGTCCCCATTATGATACTCAAGCGACTCTCCCTGACCATTTTGTTGCTTCTGGCCAACACACTGCTTTTGGGTCAATCCGGCTCCCCCGCCGCCCTTCTGGAGCAGGGATTTCGACCCCTGTTCAACGGAAAGGACTTCACGGGATGGGAAAGGAAGGTCCGCAACGGCGACGATGAGCTGGCGAAAAAGGTTTTCACGGTCGGCGAGGACGGTGTGGTCCACGTCTTCCGGGATTTCCCGGACAGCTTCGAGCTGGATACCGGCAACAGCTACACCCACGGCATGATGTGGGCCGGGGGCACCTACTCCCGCTACATTTTCCGATTCGAATACAAATGGGGCCACAAGCGCCTGAACAACTTCGGCATGTTCCAGTACGACGCGGGCTGCTACTATCATGTCTACAACGACAAGATCTGGCCCTTCGGGATCGAGTACCAGGTACGTTACAACCACCTCACGGACGAGAACCACACGGGCGACTTCTGGGCCTCCAGCACCTCCTTCCAGTGGTATGCCGGGGAGGACGGCCGCTTCCGGCTCCCGGGAGAAGGGGGGCACCTGAAGTCCCGCAAGAAGGGCGAGCACCGGTGCAAGCCGGGCGTTCCCTTCAACGCCCTCAACGACGAGTGGAATGTCTGCGAGATCATCGTCATGGGGGACCGCTACGCGATCCACAAGCTGAACGGCGAGATCGTCAACCTGGCCACGGGGCTGAGCCAGAAGGAGGGGCGGATCGGGCTCCAGTCGGAAACGGCCGAGATTTTCTACCGCAACATCATGATCAAGGAGTTCGAGGAAGACGTTCCCATTGAGGCCTTCCTTGATTAAGGCAAGTAATTGTATTTACACTACAAAACATGATACGCCTTGTCCCCGCAGCCGCCATTCTTCTCCTGGGCTCCATGCAGCTGCAGGCCCAGCGAACCGGCAGGATCGAGCTGCCGGGGGACATGCAGGCGCCCTGGCTGCGCCAGGTGACCAGCTTCGGCCAGCGCTGCGACTGGTCGCACGATGGAAAGCGCCTCATCTTTCTCGAGAAGACCTTCGGGGATGTCTACGAGGTGGAGGTGGCGACAGGCCACCTGACCCCGCTGACCCACCACTTCTTCCACGAGGGTTTCACCCGCGCCCTGTACCTGGCCAACGGGGACATCCTCCTCTCCGGCTCGAAGACATTCGATGCCGATCAGCCGTGGAAGAGCCGGAACCACCAGCAGGCCGAGCTGTGGGTGCTGAAGCGGGACCTCTCAGGCCCGCCATTTCCCCTGGGCGTCCATTGCAAGGAGGGACCTGCCGTGTCGAGGAAGGCCATGCGGATCGCCTGGACCATCGACGACATCTACCTGGCTGACATTATCTACGAGGACGGGATTCCGAAGCTGGCCAACCGGAAGACCATTATCCGGCCGGACGATCTCCCGGAACCGGTGCACGGCTGGCGGCTGGAGACGCAGAACTTCCGCCCGCCGGACGACCGGGAACTGATCTTCAACGCCCACTATCCTTCAATCGAGTACGAGGCCGAGGTCATGGGCTACAATTTAGAGACCGGCGGGATCGTGGACTACTCGAAACGTCCCGACCGCTATGACGAGCCGGAGGGGATCTTCCCCGACGGAAAGCATATCCTCGTCGAAAGCACCCGGCACCATCCCACGGTAGACGAAGGGCGCAAGACCTGGGACTACATCGACATCTACAAGCTGGCTCTCGACGGGTCCGGTGACATGGAACGGATCACCTGGTTCAACAAGGACCTCAAGTACAAGGCCACCAATCCGGTGGTCAGCGATGACGGGCGTTACATGGCCTTCCAGTATTCCGTGGTCGGGGAGACCACCGGGATCGGACACGGGATCGTTATCTGGGACTTTGACCGGGACTAAGCCTATTCCGGCCGCGGATCCTTGGGTTCCAGCAGTCCCGGCTGGCCCGGGAGCCATGGATCGACGTCGACATGCCCGTCATCCCCCTGGGACTCCATCCATTGGTCCAGTTCCTGCCGGAGCTGGACGAGGGTCCCGGCATGGCGCGAATCGGCGGCCAGGTTGTTCAGCTCATCCGGGTCGGCCTCAAGGTCGTAGAGCTCTTCCCCCGGGCGCTGGCGGTAGCGGTTGAGGATCAAGGCCGCCTCGGAATCGCGGGTGGCCTCCTCCTCCCATGACCAGAAGTAGGCTCCCGCATCGAGCTTGCGGAAGCGGTCGCTGTGGGTGCTGTGAATCCACGCCGGATGCAGGTTGCGGATGTACTTCCAGCGCTCCGTGCGGACGGAGCGGATCGGGTAGACGTTGGCCCGCCCGTCGTTGTCGTGTGTCGTGAAAATCCGGCTACGCTGGGGCGTCGATGGATTCTCAAGGGTAGAGGCGAAGGATTTTCCGTCGAGGCCTTCGGGGACCTTGCCCCCGGCCAGGTCAATAAGGGTGGGGAGGAGGTCCAGCCAGCTGACCATGGCGGAGCTGCGGCTGCCCGGGGTAATGTGTCCCGGCCATGCCATCATGAGGGGCACCCGGATGCCCTCCTCGTAGAGGTTCCACTTGCCGAAGGGCCACTGCGCCCCGTGATCGCTGCTGAAGGCGATCAGCAGGTCCGTTCCGAGTGCTTGCTCAACCACCCGGCGGGTGTCCGCGAGGTCTTTGTCGGCCTGGCTGACATCGGTGTAGTAGCGGGCGCGAAATTGCCGGGTCTCCGGGGTGTCGATATGGAAAGGTGGAATCTCGACGGCATCCGCCGTGTAGCCATCCGCCTCCGGCCATGGGACATGCGGGGCATGGGTACCGACAAAGACGGCCACGGGGCGTCCCGGGTCACGTCCGGCCAGCCAGGCTGCGATCCTGCCAGCTTCCAGTGACCGGTCGGTATGGTCGAAGCCATGCCGCCCGGCATCCTTGCCATGGGCCACCTTGCCGAAGGCCGCCGTCTGGTAGCCGAGAGCGGAAAGGAGCGGTGGCAGGGAGGCGACGCCGTCGCGCTTGTAGGTATGGTTGGCCTTGGCGCCGTTATGGGCGGGGGTCAGGCCGGTCAGCAAGGCGGCCCGGCTGGGCGCGCAGGCCGGGGAAACAATGAAGGCCCGGTCGAAGCTCATCCCTTCCCGGGCCAGCCGGTCCATGGCCGGGGTATGCACATCCGTGGCCCCGTAGGCTCCCACGTCGCGGACACTGAGATCATCGGTCAGGAAGACCAGAATATCGGGCAGGTTCCCGGCCAGGGCAGGCAAGGCGGACAGGATTGTGATAATGAAGATGAGCAGGCGCATCTTCTAATCCTCACCCTGGTTCTGCGGTGAATGGCGCCACAAGCGCCCGCGTGCCGCCAGCTCCGTGGGCTGGCCCTGGTCGCCCTGGGATTCCATCCACTGGTCGAGCCGGTTCCGGAGCCGTTGCAGGACATGAGCTAACTCCGGGTCGCCGGCCAGGTTGTGCCGGTTCCATGGATCGGCCTGGCAATTGTAGAGTTCCTCGGCCGGCCGGCTCTGGTAACCGGAGACCAGCAGGCTGGCATGGGTGTTGCCGTCCGCGGCGGCGGCTTTCCATTCCTCCCACCAATCCTGCTTGGTGACCCAGTTGGTGAAGGTAATCTCGGGGGTCAGGTTGCGGATGTAGCGGAACTGCGCGTCCCGCACCGACCGGATTCCGTAGTAGCCGGGGCCATTGTGAATTCCCCGCGAAGTCTGCAGTCCGAAGACATAATCCTTATGGTTGTCCGCCAGCCCCGTCAGGACGGGAAGGAAGGATCGCCCGTCCAGGCCGTCGGGAACCGTCAGGCCGGCCGCGTCGAAGAAGGTGGGCAGGACATCGATGTACTCGACGAGGGCTTGCGTTTCAGAACCCGGCCGGACCGTGCCCGGCCAGCGGACGATCATGCCGGAGTGCAGCCCGGCATCATAGCAGGTCCACTTGGCGTACGGAAAGGCGTTGCCCTGTTCGGTCAGGACGACTACCAGCGTGTTGTTTTCGAGGCCGTACTTCTTCAACAGCTCCATGGCCTGGCCGACCTGGCTGTCGAAGTAGCTGATCTCGGCCAGGTACTTGGAGTAGTCAGCCCGCGTCGCGGGGGTGTCCACCATGACCGGAGGAAGGACCAGTTCCTCCGGCGGATAGGCCGAGGGGTCGCCCTTGTTCCACGGCGTGTGGGGTTCGTTGGAGCAGAGGATGAGGCCGAAGGGCTGGTCCTGCTCGACACAATCAGCGAGGAAGCGGTCCACCGCCGGGAAGTCGGGATTCTTGTTCTTGGCCGCCTCGGAAAGGTACTCGAAGGGAAAGGCCTCGGGAGGATTGATGTGGGTCTTGCCGGAGAATCCGGCCCGGTAGCCGGCCGCCTGCAGGTAGTGGGCAATGCTTTTCACCCCGTCATAGACATAGGTGTGGTTGGGCCAGGCACCGGAGCGGACCGGATAAAGGCTGGTGTACAGCGCGTGCCGGGTGGGGGAGCACATGGGCGCCGCCTGGTAGCAGCGATCAAAGCGCATTCCCTGCGCCGCCAGCGCCTCCATGTTGGGCGTGGCGGCCTGGCCTCCATAAACCGAGGCATCGTTGACCGTCAGGTCGTCCGCCATGATGAGCAGGAAATTCAGGGATTCCTTTGCCGCCAGGCTGCCAGTGGCCAGCAGGCCGCCGAGGATCAGGACCGGGAAAAGGGTAGATTTAAGGTTCAAAAACGATTTGAGAGTATTCATTTGTTTTATTATTGAAAGTTTATTAACTAAATTGATTCCAAATTGGAAGTTAAATCTTGACGCCCATATTTGCCTCCAGCTTTGATGAAGTTCCCCCTTATCCGAATGTTTACCCTCGGGAATCCATCATGTACCTGCGCCTTACTCTTCTCCTGGCCCTCGGGCTGTCTCCCCTTTTAGCCATGGCTGCCAATCACTGGCAACCGGTCGAGAACGCCATGCTGACCCGCTGGGGTGAGCAGGTGACGCCCGACAACGCCTGGCGCGAATATCCCCGGCCCCAGATGGTCCGCCCGGAGTGGACCAACCTGAACGGGCTGTGGGACTATGCCGTGACGCCCCGCAACGGCCGGCAGCCGCAGGAGTGGGACCGGCAGATCCTCGTCCCCTTCGCTTTGGAGACACCGCTTTCCGGGGTCGGGCGCCGCCTTGGTGAGGACGAGGTGCTCTGGTACCATCGCAACTTCGAGTGGAAGGGCCCGGTCAAGGGACGCGTCCTGCTGCACTTCGAGGGAGTTGACTACGCCTGCCAGGTCTGGGTCAACGGGACCCAGGTGGGATCCCATCGCGGCGGCAACCTGCCCTTCAGCTTTGATGCCACAGGTGCCATCCAGCCGGGTGCCAACGAGCTGGTCCTGCGGGTGATTGACGAGACCGACGCGGTCGACCGCTACCAGCTTCGGGGCAAGCAGCGGCGGGACAATTCCGGCATCTGGTACACGCCTTCTTCCGGCATCTGGCAAACGGTCTGGTTGGGGCCGGTGCCCGACACGTACATTGAGCGGATCCGGGCCGTGGCCGGAATGGATGGAAGCCTGGCCCTCGAGACCTTCGCCGGCGGCGCCGTCTCCGGCGGGGAAACCGTGCAGGTCCAGGTAATCGACCAGGACCGGGTCATTGCCGAGGGCGGCGGTCCGCTGGGCCAATGGAGCATGGAGGCGGGAGCGGTCGAGCTTTGGTCGCCGGAAAAACCCCGCCTGTACCGTCTGGCCGTTTCCCTGCTGGATGCGCGCGGCAAGGTACTCGACGAGGTGGAGTCCTATGCCGGCTTCCGGACTGTCGGCAGGAGCCGGGACGAGGCTGGTCACTGGCGGATCACCCTCAACGGCGAGCAACTTTTTCAATACGGCCCCCTGGACCAGGGCTGGTGGCCGGACGGGTTTCTCAATCCCCCGGCCGACGAGGCGATGGTCTTTGAACTGGAATTCCTCAAGGCGGCCGGCTTCAACATGCTGCGCAAACACAAGAAGGTTGAGCCGCGTCGCTATTATTACCATGCGGACCGGCTGGGGATCCTGGTCTGGCAGGACCAGGTGGCCGGAGGGGTGGGGCCCAACGAATGGCCCAAGTGGCAAAAGCTGGCCATGCTCGATGATAGCTATGTCCCCGATGAGTCCCGTCCCAATGCCTGGAGGCCGGGCGATCCAGTTGACGCCGACTGGCCGGACTGGGCGCATGAGCAGTATATGGCCGAGTTGAAGGGGATGATCGACGACCTGTTCAACCATCCGAGCGTGATCCTCTGGACCCCCTTCAACGAGCGCTGGGGGCAGCACCGCAGCATGGAGGTGGGCCGCTTTGTCGAGGAGTACGACCCGACCCGCCTGCTCAACATCGCCAGCGGGGGGAATTTCTTCCCGGTGGGGGATGTGGCCGATGAGCACCACTACCCGGATCCGGCTTTTCCCCTAAATGTGTCATTGTTTGACAACTACATCAAGGTGGTCGGCGAGTTCGGCGGCCACGGCTTCCCGGTCGAGGGACATCTCTGGGACACCGAAAAGGACAACTGGGGTTACGGCGGGCTGCCGGAGAATCTTGAAGCGTACAGGCAACGCTACGAACGAACGGCCCGAGAGTTGGGCCTGCTGCGCAAAGCGGGCATCGCCGCGGGGGTCTACACCCAGACCACGGACGTGGAGGGGGAGATCAACGGGCTCATGACCTACGACCGGGAATTCCTGAAATTATCCGCCGACGAGCTTCACCGGATCCACGAGGAGGCCGGGCTGCTGCCCTGATTGGTTTGGGAATCATCAAATGAAGCTGGCTTGCCCAGTTTTTATCAAACCATCTCCAGTTTTACCCGGCGTCCGATAATGGCCAGGTTCTCCTCGATCATCTCCTCCGATTCGAAGGCCGAGATCATTCCGGCCACCCGCGGATTCTGGTGGACCCAGAGGTAGGCCTTGACGGGCGTCTTCATCGGTTCGGGGATGGCTTTGTTGAGTTTCTCGATCCGCCAGGCCGGTACTTCCCAATTCCAGTTGGCGGGTGGATGGACTCCGGATGCCGCCTTCATGGCGATGATGCCCATGCCCTTTGTGGTGGCGTGGACAATGGGCATGTCCATGCCGGACTGGTTGACGATGTTGTAGGCCACCATGGCCACGTCATAATGGCCAAGGTCGGCGGCCTTCACCAGGTTGCGCGGGACATCCGAATGAATGGACAGACCGGTGTGGCGGATCCTGCCTGATCTCCTGAAGGTTTCCAGGATTTCGGGAATGGTCTCGTCCTCCAGTTCCTCGGGCAGGCGCGCCCCGTGCGGGCACATCAGGATGTCGACGTAGTCCGTGCCCATGCGGGCCAGGCTGCGTTGGAGGATGCGTTCCATCTCGGTCTGGATCTGCGACTTCCATTTTTTCTGCCGGGCGTATTCCTTTCGGATGACATGGGTCTGGTGTCCCTGCTCAATTTCCTCATCCTGCGGGGGGAAGAAGCGGAAGTAGTAACCCGGACGCATCACGCCCAGCTCCGCGATCCGATTCTTTGCCTTTCTGCGGATGGCCTCCTGCTTTTCGCCGGGAAGCGACTTCATTATTTCCATGCACAGGTCGTCCAGGAAGGGGGTGAATTCGCTCAGCTTGGTGGTGACGAACAGCTTGTCGCGTCCCGCCATCTCGATGACCTTGCCAACTCCTTCCTCGCTCCGGCCGCGGCCGTACCGCGAGGCGGTATCAATGTAGTTCACTCCCCGCTCAATGGCCCGGGCGACAAACTGGTAGCGGTCGGGATTGAGTCCGCCTCCTCCAATGACCATGGCTGAGACCATGAAGCCCGTGCGGCCCAGTTGGCGGTATTCCATCCCGTGCTGGCGGTTGCGCCACTCCGTATTCTTCGAGCCGGTATCCTGTGTTTTCAGTCCCGCCCCCATGCTTGCAGCAGGGGAGAGGGCCAGGGCCGATGTGGCGGCCACCTGCTTGAGGAAATTCCTTCTGCCGGTTTGTCGTTGATTTTTCATGACGCTTTCCCCCGTGGCCGGTTTTGGAAGCCGCCGTTTGTTCCCTTTGTCATTCCGTGAAGAACTCCAGGTAATTGATGTTGCCGAGCCGGTCGCTTTTTCCGCGATAGACCACGCACAAGGCCATAGTCCCGGAAAGTGCCTCAACCGGAGCCTCGACGCTGTCCCAGGCCTGCCAGCCTCCGGAGTCGGGCAACTCGATGGAGGCCAGCAGTGGACCGTCCGGACCGCCACGGCGCAGCTCCAGGATGGTGCCCGGCTTTTCCGTGGAGAAGCGGATGCGGACCCGGTTCACCGGTCGGGTGAAGACCACTTCCTGGAAGAGAAGGTAATCCCCCGGATCGGATCCGTTGATCATGGAGCCGCCCTCCGAGCATCGACCGGCCTGCAGGCCTTCCTTGACTGTGGCGTGCTCGGCCTCGACCCTTTCGTTGCCGTAGACCGGCACTACCTGGGGCTTGGGGCGCGGCAGCTCCATGTGCGCCGGATCGCCCTCATATTCGAACCAGTTGAAGACGGCCGGCTCCGGCACTTCGCGTCCGTTCCCGGTGGCATGCAGGCCTACATAAATGCCGGCGAAGCCCGGATAGCCGAAGAGGTTGGGCACGGCGTCGGCGAGGTAGGTCTTCCAGGTCTTGCCGCCATCGAGGGAGGCGCGCAAGTAAACCATCTCATCCTGGACAATCGCTTCCAGCCTGACGGGACCGGGCAGGTCGATGGGCCACTTTCCGATGATCCGGTCGGAATCCTTACGGGCGATCAGCTGGCGCCGGCCATCCCGGCGGGAAACCGCCCATTCGAGGTGGTCGATGTCCCGTGAGAAAATGTTCAGGCCGGCCGTGGCTCCCTCGACTGCGGGCAGGAAGTCAAGCTGCGTGGCGATGCGTACCTCCTTGTGGCGCAGGCGGCGCCCAACCCAGGCAATGGCCTCCAGACTGGCCAGGTTGCCCTCCTTCCCACGCAGGACCAGCGATCCGGGTTGCTCGGTCAAAGACCAGGCGCCTTTGGGATCCTCGCGCAGGAAGTTCCATTCCAGGTCCAGACTGTCCTTTTGAAATTCGTCCCGAACGGGAGCAGCGGGCACCGGAACCACCGGCAGGGTCGGTCCTTCCATATTCAGGGTGATGTATTCCCCCTTGTTGGCCACCGGCCAGCCGTCGATCCACTCCACCGGGGCGAGGCAGGTTTCCCGACCGAGGTCGGGCTGGGGCTGGCGGCGGTTGCAGAGGAAGACCACCCACCAGTTGCCGGCGTGGTCCTGGACCAGGTCGGCGTGCCCGGTGGTGTTGATCTCCTGCGGCACGGAGGGATCATTGAACAGGAGCGGATTGTAGGGGGAGGGTTCCCAGTCTTCCGGGGCATGGCCCAGGCCTTCCCTGACCGGACGCCGCGCCACGGTCGCGCGATGGTGGTTCCAGGTGCCGCCCTCGGCGAGAATGATATAGTAGTAGTCGCCGATTCGATACAGGTGCGGGCCCTCCTCGAATTCATGGATGGAACCGTTCCAGAGGTAACGTGGCTCGCCGACCAGGCGGTTGGCCGCGAGGTCGTACTCCTGGCAGGGGAAGCGGGTGGTCTCCCCGTCCTCGATGGTTTTGGTCAGGTAGACCTTGCCGTCCGCGTCGAAGAAGATGTCCGGATCGATGCCGTCGTCCCAGTCCGGAATGGCCACCGCGGGCAACCACGGGCCGCGGGGATTGCTGGCCGTGGTCAGGATGTGCTGGCGCATGGCCTGGTTCTTCACGATCAGGTAGTAGGTGCCTTCATGGTAGCGCAGGGTGGGGGCCCAGACGCCCGAGTTGGTTCCCCGTCCGGCGACCGTGAAGGGGCCCTCCTCCGCCGGGAAGGCGTAGCTGGCCAGCTCCCAGTTGACCAGGTCCTTGCTGTGGTAGATTGGGGCGCCCGGCACCATCACGAAGGAGGAGTTGGCCAGGTAGTAGTCCTCCCCGACCCGGCAAATGCTGGGATCCGGTGCAAAGCCTGTGATGATGGGGTTCCGGTAGCTTCCCGCCTTCAGCCAGGTGCCGGAAACCAGGGCCAGGATACTTATCCATGTGCGCATTTTAGGGTAGTGCATGTCCTGAATTGCATTGCAATAACTGCATTAAATAGCGAGTTATATTTCATATATGAGATGTTCCGTTTGAATATCAGACATAATACTTTCTAAAATGAAATCATACTGGCTACCCCTTCTGCTCTTTCTTGTTCTAAGCCCAATTCTTGAAGCCGAAAGAACCCGCCTGATCATCTGCGCTGACATGGGCAACGAGCCGGACGAGATCCAGCAAATGATCCACATGCTGGTCTGCAGTGACTCCTTCGATCTGGAGGGCTTGATCGCCGTGACCGGCAAGTTCCTGCGTCCCGGTCGCGAGGATCCCTACAAGAACCACGTCCATCCGGAGCTGTTCCACGAGCTGATCGATGCCTACGCAGAAGTGTATCCAAATCTCGCTCTCCATGCGAATGGATATCCATCGGCCGCCTACCTGCATTCCATTGTCCGGAGCGGCCAACCGGGCTATGGCGTTGCCGATGTCGGAGAAGGGAAAACCAGCGAGGGGGCACGCCTGATCATCGAGGCCATCGACCGTGAGGACTCGCGTCCAATCTGGGTGGTCATCAACGCCGGGTCCAACACGCTGGCCCAGGCCCTGTATGTGATCAAGACCACGCGTCCCGCCCATGAGTTGAGGCAGGCGGTGGACAAGCTGCGGGTCTTCGAGAACGGCTCCCAGGACAATGCCGGGGCCTGGATCACCAGCGAGTTTCCGGAGATCCACTGGATCCGTTCCAACTACCAGACCTATGCCTACGGCGGACCGGGCGGAAAGGCCGGGGAGGCCGGCATCAACCTCGGGCCGCACTTCTGGAAGCCGTATGCTTACTCGACCCGGGGCCAGGCCGACTGGACGGCCGAGCATGTGCAGCAAAACCACGGCCCCTTGGGAGCAATGTATCCGGACCGGCTTTTTCGTCCCGGCGGCAATCCCGGCTTCATGGAAGGCGGCGGGACCATCCCCTGGATGGGCCTGGTCAACGCCGGGCTCTTCGACATCGACCATCCCCACTGGGGCGGCTGGGGCGGACGGTTTACGCGGGAGAAGGTGGCATGCTTCTGGTCCCGTCACGGGGATATCCGCCCGGATGAGGAGCGGATGGCTCCCTTTTATACCTATCGCGAAGCCAGTGATGTCTGGACCAATCCGGACGACGGAAAGACCTGGGAGGGCGATTACGTCCCGGTCTGGAGGTTCCGGTCCGCCATGTATGCCGATTTCCAGGTCCGGATGGATTGGTGCGTGATGCCATTCGACGGGGCCAACCACCATCCGCTGGCGGCCGTCGATGGGGATGCATCGGACAATATTATCCATGTCCGGGTCACGCCGGGAGCGGCACTCAGCTTCGACGCCTCGGCTAGCAGTGATGCTGACGGTGACGCCCTGGCCTTCAACTGGTGGATCTACGAGGAGGCGGGCACTTATCCCGGCCAGGTGGTCCTGCAGGGCAATGACGCCCCGCAGGTTTCCCTCACGGTGCCAACCGGGGCCCGCAACCGGGAACTGCACCTGATCCTCGAGGTCCGGGACCAGGACGAGGTCCCGCTGACCGACTACCGGCGGATCGTCCTCCACGTCTCGGACCGCGAGCCTTGGAGCGATTCCCGGCAGGGAGGGGAGAAGGGACGCTTTGAGCTATTGCCTATTGAACGATGAACCTCGCTGATAACATTATGAAAATCACCCAATTTGAGACCTTTGTCCTTGGAACCCCCTGGCGCAACCTGAGCTATATCGTCCTCACCCTGGAGGACGGGACCACCGGGGTCGGCGAATCCCGGATTCTCGGCAAGACCCACACCCTGCAGGCATACTTCAAGGACATCCGTCGCCACATCGTGGGCCACGAGGTGCACGACATCGAGGCCCTCTACCGGAGGATCACCCTGCTCGATTTCGGGGTGGCCCACGAGCTGGAGATGACCGCCCTGGCCATGATCGAGATGGCCTGCTGGGACTGTATCGGCAAGCTGGCCGGCGAGCCCGTCTACAAGCTGCTCGGGGGAAAGGTGCGGGACCGCGTCCCCGCCTATGCCAATGGCTGGTACAAGGGGGAGCGCACGCCGGAGTTCTTTGCCGAGGCGGCGCTGAAGGTGAAGGAACGGGGCTACCTCGGCCTGAAGTTCGATCCCTTCGGCAACGGCGACCTGGAGCTGGAGCGGTCCGAGTTCCGCAAGTCGATCGCCATCATCGAGGCGGTGCACGGTGCCGTCGGGGACTCCATGGAATTGCACATCGAGATGCACGGACGCTTCGCGCCCCACCAGGCCATCGAGATCGCCAGGGCGATTGAACCGCTGCACCCGGCCTGGATCGAGGAACCCTGTCGTCCGGAAGACCTGCAGGCCCTGTGCAAGGTGGCGCAGCACACTTCCATTCCCATCGCCACCGGGGAGCGGCTTTATTCCGCCCACCAGTTTGTCGAGCTCTTCGAGATGCGCGCCGCCGACATCATCCAGCTGGATCCGACCCAGTGCGGCGGCATCCTTGAGGCCAAGAAAATCTCCTCCACCGCGGAGACCTACAGCCTGATGGTGGCCCCGCACAACGTGGGCGGCATTGTCTCCACCATGGCGGCCCTGCACCTTTTCCTGACCCTGCGCAACGGCAAGGTGCTGGAGCATTTCAATGACTTCACGGACCAGTTCGTCAAGCAGACCGGCTCGCCCTATCCGGAGGTGGTGGACGGCTATTTTCATCTGCCCGAAGGCCCGGGCTGGGGCGTCGAGCTCGACCTCGACGTCATCCGCCAGCATCCGCCACGGACCGTTGACGGGGTGATCCAGGACCCCGGCCTGAACATGTTCGTCAAGTCGGAGTGGAACCAGCGCGACGGTACCAGGTAATTAAACACCAGGAGAACGATTTTATGAAACAACCCATTCGCAATCGCGGGCCGCTCGTTGCCAAGGCCCTTTGTCTCACCAGCCATCTGCTCCTCGCGACCGGGCTTTCCCTGGCCGCCGTTCCGGTCTGCTCCGCCGCAAGGTATGGCGCGGATGCCACCCCGTATCCCCTGTATGCCATGGAGTTCGGGGTGAAAAAGCCCCTGGACCGGGAGGATGTCGCATTCCTGACGGAAAACTTCGAGGCTTATTTCGGCTCCATCGAGGTATCCCGCGAAATGGCGGATTATGCCCGGGAGTTGCGTCCGGGTTTTGAATTCCTGCACTATATCGGCAACTGGCGGGTCAACCGCGAGGCGTTGCAGCGCGTGGAAAACGGCGAGCGGGACAGCATTCTTTACTACCGGGTGGGGGACCTGAAGCGGGACCTCAGTCCGCGTGAGACCCTGCTCAAGATCAACCATGTTTTCGGTACCCTGCCGGAGGTGAAAGAGTCCAGCCCCCGCGTGTGGCTGCGTATCGGCGACGAATGGATGCGCATCCGGGAAATCAATCAGGCCGGCATCACTGTCGAGCGCGGCTGGAGCGGTTCCGAGGCTGCAGCGCACCTGAAGGGTGCCCCGGTCCTGGCCCCGGCGCAGGGAA